>WNFX01001073.1_pt1 | contig 27878 bp, 29 predicted proteins | sample 5400111 | NCBI WGS metagenome assembly WNFX01 (sample SAMN13153363, study PRJNA577476) | soil metagenome | isolation source: 40 cm soil or saprolite under grassland replicate 1 | place: USA:California | collected 2016-06-15
TCTTGCCAACCAGGTTGCCATCGATATCAAGGATCTGGTAAGCAACCATACCGGGGTCAACTTGCTGGATCGACACGGCGCCTTTTCCTCCCTTCTTTGAGGCTCTCTTACTCCTTCAGAAGCGCGCTTACTGAAAAAAGTTTGTTTGTCTATGTCCCACATGTCCCTGCACATTCGGGGGTGTCGCTGTCAATTGTGCTGTCAAAAATATGGGAATAAAATTACCTGGAAAGCGGTCCCAGATACCTTTTGGGTCCAGTTCTTCACTCACATGTTACCCACTAGTAATAATACCATAGCCTTCTCTCTCTTTTAAAGACAGCGACACAATTTAAGGCTGGTCGGATATCAGCCGATGTAAACTCTAGTACCGGGAAGCATTCGGTACCGATTTCGGTACTTATTGCCTTCTATACGCGCTTGTAGGCGCGTTTGACTGTTGACTACAAACATGCCAAGTAATTAGAGCTGATCCGGTTCATCGTCGTCTGGGGCAGGTAGTATCGTTGGCGCTGGTGTGATTGAAAGCGCTGATGTCGGAGCAGAGGCTAGCTCATTTTTCGGCGAAGCTGGTGTACTGCTCGGAGTGGATTGTTGCTGTTTCTTGCGCACAGGGGTTTTAGTCCCACTCTGTTTCTTCTGCGTGCCATCAGGATTGATACCTTGTTGGTTGCTGATGGCAGGTGCAACTGATGCTTGCTTTTTGTCCGCAGTACCTGTGTTCGCCTGTTTCTGCACCTGCTGCGCTTGTCGGCGGCGTTCCTCCAACTCAAGCAAGGAACGTTGCATCTCCTCCTGACGGTGGATCTCGTGCCACGCGTCACGGACCTGCTTGGAAGTGATCGAGACCATTGCAGTCTGACTACCGGGCCTATCCCATTGCGACCTCAGCGCGTCTTTGCTCATCAGAACGTTGCAGCCACTTGCAGTACCCTCTACCGGGCCTATCCCATTGCGACAGCAGATCGCCCGGATGGACGGCGCGCATGATCATCGACTTGCAGTACCCTCTACCGGGCCTATCCCATTGCGACTGGCCTGATCTGCGAAGCTTCACCGGCGGCGCTGAAAACTTGCAGTACCCTCTACCGGGCCTATCCCATTGCGACCTATCTGCAATCGAAAGGATATGTCGTGAATATTCTAGCTTGCAGTACCCTCTACCGGGCCTATCCCATTGCGACTCCCCAAAGATTCGCCGCTCGTGTTACACAAGTACAGCTTGCAGTACCCTCTACCGGGCCTATCCCATTGCGACCTTCCTGTACCGGCTCGCGCTCCGGTTGCTCCTCACCTCTTGCAGTACCCTCTACCGGGCCTATCCCATTGCGACCTTTCTCATGTCTACTGAGACGAGCGAGGATGCAAGCTTGCAGTACCCTCTACCGGGCCTATCCCATTGCGACAACTCTCGCTATCCGGGTTGGTATAGCCCCGCAAGTCTTGCAGTACCCTCTACCGGGCCTATCCCATTGCGACATGCCATTGTGTTGCTGGCGCCTTCATCAGGACTTTCTTGCAGTACCCTCTACCGGGCCTATCCCATTGCGACCTTTGGGCGTCTTCTTGCCGCGTGTCGTCTCGATGGGACCTTGCAGTACCCTCTACCGGGCCTATCCCATTGCGACCTGGCAATGGATCACTCTCTTCCTCCTCTCTTCCACTTGCAGTACCCTCTACCGGGCCTATCCCATTGCGACCCCTGATCGCTGCACGGCCCATCGAGCAGGTACCACTTGCAGTACCCTCTACCGGGCCTATCCCATTGCGACCGGCAGTGCTGGTCGCTGTAATCCAGCGCTCCCCGGCCTTGCAGTACCCTCTACCGGGCCTATCCCATTGCGACGTGAGATCGTCAAAGGTGATCGCCTTGCCCCCATAGCTTGCAGTACCCTCTACCGGGCCTATCCCATTGCGACTATCTAGATTACGTTGTGCTTTTTCGTGGAGAAGTCGCTTGCAGTACCCTCTACCGGGCCTATCCCATTGCGACCGGTATCAGTCGCCGTGCGCGTGGAGGTGGCGAGCACTTGCAGTACCCTCTACCGGGCCTATCCCATTGCGACGATAAGTGGCAAACTGTGACCTATCGTGGTGGTAAATTCTTGCAGTACCCTCTACCGGGCCTATCCCATTGCGACGCAGGAAAATACAATGAAAAGTACTTGTGCTAAATGTCTTGCAGTACCCTCTACCGGGCCTATCCCATTGCGACGAGACTGAGCAGAGGATGCGGCTATGCCAATCGCAGACTTGCAGTACCCTCTACCGGGCCTATCCCATTGCGACGAAGAGGACGTGCAACAATCACATGAATGCTTGCAGTCTTGCAGTACCCTCTACCGGGCCTATCCCATTGCGACCATGGGAATAGGTGCATAGGTTGAGCAGAGAACAGGACTTGCAGTACCCTCTACCGGGCCTATCCCATTGCGACGGTTACTATCTCTACTATAGTTACTATGCTTACTATCTTGCAGTACCCTCTACCGGGCCTATCCCATTGCGACCGGTCAAGTCAGTGGCGCGTGCTTCGGTGATGTTCATCTTGCAGTACCCTCTACCGGGCCTATCCCATTGCGACAAGAACTAGCAAAGATCAGACATGACCTCTTGGTGTCTTGCAGTACCCTCTACCGGGCCTATCCCATTGCGACTGAGTCGTGGGATGCTGGCAAAGCGGAAAAGCAAATATCTTGCAGTACCCTCTACCGGGCCTATCCCATTGCGACTGTTGAGAATGTTCGCGATAGAGCCACCATTATATTTGACTTGCAGTACCCTCTACCGGGCCTATCCCATTGCGACCATTGTTTGACGCGGCAAAAGCTGGACTCGTGCAAATCTTGCAGTACCCTCTACCGGGCCTATCCCATTGCGACATGCGGCCTTTCGCTCTCAGAAGTTGATGCTTACACTCTTGTAGTACCCTCTACCGGGCCTATCCCATTGCGACTCTGGAAAGAGGTGGTAGGCATCATTCAGATCGCATCTTGCAGTACCCTCTACCGGGCCTATCCCATTGCGACCCAGTGAGCCAGTCCGTGCCGGTAGTCGCGTGTGATGACTTGCAGTACCCTCTACCGGGCCTATCCCATTGCGACGCAATTAGGTAAAGAGTCGTACGAGCTGATTAAAGTCTTGCAGTACCCTCTACCGGGCCTATCCCATTGCGACTGAGTCGTGGGATGCTGGCAAAGCGGAAAAGCAAATATCTTGCAGTACCCTCTACCGGGCCTATCCCATTGCGACGTCCCTGGTGCAGCGGGAATGACCGTTTTAGGGTTTCTTGCAGTACCCTCTACCGGGCCTATCCCATTGCGACGATAAGCAACCACTCAATATTACTTCACCAGTATATCTTGCAGTACCCTCTACCGGGCCTATCCCATTGCGACCCTTCGCGGGCGTATTTAGCGCATCAACGGGTAGCGCCTTGCAGTACCCTCTACCGGGCCTATCCCATTGCGACTACGGTGCGAGAGTGTCGCTGTGATCGTCCTAAGAACGCTTGCAGTACCCTCTACCGGGCCTATCCCATTGCGACCGGCTTGTTCCACAGCGCGGGTCACAAAGCTACATCCTCTTGCAGTACCCTCTACCGGGCCTATCCCATTGCGACGCTGGATCGGATGCGTCACGATCACCGTGTGCGTGATCTTGCAGTACCCTCTACCGGGCCTATCCCATTGCGACACGTTTTACGTTATCCCTCGCGCTATTCCCTTCCAGATCTTGCAGTACCCTCTACCGGGCCTATCCCATTGCGACCCTCCAGGTCGACGCGTTCGACCTGGCACTAGAAGCTCTTGCAGTACCCTCTACCGGGCCTATCCCATTGCGACTACTGGCGACATGCTCAACAGTGTCGCGGTGGCCGATGCTTGCAGTACCCTCTACCGGGCCTATCCCATTGCGACTCTCCAGTTCTTTGGCGAGCTGACGAACAGAGATCGCGGGACCTTGCAGTACCCTCTACCGGGCCTATCCCATTGCGACTCCGGCTATCGTCGTACGAGACTGGAAGCAAGAAAACCTTGCAGTACCCTCTACCGGGCCTATCCCATTGCGACCGAGAATGCCGTCCTTGATCCAGCGGCGTATCGTCAATCTTGCAGTACCCTCTACCGGGCCTATCCCATTGCGACTGATGCGCGACACAAAAGAACGCGTGTTCTCTGATACTTGCAGTACCCTCTACCGGGCCTATCCCATTGCGACGATTAAGCCAGGACCGAACTGGTATATCTACAATGCTTGCAGTACCCTCTACCGGGCCTATCCCATTGCGACTGATTCCAGCCGGTCAGGGCATCGAAATGCTTCGTAACTTGCAGTACCCTCTACCGGGCCTATCCCATTGCGACTGTTTCCTCAAGCGCAACGGGGCAATGCCTACAGAACCTTGCAGTACCCTCTACCGGGCCTATCCCATTGCGACTAGCGCAGGCTGCGCGCCTCGTTGCTCCTCTGCAAGCTTGCAGTACCCTCTACCGGGCCTATCCCATTGCGACGATTATCGATCCTGGCGGTATGATCATTGCAAAAGACTTGCAGTACCCTCTACCGGGCCTATCCCATTGCGACACGTTGTCCGTTGCCAGCGTATTAGCAAGCGTCCCTCTTGCAGTACCCTCTACCGGGCCTATCCCATTGCGACTATAGCCTGTCAGCTACCCCCGCATCGAATGCACTTGCAGTACCCTCTACCGGGCCTATCCCATTGCGACATGGCGGCGGGCGCGGCCCTGGCCCTGGTGATTGCGGCTTGCAGTACCCTCTACCGGGCCTATCCCATTGCGACTCGGTATGCCCGCCGAGCGCATAGGCGGCAAAGGTCCTTGCAGTACCCTCTACCGGGCCTATCCCATTGCGACTTGCATCTTGCCCAGACGCTTATTCCATGCTCTATACCTCTTGCAGTACCCTCTACCGGGCCTATCCCATTGCGACACATATCTCACGTGTATCGCATGCATGCATCACGTTCTTGCAGTACCCTCTACCGGGCCTATCCCATTGCGACGGTACCCGCGTCGTCACGCGATAAAAGCCGGGGCATTTCTTGCAGTACCCTCTACCGGGCCTATCCCATTGCGACTTGACGGTAAACAACGTCAACTCCATTAATGCTACGACCTTGCAGTACCCTCTACCGGGCCTATCCCATTGCGACCTCTTGTTGCAATTGTCCAACCGTCGACGCTACCTTACTTGCAGTACCCTCTACCGGGCCTATCCCATTGCGACTGGCCGTCCACGTTGGACGTACACGGATGTAGCAATCTTGCAGTACCCTCTACCGGGCCTATCCCATTGCGACTATGAGGAGAAACATGAGCATTACCATAGATGACCAGCTTGCAGTACCCTCTACCGGGCCTATCCCATTGCGACCTACTTCACGGCCATCCTCACCCACGCTGATCGAACGACTTGCAGTACCCTCTACCGGGCCTATCCCATTGCGACCTGATACCGGCAGGTGCTGGTATAGAGATGCTCCGCAACTTGCAGTACCCTCTACCGGGCCTATCCCATTGCGACCGTGGTTGCTGGCATCATCCTTGCCGTGCAACACTCTTGCAGTACCCTCTACCGGGCCTATCCCATTGCGACCATTTGGCTTTTTAGCACATCCATCAACCGTGATGGATCTTGCAGTACCCTCTACCGGGCCTATCCCATTGCGACGACTGACTGACCTGGTACCGTAGCCATGTGAGACCAACTTGCAGTACCCTCTACCGGGCCTATCCCATTGCGACGCATGTTCTTCCTCCTCTTTAATCTCTGAAATGGGAACTTGCAGTACCCTCTACCGGGCCTATCCCATTGCGACATGGTTTCGTCAATGGCATTATTAGCGGCCTCAATGGCTTGCAGTACCCTCTACCGGGCCTATCCCATTGCGACCTATATATATTATACTTGCAACGCCTCGTTTTGTCAACTTGCAGTACCCTCTACCGGGCCTATCCCATTGCGACGTTGTAGACAGGTTGATCACGACGGCTAATGATGTCTTGCAGTACCCTCTACCGGGCCTATCCCATTGCGACGTATGGTTCTTCATCCTTGTGCTCGCACTCTTATCCTGCTTGCAGTACCCTCTACCGGGCCTATCCCATTGCGACCACGATCGTTGCCGAAAAGTTGTAGGGCTCACTGGATATTTTTCCCGGGACGAGCCCATTCTCGTGCCTCTCAGCGCGTCGATTTTCGCGCGGGGTTTCCATTGAGTATACTGTATCGTGGGTATTTTCGCAAATCGTTTTTTGCGCAAAAACGGGGAGGATTTGCGAGCATATTTGATGTTTTTTCACGCTCAGGTAGATATTTTTCGGGTGCATAGCAGGCACCATTTCCTCTCTCTGGATGGCGCGCTGAGCCGATTTGCGAAAAATCGGCTCAGCGGCTCCTGTTTGATGTCCTTTCTAGACGACATCATTGCAGAAACGACGAAATTCACAGGTTGTGCAGCGTCCCTGGGCTGCGGGAGGGCAGGGCATCTCCTGGCGCTCTATCTGGCGGCGAATGGCGGCGACGGTCTGGATGACTTTTTTGCGCAGTGCCGGGGTGATCGGGACCGTCTCCGCGCGCTTGAGGGGAAGCGAGTAGATGTAGCCACGCCTGACAGGCAGGTTCCAGGCTTCTTCCAGCAGCAGGGCGTAGGCGGCAAGCTGCAGACGGAAGTGCGCGCCCGCTTTCTGCTCGGAGTATTTGTATTCGACGACGATGGCTTCGGCGTTCGGTTCGTTGCGCGTGGGCGTGGCGATCGCCAGATCTAGACTGCCGGTGAGGCCGAGCGTCTCCGAGCGCAGCGATAGGTGAAAGAAACGCTCACCCTCGTCGAGCTGGTAATGCCGTAAGCTGCGCCGCTCCTCGCGATCCTCTTCTATACTGTGCCGGTGTATGCCCTCTTCCATGAGGATGGTGACCGGGCGGATGGTCGGCAGGCAGTAGCGATAGTAGACGATGCGCGGACAGTACGTGTATTGCTTGAGGTCGGTCACTTCCAATAGCCAGTTCGTCATCTCACTCGCCCTCCACTGTCTGGGCCAGGATGCGTCGGGCCAGCCAGCTCTTCTCGTCGAGGGGGTAGAGCTGGACGCTGGCGGCGTGCTTGCCGATCCGGCGCGCGATCTGCAGCCAGAGTTCGCGCTGGTGCGTTTTGTTCAGCTCGCCGAGAAACGCGCTGTACTGGATGCGCTCCAGACCGTAGTCCAGGCAGGCATCGGCGATCTTTGTGCGTACGCCATCATGCGGGATGTCGTAGATTAACAGGTAGCGCATGGGTTTCCTCCTTCCTCCTACCAGCCGGCGATAAATGGCTCGTAGCTGGCACGGTCATTGCGCAGGAAGAGGGCAAGGTGACGCGCCTGGCTCTGGAGGATAAAGCGCAGCGCCTGCCGCTTCTTTTCGTACGTTTCGCTGCTCTCCAGGCGCTCGATGACCTTCTCGGCGATCTTTTTGCACGTCGTCTCGGTGAGCAGGCCCTCCTCGTCTTGCTCCAGGGGAACGCGCTTGTTGAGCAGGCCGATGATGGTGCGATCGACGACGGCTTGACGAAACTCTTCGATGCAGTCCAGGACGAGGCTGGGTTTGCCGGGTCGATCGGTGTGCAGGAAGCCGCCAAAGGGGTCGAGGCCGGCCAGCGTCAAGGCGTGCTCGATCTGCCCGTACAGGATGCCGTAGCCGTAGTTGAGCGCGGCGTTGAAGAGATCGGTCGCGCCCTGCGTTTCGCGTCCGGGCCACTCGACCTCCTCGGGCAGAACGCGACCGATCGCGGCCCAGTAGCGCTGCGCTGCGCGTCCCTCGACGGAGAGGAGCTGTTCACGCACCTCGTCAATCCGCTCCGCGTCCCATCGTTCGAGCTCGTATACGTAGTCGCGCATCTCCAGCGCCACGAGCATCAGTTCTTCATAGAGTGTCGCGTTGGTCTCTTTGCGATACTTGGCCATGTAGCGCAGCAGATTGGCCTGGTTTTCCAGTTTTCCGGTGATGAATGCCTTTGCGACCGCGACGCCTACTTTCTGTTCATATGCCAGCAGTTGCGCGCGCCGCGTCAGTACGGTTCCCGTCAGACCCGCCGCATAGAGACTGGCAATCGCCGCACCCCGTCGATTGAGAAAGTGGATCGGGATGCCTTCTTCGGAGCAGATGCGAATCACGTCGCTTGAGATGCCAACGCCGTTATCGACGATCACGATCTGTTTCAGATGGATCAATGGTACCTCCTCCACGGTCTTCTGCTCGCGCGTAACGCGTATGCGCCCCTGATGCTTGCCCAGAAACGATCCCTTGCCTTCTACAACAAGTTCCATATGTGTCCTCATCTCCTCGTAGTATGGAGAGCACAACAATTTGTGCCTCTAGAGAACACTGTAGCAAAAAATTCCGCAGGGTCTGCGGAATTTTTTGCGTTGATGGCTCTTTTTTGACAGATGCCAGGAAATTGCGTCTCGATTGAGGTGCTCCTCACGCCACAATAGTGTACCACCCGTTGCCCTTCACACAGTTCTTGCCGACGTGGATCAGCTCGCCCCAGACCAGCGGTTCGAGAAAGGGTGCCAGGTCTCCGCTAAAGGTGGCGCGCCCAAGGAAGCCACTGATGGCTATGGACTCACGTGTGCGGCGCGAGTAGCTGTTTAGCCGCTCCCAATACGTCGCATCGTCGAGGCAACGAACGTGCTGCGCCAGATCAACCACCTGTTTGCGCTCTTCGTAGGACTGCTCCTGCCCATTGCCATAGGCGACCCGCAGCGCGCTCAGGCGTTCGAGCAGGCGGTGCATCAGGGGACGAAATTCGGCGCGACCCACGGGACGCTCCTGGTCTTTAATGTGCGTGGGCGTCAGAAACTCGAGCGTGATCCTGTCTTTGGCCAGCGTCGCCACTTTCGCTTGTACGTCTGCCGCTGTGACGGAGAGCGTCGCGGCTTGGACCTGGGCCTTGCCGGCCTCGTAGATGCTCTGACGTTCTCCGCTGAGCGGATGATAGCTTTCGACGCGTTTGACCTTGAACTGTCCCCGCCTGCCATCCTGCCCACGCTTGCCCAGGCCGACCGTTTCGAGGGTGGGCAGGGAGAGTAGGATGTAGGGCAGGAGCTCAATGATGCTGCCGAAAAGCGTCAGGCCGAAGGTGAGTTTCTCCCCCGGAGCCAGCGCGCGCGCCCCCTTCAGCGGCGGCAGAATGAGATATGGACGTGGGATATCGCGTCCACGAGTATTCTCTTCACGCAATGGAGCGACCAGCGCACTCACGGGACAGAGCGCGTTCAGCGGACATTCCGCGCAGGTGCGCGCCGCCCGATTGGTACAGAAGCGCCGCCAGGCCGCTTCGTAGAGATGGCCGCGTAGGGCCGCGCCGCTGTGCTCATCAAGCTCCAGCGGCGTCACCACCTCTGCATGGAAGAGCAAGTGGTGTGTCATCAGATCATCCATCGTATGCATCCTCCTGTTGCGTATATTCGTACCACGCGTAGCTGCGGCTGGAGCGCTTGAGCTGGTAGGGGAGCACCACGTGACGTACGATACGTTCCTTTCCCATCGTAATGCGCTCCGAACTATAGATGTTGGCACGTTGAAACGTCAGCGTGCGGCCACAATCGTCGAGCATCTGCAACGTCCCTGACAGCATGAACGCCTGTGGTCCATCGGGAGTGAGATCCACAAAGCGGTCTCCCGGCAACTCCTGCAACACCTGCGGGCGTTCGAGCAATTGCACAAAGCCGCCGCGCTTTCCGAAGTAGTTGACGCCCGGCAGCAATCGCTGCAGTTCGTCAGAGAACGCAGCACCATCGGGAAGGCTCAGCGCGAGCTGGAACGGATCGCGATAGAAGACGTATTCGCGGTAGGCGATGGTGGCATAGAGCGGGTACTGTCCCCGCTCCATGCGATCGGCCAGTTTCTCGCGCTGACGCGCCTCGAACTCCTCGGTCGTCTCCCCCGGCTTCTTCGACTCCTTCGATTCGAACGGGCGACGGATCTTGCTAAAGCCCTTCATCACCACCAGGTCCTGCGGCAGTTGCAGCGCGATGGAGAGATCGCGCAAGGCCGGAAACAGGCGCTCGCCCTCCGCCAGACCGAGCGTGCGAAGAGCCACATCGAGCAGCGCCATCTTGATCGCGTAGGGCGTGGGGACAAGGAGTGTCTTGCCCCCCGATGATGTCGCGGCGGCTGGCTTGAGCGAGAACGGTGCCACCGGCAGGTAGCGTGCGACAATCCACATAGGTCTCTTTCCTTTTCCTGCTCACCGTGCGACGCGCGTCTTCAACGGCGAACTGGAGTCGATGAGCGCGCGCATCTCTGTCGCAAAGGCACCGATCGTCTCGAAGGGAATAGCGTTCACCGTCGGCGGCTGATCACCGTTGAGCGCGGTAACGATCGAGGCTACCTGATCGCGATACGACGTGTTATCCTCGGGACCACCGATCAGTGGGCTGATCAAAGGTGCCGGCGTCACGCCTGAGCTGGTCGTGATGATCCCCTCTAACGCGACCAGGTGCGGCAGTTGCGTCGAACGCATCGCGCCGTTCAACTCGATAAAGGTGTGGAGCAGGCTCTCTAGCAGCAGCGTGGCGCGGAGCTGGCGCTCATCATCGTCGAGCGCGTAATCCTGCCTGATATCGTTATACCCGATGCGCGAGAGTTCCAGGTGGCAGACGATGGCGTAGATGCCACTGGAGGCGGGACGGTGGAAGATGCTCTGGCCCAGGTTCGCGCCGGTCTTCTGCCCCTCGGCGTCCTCGGCGCGCTTCTCGCTGCCGCGTTCGGAGACATACTTCACATGCAGGTAGGTATCGGTCTCCACTCTGCCGGGTAGACCCAGTACCCAGCCGAACTCACTCACCGACTTACGCGGCGTCGAACGGCCCTGAGTGACCAGGATGCCCGCCACATCATCCAGCGCGCACCGCTGGAGCATCTGGTCGATGAACTCGGCGTCGTGCTTGCTGGCGTTCTTAATAAACTCCTCGTCGGCATTGATGCGGTTCGCGTTGAAACGCTGGCAGCTCTGGCAGAGCGGGACCTCGCGGGCGCGGGCGTGGTGGTAAAAGTGCTCCATCAACACGTGCTTGAGCATATCGCCGGAGATGGCATTGACGCTATGGAGCTTACCATCGTATCCGACGATCTCGACCATGCGTGTCTGTATCTGGTTGCCCTCGCCGCCCTCGTTGTTGAGGCTATGCATGTTGAGCGTCGCGCGCGCGGCGATGGAGAGTGATGCGATTGGGGTTGTCATGGAATGGTTATCCTCTTGCTACATTTCAGTCATTTTGCTGTTCATGTGTAGATGTATCGTTTGTTGGATGCTCGTCACGAGGCGATTGGAAGGTATCGCGAGCATAGCCGTAAGCGACGAGCATGGCACCTATCAGTTCGGGTGCACCGGAGCGATCGATCAGTTTTGCGATATCGTCGATATGCTCTGCAGCAACGGAGAGACGCAGATTGCGTGCATAGCGTTCTTTGCTCGTCAGGGGATGCAGTGCCTGCTTCGTCTCGTTGGCGATGGCCCGTGCCGCTTTCTCCTCTTCGCGCGCGGTCTCGGCGTTATATTGCAGCAGGAACTCGCTGAGCGCCGCGACGAAATCGTTGCGGTGATGAACCTTGCGCATCAGTTCCTGTCCTAAGCCGTAGCGAACTTCATAGGTGCGATCGCTCTGCTGTGTCCAGCGATATTGCGCCGTCACCGTCGATTGCCGGATCGCGTACGCAATGCGCTTGAAGCCGGGGTCATTGGTGATCTCCGTCAATGGAATCTCGTTTTCCTGTCTGTCCATCAGTAATCGCTCCAATCCACGTGTTGTCAATTGTGGCATATACCGATTCCCTACAAAAGCACTCATCAGGTAGCCGCTATAGGCCGTCGTAAAACTCCAGAAAGGTTGTAGATCGTTCCCAGAGAGGAAATCGCGGTAGAAATGGAGCAGTTCATACTCCTCCGACCCCTCCTCTCCCTTGTTGTTGCGGATGTGCTGGATCAGGTTCACATGCTCGTCCAGCAGTGCCTCAGCGTCACGCACCTGATCTTTGTTCTCCAATCGCTGAAACCAGTCGGGCAGATGAAGATCCGAGACATTCATCGTCGCGTAGGCGGTGCCCAGGTCTTTATAGAACGTCACCTCGAAGCCCTGGGCGATGCTGACGATCTTACGAAGCTGCCATTTTTTCAACGTTGTGTTACGCTCGAACAGGACCTTGTATTGTTGGACAAAGATCTGCGCCAGACGCAACGAGGCCAGGATATCCAGCTTGACGGCGCTACTGGGCCAGAGTGCCGCGCGGAATATACGCATGGTTCTCTGCAACGTATCCAACTCGATTATTTTTGGCTGCAGCACGTAGGTCTTGCGGTCCTTGCTCTCCCTGATGACCAACGGGGCAGCCGCCTCCATGAAGCCGCGAAATTTGAGCAGTTCCAGCAGCCAGAAGCTCTCCTGGTTGCCGATGGTCAGTTCGCGTGCCTTTGCACGGTTGGCCCCCTTGCCCGTCGTCGGGTTAATGATCTGGAGCGCAGAGGCCAACGCTTTGCCTTTGAGATGCTGCTCCTTCGCCAGCTTCTGCCAGGCAGTAATGGCGGAGGGAATATCGTTGTCGGATACGCTGAAGAGATCCAACAAGAGGTGCAGATGGAGCTGCTTCTGTTCTTCCGTCAGATCGGCCCAGCGCTGCACCAGCTCGTTAAAGGTCCCTGCGATCTTCATCATGTTAATGGTCTGGTAGTGGCTCAGACGTGTGTCGGGCGGCTGTATCTCCAGGGATGCTAATTCGGGCGCATATTTCCAGATCGCTTCCGGAGTCTGGAGATGGCGTGGCAGTTCTTTGACGCGCTCCCGGTAGGCCCGGCTTTGCTCCATCTGCGCATCATAATTGAAGCCCGCGATCATTTCGCTGCTTTTCCCTTTTTTCGTGAGATTCTCACGTTGCCTTTCAGAATTGAACGGCGGGACAAGCGTGGTGCCAGACAGGTTCACCATCTCAATATGCTCCAGCGGCTGAGGCAGTTCGATCGCGTAGCACGAGCCCATATCGACGACGAAGATGTCCTCGGACGTCTGGTGTTTTTTGCGATAGATGTCGGCCAGGTACGAGGCGAAACCTGTTGCCAGAAGCGTATCGGCGGAGGTGCCGCTGGTTTTGCTTATATAATACATACTCTTCATCACCATCTCACTCCTGCGCGCTGATCTGATAGACGCAATGCGCGCACAATCACAAAGTATAGCCACGTCTCCAACTCGTGCCTTCCTCCTCTCTTCGGTAGCGCCACGAGAGCATCCGCGTTCTCTGGTGCGAGATTGCCATGCTCGACACGACCCGTCTCCAACAAGGAAAGATCGTAGTGCCAGGAAGCATCCTGCCTTACATCTTCAAGAGCTATCCTCACGGCCTCTTTTGCCCCGCGCTCAAGGAGCGTATCACCATACTCGTGCCCTTGAGGCGTATGGTGGCGAGCGATCGCACCACACACGGCGCGTAAGAGCGGGATCAGCTTACTATCGGGATCATCAATGCCCAGGCTATCCGCGATCAGATCGCTGCCCAGCATCACACTTTCGCAGGCGTGGTTGGGCCTCTTGAGCTTCATCGTGTTTTGCAGCGTGCGTTGCGCCTTCGAATAATCAAAATCGGTTTTGGCGAAAAAGAATGGCTCTTGAGGCAAGACAGAGGTATCGTGTCCCTCCTGTTCCAGCAGCCTTTCCCATTCTCTGGCCCATTGTTGCCAGGAAGCGCCCAGTTTTCCCAGGTCGTGGCAGGCGATCGCCAGGCGGATGGCATGGTCGATCGCACCTGCCGGAAGTTCCATCAATTCCTCCAATCTTGTCGCGACGTAACGCATGTTGGCACGAATGCCCCCGGCCTGATAGGAATACGCCTTCATCAGGCCGCCGATGTGCTGTTGATAGCTTTCCACGCGTATCGGATTCGGCCTGCGCTTGCGACGATCGTTGTTTTCGCCATCGGTAGGTTGTCCCTCGTTCGCCTCTGGCGGCGTGCTCCGATAGCCGGTTGATGCTATATGCAGGCGATCGTCCAACAGGATAAAGCCGAGTTCATCGTGATAGGTTGCAAGCTCCGGGTGAAGCACGATCATGAGCGTCTGAGCCAGCGTCTTCATCAAGGCGTTGGTATTTGCTGAAGTCGGGATAGGGTCCCAGGTGTACTGCGCCTTCTGTCTGTTATCGGGCTCGCGCGCCTCGCTCTCCGTTTGCAAGACAGCTTTCTTGCCTACCCATCCCAGACCGAGTTGTTTCGCACGCTCATCCAGAATCTGCCAGCGGCTGGCGAGCGAGGCGGGATGCAGCGCGAAGCTCTGCCAGCGCCACGGCTCTTCTTGTATCGCCTCTTTGGGATGATCGTGGATCAAGATCTGTACCTGGGCCACGTCGCGAATAAGGGTTGTGACGATGCTGCGCTCGTTCGTGCCGAGGCTCCTGAAGATCTCCTGCTCGATGCGATCTTGCTTGCCGTAGTTATCGAGCAGCTTCTTATCCTCCTCGGTATGCACCACATCGATCAACGCCTGCTCTTCTAAAAAGCCGATCTCTTGTTCAGGAGGCAGAGCGCGCAGAGCCGCCAGTGTGCTCGCGCAGAGTTCCTTGCTATACGGCAGCGTTGAGACCGGCCTTCCCTCAGCATCCTTCTCCGGCAGCTCGTAGACAATGACGCGCCCCTTCTGTAAGGCAAACCGGGCGCACCGACCGGCACGCTGAATAAGACTATTGGCAGGCGCAATCTCCGTGTGTAATGTTTCAACGGAGATGTCCAGCCCGACCTCAACGACCTGGGTTGCAACGACGATCACGTTTTTGCCGTAGTGCTCTCCATCCTTCCAGCCATAACGCTCTTCGCCGCTCCAGTCCTTGGGGGCAGGCCCGAGTTCACGGATGATATAGTTTGAACGGTTAGCGCGATCCTCATTCGTCAGGCGACTATGCAGCAGGACCACTTCGATGCCCTTTTCCTGAGCATGCTCTTTCAGTTCCCAATAACGTTGCTGCGCCCGCAACACCGTGTTACAGATGACCAGGGAGCAATGGCGATGTTGTGCCAGAATAGCGTCGGCGCTCATCTCCGATGGGGCAACCTCGAATGTACGGCTCCTGCCACTGGCGATCAGGCGCAATTCCTCCTCATCCTCCACCTTGACCACCCTTGCATCAAGCAACGTCGCCAGTTGTTCAATGAGCTCGGTTGAGAAGGTCGCCGTCATCAGGACGAAGCGCGTCATCGAACTGAGCAGGCGCAACATCGTTAGTACAGTGGTGCGCGCACCCAGGATATCAACCCCATCTTTTATAAGGGGATACAGATGAAACTCGTCGAGGACCAGGTACGAACCGATCACGGCGCCAACGTTGAGATTGGCGCGGCCAGCATCGACGCCATATGGCACTGCTAGAAAGCTCGCCAACAACTGGTCAATCGTGCAAAAAGTCAGTAGCGACTCGAACTGTGGATCATGGGGCTGCTCACCCGTTTGCAGCGAGACGGGTTCGCGTTTGAGCTTTTCATAAATCTCCGTCAGGCGCGTCCCTCTGTTTTTATCGATACGCGCGATGCGCGCGCGAAATTTCTCATAGAACTGGTTTGAGAGCACACGCATCGGCGTCGCGTAGAGGCAGGTACGCGGCAGCCACCCTCCATCCTGCTCCAGGCACTGAATATAGGGAAGGAGGGCTGCATCCGTCTTTCCTGCACCGGTCGGTGCTTGGAGGATAACGCTTTTCTTTTCCTCCTGTAAAATCTTCAGTATCTTCCGCTGAAACGGTCGCGGCGTGCGCTTCTGCTCGTCAGGCATAGACACTTATTCACCTCCAAAGAATGCATCGAACAAACCGTCGTCAACTTCACCGGGTGCTGCAGAACCGCTCATGTGAATGCCATACGTGCGAGCGGAACGGCGGATATCTTCGATGATCTTCTCGCGTAACTCCAGTGGTTCCAGCACCTCGCAGTCCGGTCCCCAGCCACGAATCCAGTTCTCGATCTCCAGCGTATCGCCGATGCATAGCGTCATCTCGCATCCCCCCGCCGTCTCCCTGATCTCCTGGGTCGGGTGCCAGAGCGTCTCTTTCAGGCGCGTCACAACGCGGCTTGTGAAACGCAGGCGCACCGTCACCGGATCTTGCTCACCGAACATCACCACCCACGCTTTCTTGAGCAACCCTGGACCATCGAAACCTGCTGGCAGTTCAAAAGGCTCTTCTTTCAGCAGCTCAGCGCGTTCGATACGTTCGAGCTTCAACGTCCGTAGCTTGCCCGGCGGAGTACAGTGGCCGGTGACGTAGATCGTGCGTCCGATGCCGGTTGGCTCGAACAGGTACGGATCAAATTTGCACTTGAAGGTCTTGCCCTCGGCGGTGGTATAACGCAGCCACACGCGATGCTGCGTCACCCATCCAATCGCCAGCGCCTCAAAGATGGCGGAGCGATCGGGCTGATTCTGCTGCCGCTCCTTTGCAATCTCCACAATTCTATGCTGGTGGGCTGCGACAGGTTCAGGCAGAGCACTCACGATCTTGAGCAACGCCTGCGTCACATGCGTATTGCGCTCATCATGGATCTGAGAAAGGAGTCGTCCCGCGATCGAGAGCGCAGTCGCTTCGGCGGACGAGAGCGTGATGGCCGGCAGCGGTAGTGTAAAGTTCGCCCCCTCCATCAGAGCCCAGAAACGGCCCTCCTTGACCAACGGTAAGCGCCCTGAACCTGCAAGAATGTGCAGGTAGCGCAGCGCCGTATCCTCACTCACCCCCAGACTGGTCGCAACCTCTGGCGTTGTAAAGCGTTGCTTTGGATTCCGCCAGAACAGCAATTGTATCTCGTACAATCGATCAGCTTTGTTATATGCATCTGAAACTGGCATCTATTTTCACCTCCTGAATATGAGTGTACGGAAAAAAACCGCAGAGATTGCGGAAAAAATCGAGGAGGGAAGACAGAAAATGCGACTGAACAGAAACTGACCAGTGACCACAATGAGCGCCCTTCTCAACCGCCATGCAAAATATATCTGTACACATCTATAAATGACGAACAGAAATGGCTTTCTCGCAAGAGAGCATACCTTCATGAAGAAACTGTAATCAACACGCGCGGATGCGTGAGGCGGTGGGTAGTACTTTTGTGATGATGATACTATGGAGGTGGGGAAACGGGCCTGTCTCGACAAGAGGAGAGATTATCCAGCGCTGCGGTTGAGGATATTCTGACTTGCAGTACCCTCCTACGGGCCTCTTCTCCTGAACCCCTCATGAAAGCTAGCGGTGCGCCTGCTTCACAAGCCCTTGCACTACCTTCGAACGTGCCTATATCCCTGAAAGGCCAATCGGATCTTCGGCTTCGGGCAGTGGGTGTTAACGGACATATATTCCGCATTGCCTTATGAGAAAATCTTACCCAAGGAGACGCTGTATTGTTTTCTGTTCTGATGACGGAAAACAATACAATAGCTATTAGTTCATGCATCACCGATTCTTTTAGGATCATTTCTGCTGCCAGTAATAACCCTCTTTTGTCCTCTGCCACAAAAGAGATGGGTAAGATGACTGGTAAGGCAAGTACCTTACAAAGTAAGATTGATCTTTCGTGAGGCAATTCGTCTCATTACTCTATAGATATTTGGTACCAGCGAGCATTCAGTCCCAATTTCGGTACTTATTCCGCCTGAAAGGGCTTGTGAGCTGGTTTGACTATTGGCCTCAAAAGTGCCAAGCAATTAGAGCTGGTCCGGCTCATCATCGTCCTGCGTGTATAGTATTGGTGACACAGGCGAGGCTGGTGGGGGTGGTACCGGCGCAGCAGTTGGTGCATTTCGCGCCGAAGCCGGTGCGCTACTCCCTGTGGGCTGTTTCTTATTAGCAGTGGTTTTATTCCCACTCCTTATCTTTTGCGTGTCGCCAGGTTGGGTACCTTGTGGCGTGCCGGTTGCGGGTGCTGCTGACGGCTGCTTTTTGTCCGCAGCATCTGTGGGAGTCTGCTTCTGCATCTGCTGCGCTTGTCGGCGGCGTTCCTCCAACTCAAGCTGCGCACGCTGTATCTCCTCCTGGTGGTGGATCTCGTTCCATGCATCGAGGACTTGCTCGGGGATGATCGGGACCATTGCCGTTTGCACGTGCTGAGCGCGGGCGCGAGAGATCCAGAACGCCTGACCCTCCTCTTGCTGCATCACGGCGGACTCTGGTACGCGCCAGTCCCACCGGGGCCGGATGTGCTTACGCGCATTCCCTTCTTCATCTTCAGACCAGGAGACATCGAAGAATAACCGCTTTCCCGCGCGCCGCGAGACCGGGCCAGGGTCGCTACAGGCGTAGAGGATGTAGGTCGAGCAGGCGTCAAGAATGCGTTCCGCGTATTCGTGTGGGCCAAGGCCGGCGTAGCCTTGCGCGCTGATAATGAGGTTGCCACCGAAACTACGGACCTGCTCAAAGAGGATACTGGTTTCCTCGCGCATCCTGAGCGCGTTAAACTCGTCGATGATAAAGAGCGTCTGGACGCCGGCGCGCCGCCTTTCCGCCATATAATGCATGAAATCGGCGACGAAAAACCGGCCCAGCCTGGGAGCTTCATTGCGGAGGGTGAATCCTCGGACACGTAAGTAGACGGCATCTGCATTCGCATAGTCGAGAGTGCCATCAAGTTGTCCAGCCATGGCGCTGAAAAAGACCTGGTAGCGCATTTCCACCTGTTGGAGCAATTGCTTGTCGAGGGCCAGGACGCGCCGGTACTGGAGCGCATCGTCCTTGTAGATCGCTTTCAGCCGATCATGGCGCAGGTTCGCTAAGAAATGCGCGCTGGAGCGCGGTGTTGTTGGAGCGTTGAGCGCCAGATCAAGCGCATTCGCCGCCACATCACCGTAGAAGGCCGATTCACTGAAATCGATCACGGAAAGCAAGCGGTTCTTGAGTTCGGCAGGCGTGCCATGCCACCCATTGTAGTACGTGGACGGGAAGACCTGAAGAGACTTCGCACCGGCGGCGGTCATCGTTGCCACAAAGCGCGCGGCGTTATCCTGGCCTTGTTCATCCTCTCTTTTCGTTTCGCCTTTGGCATCGAGGTAGACGACCTGTTGGTGATAGATCTTGTGAGCACCATAGGCCGCTCGTAGGAGCGTTTCGGTCTTTCCGCTGCCGGAAGAGCCAAGTGCCGTGGCGTGGAGATGAAGCGCTTTTTGTGGAAAGGTGAACAGGCCGCGTCGGGTCCATGAGAGATCGCCCATCTTATGTTTCCTCCTGATCATCGTGTATGGGGACGCCTATGACCATCGCGCCACCAATCTGGTCAGGCAGGTATGCGGGTTGGCTGGTGCGTCTTTTCGCCCGTCGCTGTGCGCGTTGCGCGCGGTGTTGGCGGCTCTGCTCCTGCTGGCGGAGCGTTCGGACCGTATCATTGCGATTGGCGGTGAGCTCTGCGGCAAAGCCAGCAATACCAATCCCTGCAACCGTATGCAACCAGACGGGCCAGGTGTCCGCCCAGAGCGCGCGTAACGGCCAATGAGCCAGATCATACTGGTGGTGTTTGGCGGCTTGTAGATAACCTGCCAGTTCGTGGGCAATCATCGATTGTAGGCCATGCTGGTAGCTGCTGTAGAGGATGAACGCGCATACGAAGAGCAACACCGTCCACAGGAGAAAGCTCAGTTTCCAATGCAGCCAGCGTGCCAGAGAGCGCTCTACGAGAAAGCCGATCGCGATCCAGGGGAGCGCGATCAGGCAGAGGGCGACGGCCAGGATGGCGCATATGAGCATCCATCCGGGATCGGTGCTGCCCTCTGCCTGCTGAGCGTGTCTACGATATCCCATACTCATGGCCATACTCCGCTAAGTCATAGAGCACAAACGGCTTTTGCATCGAAGGCTCGAAGGTTTCGAGCATGGCTTCGATCTGGCGTCGGGTGGTGCGCGTTGTGAAGTACCAGACGGATTTATAGGTGACAGCCAACTCTCGCAGGGCATCTTCCAATTCGGCATCAGTTTTCGCATGGCATTCTGCTTCGATAGCGGTGACTTTGCCATTCACCGCATTCGTAAGGATCGCGTCCGGCGTGTGCGGCTGACTCTCCCCTTTGGCGACAGGAGGGAGTTCCTTGCGGATCTGGCGCTCGGACTTCCAGGTGTCTGCAGGCCGTTTAGCCTCGATCGCTAGGCGTACCTGATTGATGGAGTAGAGGTGTGCAAGCCGGATGCTGGACGGTGCGCCACTGTAGTTGAAGTTCTGACGGGCCTCTCGCAGGCCAGCGCGCGTGAGCCAGATCCACAGCTTCTCCCCATGCAGGATGCTATCTTTCTCGACGAGATCCAGCGCCAACCATTTGTTGAGAATCTCGTAGGTACGATCAAGTGAGAGACCATCTGTGCCGGGTTTGAGCTTATAGCGATCCTCTTTGGGCGTATGGCGATAGAGAAGCCGCTGCAACTGGTCCAGTCTGATGGCGTATTGCAACCCAATCCAGGTCAGGCAGAGAAGATCGCGCGGCATAAGTCGGCGCGATCGTGTTTTCATTTCAGGAGAAGCCATGAGTGTTCACCTCCATAGAGGTCAGGGGAATTGCTCTACGATGCCGCGCTCCTATGCAGATCAAGAGGATTTCCATATGCTATTCTTCTCTACTTGGCATGTTTCGGAAGTCTTCTGAGTACTGCGATTGGGCCTTGGGAGCCTGTGAAATTTGGATAGGGTACTGTATTCGGTACCGAAAAGAGAACGGGGCGTCCTTCTCTCGGAGTGGCGATGCCTCTGTAGCACTTCTTTCGACTACAGAGGCATCGTTGTGAAAAAAAGCAGTCAAAGCATGATCGAAACGTGCACTGAAAGTACTCTTTGTCATGGTGAGAGCATATTTCCAGGAAGCTACCAGTCTTTTTGCGATTGCTTTTTCTTTGACTGCCATCTCGTGACCTCCGGCCATGTCTCCAGAATTTTCAGGCGCGGAGTCCACCTGGAATCTCGCTCAAGCATCCGCTCTGCATAGGCTTGATAGATGCTACCAGCGGCGTCGATATCTTTGAGCAGGTAGTACCGTTCCAGGCAACGAAGAAGGGAAGGTTCGCCAGCATCTGGCCTGGAGACAATACCAAGAGCAATCAGCGAGCTCCGTCCTGAAAACCGTGCGGAGTACCAGGTCGCCTCCTGGCATTCCTCAATGTCGGAATGTGCCTGTGCTTGCGCAACCTGCCACTCACACGATGCCGCATATTCGAGAATACACAACAACTGATCGCGATAGGTGATATACGCATCTCGCAACCAGGACCAGATGCGATGCTTCTCCTGATGCTCTGCCAGCAATCCTTTCCCGTAGCGTTCCAGGATCTGGTGACACCTTCCGCGCAAGGCATCACGATGAAGAGGAACCTGCCCTGTCTGTGCGACCAGAACTTGTTCATAGAGCGAGGTCAGATCGCTGAAGATTTCGACCTCACAGCGGGGAGAAAGGCGCCACAGATGACGAGGATCACTCTCATCCTGTTCAAAGAGATCCAATTTGCCCCCTGTTTCCTCGAATGCTTGCTCATCTAAGAAGCCAGCATCTTCGGCCACCTGGTTCACCTGGGCATTGATGCGACTGGTATGGAGCGCCAACAGATGTCCATTTTCTGCACCATAGACGTGCTTTACCACCGTATCGCGCGGTATCCATTCTCCTTTATTGTGCAGCGCAAAGAAGGCAAGAATCGCTACCCAGGAATTGTTCTTGAATTGCATTGTTTCTTGTTTGCCATCCTGACTCATAATCGAGATGGTCAGATGATCCGAAAGAGAAATGAGAATGGTGATAGGAGGGCGTTTCTCTTCCGGTGCATTCTGTAACACCTCTGCAATATGTTGACTCCAGTCCTGTCCTTGTTGGAGTAGATCCAGGAGCGCAGTCGGTGAAGGAGCATCGATCAATTGCGGATACAGCCATGAAGCAGGGGAAACACGCATATATTCACTGACGTTCACCGTCGGTTCTCCGGGGGTCTGTGCACGAGCGGCCTTCCGTAGCCCCTGAAAATCCCTGGCGAACCTTCTGATCAGCCAGCAGAGGAAGATCAGAAAGAGCCAGAGCGTTATCCATAAGTAGACAGCGTTTACCCGTTGACTATACGTGCCACTTGCAGGCCGACCGATCAGAACAAGCAGTACTTGCGGCCAGCTTTGAAGAAAGGCATGCCAGATTTTAATGGGTATGCCCTCAAGGCAGAGTGAGAGAAGCTCGCACACCATTGAGAGACCAGCGCAGATGACGACAAGAAGTAAACAAAGACTTTGCACATGGGCAATAAAGCTGACATCCACGTCAGCACTGACGAGAGCAAAGAGCTTACCTGGTGGCTGTCGGCGCTTTTTGAAAGCATTCTTGAAAAATTGCTGCATACCGATGTGTTTGTACCTCCCTTTCTAGAGGATGCTACGACCCTCCCCGAGAGACACTCGGGGAGCGGGTCAATATACGTATCATCGATCGAGAAGATCGTCGTAGAGAGAACTCATCCTACGACGATCTTGTACGCCACACTCCCACATTTCCCCATCCCTCAGAGAGTATAAGGCCGTCCGCACTATCAAAAGCGCTATCAAAAGCGGCAAAAAATGATAGCGCATCAATCAGTTCACGACTTTTTTCCCTTCACAAAATGATAGCAGGTTTGCGAGTGCTTTTTTATGTACGATGGATAGCAGATGAGGGTCACAGCGAGAGCATACCATCACGGGTGCTCATCAGCGGTGGCATAGGGATACCCGCTCTTCCCTCAATGTACCCCGTGCTGCCTCCCAACGCAGCACATGAATCGAATATCGCTGATGCGTGTTGGAAATAGGTGACAGCCTCCATCTCACGTATCACTCTATCGTAGTCAAGCCAAACCTCACGGCTAGGGGAGGGAGCTAGAGCCATAGGGCGATCAATGCCCTGGTTGGTTCGCCCGTTCGTACTCAGGAGACTGAAAAAGCCGATGCGGGATGTCAGGCGATCGTAGACGATACTGCGCAAGCTTAGGCAGGATGGAAGCGGACAGATACCTTCTCACGCAGATGAGAAGACCCGCGCCAGGGGGACTCCTGCGTATAGCAATAGAGCGAGGAAAACGCACCCATAAGCAGAAGATACAGCCCTGCCATGTGGAGTCACTCACGTTGACGTGTCCGTGAGCCGCATGGTTCTGGCGGGAAGAAGGGAATTATCGGCGACTGTGCCTGTTGTGGAGTCTTCGCTCTCGCGTCGGAGGTTCTAGCAATGCGTTCTTGTGGCGTATCTGGTACCTGGGGCCACCGGAGAGAGTCTTCATGCCCTGGTGAAGTGGTGATGAAAGCCGATGACAGGTACTTCAGCACGATGTTTGATCACTGGCTAACAGTAAATGAGGACAGACTCTTTGGGTATTTATATGTTGGCACAGTTTCGGGGACGCGTTACCGTGATCCGCATATTCTCCTGCTCGGAACGGCTTGACTGTGCTACCAGACAAGGCGCAAGGCAGGTCAGAAGAGCCTGGCGAAAAGGTGCAACTAGCAACGAGACATGTTGTTCACCTGCTGCCAGACGCCATCTGATAGACCTCGGAAACCTGTTGTCTCATGAGGAAGAGGCCGCCTTTTCATGGTCTACTTGCATTCACATGGAGGGCATTGGAAATGGTTTCCCTCATAAGGCTTCTTTCCGCGTCGGTACCTCTAGAGCTACATTATGTCATCATCGCACGTGTAAGGTGTAGGTACATGAACACACATGCTCGCTTCATTCAAAGGAGGATCAACTCACCATGGACTATCGACTGCTCGGTCGCACAGGAGTGATGGTTTCTGAGCTCTGCCTGGGCTGCATGACCTTTGGCAGAGAGGCCGATGAAGACCACGCACAAGCCATCATTCGGCGCTTTCTTGACGCTGGAGGGAACTTTCTGGATACCGCTGATGTCTATGCAGGTGGTGCCTCAGAAGAGATCACTGGTCGCGCCCTGCGCGGAATACGCGACGAGGTGGTGCTGGCTACCAAGGTCCGCTTTCCGACCGGACCAACGCCTAATGACGTTGGGCTCTCACGCAAGCACATCATGTATGGCTGTGAAGCCAGCCTGCGGCGGCTAGGCACCGAGTATATCGATCTCTACCAACTGCACTGTTGGGATGCCGCAACGCCGCTGGAGGTGACCCTCTCTGCCCTCTCTGACCTGGTGCGCCAGGGCAAAGTGCGTTCCATCGGCATCTCCAACTTCACGGCCTGGCAGATCATGAAAAGCCTTCACATCAGTGCCATGCGCGGTTTTGAGCAGATCGTCTCCTTACAACCGCAATATTCCCTGGTCGAACGGCACATCGAATACGAACTGTTACCACTCTGTCAAGAGGAGGGGATCGTCGTCCTTCCCTGGAGCCCTCTGGGTGGTGGCTTCCTCTCAGGCAAGTACCGCAAAGGAGAGCCCCCGCCAGAGGGAACGCGCATCGCAGGGGCCATCGAGCAGCAGGAGGAGCATTGGGCACGCAGAGCCAGAGAGCACAACTGGCGGGTGATCGATGCGGTAGGAACGATTGCCGAGGAGACCAACCGGTCCTATGCGCAGATCGCTTTAAACTGGCTCTTGCGCCAGCCCGCAGTGACCGCTCCCATTGTCGGAGCACGCACCCTGGAACAATTCGAGGACAACCTCGGGGCCGTGGGCTGGAAACTGACTGACGCGCAGGTCACGCAGTTGACCGAGGTGAGTGCGCCCGAGGAGGTCTACCCCTACCGGTTTATTCGCCAGGCACAGCGCATCTAGTCACCCCTGACCATCACGATTCGAGGAAGATGCCGTGGGTTCTTGGTAGAGCATGAACGAATGCTCACCTCCATACAAAGAACCCACGGCATCTTCCCTATGAGAGCTTTTTGCTCACTTCTCTCGCTTTTGCTCTATTTATATAGAACAAAAGTTCTATTTTATCACTTGTTAAATATCCCTCAAACATCCGTTCTATATAATAAGGACACCTGTTCTAGATATGTTCTAGCTATGTGGCAAGCGGGCGAGCACTTTGGGAAGAACAACACCCAGAAGAAAGGAGCGTGTGCGCTCCCTCTCGGCCTCACGCCAGGGATGCCCGCGCCATACCAGATGAGCATGAATGCGTTCACCGCACCCACCATCGTCGCTGCCGGATTTCCCTCACCGGGGGAAGAATGGCGTGAGCCTCGCCTGGACGTGCGTCAATTGCTTGGCCTCGCCTCCGAAGGGAGCTTCTGTTATGTGATGCGATCGGCAGATATGAGCGCGGCGGGCATCATGAACGGTGATGTCCTGGTGGCCTCACCGGCGCTCGTGGCAGGCAATACAGATATCGTCATCGCGACCATCGACGAGGCGACCCAGGTGCGGCGCCTGCTGCGGATCGGCTCGGTCGCCTTTCTGGTTCCGGAAGACCCTGCTCGTCCTCATGCTCAGCGACGACCGCTGCTTTCCAGTGACTCCGTGCTTATTGAGGCGGTCGTGCTCTGTAGCATCCATGGGCTGTGCGAAGCCTCGCGCCTGGCACTCTCAAACCATCCACCGAGCGCGAACGTGAACCGCTTGCTCGGATTGCACCTGCCGTCCATATTTTGTACTCTGGTCAAGGGCACCTCCATGCAGGGAGCTGGAGTATTTGACGGCGATATTGTTGTTGTCGACCGGGCGCAGCGTCCAGCGCCCAACGACGTGATTATCGCAAGCATCCATGGGCGCTTCGTCGTCAAGCGCTTTATCCAGGCACGCGGCTCGGTCTTTCTGCTCTCCGATAACCCACTGACCCCTCCTATTTTAGTGACAACCGAGATGGGCTTTCAGGTCTGGGGAGTCGCGCTCTTTAGTCTGCACTTGCTCCACCAGCGCATCAAGGACCGATTGCTCAAGCAGCGAAGGCAGGGGCGATGAGGCGATCCGTCATCGCGCTGGTCGATTGCAGCAATTTTTACGTTTCGGTGGAGCGCATCTTTCATGCTGCCTTGCAGAAGAAACCCGTGGTGGTCCTCTCCAACAATGATGGGAATCTCGTTGCGGTCAGCGCTGAGGCCAAAGCGTTGGGGCTCAAACGGGGGATGGCGTACCATCAGTGCCGCGTTCTCATCAAGCAGCACCGGGTGGCCGTCTTCAGTAGCAATTACGCGCTCTACCAGGATCTGTCCGATCGGGTCATGCAAATCCTTGCCGACTTCGCGCTGGTGCGAGATGGCATTCGGCAGCAGGAGGTCTACAGCATCGATGAGTGTTTTCTCGATCTCTCCCACATTCCTTCTGAGCAGCTCCTTGACTACGGGCGCCAGATGCAGAGAACGGTCCTGCACGCCACCGGTATTCCTGTCCGCGTTGGGATCGCGCCCACCAAGATTTTGGCAAAGATCGCTGCGGAAGTCGCCAAACGCGAGCCTTTGCATGGAGATGTGGTGAGTCTGGTGGACCTGCCGGAACAGGAGTTCGACGCCATCCTGGAGACCATGGCGGTCGAGGATATCTGGGGCATCGGGAAGCGACGCGCGTATACCCTCGAAGGGCAGGAGATCTTCACGGCGGAGATCCTGAAATACACCCCGCCGGGTCGCGTCCGCCACCTGCTGGGCGTGGTGGGCGAGCGCATCACCTACGAGCTGCGCGGCCTGGCGTGCATCCCGCTCGAAGTGGCGAGCAAGCCAAAACAGGGAATTATGGCCTCGCGGTCCTTTGGTCGTCCCGTCGAGAGTCAGCAGGAATTGACGGAGGCGATCGCGTACTACGCTGCCAGGGCGGCAGAGAAGTTGCGTCGGCAGAAGTCTATCGCCGCCTCGGTCAGTATTTTTATCAGCACGAATCGCTTCGACACAGAGGCGACGCCCTACGCCAATGGCGCCTCGCGGCAGCTGCTCTTTCCCACGGACTTCACTCCGGATCTCATCGCGGTCACGCAGGGATTGCTCCAGGAGATCTACCGGCCAAGCATCAAGTACCACCGGGCCGGAGTGTATCTGACCGAGATCGGACCCTGCTCTATCATCCAGCCAGATCTGTTCGGCAACTATGATTTCGAGCAGGAGGAGAAGAAGGCTCGGCTGATGGCGGTGATCGATGCGATTACCGACTTCTGTGGCCGCGACGCCATCTTCTTTGGGGCGCAAGGTATCGAGCGATCATGGCAAGCGAAGTCGCGCTGGCTTTCTGCCCGCTATACGACGCGCTGGGCCGACCTGCTCCAGGTCACGTGATGCTGTTCTCCATGCTCCTTCTGCAAAAGGCAACCGAGCGCAGATAGGCTTAAAGAGTATCACCTCTTTTTCTCACTCATGCTTACTATAAAGTACCAAAAAGTTACTATATCTTGCAAACTTTAAATGATCTAGTACAATAGAAAATGATTTTTGTTGCAAATATACTAAATATACATAAAAGTTATTTGCAAGGATCAGAAGGAGGAAAGAGTCGTGAATGAATTATTAACCGTGCCAGAAGTTGCACGTCTGCTTCGAGTCGATGCAGCCACCGTACGTCGCTGGGTCAGGTCAGGGGCCCTGAAGGCAGTCACCTTGCCGCATGTCGGTAAAAGACGGATCAGTCGTATTTCGCGCGAAACGGTGAACAAGATACTGGGTAGCGGTGATAGAGGTCAGTTTCCAGCCGAAGGCATCAGAAAATAACGCTATTCTTGTTCTGGCTTGCTTAATCCAGCCTTGAGTTGATGCAATAAGGAGTCAAATGCCTGCTTATAGATTACCAGCTATGACCAAAGTTCTTCATCTGGAGAAACGGTTTGTCTCCGTTCACATGGGGATACTCTTTCAACCGTTTCAAAAGCAATCCTGCATTACGAACGCGGTTGTTGGCCTTTTCCCATACTCCATGCAACCCACAGGCATCCAAGAGCAACCAGGAGCCCATGAGCCACTCTGATTGGTTGGGTTC
>WNFX01004005.1_pt1 | contig 27856 bp, 30 predicted proteins | sample 5400111 | NCBI WGS metagenome assembly WNFX01 (sample SAMN13153363, study PRJNA577476) | soil metagenome | isolation source: 40 cm soil or saprolite under grassland replicate 1 | place: USA:California | collected 2016-06-15
AGCGCCTTGAGCAGGTAGAGCACCGCCTTGCCCTTGTCCCAGTCCAGCTTGGGCTGGATCTCAAAGACCATCTTGCCCGGAGTGACCTTCAGCTCCTCCGGGTGCTCGCTGAGGATGGCATCAACGATCTCCTTGACGCGGGGTCGCTGTTCTTCCGGTACTAGCCGGAAATGAGCGGCCACCGAACTCTTCTTGGGTTCGACCAGGGCTCCCGGGAGGTCGGCCAGCTCGGCGCGAAGCTTTGCCTCCACCTCTCGCAGCAGGCCCTCGAATGACGCGCCCTCCTCACGCTGTATGGACCCTCCGGCCGGGCTCCAGATGTCGAAACCGTGGCTACCAGCCACGATCAGGTTGTCGAGGCCCATGAGCTCCTGCAGGACCTTGCGGTCGCGGCCGCTGACCACGACCACAGGGACTCGTTCGGCCAGCCTGCGCACCGCCTCACGCATGCTGTCCGAGATCACGGCGTCCTCCGGCCGGTCGCGGATCGGAGTCAGGGTCCCGTCGTAGTCGAGAAACACGGCCGGCTGCTTGCCGACGAAGCGCTGAGCCAGCGCCTCGCTCTCGCCGAGGGCGTGCGGTAGGTCGCCGATCTGCCTCGCCATAGTTGCTCACCTCCCTTTGTGATGTTCCTCGTCTTCCTCCTTAGAGTTGTCTGCTACTATGATATCAGGGGCGTGAGAGGCAATGCAGCATGGGCGGAAAGCCAGATCCCATTGTTCCACGGGTCACGCACGGCAATACCACGTTCCTGCCGCTCAATAGGAAGACCAGCAGCCTCCAGGCGGGTGCTCACGCCTGTGAGATCTTCTTCAGTCGGAACGGCAATGCGAAAGAAGCGCAATCCCGCCATATCTGCTGTCGGCTGCGGCCCTCCACGGCTCTGCCAGGTGTTGAGCCCGATATGGTGATGGTAGCCGCCAGCGGAAACGAAGAGCGCACCAGGCAACCGGGCCGTGACATCAAACCCGAGGACGCCGTGGTAGAACTCCTCAGCTTGCCGAAGATCGCCGACCTGCAGGTGGATATGACCCATGTGCGTCCCTGGTGGCAATCCCTTCCAAGGACGAGGATCTCCCTCTCCCTCTGACAGGATGCCCTCGATATCCAGTGGATCGGTTGCCATGGCCACCCGTCCGTTCGCCCAATGCCACTGGCTGCGGGGGCGATCACGGTAAATCTCAATACCGTTCCCGTCTGGATCGGACAGGTACAGCGATTCGCTGACCAGGTGATCGGCGTAGCCATCCAGCGGGTAGCGCAGCTCGGCCAGGTGCAGCAGCGACCGCCCCAGGTCCGCTCGACTGGGGACCAGGAGCGCGAAATGGTACAGGCCCGTTGTGGAAGAGGGCTTGGGGCGAGCACCGGCCTGCTCTGTCAGCAGCAGCAACGGAGCAGTTGCCTCTGCCCCCAGGATGACACCTGCATTCCCGCGTTCGATGACCGTAAAACCAAGCACGTCCTGGTAAAACGCCACCGAACGCTCTCGATTGGCGACAGTCAATGCGACAAGACCGATGTGCGTCTCGGGATGAAGAAAGGTCATATTCCGGCCCTCCGGGCTTCTCACATGCCCTGGTGAACGATGGACGAAATACATCAAATGCATGAAGACACTGTTTGTACATCACTTCCTACTAAGAAGTGAGACGAGGAAAGAATAGCACACATGCTTCTGTGTTGCAAACTCAGCCTTACATGCCTGCTTCGTTTCCTCGGGTGCCGGCTCCACTGAACATCGTGCTGCCGCCATCGGGGCGCTGCTGATGTCGCTCAGCAGCGTGCTCGTGGCGCTCAATGCCCAAACGCTGCAGAGCTTGCAGCTGCGCAAAGAAGAGGTGCAGCAGGAATAATACTCAGACTTCAGAACAGATGTAGCCTTACACTTTTTTTCGTTTTCGATAGTCATGTGGAGTCACATGCTCCAGCTTCGTAAACACCCTTGAGAAATAATTGGGGTCGTTATATCCGACGCTCAATGCAGCTTCGGTGACAGATGCGTTTCCCTGATCCAACACGTATTTGGCTTCCTCAATTCTGAGCTTATTGATATATTCGGTGAGGGTCATCCCCAGTTCTTTTTTGAAGGCGCGGGAGAGATGGATGGACGCCAAGAGTCTCAGCAATATGGCTCAGGCTTAAAGGCTGATCGATATTGAAACGAATATAGGTGACAGCTTCTCTGACCATTGCAGGAAGTGCTACTAGTGGGTCAGCTCGCAATTGAGTACCCCTTGATTAAATAGGATTGAGACCGCACCAGAAGCTACTTATGTCATAATTGTGCCTGTGGAGAAAGTCTATTTAATTGCGAGCTGACCCACTAGGTTGCCAACAACTAATTCATCACCCGTACACCGCCTCCTCCCATTATTCTTTGCCCTACCCTCTACATGAGATAAGTCTCTAAACTGCTCCCAGGTTCACATACACCTTTAAGTGCTTCCATGAGGTCTCAAACGCTCCCCCTCTGCCTGCACATTCACAATTGGAACGTCAATCAAGGCTCGTTACGTAAACAAGCCATAAACTCTATTTCCAGTTTTTTTCCATAGAGATCGACCTGTATATCCGGGAGATGAACCTCTACGGGTACAGAATTTCCTTCTCCGAACTTGGGACGTCTACCCACATACGCTGCTCCCGAGATCGACGCCCGTTCATCATCCGGCAATCGCACACGTACTGCATACACTCCTTTGGCTGGCAATAGCTTCACAGGATCAAGCAGCACGTTGGCTGTAGGGAACCCAAGTTCACGACTATGTCTGTCGCCCTGGATGACTGTACCAACCACAGTATAAGATCGACCAAGGAGATCTGGTGCTTCTTCAAGAAGACCAGCGGCCACGAGTTCACGAATGCGCGTGCTGCTAATGCGACTATCACCCGCAGATATAGTGAAGGTCTCAACGGCGAAGCCCAGCTCTTCCCCTGCATCCTGTAGCCAGGTGATGTTTCCAGCACGATTGTGTCCAAGGGCGAAGTCCGCTCCCACAATCAGCGTTCGTAATTGAAAATGCGTACAGAGTAGCTCAAGATATTCCCGTGGCGTGAGTCGTGCTAGCTCTGCTGTAAAGGGCATGACTACCACCATATCTAATCCCCCTAGCGATGCCAGCAAATCTAGCTTCTCTTGCAGTGTTGTCAGAAGCAGTTTGGGCTTCTCAGGGTGAAGGACACGCTGCGGATGAGGCCAAAATGTAACTAGCACTGCTTGTGACCCCTGTTGTAAGGCGCACTCGGTCACGCGATGGATAACTTGCTGGTGTCCGCGATGAACACCATCGAAAAAACCAATAGTGAGCACTGTTGGTTCGCGTGAGACTACGTTGGTCAACTGCGAAATAATTTGCATCGTTCCTAGCTTGTCATCTGCTCAATCATCGCCAACTCCTCCTCAATCGCTCTCATGCGCATGCGGCGAAGGTGCGCTTGCTCTAACTTCGCCTGCTCATCAGCATCAGCAGGGACGAGTGGAGGAACAGGTGCAGTCTTCCCTTCCTTGTCTAACGCGACATAGATGACCCGGCTGCTGGCAACCCGACGTGTCACACCCGTCATTAAGTCTTCTGCCACCACTTCTACCCCAACCTCCATGCTGGTGCGCCCCACGTAGTTCATTGCGCAATGGACAGACACGACATTACCGATATACGCTGGTGCCAGGAAATCAAAGCGTTCGACACGAGCAGTCACCACAGGGAGACGTGCATGCTTCATGGCGACAATAGCTGCTGCCTCATCAACCATACGCATAATGACTCCGCCATGGACATTGCCGTGCCCATTGGCATCGAGCGCCTCCATCAGTCGGATCGTCGTGCTACGAGAAAAGGAGATACTTCGACCCTGGCCTGTGTTTGACGCTGGGGCTTCAAGCTTCTCTTGCTCCATACTTCACCTCCTCATTCTGGCTCTGTTCCCCTTCTGTGGGTCACCATCTCAAATAAACTCTTCACCGTCCCGCTTTTCAGCAGTCGCAGCATGCGCACCCGATCCGCCGACATCTCGCCTCGCAAGCGATGTTCCAGTCTGGTCAGTTCTTCAGCGCCCGAAAAAGCGACTGGGGCAACGGACTCTATATTGAAGAGGCTGCTTGTTGATCACTAGACATACACACCTCGCAGCTTGCGTGTTAAGTGGCGGTGCCGTCAGGATATCCCGCTCAAAGTCGACACTAGGCGCACTTTCCAGCCACTGCAGACCAGCCGCTACACCGCTCCAATGTTCACCGTTTCGGATGGCTGCCGTAGGACGAGCGAATCCCAGTTGACCCAACGTTCCACGATCTTGCCATCCACGATGCGGAGAATGGTGATCCCCGTGACCGTCACCGGTTTGCCGCCTGGGGCAATACCCCGGAACGCATGCTCGTGAGTGGCCTGCATCTTCCAGCGAATGACCACCTTATCCCCTTCGGCGATCAGGTCTTCTACCGTCCACTGTGCCTCAGGGAAGGCGTCAAGGGCTCCTTGTACAGCTCGCCTGGCCCCAGCAAAACTTGGGTCCATCCCCACAGGTAAACTATGGTCGACGAACTCAGGAGCAAGCAGCTCGTCAAGCAGAGCGAGGTTCCCCTTCCCCCACACCTCTTCCTGATAGCGACGAGCAAGGGCCTTATTCTTTTCTACTGACATCATTACTCCTCCTCACAGTAGGTTGCTACTCAATTATTACTCTAGGACAGTGCTGACGAAATCGGTGATGGCGGCCTGTACTTCATCCAAGCGACCCTGGAAGAAGTGATCTGCGCCTTCAACAGTGACCAGGATTTTGGGGGCTGCTACCCGCTCTAACCAGTGCAGTAGCAGGTCATACGGTGCCAGCTTATCGTTGGTGCCGTGAATAAAGAGCTTGGGCTTCTGAGATTCATTCAGGTACTCGTCGTTGAACAGGCGGGCAGGAGTGCCCAGGCCAATCATGGCCTGTACGCGGTCATCGCTGGCCGCAACACGCAAGCCAACATAGGCGCCGAAGGAAAAACCACTGAGCAGGATGGGCAGGCCAGGATATCGATGGCTCAGAAACTCCAGAGCGTAGCGTACATCGTCCATTTCTCCACGACCCTCGTCGTAGGTTCCCGTGCTCTGCCCTACCCCACGGAAGTTGAAGCGGAGCGCCGGCATACCGAGGATTTGCAAGGTCTGTGCTACCTTAAAGACCACCTTGTTGTGCATCGTGCCGCCGCCGAGCGGATGCAGGTGGCAGACGAGGGCGGCATAGTGAGGAACGACTCCTGCCTCTTCCGGTTTGAGGATGCCCTCAAGATGACCCGTAGGGGTGGGTATGTTGAGATGTAGTACCAGGTTCATAGTGTATCGCTCCTTTCTCACGTGTGAGAGATGGTGAAAGTCGGCCGTTTTCCTCCAGGGCATGAGCTAGTTCGCTCACAAGCGAGAAATTGAGTGCATTCAACTCCTTTGGGCGATTCAGGGAGACAATGCCGATAGGCTCATTCCGCTTGACCAGGATGTATTGGTAATCTGACATAGCTCTCCTCACAAATCGTTGCTAGCATGTATCTCAATACAGGTGTTGACAGGATAGCAAAAATCAGGGGCAAGATATTCGAATTATCCCTTCTCGTGATTGTTATCAACAGAAGCGAACATGCTGAAGATGGTTTCATGGCTCTCCCCTCTCCTTACTTGCCCCGTCGGCCTGCTCACGAGCATGATACGAACTACGTACCAGCGGACTCGATTCGACATGACGAAAGCCCATCTTTTTGCCCTCGGCCTTCAGCGCAGCAAATTCTTCCAATGGAACATAGCGCTCGATGGGCAGATATTGTCCAATCGTCAGGAGATCAACCTCATGCTCGCGCAGATCGTGCATGACCTCGATGACCTCCTCCCACGTCTCACCCAGCCCCAGCATGAACCCTGACTTGGTTGGGGCCGCAGGATTCATCTCTTTGGCCCACTTAAGAACCTGGAGCGAACGCGTGTAGATTGCCTGCGGGCGCACACGCCTGTAGAGTCTGGGAACCGTCTCCACATTGGGATTGTAGACATCAGGCCTGGCATCGATGACCACCTGTAACGCTTCGTAGACTCCCTTAAAGTCAGGCGTCAGCACTTCGACTGTACAGTGCGGATTCAGCCGACGAATCCAGCGAATCGTGGCCGCGAAGAGCGCCGCCCCCCCATCCTTCAACTCGTCACGGTTCACCGAGGTCACCACAGCATGGCGCAGTCCCATCTTCTGTACTGCTTCCGCGACCCGTTTTGGTTCTTCCCAATCGAGGCCAATGGGACGCCCGGTCTCCACCGCACAGAAGCCACAACTGCGCGTGCAGACACGTCCCAGGATCATGAAGGTGGCCGTCTTCTGGCCCCAACACTCGCCGATATTCGGGCAGCGCGCCTCCTCACACACGGTATGCAGCTCTTTCCCGCGCATCAGGTGCTTTAGATGTTCGTAGTTTTCCCCCTGAGGGGGACGTACTCTCAACCATGTAGGACGGCGTTCTGGGATGATGGTTGCCATACTTATTCCCTCGTTCTGCTAGTATGCGAATCACTCATGCAAGTCGCGAGGATGGTGCTCATGTACTCCCCCACCCACGCGCTGCCCGGACGATAACTGATCCACTCCTTTGACCAACGCCTCAGTAGCATAGATCAAGTGGGAGACTGCAGGTGGCCCCTCACCAATATGGAAAGCACGCACCCGTTCCTCATTGATTTGATCTTCCCTTGTCATTCGTTCGTGTTGTCGCAAGTGCTCGTTCCATGAGCCAATCACATAGGTTTCGACATAGCGCTCTGGCTTGAAAGGGTCTACGTAGATGCCCCAACGAATTGCTCCATCGCGCAGACGAACCCTATGCAGGTCTCGCATCGCCTCGAGAAAGGATAGTGCCTGCTGTGGATCAATCCGGTACTCGACGGTCACCAGCACTGGAGCGTCCATCGTCCGCTCCTCAATCAGTACATGGGGTTCAACCCAGGGAGCCCACACCTGCGTCGTATCCAATCCCTCGCTTGTCTGCAACCGCCACCGTAGAACCGCTGCGAGTCCCACCACCATCCCAATTGCTGAGCAGAGCAGGGCGAGAGAGACTCCCAAACGATCCGCGACCACTCCCCATACCACGCTTCCCAGGGCCGTCCCGCCTTGAAAGACTACATAATACAGACCTAGCGCACGCGCTTGCACCCACTTAGGAATGGCAAGTTGTGTTGACACATTGAAGCTCGACGTCAACGTGAGCCATGCCATTCCCCCCACCAGCAGCGCCACAAGGAGCACACTCACGAGATGGAGCAGCGCCAGGGCTACCGTTGTGGCGGCGTAGACCAGGGTAGCGCAAGCCACCAGCACGTCAATCGGCAGTCGTTGCCGCACACGGGACAAGAACAGTGCTCCTACGATGGCGCCCAGGCCCAGACATCCCAGGAAGATACCGTACCCCAGCCCTCCTAGGTTCTTCAGGTCACGTACGGCCACAAGCGGCAACAATGCCCAGAGCGCACTCCCGCAGCTGATGAAAATGGCCAGGCGCACCAGCACGGCCTGGAGAGGAGGTGCATGCTGCAGGTAACGCAGGCCAGCACGCAGCGCCCCGACCATACGCTCACTGGGTAAGACACTACTCTGCCGAGAACTCTGCCAACGGATGAGAACGACAAGCGTGATAAAAAACATCACTGCGTTGAGCAGGAAGACCGCTCCCGGGCCTATCACCGCTACAATGATCCCTCCAAGAGCCGGACCAATCGCCCTGGCAATGTTGAAGCCGACTCCGCCCAGGGTGACCGCGTTCGAGAGTTCTTTACGTGGAACCAGTCCAGGCATGATAGCTTGCCAGATGGGCTGGTTCAGGGCAGTGCCCAGACCGAGCACAAAGGTCAACGCCAGGAGGAGCCAGGGCGTCGCCACGCCGAGGAGGGTTAGTATACCAAGGGTGCTGACAGCTATCAGCATAATAGCCAGTCCAATCACACTGCACGATTGTCTTCCATAGCTCACCTGTTCCCCTTCATGGCCCACGCCAAAGGTATGTACAAGCTATCTAGATCCCAAGGATACAACAATATACTGCTCCTCCTTCCGTTTTCTGTCAGAGTGGGGCCTCTCGGCCTTCCCCTAAGACTGACTCGAAAACGACCAACGTACCAGATAACTGAGACATTAAGAGTACATTCAGCTTGGCTTCCCTGCACCTGCTGATGGCAAGCTGAGTGAAGGCAACACCTGTTCAAGTTCTGATCGATCTTGCTCCAACCAAGGCGGTAGCTCCAGATGTGTTCCCAGTTGCTCGACTGGCTCATCCACCGTGAAGCCTGGGGCATCGGTGGCGATCTCAAAAAGGATGCCTCCCGGTTCGCGAAAGTAAATCGAGTGGAAGTACTTGCGATCCATCACCGGAGTGACATTGAAGTTGAGGCCAGCCAGAGCCTCGCGCCACGCTTGTTGTTGCTCATCAGTGGGCGTTCGCCAAGCCACGTGATGAACCGTTCCAGCCGCAACCAGTCCGCGCCGGAGCTCCGGCGCACAGCGGACATCAACATACGCCCCCGGGCCCCCTCACCGACTTCGAAGCGGAACACATTGTTTTCCTCGCTGAGGGGACGAAAGCCGAAGGTCTCGGTCAAGAGTTTGGCTGTACGCTCGTACCCATCCTCCGACAAGGTGACGGTGTGCATGCCTCGGATAGCATGTTCGGCAGGTACTGGTCCCTCTTTCCAGGGTGAACGATGTTGGGCCTGAGGGTGAGCGACCAGTTCGAGGGCGAGCCCATCTGGGTCTTGCAGGGAAAGGAGGGTTTCGTCAAAACGCGAAGTCGGTCCTGTGTAGGATACTCCTTGTTGGATCAGGCGCTCCATCCAATAGTCCAGTGACGCTTGAGGAACGGAGAAGGACGTCACGGTCACTTGCCCTGTTCCATGTCGTCCCTTTGGGACTCCTAACCAGGCAAAGAAAGTCATGATGGTGCCAGGATGACCCAGCTCATCACCATAATACAGGTGGTAGGACCTTGGGTCGTCAAAGTTCACGGTCAGCTTCACCAGCCGAAGACCGAGCACACTGGTGTAGAAATCGACGTTGCGTTGCGGGTCGCTGGCAATCGCCGTCACATGATGAATTCCGAGAATATCTCCACTCATAGTCTGTATCCTTCTCTCTCCTTAACCTTACTCTTTTTCTTTCTCGCAGCTTCCTGCTCTATCGAACGCGTATCAGCACTACTGGCCTGCCTAACTCCTGATCACTCACTACCCATCCTTCCATGAAAAATACGAGGATGACAAAGAGAACAACAGCAGTCCTTGTCCAGCGGCGTGTCAACATCATCCATATCATATCTTTCCATTGGAGAGCGAGTCCCTTAGCGCTACAAAGTAACAAGGGCAGCCCAACTCCAAGAACCGAAAAATCGATATGGAAAGCTAGAGAGGTGCCCATCTGAGCACGAGTAGCCCACAAATCAGACATGAGGGGCCCCTCCCTTCCCTTTAGCATGCCAAAGTGTCGTTCGTGCATCCTGACTTGAGAGGTGCCCCGCCTCAACAATCGTGCGGCGCAGAAAGTAGCCACCTACCAGGACGAGCAGTGAAGGAAGCAGTCCTAGCACCATCCCATGGGACCTGCGACTGAACAGCGAGCGTGTTTTCATCAGCCAGGGAAGGAGCAAGCCACTGCCAAGGACCAATCCCCAAAACGCCGTGCCCTGCTCTCTTGGTGCCGCTCCGACCAATGGACGAGCTGCGCGACCAGAATTCCTCAAAAAGGTGAGCAGTCCAGTCAGTTCAACCAGGATGGCCACCCATTCCAGACGATCGAGTTTGTGTAAGACGGAGGCGGGGGCGTGCAAGAGATGCAAGACAAACGCGATCACTGCCGTACTGGTGGAGAACGCGGAAGAAATAAACACGGCCCCCAGCAGCCTGCTGCGTGACCACAAGGGATTACTGGTCGCGGCCAACAGAACGCCGGTGTAGCTGCCCAGAAAAACACCGAAGGGCAGTCCCAGCAGCGCAATCAGTCGCTCGGGAAGTGCAGCCAGCCATCTCGCTCCCCACCATCGCCCTAGAAGACCATCCCTGGCGGCTTGCGTCACTGCCGAGGCACCGCAGAACAGGGAGAAGCCGACGACACCCCATGTCCCCATCGACATCGGTGATTTCACTTTGAAGACACGTAACATGTGCAGGAAGCGCTCTGGTTTGCCCAGGTCGATGATCAGCAGTGGTGGGCAAGGTAACAATGCCAGCAGGGAAAGGTAATAGCCTGTACGTGTGACTGCACGGTCTTCGCGTGAGCCAAAAAGTGCGGCAAGGCTGGCAATGACGTAGCAGCCCGCCGCCAGGCCACCAAAGAAGAAATACCAGATGATTGCCCAATGCCAGACGGCCCTTTGCAGGACAGGATAGTCATAATACGATGGTTCCTGCAGCTCTTTCTGCGCATCTGGGCTGTAGCCCGTTGTGAGCTTTGCCAACTGCTCACTCAGGTTGAGCATTGAAAGGCGCCCCGCAAGAGCTGATGGAAGGCGTGTTTCTGCCATCGAGAATCCTCTCCATACTACTAAAAATGCACACATGTAATGAAACAGGAAATGGAGGAGGGCAAGCATGAGGTGCCATGGTTGCACCCCTCCACATCATCTCTTTTCTATTTATTGCCGGAAAAAGAATATGCCAAACACACTCAGCACGGTCGCGGCTACGGCTGCCCAGAATGATGCAGGAGCAACATTATTTACAGGGCACGGTGGATTGCTCGGCAGATTATAGACCTCCGGTTCATCCAGCAAGAGGAAGGACGAGTTCAAGCCACCGTCAAGGATGGTGTCATCCACACCGTAGAGACGGGCCTCAGCCAGACCGCGCTCGTGTAAGAGACCCAGACGCTCACGTGCATGCGCTTTGAGTTGCTCCACTTCGCCATACTGAATGGAGTCGGTGGGACACGCATTGGCACAGGCAGGCTCCAGGCCATCTTTCATGCGATCATAACAGAGCGTGCATTTACGTGCCGTGTGCGTCCCCTGCTCGTCACGGGCGATGACCCCAAAGGGGCAAGAGACGACACAGTACCCGCATCCATTACAGATATCCTGCTGTACGTAGACCGTATCGAACTCAGTCCGTATGAGCGCTCCGGTAGGGCACGCTTCCTGGCAGGGCGCATGGGCACAGTGTTTGCAGACATCGCTACGCATCAGCCAGCGTTCGCTATTGAAGAAGGGCAAGGCTGTTCCAGGTGGGACCTGTGGAACCGTGCCATTCCTCTTTGCCTCGGCAAGCTGATCATCCAGAAGTGGAATGGCAGGCGTTCGTCGTTCAATCGCTTCGATGAACTGCACATGTCGCCAGGCAATCGCACTCAGGTGCGTCGTGTTATCGTAGCTGGACCCAGTCCAGACAGGCTCCTTGGCTGGAAGCTCGTTCCACTGCTTACAGGCTACTTCGCAGGCTTTACAGCCAATGCACAGGCTCGTATCCGTGAAAAAGCCCATCTTCGGCTGCGGTGGAGGCGGAGGCACTTTGGCCCCCACCAGAACGCCCACCACCGCCTCCACTGGCGAGGACACATTGCGTTGCCCTCGTTGCATTCTGTTGTCCTGAGAAGGTTTCATCCCCATAGCCTTCCTTATGGAAGTCGTCCAAGGCGCACGTTACACACAAACGCCTTGGCCTCTTCAATACTCACGTTTGGCTCCAGCACCATATGTGCCAGGTCATTGGTAATACTCCCTGTACTCTTGCCCTGAAATCCCCAATGGAAAGGCAAACCGATCTGGTGGACCACACGTCCATTGATCTGTAAGGGACGCAGACGCTTTGTCACCATGGCACGTGCATTGATTTCACCGCGAGGTGTACTGATAATGATCCAATCACCATGCGTGATCTTCCTCTCTGCTGCGAGCGCGGGGCTGATTTCGGCGAAGAGCGCTGGTTGCAGCGCATTCAACCATGGCATCCAGCGCGTCATCTGACCGCTCACATGGTGTTCGGTCAAGCGATAGGTCGTCACCACAATCGGGTACGTTTCATCACCTATCGCGGCGAGAGGATTATCTGGTCGGTCACGGAAGTATTTTGCCGCCGGATTACTTTGTTGAGCATACAGGGCATTCTGCACGGGTGACTCTGCCGCTTCATAGTGCGTGGGAAGTGGTCCATCCTTGAGCCCCTTGGGTGCGAAGAGCCAGGCTTTCCCATCCGGCTTCATTATAAATGGGTCGGTCCCGGATTGCGCGTCCATGCCCGTTGCACCGGCAGGGGGCGTATAGTCTGGTGGCCGGTTGACTGGAAAATCAGGCACATCGTAGCCGGTCCATTTGCCCTGCTGCTCATCCCACCACAGGTATTTCTTGCGCTCCGACCACGGGCGACCCTGCGGATCAGCCGAGGCGCGATTATAGAGAATGCGCCGATTAGCAGGCCAAGCAAAACCCCACTCTAAGTAGGGATACTCACCGGTGATGCGCGACGCCGCCAGGTTCTTGTCGGGTGCTGGGTACACCCCACTGTAAATCCAGGAGCCGCAGGCCGTGCTGCCGTCGCTCTTGAGTGCGGAAAAAGTTGGAACGTGTGGAGCGTCGTGCAACGTGTACACGCGTTGCCCATCTGTGCTGCCATCTGGTGGGTACACATAGTAGCCGTTGATCTCTTTCAGCACCAGGTGAACATCCGGCTCGTCGTGAATGCGCGAGCCTGGTTCCGGCTCTTCCTCCTCATACTCCCACAGCAACGCCTGCAAGCCACGGTCTTTATACTCCTTACTCTCAGCATAGAGTTCCTTCAAACGCTTGCCGAGATGGTAGACGAACCAGAGGTCCGAGCGAGCATCACCAGGAGGATCGACGGCTTTATCTCGCCACTGGATCACGCGTTGCGTATTGGTGAACGATCCCGCTTTTTCCGTGGAGGCGGCGGCAGGCAGCAGGAAAACCTCCGTCTTGATCGTGCTCGGATCAATTTTGTCCACGTGAGGTATAGCTTCTTTATACCAGAATGCCGCCGACTCCACCTCATAGAGATCGAGGACCACCATCCAGTCCAACTGCGCGAGAGCTTTGCGCTGCATGCGCGAGTTGGTACTACCCGCGGCAGGATTCTGCCCAAAGAGGAAATATCCTTTGATCTTCCCATCCAGCATGGCGTAGCTGGTGACCAGGTGCGAATGGTCACCGGTGATCTTGGGAATCCAGCGATACCCGCTATCGCTCTCTGGATGGTTGACGGCTTCCCCATACCACGCTTTGAGCAAGCTCTTCATGTACGCAGATATGTTTGACCACCAACCCAACTTCTCCCCTGTCGAGTCGATATACTCCTGAAGCGTCTGTTGTGACTGCGCGTTTGCGGACGCATCTGTTTTCACCCCCCATGTCACATGCGTGGGAACATTCTCGGCACGAGGCTTGGCCTGCAGCGGCGCGCTTGGCTGTGGCATATATCCGGCCTGCACGGATGATCTGCACCCCCTTGGATTGCTGTGTCCAGCCAACCGCATAACAGAGGGCCGTGGTGCGTTCGCGTCCCGAGTTCTCGATGAGTGTGTGTACTACCAGCTGAAACTGCTCGTGTGACACCCCGCACACCTGCTCTACCATCTCTGGCGTGTAGCGCGCGAAGTGACGACGCATAATCTGGAACACACATCGTGGGTGCCGAAGGATGGGATCGGTCAACGGGTGCCCTTGCTCGTCATATTGGTACTCCCAACTGCTTTGATCAGCATACGTGCCAGTCTCAGGATCAAAGCCGGAGAAGAGACCATCTAAGTCCTCAGTGTCGCGGTAATCTTCACGAATGAGAGTGGCCGCATTCGTGTAAGGCACTACGTAGTCATGGAAGTAGCCGTTATTCTCCAGGATATGGCGAATCAGCGCGCCAAGGAACACGATATCACTGCCAGCACGGATGGGAATATGGACATTCGCCAACGCTGACGTGCGCGAGTAGTGTGGGTCGATATGCAGAACCTTCGCCCCAAGCTCCTTCGCTTTGACAACATTGCCAAAGGCGACAGGATGGGCTTCAGCCATGTTGCTGCCCATAATCAAAATACAATCGCTATTCACGAGATCTTGTGGAAAACCCGTGGCACCGCCACGTCCGAGCGCTGCACCCAGACCGGGTACGGTGGAACTGTGTCATATACGGGCATGGTTCTCAATCGAGACAATGCCTAAGCCGCCGTTGAAGAGCTTTTTCATCAGATAATTCTCTTCAATATCCAGGGTGGCTCCCCCCAACGTGGCAATACCCAACGATTGGTTGACCTCGCGCCCATCGGGGAGGCGTTCGAGAAACGTCTCGTCGCGGGTCTTTTTGACCCGTTGAGCTATCTGCTCCATGGCCCAATCGAGCGACTTGATCTCCCAGTGATCGCTATAGGGCGCACGGTAGCGGACCTGCGTCAAGCGGCTGGGGTTGACCGTGTACTGGAAGGTGGCCGCTCCCTTGGGACAGAGCTTCCCTCGGTTGATGGGACTGTCAGGATTGCCCTCGATATCGATGACCTTGCCGTCTTTGACATAGACGTTCTGGCTACAGCCTATGGCACAGTAGGGACAGACGCTATGAAAGAGTTGTGCATCACGAATGCGCGAGGCTTTCTTCGTCGTCTCAGGGCTGAACGGTTGTACCTTGGAGCCGACCTCCATCGCCTCCGAGACGAGGTGATGCAGGGTTGCGGGCAATGCTCGACGTTCTTGCATGCGACAGACTCCTTACCCTATATATTTCACGATGGCTTCCCCTGTAAGCACCTGCCCCCCTTGTTGGTTGACAGCGTCGGTCCGCAACGTAACAAGACGTTTCTCCTCGCGTACTCCAATCACCTCGACGCTCACTGTAACGGTATCGTCAATGTGAACTGGGGCGAGAAACTTCAGCGTCTGCCCTAAGTAAATGCTCCCCGGTCCGGGCAGTTCCATCCCGATCAACGCAGAGATCATTGAACCGGTGAGGAAGCCGTGAGCAACCCGTTGACCAAAGAGAGAATGTGCGGCATATTCCTCATCCATATCAGCCATGTCCTCTAAAGCGGATTACACAACACCACCAATTGGAAAGATATCTGAATCGTCGTCCTCTAAGTCAGGGTGCGAGCGTTGCCATCCAAAATCAGGCTCTTCTTGCGGACCAACGTTTTGCGCTGCTCCTTGCTCAGTGAGTTCATATAATGTCGCTCTTTGAGCAGAGAGCCATTGCAGAAGCTCTCGAGCATAGGCACGCTCTAGTACAATCGTCTCAGGGTTCATCTCTGCGACCATTGTGACAGCACCATTCTCGTCAATCGATACTGACAAGGGACCAATATTCTTACTGCTCAACACTTTCTCTGCCATGACTCTGTTACTCCCTTCATAGACTGGTATATGCTATCTTGCTCGTACTGGCTGTTTGGGAGGGATATGGATCGGGCGGCCCTCCGCTGCTAGAACCGCCTCACGCAGTGCGCTCAGCACGATTGAGCGCTCGCGCACTCTCCTCAATCATCGGATCCATCGGTTACACTTCTTCCGTTAAAAAATCTCGCACGAGACGGTTAAACGCATCCCGCGGGTTGCCAGCCTGAATAGATTTGCCGATTTCGGGTGATCCTTTTGCGTGTGTCATAGGCGTTCCATACCTCTCTCTCGTGCTGCCCTGCTCGGCAGCTATCTCTACGTGTCTCTTATGAAGTACCATCAGGCTTGAGGAAAGGCAACCAATGTGATTGTCCTTCTCAAGACTGCCATCCCAACTCCCCCTCTCTCATACACTGGAAGGTCGATCTCACGTCAGCATCGTGCTCTACGGCGAGACATCCTCGAGTTCCTTGCCACGTGTATTCACCCCAAACTGTGCGATGATTGCGGCAACTATCAGGAAGCCACCAATCAGCAAGAACGAAGGGAGCACTCCAATCTGCGGGAGAATCGGCGTAAGGGCCACCAGGCCGATGCCCCCTCCCACATGCCCACCGCCATCCACGATGCCAAAGCCCGTCACCCGCGCGCGCGTCGGGAAGTTCTCCGCCGACCAGGCATACGTCATGGGCACCCAGCCATTAAATCCGAAGAAGAGGATGATTGAGCCGATGAAAGCTCCCCAGGGAATCTGGTGTGCGACAGGCTGCCCGGCCACCGCGATCAAGATGCCCCCTATGATCGTAACAACGGCCATAATCGGCAGCCAGTATTTGCGCTCCAGGCGCTCGCTAAAGTAAAAGGCAAAGATGGCGCAGGCAATGAAGCCAAAGACCCCTATGGCGGCGATCAGACCGGCTTCAGGTGGCGGATAGTTCAGCGAGGCGAGTATCGACGTGAAGCCGGCAGCAATCGAGAAGACCGTCACGTAGGCCAGGAACCACATCACGAGCAGAAGGAGCATGCGCCGCAGGTAGACGGGATTCCTGAAGATCTCGGCAAAGGCCGCTTGCTCCTCCTGGTGAAATTCCACTTCTTTCGTGACCTCGGGTAGCGTCTGCTTGCGTGAGAGGTATGCTTCCATCCTCCTGACGATTACATCAGCCTTCTCAAACTGGCCCACCGAAACCAACCAGCGCGATGACTCAGGCAGAAATAAGCGCAGGAGGATGCCCAGGACGCACAGGAGCACCGCAAAGTAGTACATCAGCCGCCAGCCGATCGCGAAGGAGGGGCCGGCCAGCGCGAAAGGCACGCCCAGGGGAAAGGGCCTCGGCTCTGTTGTTAACAGCAGGCCGACCCAGATGCCCAGGAAGGCCCCGAGGGCCGAATTGATGAAAGCAAACGAGGTATAGCGGGCGCGTCCTATGCTGGGCGCCATCTCGCCGATATACGTGTTCACGACCGCCAGGTCCGCGCCGACGCCGACGCCGGTGAGGAAGCGCGAAAGGTTAAAATTGACGATATCCCCGCTCAGTGCGCTGTACAGTGCGCCGATGGCCGTGACCGCCAGGGTCAGCAGCATGGTATAGCGTCGCCCAAAGCGATCGGCGATCGGGGTCAAAGCCAAGGCACCGATGACATAGCCCACCAGATTGAGCAGTGTCGGCACGCCAATACTGCGCGAGGCGACCTCCGGGTTACACCTGGGCACGATCTCGATACAGGTCTGAATGAAGGAGACGTTGATGTCGAAAACATCGTAGAACGTAAACAGGAAGCCCATGCCAAGTACCAGGAGATACCCCCACGGAAGCGGCCAGACAGTAAATCTGTCCTGGCGGGCAAGCACCCAGCCCGGAGTGAGCCGTGCAGGTGTTCTTCCTGCTGCTGCAAAATCGGATGCCATACTGATCCTCTTTCTCCACTTGAAGCAGTTGCACAAGAAGGGATACTTCAGAGCCACGACCTTCCAGTGCCTGCCTCTCAGTGGTCTACTGCATGCTTCATTGCTGTGAGCAGTACAATGACCCATTTTCATCTCCCACCAGGGAAAATACCCTGATGGGAGATGCGAGTATCCAAGGGTTGTGAGCGCTGCAACCTCCTTTCTTGCCCGGCATGTGTAAAGCTTTGTGAGGTCTTTTTCTCCCACACCGAAGCCGCCCACACACGACAATGCATACTATGCCAGAAGGAGGCAGCACCCCACGTACCGGCGACGTAGCTCTTCTAACTCATCGGGGTCCATTTGTAAGTTGGGAAGCTGACGCTCGCCTTCGCTCTGACGTATGTTGTACTCCACCACTAGCGATGCGGATCTTCGAGCAGGAAGCCGATTTCGAGCGTGACCTGGAATTCAAGCTGGAAATTGTCGGCGCTACCAATAATCCGGCCTCGATGCTCCTTGACCTCAAACCACGACACATTGCGCAGGGTCTTCATTGCACGTGCGATGGCTCGCTTCCCTGCATCATCCCATCCCACAGTGGAGGTTCCCACGATCTCCGTCTTCCGAAAGACTTTGCCTTCTTGATCTGGCATACTCGTTTTCTCCTTTTTTGTTCTGTCTAACTAAATTCCTTTGTAGCGCCCGAGGGCTTTCCGCATAGCTCGTACTGCAATGGATAGCCATCGCAGCAGAAACAAGCACGTGAGTTGTGCTCCTCCCCATCACTGCATCGCCTATTGAGAAACAAACGCTTGCCTAGCTCTCTACACCTCCTGGCCTTAATCTCCTACGCCTTGTCAAACTGCCATGTAGGCTTCGTCCATCCATGCACGTCGTAGTCGCTCATACATTGATCAACGAGGCCCGTGAAGGAGTCGACCAACCCTTTCCTCCTGGCAAAGTTCAAGGTATCAATTCGCACCTGCTCGTGGTTCCCAGAGTAGTTGCGCTCGTACAGCTCGTGGCGACCTCCGTACTCTGTGCCGATAGTTTCCCAGATCAATTTGAAGAGTTTGATGCGATCTTCGGCTGAACTGTCCAACCCGCGATAGTACCGATCGATGTACGGTCGAAGTTCTTCGGATTCCATATCCTTATAGCTCGAAGGAATCACCAGGGGACTGCCACCGAGGATCAACTCAAAGATCTCCTTGATCCGTGGCCAGCCGAGCGTCGCAAAGAGCCTGGCAGCGGACACATAATTAATATTGGGCAGAAGACACCCACCAGGGCCAGGCTCGGTATCGAAAGTCATCGCTGTATTGACTGCCCAAATCAGGTCGCGCCAGGCAACTACTTCACCTAACATCGCTTGGTTTCCACGGAACGGATCGGTGCCGTTGGCGACCAGCCCTTTGGCAAGCAGACCACACATGAAGTCCAGTTTGATACACAGGCGTGTATTGGCTTGAAATTGGTACCGATTGATGAAACCGGAAGCTGCATAAAACGAGGTGGCCTTCTGCACATCCCGGTAGACCAGCACATTCTCCCATGGAATGAATACCTTATCAAAGATGACCACCGAGTCGTTTTCATCAAAACGGCTGGACAAGGGGTTGTCAAAGGGGCTTTTGGCCAATTTTTCGTAAGACGTGCGACAGACCAATTTTTGTCCCGGTGCATTCATCGGGACTAAAAATACGAGGGCGAAGTCTTCGGCCTTGCCCTTTTCCATCTGCACCGCCGAGTTCTGGGCGACGAAGGTGCCATGGGTGAGCGCAGAGCCTGTGGCCAGCATTTTGGCCCCTTCCACGATAAACCCGCCATCCGTCTCTTTCACGACATGCACGAAGACGTCTCCCACCTCCTGAATGGGCTTGTGACGATCCACAGGTGGATTGACGAGGACATGGTTGAGAAACAGCACTTTCTCAGCGTAGTCTTTGTACCATCGCTTCGCGTTCTCTGTGTATGGAGCATAAAAGTCTGGCGCAGCACCTAACGAGGCCATGAAGGCGGCCTTGTAATCCGGGGTGCGCCCCATCCAGCCGTAGGACAGGCGTGACCATGTCGCAATGGCTTCTCGCGCCTCTACCAATTCCTGCACGGTGTAGCTGGGTGCGAAGAACTTGTGGGTGCGGATTCCCAGTCGGTCTGTCATCATGAGCGTCTCCTGCGTGGCAGGATCGTGCAGCGCGTCGTAGAGCCGGGCAACGGAGCGTGCGCTGTTCCGAAAAGCTGGGTGCGTTGTGACATCGGCGACGCGTTCGCCATCGATGTAGAGCTCTCGACCATCGCGTAAACTTTCCAGATATTCCGCACCAGTCAAGGGGTGAACGTTGACTTCGATTGCCATGCTAATCATCCTCTCAGATCGACTGAGCGATGCTAGATACGCTAGCATCGTTGTCGATCTGAATAAGATGTACTCCTCATGGATCAGGCACCAGACCGCAACAGATAGATCTCGTTTCCCTGTGTCGACCCTGAGTGCCAGAACCACTCCTACTCAATTGCGCCCCCTTGCCGTCGCACTCGTGGGTCGGCGTCCTGCTACAGGTGAACCATGCAAGCCGATGCTCCTTGTGACTGCGAAAGGGCGTCTGCAAGAGAGAACACAACCGCCTTGCTTTCACTCCCGCGCCGCCTCACAAGAAGACGTTTCGGGATACGGAAGCAGAGCCCTTTGTGTCCTCATACAAAGCCAGGAGTCTTAGACCAGACCCCCAGCTGCCTCGATGGCTTTCCGATTGGTGAGCTTGGAGTTCTCCGTGTGAGTCACGATCGCCTGCTTGGCCAGCTCCTTGTCCCCCTTCTCATACGCTTCCACAATGCGCTGATGATCAGCGGTCAACTCCTCACTGGCCTGATCGAAGACGGGGATCGTCCGCCAGATGATGCGCCACATAATGCCATCGATACTGAGCCGACGATAGGCATCGAGCAGCGCACTGCTCTTGGCCAGGCCCACTAAATATTCATGGAAAGCCGTGTTCTCCTCAACGTAACGCTCGAAGTCTACAAAGCGATTACCAGAGACCAGGGGTAGCGTTGCCTCCATGCGCTTGCGGAACTCGGCAAGTTCATGCTCCGAAAGACGCCCAACGGAGAGATCGGCGGCACCCAGTTCGATGGCGCAACGGGCATCAAAGCTATCCTCGGAGGTTTTCGCGTCAAGCGGATTAATGACATACCCTTTCACCCTGTCTAGGGATGCCAGTCCCTCGGACGTGAGCTTGGTCAGGGCGTAGTAGACGCTGGAAATGGCGGCATTGAATTGGCTGGCGAGATTGACGGGGTCGAGTGCATCAGCGATGGCAAGGCTCCGGCTCAAAACGTGGTCACGAATCTGCTGGTAGACCGCCTCGTCTTGTACCATCTCAAAGCGCCCAAACGTGCCACGGAAATAGGTAAGTGGAGCTTCTCCGCTCGTCTCAGCGGAGTCCACCTCGGCGAGAAAGACTCTATGCGTGCCAGCCTCGACATCGGCGGCAACGCGGCATTCGATACGCGCTAACGCACCTGTGAGAAGCGGAACGCCCAACAAACTGCCGTAGGAAAAATCAACACCTTCAAACTTGTCGGATTGCGGTTTCGCAAATTGGTAGGCGAGATGAGCCTGCTCCTGGCCTAAGATGTTGACGCCAAATGTACCGGTCCGGCTAATGGCTGCTTGTGTTCCGGTATTCTTGTTGATACAGACCAGCAGCATGGGTGGCTCCATGGTGAGCGAGGTGACAGCACTGGCTGTCAAGCCATAGTTGGTGTCTTGCTCACGCGTCGTAATGATGGTGACACCACTTGCGAAGTTGCCAATGACCCGGCGAAAAACTAGAGGATCCACACGTTGCTCCTTTTGTACTCCATTGTCGTCTTGCACTCAGCATACGTCCTAAGCGATAACAACATTCCTAAGCAAGAGTGGAAGAGGAACTTCTTTGCTACTCAGAGTATAGCCAACTGAAGGGCAATTTGAGGGTTGATAGTTCCTCAGTTTGAGAGAAAAGTCCTCTATTTTATGAGAATGGCTCCAATGTTTTAGAAGAGCGGTTCCCATAAAAAGCGGGAATTGTCATGTAAGGAGGGAACCGCTTCGCGTTCGTTATAGATAAGCGCATGTATGGCTCTACTTGTCGGTCCTGTTCCTTATTACTTAGACTTCTAGCTCGCTACCGAGGGAAGTGGAGAGATACGAGTCTATAGGCTGAATATGATGAGGAGATGGCGATCTCTAAACCGAACGGGTGGAGTTTGGGACGAAGTCTGGAGAGCGCATTGTAGACAGGCTTCAAATCCTTTTTCCAGGTGCCCTGCTTCTGAGCCTGTTGCAGGAGCAGGCGCTGCTCGGCTACGATCATCTGCCACTCCTCTCTAGCAGCGCTGTCAGGCGAAAAAAGCCCGGCGAGCAATCCTTTATAGGAGCAGAAGAGGCTGGCGCGGAGAACCTCTTGCGGACTATAGTAAGGAGATTCCAGCAGTGGAAGCAGCAGACGCATATTCCATTCGGTCATTGGCCGTTCCAGCAAGATCGGGTTGCTGCTCACGGAGTCCGTTGACACCAGCGAGACGATCAGATAGGTCGTATTCACGCTCAGTGCCTGGCCAACAGGCAACAATTCTGTTAAGGGGAAGAGGCGCAGGTCATCATCACCCAGAGCAACCATCTGTTGCACCCCCATCGCTATTTCCATGGATATTCCTTATAAACCTCTCTCTTCAATCTGTTTTCTACACAGCAGAATACTTTTCTGCTATGTAGAATAGCATATATTTTTGACCTTGTCAATCCTAAAGTGCAGGAAAATTCCAGATAGCAGAAAAGTATTCTGCAATGAGCAATATTATGCCAAAGCTTTTGCGGAAAAAACGTGCCTGTAGGATCAGGGAGAAGTGCTTTCTTTCACGAAAGGGTTTGAGTGCCCGTTCCCGTTCATCATCAATTGGCCTTTTGCAACTGGCACGGGTATCGGAACGAAATCCACTTCTGCGCGAAGTTGCCCAACAATTGTGACCGATTTGTGAGTGGATCTCAACCCATTCTACTTGACATGGCATCATATGTATGCTAGCATTCTGAGAGATGGAATATTATTCTAGTATAAAGAATAGCAAAGACTATGAGGAACAACGATCCGACGAAAAAACCAAACTATCCGATTGAGTCCGTCGACAACGCGCTGAAGTTACTCTTGCTATTTCGTGAGCAGAAATCAATTAGTGTCTCCGAAGCCAGCAAGTTGATGGATGTAGCTCCCTCAACCGCTCATCGACTCCTATCTATGTTGCAGTACCATGGTTTCGTGAGTCAGGACCCTAGTACGAGAACCTATGTGGCAGGACCTGCCTTAATCGATGTGGGTTTGTCGGTAGTACGGGAAATGGAAATTCGGGGCCTGGCTCGCCCATTCATGGAAAAACTCCGCTTAGAGGTCGGGGAAACAGTCCATTTGGCCATCTTGCAAGGGCCGAATATTCTCTTCCTTGAGAGCGTTGAAAGTCCGAAAGTACTTCGAGTGGCAGACCGTACAGGTATTTCTTTACCTGCGCCTTGTACTGCCGCAGGAAAGGCTCTTCTCGCTGAACTGCCCTTGGAAGAGCTGCGTGAGCTGTTCCCGAGCCAAGAGTTGCTTAGGCTCACACCTAGCTCATTGAGGACTCGGGATGAACTCGAACGCGAGCTCCAACAGGTCCGCGAGCTGGGATATGCCACAAATCATGATGAGAGTGAACCAAACGTGAGTGCAGTAGCGTCTGTAGTCCGAGATAACCTATTACAGCCCAGAGCGTCCATCACTGTATCTGCACCCATCTCACGTCTCAAAGAAGAGTTAGTAAGCAGTATCGCCGAGGCAACAATGCGAACTGCAAGGGAAATCAGCCAACGTATAGCTTAGGCGTAACGTTGGGAGTTTAAAGTATAGAGCACGCGGCAGCAAATAAGACCAGCGTACTCGACTTACCACAGATGTAGCGTTACCCTTTTTTTCGTTTTCGATAGTCATGTGGAGTCACATGCTCCAGCTTCGTGAACACCTTTGAGAAATAATTGGGGTCGTTATATCCGACGCTCAAAGCAGCTTCGGTGACAGATGCGTTTCCATGATCCAACACATATTTGGCCTCCTCAATTCTGAGCTTATTGATATATTCGGTGAGGGTCATCCCCAGTTCTTTTTTAAAGGTGCGGGAGAGATAGGACGGATGAACGCCAAGAGTCTCAGCAATCCGGTTCAAGCTTAAAGGCTGATCGATATTGAAACGGATATAGGTGACAGCTTCCTTGACCATTGAAGGGAGTGCTGCTACCGACAATTCTCTCACCATGCGGCAGTAGGCTTGAAGCATCTCTTCATGGAGGCATTGTAACTCGGCTATGCTCTGTGCTTGTTCTATTTGGATGGCAAATTTCCCCGAGATACTATCAAGATAGAGCGGATGAACCCCTGCGCTTTCCGCCGCTTTCCTGTATAACGAATTCGCAGTAATAGAGAGATTTTTCATCGACCGCACTGGTGAATTGGGATGGCGGTACGGCCAGGAAAGCTCCTTCCCTTCCTCCATCGCTGTTTTCAACATTTGAGGGTCCCCTTTGGCAATGGCATGCAGCAGCTTGTTCTCGATCTCATATCTTCTCTCAATCAGTTCCCGATCCTGTTCCTGATCATATTTGAATTTCACTGCCATGCCCTCTAAAGGAGGCAATGCGGTTTCAATCCGTTGAGGCTGTGTCATTCCTGGCTTAAACACGTTGATGAGTAAGTGGCTGATGGCATGCTGTTTCGCTTCATCTACCATCGTCAAGGTGTTATAGCATTGGTGCAGTTGTCGCTGCATGACAAGGGGTAATCGTTCTTTGTGGATTATTTCACTTAGCAACTGCGGGGGATAGGCTTTACTGATACAGGGGCCTACCACAATAGTGCCTCGATATTCCGCTCCATCCCAAATACCTGCTGTCAGAAACTCAAGCTGAATGGCATCGCGAAACACATACATGTGTTCTTTCACAAGGGGCTGCTGAAGGATTTGTACAAGAGCTGCTTGTTTATAACGCTCGATCACATTGGGCAGATCGTAGGAAGCGTAATGGATCTGTGAAACCCTCTCGTGGTCAAACAATTGCACTTCAAGATTCGTGAGTATCGAAATCATCTGGCAACCTGATTTGTACTGCTCATAAGCGGGTTGCATATTCGTCCTCCTGAAGAGTCAAAATTTTCCCCTTATTGGTTAAAATTATACGAGAAAATTTGGAATTGATCAAGTATACTATTCCAAGAAGATATGTTCAGTGCGAGCCGATAACCTTCACCCAGAAGATGTTCGCGTTGACGTAGTGTACGGCGAGCTTGCCAATGGTACGGACAGTCATAGTGTTCCACAACAAACGTTACCGATGGCGTACACCAAACGTGAGCAAGATGGCGCCTATCGTTACGATCTCCACTTCCAGCCCGCCGAAAGTGGCACGCTTGCCTATGGGGTGCGCATTTTGCCCAATCATGCCGAGCTCCCGAATGTATACGACCTGGGGTTGATACGCTGGGCGTGATTTTAGAGCAAGAAAAGGAAGGAAGGAAGGAAGGAAGACATGAGTACGCTACAGCCCGATGGAGGAGAAATGAAGGCGATCACGATTTCGCGCCAGTATGGCAGCGGCGGCGGCGAGATCGCGGCTCGTCTTGCCGAGCGCCTGAACTGGCATCTAATTGACCACGAAATTGTGGCACGGGTGGCCCGTGAATTGGGAATCCCGGAGCAAAAAGCTGAGGTACGCGATGAGTACGCGCAAGGCTTCATCGCTCGTGTGCTGAGCCAGTTCGTTTCCACGGTACCCACAGCGGCATCTCCCGTTGTTCAGGTAGCATTACCAGATCAAACTGATGAAGACAGATATCAAGAAGCCCAGCGTCGTGTCGTGGAGACCGCGGCGGACACCGGCCGCGCGGTGATTGTCGGGCGTGCATCGCAGGTTATCCTGGCCAGTCGGCGCGACGTGTTGCACGTGCGCATCGTGACCCCATTGCAAGAGCGCATCGCCTACGTCGTCCTGCGGGAAAACCTGGATGCGGCCAGCGCACGGGAGCGTATCCAGCTCAAGGACGGCGACCGCTCACGCTACTTGCAGACGGTGTTTCACCGCGACGTGAACGATCCGATGCTCTACGATCTGGTCATCAATACGGGGGTGCTCTCGCTGGGCCGGGCGGTCGATCTGATCGGCCTGGCCCTGGAAGACAAAGCCCAAACGCTCTCGCTGCCAGCCGAGGCGTTGGGACCGGCACGAGGGCTGGCTCGCTATCCAGGCCAACCGGCTGACTTCCGCCCACCCGCACGCCTGACTGATACTCAACCTTCCTCGTAAAGGAGCACAAGTGAGCCAGGAGCACAAGTGGCGCCAAACCTGTTGAATCGGGACTTTAGGCCACCAGATCTAACGAAAAGTGGGTAGATAATATTAACGGCGATCTGGACCTATGAGGGCTGGTTGTAGTCTTCCAGCAATGCTTGATCTCTTCTCGCGTCACGTAGTAGGATGAGCGATGGCGGCCAAGCAGGATGAGACTCTGGTTCATCCTCCTGAATGGTCAAAATTTTCCCCTTATTAGTCGAATTTATACGAGAAAATGGGGGGATTGAGCAAGTATACCATTTGATGGAAGATATGTTCAGCGCGTAATGGAGGGCAATGCTTATGAACGGCCTGGGAAATGAGCGAACCGTGAGACGTCAGGCAGAAGAACATGGAAGCGACGGCAACTAAACCAAACACCTTTGTAGTAGTAGTTTAGGAAGTATTTTGATATGTAAGGAAGATTTTTGAAACGAGAGGAGTCCTTTCCCATGGAAGATATACAAGCCGTTGACTTAGCGTTGTCCGCCGAACCATCTCTCGACACTCCAGAAGCGCTGCAAGCCCCGACACGGCAGGTAGGCCGCGGCTTCATGTTCGCGCTTACTGCCGCTGCCATCTCTCTCTATATCCTCTACGCAGGTATCGGTGCCTTGTTGTTGCCCTTCCAGATTGGCCTGCTTGCTCCAGGGAGCAAAATCGCGATCCTCAGTTTTTTCACGAGCATCACGGTCCTGATCGCGCTTTTTGCCAATCCCCTCGCCGGTGCGCTCAGTGACCGGACCACCTCGCGCTTTGGACGCAGGCGTCCGTGGATCTTCGTGGGTGGCCTGCTGACGGTGGTAGGCCTGCTCTTCATGTGGCAAGCAACGAGTATCCCGCTCTTGTTCATTGGCTATTGTTTGGTCGAGCTCTTCTCCAACATCGCCCTGGCGACGCTCGTCGCGACGATCCCTGACCAGGTCCCGGAGAACCAGCGTGGGACGGTTTCCGGCATCTTCGGTCTTGCCACCGGCCTTGGAGGCATCCTGGGAGCGATTCTTGCCGGCCAGATATTCAAGTCCGCTCCGACGAACGCCTACGTGGTCATGTTCCTGATCGTGCTCGTGACCACCATTCCGTTTGCTCTGTTGCTGCACGACAAGGTCCTCCCGAAGGGCTACATGCCTCCTTTCCACCTCGGTGCGTTTCTCAAGAATTTCTGGGTTAATCCCCGCAAGTATCCAGATTTCGGCTGGGCATGGCTGACGCGTTTCGTCCCGTTTGTCGGATATTTTCTGGGGATCACGTATATCTTCTATTACCTGGAGGATGTCGTGAAATATCCGGCCGCGCTGCAAGGGGCCTCGACGTTCAGCATCCTCGCAGCGGTCGTGTCACTTCTTTCCACCGTCCTCGGCGGCTTCCTCTCTGATCGCTTCCAGCGGCGCAAGCTCTTTGTGATCGTTGGGATGTGTATTATGGCCGTCGCCATGCTTCTGCTCGCCTTGTTCCAGACCTGGATTGCCGTGGTGGTTGCTGCCGCCGTGCTGGGGTTTGGCCTGGGAGCCTACCTGGCCGTTGATGTTGCGATCGTCACCCTGGTATTGCCCTCGGCAAAGAACCGTGCAAAGGATATGGGCATCATCAATATCGCCAACACGCTGCCCCACTCAGTGGCGCCTGTGTTTGCCGGCTTCATCCTTGCACTGACGCATAGTTATTCGTTCTTGTACATCGCTGCGACGATCTTCGTCCTGCTTGGCATCTTCACGGTGATGCCGATCAAGGCCGTACGCTAACGCAGCAGACCATCCAGCTCTCACCGCGTGCCGATGGGGACTGGATCAAACGCCTTTTCACAAGAGGAGAGAACAGATGTTATACCCCATCATGACCACGTCAAGAGAACTGATTGACTTGAACGGGATCTGGAATTTTAAGCTTGATCACGGCACAGGATTTGAAGAGGAATGGTTTGGGCGCCCGTTACAGCAGGCGATCCCGATGCCGGTTCCTGCTTCCTACAACGACCTGTACGAGGGGGCGGAATTTCGCGACCACATCGGGTGGGTCTGGTATGAACGGGAGATCGTCGTCCCTGACCATGTCTTTACGCAACGCATGGTGCTGCGTTTTAGCTCCGTGACGCATGCAGCCCGCGTCTATCTCAATGGAAAGCTTGTCGTCGAGCACACAGGGGGATTTACGCCGTTCGAGGCCGAGATCAATGCGTTCGCAAGCCCCGGCAAAAATCGCCTGACCGTCGCAGTCAACAATATTGTGGACCATACCACGCTTCCCG
>WNFX01002523.1_pt1 | contig 27840 bp, 22 predicted proteins | sample 5400111 | NCBI WGS metagenome assembly WNFX01 (sample SAMN13153363, study PRJNA577476) | soil metagenome | isolation source: 40 cm soil or saprolite under grassland replicate 1 | place: USA:California | collected 2016-06-15
CTGGGGCAGGGGCAGCCGCGGGTCCGGCGCGGCGGGGGTTGCGGATGGCGGCGGCGGCCACGGCGCCACCGGCGATGCACATCGCGGCCGAGATCAGGGAGGCGGTGTGGAAGCCCGCCGAGAACTGCGCGGGGTGAAGGTAGGCCGCGCCGGTCAGGCCGGCCGCGGCGGGCAGTACCGCCACGACGATGAGGGATGCGGCGCGGGCGACGTCGTTGTTGACCGCTGATGCCATCCCGGCGTGCTCGGCGGGGACGGCAGCCAGGACGGTCGAGGTGAGCGGCGCGACATTGATAGCCAGGCCCAGGCCGAAGATAACCACGGCGGGCAGGACCTCGGTGAGATAGTTCCCGGAGGGGCCGATGCGGGCGAACAGGGCCAGCCCGGCGGCGATCACCAGGGGGCCGACGCTCATCTGCAGCCGGGGGCCGATCCGCGCGGCGAGGGCACCGGAACGGGCGGACAGCGCGAGCATGATCACCGTGACCGGGAGCAGGGAGATGCCGGCCTGCAGCGCGGTGTAGCCGGATACCTGGATGAGCTGGATGGGCAGCAGGAACAGCGCCCCGCCCAGCGCGCCGTACACCGCAAACGTCACAACGTTGGCCGCGTTGAACTGGGTCGAGCGGAAAAGGCTCAGCGGCAGCATCGGCATGGCGACGCGGCGTTCCCAGGCGATGAAGGCGGCGATCAGGAGCACGCCGCCGATCAGGGCCGCCAGCGGCGCCGGGGAGGTCCAGCCCGAACTGGGGCCCTCGATCAGCCCGTAGGTCAGCCCGATCAGGCCGGCGGTGATCAGCGCGCCCCCGGTCACGTCCACTTTGCCGGTGGCGCCGGGATCGCGGGACTCCGGAACGTGGCGCAGGCCCACCGCGACGACGAGGGCGGCGAGCGGCAGATTGATGACGAAGATCAGCCGCCAGGAGACCACCTGGATCAGCCATCCACCCACGAACGGGCCGACGGCCGAGCCAACGCCGCCCAAGCCCGACCAGGCGCCGATCGCCTTACCCCGGTCGGCGGGCGCGAACGAGGCCTCGATGATGGCCAGGCTCCCCGGCGTGAGCAGGGCAGCGCCGATGCCCTGCACCGCCCTGGCCACGATCAGAAACGGTGCGTCGGGGGCAACACCGCACAGCAGCGACGCCACGGCGAACCACACCACGCCGGTCAGGAAGATCCGTTTGCGGCCGTACTTGTCGCCCAGAGCGCCGGCGAACAGCAGCAGACCGGCCAGGGTCAGCGTGTAGGCGGTGACCACCCACTGCAAGGCGGCCAGGCCGGTGTGGAAGTCGCGGCCGATGGCGGGCAGCGCGATGCCGACCACCGTCGCGTCGATCGAGGCGAGCGCCGACCCGAGCACGGTAGCGAGCAGCACCCACCGCCCCGGCCCGCTCGCATACCGAAGGCTGCCTGGCTGGCTGGAGGTCGCCTCGGGAGTGCCCAATGCGCCCACGTCGCCCCTCCCGCCTTGGGCCGCGGGGGGCCTCATGCCGTGCGGGCGGCGCCGCGGTCCCCACCGCCGGTCTTCCTTGCCGCCGACAGCTGGCTTGCCCCCCACCCTAGGCGCACTAGCGTTCGCCGTCTTGTGTCATCCGACTGACGGCGTAATCCGGCCTTTGCCCGGCCGCCCGCGCCACCGGCCAGCGGCCGCCATCACCAGCCAGCCGGTGCCCCGCACAGCGTCCTACTGGCCGGGGCACCGGCCGGCGACGCAAATCCACCCTCAGGCAGTACCGGCACTCCGACGCCGTCACCGAACTTGGGGAATCCGGTCATGGCTGCATCGAGCAGGTCGTCAGTCCTGCAGCGCGTAGGCCACGGCACGCTGGCGTCCCATGTCCGCGCCCCGCGTCCAGGCCTGCTGGAATGTTGTTTCTCCCATCCGGCTGCGCAATCCGGGCAGGGCCTCATCGTGGGATGGGGCTGCCGCCACGTAGGCCCGCAGCCAGCCGGTGCCCGCGGCCCGTAGCAGGGCGTCCGCGGCGGCCAGCAGGCGGACGGCGCGCTCGGGGTCTTGCCGCTGCCTGGCCACCGCCGCCAGCCGCTGCAGGTAGTAGCCGACGCATGCCTCGTCCCCGGCATCGCTGGCGACCGACAGCCCCTCGCGCAGGAGTTCTGCCGCACCATCCAGGTCATCGCGGGCCTGGTTGGCGAGCGCCAGGTCGTAGAGCGAGATCAGGAGGGGAAACCGGTCGGGAACGCGGCGCGCGGCGTCCAGGCCCTGGCCGAATAGCCGGGCGGCGGCGTCGTTGTCACCCTGGCTGAGCGGGATCTGGCCGAGGAAGTTGTACACCAGAGCGACGGACACGCTGTTGCCGAGCTCCTGATGCAAGGCCAGGCTCTCCCTCAGCAGCGTGTCGGCCCGCGCATACTCGCCGCGCAACGCGGTCAGGTGGCCCAGGGAACCGGTGCTGATCGCGATGCCGAGCTTGCCCCCGAGCTGGCGGAACAGCGCCAGGGCCTGCTCGAACAGCACCTGTGCCCGAGCCCGGTCGCCGCTGGCGATGAGCATGAGGCCGAGTCCGTTCTGCGCGTAGCCAAGCTGGTCCGGCGGCAGCTTCTCGCCCTGGGCGACGATCGTCTGCCCGTAGCGGGCCAATTCCTCGGCGTGGCCGCGCAACCACCAGAACCGCCACGTCGCTGCGCCCAGGCGGTGCGCTCGTGCGGGCTGGTCCTGGTCGATGAACCACGACATCGCGGCGCCGAGGTTGGCGTGCTCGGCTTCCAGCCGGTCCAGCCAGGCCACCTGGCCGGGGCCCTCCAGCCCGGTTGCGGCGGATTCGGCGAAGGCCAGGAAATGGGCGGCATGCTGGTCGTGCGCTTGCCTCCACTGGCCGCTCTCGCGCAGCCGTTCGCGGGAGTAGTCGCGGATGGTCCCCAGCAGTGAGAAACGCAGCAGGCCGGCGCGGTCCGCCTCACGCACCAAGCTCGCGTCGACCAGGGAGCCCAGCGTATCGATGATCTCTCCGCCGCCGTCCTGGCCCGCCGGGACGGGGGCGCCGGTGCCGCCGCCGACGGCCTCCGCGGCCTCCAGGTCGAAGGTGCCCGGGAAAACTCCCAGCCGCCCGAACAGCGCCTGCTCGGCGGGTGATAGCAGGCCGAAGCTCCAGTCCAGGGTGTTTCTCAGCGTCCGCTGCCGCTCGGGCAGATCGCGCGCCCCTCCCGTCAGCAGGCTCATCCGGTCATCGAGCCGGGCCACTATGGCCTGCGGCGGCAGCAGCCGGACCCGGGCGGCGGCCAGCTCGATGGCCAGCGGCAGGCCGTCCAGGCGGCGGCAGATCTCCGCGACCGCCCCGGCGTTCTCGCTGGTCAGCTCGAAGCCCGGGGCCGCCGCGTGCGCGCGCTCGACGAACAGCCGCACCGAGGCGTAGCCCCGCAGGTCGGCGAGCTGCCGACCTGCGGCAGTGTCGGGCGGCGTCGGCAGCGGTACCACGGGGAACTCGTGCTCTCCGCGGAGCCGCAGCACGGTCCGGCTGGTCACCAGCACCACCAGGCCCGCGGCCGCGGCCAGGAGCTCAGCCACCAGCGGCGCCGCCGCAGTCACCTGCTCGAAGTTGTCCAGCAGCAGCACCAGCCGCCGGGGACGCAGGTACGCCTTGACATCAGTGATCAGCGGCCCGCCCGAGGTCCTCAGCCCCAGCCCAGCCGCGATGGCGGCCGCCACCAGGTCGGGCCGCTGAACCGGGGCGAGGTCGACGAAACGCACACCATCGGCGAAGCCCGGGCCGAGCCGGCCGGCGACCTCCAGCGCCAGCCTGCTCTTCCCCACACCCCCCGGTCCGGTGAGGGTGACCAGGCGCACGCCCTCCCCGAGCACCAGGTCACCCGCCGCCTCGGCCTCCCGCTCCCGTCCCACCAGCGGTGTCGCCGGGGCCGGCAGTGCCGACGCCGGCGCCTGCCGGGGCGCGCCGTCGCCGGCGTGTGCCATCTCGAAGCGCTCGCTCAGCAACACGGCCAGGTCGTTCTGCACCAGGCCCTGCAGCTCAGCCGGATCCGAGAAGTGCTGGTAGGCGACGTCCCCACCGTCTTTGATCCGGTCGAGCATCTCCGCCAGCCGCGGCTCCCGCTCCGGCGCCGGGGACTTGACATAGATGAGCCGGGGCAGTCCCGCGGACAGCAGGTACTCATCTTCCAGCCCGGACACCTGCTCCCCGGGCGCGACCCAGCCGTAGCTCTGCCAGTAGATGCCCACAAAGATCTGGCTCTGCGCCAGATACGCCCGGTACACCTCCCGCGGCGGGTGCGGCCGGGCACCCGACTCGAACATCACCGGCACCAGCCGCAGGCCGGCGACCGCATCCCGCACCGCCTGCCGCTCAGAGGCCAGCTCCCGCAGCGCCGAACTCACGAACACCCGCACCCGCTGATCAGGCGTGCGAATGAGATCAGTCTCAGTCATCACTTTCCAGCCCAGGTCAGGTCGGCTAAGCCCAACTCTAGGGCCGGCCGGCGCAGCTGCCACCGACCGCAGCCGGCTGATGAGCCCGCAAGCGTGCACCACGCTCATGAGCGCCCCAGCTGGGCGCCGGCCACGAGCGGGCCTGCGCCGCCCGGCGCGCGTGCCACCATACCCCGGCGATGAGTTGAGGCGTTCCGCGGGGTTTCATAGTCATGGAAGCAACCAACCTGGCCGACTTGTATCACTCACCGCTGCTCGACTGGGCCCCGATCGAGGCCCGGCTCCGGGCGGGCCTGAGCCAGGCCCCGGGCACCGGGGGCCCGAACCGTCACACCTGCTGGCTGGCCACGATCAACCCAGACCGAAGCCCGCACGTCACCGGCATCGGCGCGCTGTGGGCAGACGGCTGCTGGTGGTTTGAGACCGGCAAGGACACCCGCAAGGGCAGGAACCTGGCCCGTGACCCACGCTGCACGCTGAGCGTCGCGGCCCAGGAGTTCGATCTCGTCGTGGAAGGCGAGGCCACCCTGGTCACCGACGCGGCCACCGTCGCCGGCCTGGCAGCGCGCTGGGCGGCAGAGGGCTGGCCAGCCCGGGCCGACGACACGGGCGCGGCGCTCACCGCCGAGTACAGCGCGCCCTCGGCCGGGCCGCCGCCGTGGCACGTGTACCGCCTCACCCCGCGCACGGCGACGGCAGTGGGCACCGTCGATCCTGGGGGCGCGACGCGTTGGCGGTTCTAGCCGCGCCAGGCCAGGATGCCCGATCGGAATATCCAGTGCCGCAGGGTGTCACCGGACCCGGCGAACGTATCTGGTCACCGCACTAGCCGGGCTGGGCGGCCAGGCGGCGCAGGGCGGCGCGCGCGATGCCGGGGTCGGTGGTCGTCCAGAACGGCGGCAGCGAAGCCCGCAGGAAGCCGCCGTACCTGGCGGTGGCCAGGCGTGGGTCCAGGATCGCCACCATGCCCCTGTCGTCCGTCGTGCGCAGCAGCCTGCCCGCGCCCTGGGCGAGCAGCAGGGCCGCCTGCGCGGCGGCCACCGTCATGAAACCGTTCCCGCCCCGGGCGGCCACCGCCCGCTGCCGGGCCGAGGCGAGAGGGTCGTCCGGCCGCGGGAACGGGATCCGGTCGATCACCACCAGCTGCAGCGAACGGCCCGGCACGTCGACGCCCTGCCAGAGCGACAAGGTGCCGAACAGGCAGCTCGCCTCGTCGTCGATGAACTGCCGGACCAGTTCGGCGGTGGCGTCATCTCCCTGGCACAGCAGGGGCTGGCTGATCTGCCCGCGCAGTTCTTCCGCCGCCTGCCGTGCCGCCCGCATGGACGAGAACAGCCCGAGCGTGCGGCCGCCGGCCGCCTCTATGAGCTCACGCAGCTCAGCCAGGTAAGACTCGGGCAGGCCATTGCGGCCCGGCGGCGGCAGGTGGCGAGCGACATACAGGATGCCGGCGCGCCGGTGGTCGAACGGGGACCCGACGTCCAGCCCGGACCAGGCGAGGCCCACCGGGGTGGATGCCTCAGCGTCAGCGGTTGCCTCGCCGCCGGCCGAAGGCCCACCGCCGGTGGGCGGCTCACGGCCAGAGGATGGCTCACCGCCGGTGGATGCCTCACCGCCGCCGCATGGCAGGCCCCACTGCCGCGCCAGCGGCTCGAATGACCCGCCCAGCGCCAGCGTGGCCGATGTCAGCACGACCGTCTGGCGGCGGAAGAGCCGGTCGGCCAGCAGCGTGCCGACCTCCAGCGGGGCGACCCGCAGCGTGGGCGGCCGCCGGCTATCGGGGTCGGCCGGGCGGTCCATCCACACCACGTCGCGGCGGGCCGCGACGTCGGGGCCGAACGCACCCAGCATCCGGTCGGCCGTCTCGCTCACGTCATCGAGCGCGGCCAGGGCGGCCCGCCCCGCCGCCAGGCGTTCGGCATCTTCTGCGCTTCCCCCGGCGCTCGCCCGCACCCGTGCGGCGCAGGCGCCGGCCGCGTCGCGGACGGTGGCGAGCGTGCTGGCCAGCGGGGCGGCCAGGTCGTCGATGCGCCCCGCCGGAACGCCCGCCAGCACCCGGTCGGCCGCCTCCGCCACCTCCCGCAGCGGGGCGGCCTCCTCAGCCGAGAGCACCCGGCCGCCGCGGCGGGCCGCGGTCTCCATAGCCGGGGCCGACAGCTCCGCGGATGCCGCCGAGGTGACCCGGTTCACCAGGTCATGTGCCTCATCAATGATCACAACGTCACGGTCGGGCAGGACCCCGAACTCCTCCAGCGCGTCGATCGCGAGCAGCGCGTGGTTGGTGACGACGATGTCCACCCGCCCGGCCGCCTCCCGGGCGCGCTCGGCAAAACACGACGACCCGAACGGGCACCGCTGCGCGCCGAGGCATTCGGTGGCGCTCACCGAGACCTGGCGCCAGGCCCGGTCGTCCACGCCGGGCACGAGCTCGTCACGGTCCCCGGTGGCGGTGTCCGCCGCCCACCCGCTGAGGCGCCGTATCTGCCGGCCCATGGCTGAGACGTCGGCCGGATCGAACAGCGTCTCGCCCGGCTCGTCGGGCGGGCCGGTCCGCAGCCGATGCAGGCACAGGTAGTTGCGGCGGCCCTTGAGGATCGCGAAGGTCGGCTCGCGGCCGAGCAGCGGCGCCAGCGCCGGCGTCAGGCGCGGCAGGTCGCGGTCGATCAGCTGGCGCTGCAGCGCGATCGTGGCCGTCGCCACGACCACCGACGAGCCGCGGCTGATGGCATGCGCCGCCGCCGGGACGAGATAGGCGAGCGACTTGCCGGTCCCGGTCCCCGCCTGGACGGCGAGATGCTCCCCGGTCCCGATCGACCGCCAGACCGCCCCCGCCATCGCGTCCTGCCCGGGCCGGGCGGTGCCCCCGATGCCGTCCACAGCCGCGGCCAGCAGGCCGGTCACGGACGGCGGCACCCCCTCATCCGGGGGCGCGGCATCCCCGGACGCGGGCGCGGCATCCGGGGACGGGGCATCCCGCGAGGGCTTGGGGGCGTCGCGGCGGGGCACGTCTGGAACGCTACCGCGCCCCCCGGACGTCCGGGCAGCACCGCGCGCCGCTGACGTACCGCTACCGATGCACTCCAAGCTCCGGCCAATACAGGGATTTCCCGTTGCCCGGCCTCCGCACGGCACGCAGGCCCGGGCGGGACGGGAGACCAGAGATTCCGCGCGTCAGGGAGGGCGGCGCCCGGCCGACCGAAGGGCCCCGCGACCATCCCCCACGATGAGATGGCTCATCACCGATTTTCGCCCCCCGGACCCGGACGAAACGGACATGATCACGGCCAAATCCGCGACATGAAGGGAGTACGGGCGCTAGGGCGTGCTGGTCCCGGTGGGCTGGACCTGCGACGATGAACCCCATGACCGAGCCACACCCGTCGGCGGCCGCCGCCGCCTTTGGCGCCGCCCGTGATTTGCTGCTGCGCCACCGCGATGATTACGCGGTGGCCAAACGTGAGTTCTCCTGGCCCGCGCTGGAGGAGTTCAACTGGGCGCTGGACTGGTTCGACGCGATCGCGGCCAACCGCCCGGACCAGACAGCGCTGCGGATCGTCGCCGAGGGCGACAATGCCGCCAGCCTCAGCTACGGCACTTTGGCCAATCGGTCCAACCAGGTCGCCAACTGGCTGAGCGAGCTCGGGGCCCGCCGGGGCGACCGCCTACTCCTGATGCTGGGCAACGTCGCACCGCTGTGGGAGGTCATCCTGGCGGCGATGAAGCTGGGCGTGGTCATCATCCCGGCCAGCACGCTATTGGGCACGGCCGATCTCGCCGACCGGATCACGCGCGGCGACGTCCGGCACGTGGTGACCGAGGCCAGCCTCGCCGCCAGGTTCGACGGCCTGGGCGGCCGCTGGACCGCGATCGCGGTGGGGCCGGGGCCGGACAGCGGCGCGACTCCGGACGGGTGGCTCCCGTATGCCGACGCCGCCGACGAGTCAGCGAGGTTCACCCCGGACGGCATCACCCGGGCCACCGACCCGCTGCTGCTGTACTTCACCTCCGGTACGACCGCCCAGCCGAAGCTGGTCGAGCACACCCACGCGTCCTACCCGGCCGGGCACCTGTCGACGATGTACTGGATCGGCCTGCGGCCCGGGGACGTGCACCTGAACATCTCCTCCCCCGGCTGGGCCAAGCACGCGTGGAGCAACGTGTTCGCCCCGTGGAACGCCGAGGCCACCGCGCTGATCCTGGGCCACGAGCGGTTCTCGGCGCCGGCGCTGCTCGGCGCGCTCGGCGAGTGCGGGGTCACCACCCTCTGCGCGCCGCCGACCGTCTGGCGGCTGCTCATCCAGTCCGACCTCGCCGCGGCCGACACCGCCACGCTGCGCGAGTGCGTCGCGGCCGGCGAGCCGCTCAACCCCGAGGTGATCGAGCAGGTCCGGCGGGCCTGGGACATCACCGTCCGGGACGGCTACGGCCAGACCGAGACCACCGCCCAGGTCGGCAACCCCCCGGGCCAGCCCGTCAAGCTGGGCTCGATGGGCCGTCCCCTCCCCGGCTATTCAGTGGTCCTGGTGGACCCCGTCACCGGCGAGCCGGCGCCCGAGGGCGAGATCTGCCTGGACCTGTCCGTCCGCCCGCTGGGGCTGATGACCGGCTACCGGGGCGACCCCGAGCGGGCCGCCGAGGCGATGAGCGGCGGCTACTACCACACCGGTGACGTGGCGGCCCGCGACGACGACGGCTACCTCACCTACATCGGACGCACCGACGACGTATTCAAGGCATCGGATTACCGGATCTCACCGTTCGAGCTGGAGAGTGTGCTCATCGAGCATGAGGCGGTCGCGGAGGCGGCCGTGGTCCCCTCTCCCGACCCGGTTCGGCTCGCCGTGCCCAAGGCATACGTGACACTGGTGGCCGGCGCCCAGCCGTCGGCGGAGACCGCGCTGTCGATCCTCGCCTACACGCGGGGGCGGCTGGCCCCCTACAAGCGCGTGCGCCGGCTGGAGTTCAGTGAGCTGCCGAAGACGATCTCCGGCAAGATCCGCCGGGTCGAGCTGAGGGAGGCCGAAACCGGGCGCCTCGGCCCGGGCGGGCCCGCCGCTCCCGGCATGCGCGGCGTCACCGAGTTCTGGGAGGAGGACTTCCCGGGCCTGTGCTGGTGAAGCGGGCCCAGGCGATCGAGCAGAAGATCACCACATAGACGCCGAACGACAGCAGCCCGTGCAGCAGGTCCGAGGTGGCAATCGGGGTGCGGAGCAGGGAGTCGAAAAACAGCCACCAGTGGCTGGGCAGGTAGGGGTGCACCACCGCGAACTGCGGAATGTTGTCGGCGATCTCGCTGACCACGGCGAGCACCAGCACGGCGGCGATCGCGCCGATCGGGTGCTCGGTGAAGGTCGAGATCGCCAGCCCGATGGCGCCGAGTGCCGCCATGGCCGCGGCCACGTACAGGGTGACGAAGAGCACCCGCAGCAGCCCCTGCCCGAGCGGGACGGTATTCCCCGACAGCAGCGTCACCGGCCCGATCGGGAACAGCGCGGCCCCGGTGGCCAGCGACGCCGCCACGACGACGCAGCAGGCGGACAGCCCGAACACCACGATCGCGGCGTACTTGGCGGCGAGCAGCCGGGCCCGGCCGGCGGGCACGGTGAGCAGATACCTCAGCGTCCCCAGCCCGGCCTCCCCGGCCACCGAGTCGCCCGAGACCACGGCGACCGCCAGCGGCAGCACCAGCGCGATCATGAGGGTGATGGCGATGAACGCCAGGAATACCCCGTTGCCGGCGAGCTGGCTGATGAAGGACGACCCCGCATCGCCGCCACCGCCGCCACGGGGGGCAGCCAGCCGCAGCGCGATCCCCAGCAGGACCGGCAGGGCGGCGAGGACCGCCAGCAGGGCCAGGTTGCGCAGCCGCCGGAAGACCAGACGCAGTTCCGAGCGGAGCAGGCGCAGCCAGCCGGGCACGGCGCCCGGCGTCCTGGCCAGGTGGCCGCCCGGCTCCGTCCGGCGGGCCGGTGGAACCGCGGTGGCCTCAGCCGTCGACATCGAACCCCTCCCCGGTCAGCCCGACGAACAGGTCCTCCAGATTGGGCCGCGGGGTGTCCAGCCCGGCAACGCCGACGCCTGCCAGCACGAGTTCACGGCAGATCCGTTCGGGAGACTGATCTGCGAGCTGGGCACTGACCTCACCATCGGCCGAGCGGATGTCGGCCAGCCCGAGAGCGGTCAGGGTCGCCGTCGCCTCGCTGGGCTGCGCGGTGCGGATGACAACGCGGCGGCTGCCCCGGCTCCGGAGCTCATCCAGCGTGCCCTGGAACACCAGCCGCCCGGTTCGCATCACCCCGACATGGGTGCAGATCTGCTCCACCTCGGCGAGCAGGTGGGAGGAGACGAGGACGGTCACGCCGTCGGTGGCGATCTCCCGGATCAGGCCACGGACCTCGCGGGTGCCCTGCGGGTCGAGGCCGTTGGTGGGCTCGTCCAGGATGATCAGCTCCCGGGGCCGGAGCAGGCCGGTCGCGATCGCCAGGCGCTGCTTCATGCCCAGCGAGTACGCCCGGTAGCGCTTCCTGGCCGCGCTGAGCAGCCCTACCCGGTCCAGCGCCGCGTCGATCCGGGCCGCCGCGGTGCGCGGGTCGGCGGTCCGGTCGGCGGCATCCATCCGGGCCAGGTTGGCCCGGCCGGACAGGTACGGGTAGAAGGCCGGGCCCTCGACCAGCGAGCCCACCCGCGGCAGGACCCGGGCGGCCGCCCCGGGGACCGGCTCGCCGAGCAGGCTGACGCTGCCGCGGGTCGGGTAGATCAGGCCGAGCAGCATCCGGATGGTGGTCGTCTTCCCGGATCCGTTCGGCCCGAGGAAGCCGTAGATGGCGCCGCGCGGTACCGCCAGGCCGAGGTCGTCCACCGCGAGCTGGCCGCCGCGGAAGCGCTTGGTCAGCCCGCTGGTGGTGATCGCCGGGCCGGCCGTGCCGGGCGGGCCGGATGGCCCGGCACGGGGGGCCTCGGTGCCGGTCTCGGGCCCGGTGCCGGCCCCGGGCGCGCCGGCGTCGGCCCCGGTGCCAGCGTCGGTTCCGGTGCCTGCCGTGCTCACCTGAGCTGTGCCGCCGCGCTGTACAGCACCGACGGGGCCACCGCACCGATCAGGACGTGGCCGTTGCTGGTGATCAGGATGGAGACGAGGCTGGTCGTCACGAGCCTGCCCCTGCCCCAGGCGCCGCTCACCGGCGTGGCCGACTTGAGCAGGGCGGCCAGGATCCCGGCGGCGTCCACGCTGCCACCTGAGCCGGGGCCGCCGGCCGCCGACCGGGCGGCCTGGCCCAGGGCCCCGGCCGCGTTGCCGCGCTGGACCGCGGACAGGACGGACGCGGGCAGGACGGCCACCGCGAGCCAGCCCTTGCCGGCCACCGTGGCCCCGGATACGGCCTGCCGCGGCGCCGGGGGCGTCCCGGTCCGCCCGGCCGGATGGCCCGGCGTCACCGTGTGCACGCTCGCGCCCTGCGGCGGCGTGAAAGCGAAGGTGGAGGCCGGCGGCGCGGCGAAGGTGATGGACGTGAAGCCGGTCTGGAACGCGGGGCTGGCCGCGCCCCGGGCGAAGACCTGTACCCCGAGCACGACGCCGGGGTGCTGCGCGGCAACCTCGACGACCACCCGGCCGACCAGGGAACGGCTGTCCTTGGGCGCGACCACCAGCTGGTAGGCATCCTGCCCGGCCACCGTGGTGGTGGGCCCGGACGTGACGCTGGTGGTGGGGCCGACCGCCGTGAGCAGCTGCTGCGCGGCCTGCTGCGGGGTGAGCGGCGTCGGCATGGAGCCGGCCCCGGTGGCCGGGCTGGCGTGCACGCCGCCCGGCCTCGCCGGCAGCATGATCCGCTGCACCGAGTTCGAGCTGCTCTCCCAGACCCAGCCGGTGCCCCCGTTGCGGATCACGTCGGTTTCGCCCAGCGGGACCGGCAGGGCGAGCCGGAAGTGGGCGGGGTCGGAGTACCAGAGCCTGATCGTGTGCGACCCGGACAGCATCGACAGCGGCGACGACGGGTCCTGCTGCCCCGGCAGCTGGGGTATGCCGAGCGCCGCCGACTCCACCACCGTGCCGCTCATCTGCGGTGGCGTAGCCGCGTGGCTGGCCAGCGCGGAGATCAGCTGGGCGGGACTGCGGGCGGGCAGGGCCGGGGAGGCCGCCGCCGCTGTCGCCATCGATGCGGCCGTCACCGCCGCCACCACGGCGACGGCTCCGGCGGGTACTGCCCATCGTGCTCGACGCGAGGTCATCGGCACGAGCTTCATGGCCACCTCACACTCGCTCAGACCGGGCCGGGATACGCCCGGCGCGGGCACCGGCCCCCCCGAATGCGACTGTTTCCGCCAGGCTACGTCACCCCAGCCGTCCCCCGCGTCACCCCCAGGGACTGTCCGTGCGTCAGCCGCTGGGATGACACCAGCGAAAGACGGCTAGTGGGCCGGGTCAGTTCCTACCAGCTCCCCCACGGGAGCAGCGAGGTGACGGCGATAACGGCGAAAAGCAAGGTCAGGTACGCGATCGACAGGTGGAACAAGCGCATCGGCGCGGGGTTGGCGCTGGGCTGGGCCACGCCGGCGCACGCGCCCTGCGTCACTTTGGGGTCAGCCGGGCCGGCTGCCGCGGCTCGCTCGCCGCCGTGGCCCATCCGGGCCACCCGCCGCTGGAGCCGGTGGGCCTCGAGGAGGAACCAGCCTCCGAGCCCGGCTGCGCTCACCGTGTACAGCCAGCCGGCGTACGGGGCGAGCGCCAGGGTGGTCCCGACCATGACGTAGGAGTAGATGAGGATCTTGCGGGCCACCACCGTGGGCGGCGCCACGACCGGCAGCATGGGCACGCTCGCCGCCGCGTAGTCGTCCTTGAACTTCATGGCCAGCGCCCAGAAGTGCGGCGGCGTCCAGAAGAAGATGACGGCGAACAGCACCACCGCCGGGAGGCTGACCGTCCCGGTCACCGCCGACCAGCCGACCAGGACGGGGAAGCACCCGGCCGCGCCGCCGATGACGATGTTGGACGGGGTGCGGCGCTTCAGCCCGATCGTGTAGATGAAGACGTAGAACAAGATGGCGGCGTCGGCCAGCACGGCGGACAGCCAGTTCACCAGCGTGCCGAGCAGCACCGTCGAGGCCGCGCCCAGCAGGATGCCGAAGATGAGCGCCTCGGCCGGCTTGATGACCGCCAGCGGCGTGGGCCTGGCCAGCGGGCGGCGGGAGGTGCGCCGCATCAGCGCGTCGATGTCACGGTCGATGTAGCAGTTGATGGTGTTGGCGCTCCCGGCCGCGAGCGCGCCTCCGACCAGCGTCACGACGAGCAGGTGGACCGACGGCAGCCCGCGCGCCGCCAGCAGCATGGTGGGGATCGTCGTGACCAGCAGGAGCTCGATAATCCTCGGCTTGGTGAGGGCGAACAGCGAGCGGGCGACGACCCGTGCGGAACGGCGCCCCGCCAGCGCGGGGAGCGCGTTCGTCGTCGCAGGTGTCACTACCTGCCCTCCATGCCGTCATGCCGTCCGTACCCGCCCCCGCCCGGCGTGCCGCCGCCGCCTTGAGGGTAGCCACCGCCCGGCGGCTGCGCCGGCGGGGGCTGCTGGGCCGGAGGCGGCTGAGTCGCGGCGGGCCGCGGGGGGCCGGCCGCATGCCTGCCGCTGCCGCTGGCGGGCACCAGGTCCCCGTGCCCCGGCACGGCGTGTGGCCTCGTATACAGGAAGTACAGCCACGTCGCCACCACCACGAAGATTCCCACGGGGATCGCGAACGTCATGATGGCGGCCGCCTGGGTCCAGTCACCGGTGGGCGACAGCGATAGCGCAAGGACTATGTCGTGCACTCCAGCCTCCTGCGAATCAACTCACGGTCATCTCAGACCGGGCCGGGACGGCCAGGCTGACTTGTGCTTGAGCAAACGGTCGAAATCGGCCGCTGAGGGCTCCGACTCCTCCTCGCTGAGCCACCGGGTGGCCAGCCCCACGGCCAGGATGCTGAGCGGGATCAGCGGGATCACCCACAGGATCGCCCCGCCCGCCTGCTGGTCGGAGACGGCGGCGGCGACGCTCCGGCCGGAATCAAGGTATGCCGGGTAAGCCACCCCCGGGCCGTACGCGCGGATCAGCCCGAGGACCGTTCCGGACGCGGCCAGGACCAGCACGAGGGCGATCCGCCGCAGCGGCGGCAGCTGGGGCCGCAGCGGCGGTGACTCCACCAGCTGGAGCCACATCAGGATGCCCGCGGCCAGGTAGGTGATCATCTCGAGGGCGTAGACGGCGGGACTGCGCACCGCCGCGTCGAAGGGCCCGGGCAGGTGCCACACCCACCAGACGACGCAGAACATCACCGTGACCACGATCGGCCGGGCGGGCCAGCCGGGCGACCAGTCCTGGCCGGCGGCATCGCTGCCGCCGGGCCCGCGCGGCGCGGCCGGCGCCCCGGCCGGGCGCCGGTCCCGCACGGCCAGCCCCAGGCCCCGCCTCAGCGGGAGCCACGGGGCGCCGAGCACGATGAGCGCGGGTGCGGCGATCGCGAGAATCACATCCTGGAAGTTGCGGACCCAGATGTACCGGTGGGACCAGTAACCTATCGGGGACACCACGGCGAGGACCGCCAGCAGCAGGCCAGCCTGGAAGGCCGCGGCCCGGCGCACCTGGCCGGGCGGCAGGGACCGCCCCCGCCGCCGGGCGTCAGTGGCCGCGTCACGCACCCCGAGCAGATGCGTGACGGCAGCCACCGCGTAGGCGGCTAGGGCGACCACGTTGGCCGACCAGTTCGAGACAACCACGTTCATGACGGTTGCGGCCTCCGGCCGGCAGACAGAACCCTCCGGACGACCCGCTCCTTTCCCTCAGAGCAGGTAGAACAGCACCCAGAACACTATCCCGACGACCGCCATGTAGTTCCACACGGCGGTGAAGGCGCTCAGGCTGGCCTGGAACCGCTGGACGGCGAACGCCTCGGTGAAGGTGGGTGGCTGCTCGACGAAGGAAATGGCCGGGAGCGTCCGGGACCTCATCAGCAGGATCTCCAGCCAGATCATCACCGACAGGACGACCGTCAGGTACACCGGGTAGGTGCCGGTGAAGACGCTGGAGTATCCGGAGCTGCCCGGCCAGAAGGGCAGGAAGAGCAGCTGGATGATCATCAGAGCCACCGCCGCCAGGCCGAGAATCAGTGCCGCCCAGCCGCCGGATTGCCACGCTCTCTTGTTGCCCGCCTTGATCCGCTGCAGCACCGCCGTTTGCAGCCCCGCGCTGATCACGATGAGGGCGATGATGATCGTGCCCATGGCCACGGACGGCTGGATGAAGCCGGAGCCGTGCCACCTGCCGTTGGAGTTCACCGAGCGCAGGTAGAAGTAGGCGAACACGAACGAGCCGAACAGGAAGGTCAGCCCGCCCATGGCCAGCCGGGAGCCGGTCCAGGTCGCGCCGAGCCCGGCCTCATGGTAGAAGCCGGCCTCCTCGGCCGTCCGGTCAAGTCCGCCCTGCGGTGCCGCAGTTGTCATGGCTATGCCTCCACTCCTGCGCTGGCGTAGGCGGCGCTGACCACGCCCACCGGCGGGTTCAGGTCGGCGACCGGGGGTGCGTCCTTCACGCCGTACTCATACGGCCCCGAGAGCACCACGGGGATGTGCGCGAAGTTCTCCGGCGGCGGAGGCGAGGACACCTGCCATTCCAGCCCACGGGCGTTCCATGGGTTGGCCGCCGCCTTCACCCGGGCGAACCCCGTCGACCAGATGAAGTTGATCAGGAAGATGAGTATCGACCCTCCCAGCAGGAACGCGGAGATCGACACCCAGACGTTGAGCGTCTGCAGGTTCCGCGCGTACTCGAACACCCGCCGCGGCATGCCCATCATGCCGAGGGCGAACAGCGGCAGGAAGGTCGAGTTGAAGAAGAGGAACATCGTCCAGAAGTGGATCTTGCCCAGGGTCTGGTTCATCTCCACCCCCAGCATCTTGGGCAGCCAGTAGTAGACGCCGCCGAAGAACGCGAAGATCAGGCCGCCCATGATCGTGTAGTGGAAGTGGGCCATGACGAAGAAGCTGCCGTGCTCGGTGGTGTCGGCCGGGACGTCAGACAGGAACACCCCGGAGATCCCGCCGATCAGGAAGTTGAAGTACATCCCCAGGGCGAACAGCATCGGGACGGAGAACCTGATCCTCGCCTTCCAGAGCGTGCCGAGCGCGACCAGGTAGATGAACCCGGTCGGGATGGAGATCAGCTCGGTGGTGAGCATGAACAGCGGGCGCATATCGGGGTTGATGCCGCTGTCGAACAGGTGATGCTGCCAGACGAAGAAGCTCAGCAGCGCCACACCGAACATGCCCGCCGCGCCCACCTTGTAGCCGAAGAGCGGCTTGCGGGCGAACACCGGGAGGATCTCCGACACCACCCCGAACCCGGGCAGCGCCAGGATGTACACCTCGGGGTGCCCGAAGAACCAGAACAGGTTCTGATACAGGTAGCTGCTGCCGCCGAGCTGGTTCACGTAGAACGCGGTCTGGGCGGTCCGGTCGGTGATCATCATGTAGAAGCCGCCGACGATGACCGGTACCGCGAGCACCTGGAGGAACGAGACCGTGAACATCGACCACACGAACATCGGCAGGCGGCTCCACCGCATACCGGGCGCCCGGTAGTTGATGTAGGTCACGATGATGTTGAACCCGGCCAGGATCATCGAGATCCCCATCAGGCCGAAGGCGATCGCGTAGCTGTCCATCCCGGGGCCGGTCTGGATGCTCAGCGGCGCGTACCCGGTCCAGCCGGTGGGGAAGCCACCCCACAGGATGGCGGCCAGCAGGATCACGTAGGCGGGTGGCGTGAGCCAGAATCCCAGCGCCTCGAGCCGGGGGAACGCCATCCGCTTCGACCCGATCATGAGCGGGGCGAAGTACTGGCCGAACGGCCCGAGGATGACCGACGACATCATCATCATCATCATCGTGCCGTGCTCGCCCACCACCATCAGGTAGGAGTTCGCGTTCATGATGTGATACGCCGGCGACAGCAGCTCGGTCCTGATTGCCATCGCGAACAGGCCGCCGGTCAGGAAGTAGGTGATCATCCCGAACAGGTACTGGATGCCGACGACCTTGTGATCGAGCGTGTACCGGAAGTACTTCGCCAGGCCGCCGGCGGGCGCGTGCTCGATGTCGCGCAGCGGCTTTCCGGCCATCAGCCGGAACAGATCGTTGAAGATCCCCAATCCGGCCAGCCAGCCGACAGTCCCGAAGACGTATCCCAGGACGACTGGCCAGTCCCTGGTGTCGCCGAGCCCCTGGGCGAAGTTGCCGCTCGCCGACTGCACGAGCCAGCCGAGCCAGTTACCGATCAGGTAGCCGATCACCGCGCCCAGCAGGCCGGTGTGCACGGCTGGCTTCCTCCACCACGCCCGGGTCCCAGCCGGGCCGCCAGGTTCGCCGCCTACCGGCTGGATCCGGTCGGCGCCCGGTGTTGCTTCGATGGCCATCCGGTCACCTCTTCGTCGAAGGAGTGGTCAGTGGGTGCGCCGCCGTCAGCGGCCCGGCCCGCCTCACGGCGATACCGGGTCGCCGGGGTCACCCGACTGGAGCTGGGACGGGTAGTAGTAACCGTTGGCGCCGGTGATCCCGGCCACCTTCACGATGTCCTTGCCGAGCTGCGGGACGACCGTGGGGTCGTAGGTCAGCGCGTACGGCGGCAGGTCGCGCAGGATGCCGATCCGCGCCTCCCTGGCCTGCAGGCCCCTCGCCCACACCTGGAACGCGGCCGGGGTCACCACGTGGCCGGAGTTGAACATGGCCCCGTGCCAGAGCCCACACAGTTCGTTGCAGCGGACGGTGAAGCTCCCCAGCTCCTGGGGCTTGGCGAACGCGACATTGTTCACCCCGGGGTTGGCGTCCGCCTTCACCCCGAGCTGGTAGGCCCAGAAGCTGTGGATGACGTCCAGCGAGGTCACGTTGAACCGGGCCTCCTCCCCCTTGGGCAGGAGGAGTTGCGTGGTCTCCATGCCGCCGAACTGGGGGAACCGGTAGGTGAAGGCCCACTGCTGGCCGATGACCTGCACCTGCAGGGTGTTGTTCGTGTTGGGCGTCCAGGTCGGTGACGGGCCTTCGCCTGCGCCCGCGCCGGCCGGGACGATCAGCTGGACCGTGCCGAAGACGAACAGGCCGAGCACGATCACCGAGGTGGCGGTGATCCAGGTCGCCTGGACCCTGGTGTTGCCGTGAATGGGCGGCCCATCCTCGTCGTCATCCGGCCGGCGCCGCCAGACGATCAGGGCGTAGGCGAAATAGACCCAGACGAACAGCAGGACGGGCGCCGCCAGCACGGCCATGACCGCGATGTCGAACTGCTGGCCCTGCGCCTGGTCCGACATGCGCCCGGGGGGCAGGTGCGGGTACCACGCGAACCAGATGAGCAGGTCGGCGATGATCGCGAGGGGGAGCCAGATGAGGAATATGCGCAGCCCATGGCGCGCATCACCGGAGGCATCCGCGGCGGCGGAGTGGCTCATGAGCCCACCACCGTCATCTGGCCGGTCATGTACCCGATTGTCTGCATGGGACCACCGTTACCGTCGACGAATCCGCCCCCGCACGGGACGAAGCACTGCCAGCGGAAGTCGCCGCCGTGGGGGGGCGTCATGAAGCTGAATTTCTGCAGCGTGAAGGGGCCGGACACGCAGGGCGAGTCGCCGCACAGCTCCGCCGACGCGCCGGGCGAGCCCACCGGCACGAACACGTGCAGGCTGGGGATCGCGAACGTGTGCCCCACCGCGCAGTGCGCCCAGCCGTTGAGGGTCGGCGTGACATGCACCGGCCCCATCGGCTTGTTGGTGTCCTTGAACTGCTGGAAGGCTATGACGCCACCGATCGTCCCCTGCACCTGGGTCCAGAAGCTGTTCCGCGGCGGTGTGCATCCGTCATAGCCCAGGATCGTCATGTTCACCCTGGTGTTCGCCGGGACCGAGAACAGGGTGGTGTGCACCCATGAACTCTGCAGGCTCGGGTTGGCACCGGGCTTCATCACGAAGTAGCTGACCCAGTCGGGCCTGCTCGATGAGTCGTTCTGCGGGTCTTCCTGCAGGACGACGTTGACGACGCCGCCGGAGGCCGCGTGCGAGTAGTCCACCGTGGGCAGGGTGCCCACCACGAAATGCGCGACAACGTACACCGCGCCGAGAGCCACCAGGGCGAACGCCACCAGCAGGGTCACGACACGGGCTGGCACTGACACCAGTCACCACCTCGCTTCTTCGCGGCGCGGGCAGCGCACACGGTAGGGCCGGCCGCGGCGGTCCCCCGGACCCCGGCCGGTATGCCGGTTACGGACCTGATCTTCTGGGCAGCGCGCTGCCATCGGCAACAGTCCGGGCACTGCATGACCAAATTGTCATTCTCGGAGGAGCTACAGCAGGTACCGTCTCCCTGACGGGGCGACCGCAACGACTATGAGTACTTGGTCAGCTACGAAGAGTTACCGTGGGTGCCCGCGGCGACCCCGCCGGGCCAAGCGGCGACTTTTGCAATGGATTGCTTCAGGCAGGTTGACCGGCCCCCCCGGTGCGGTGGACCCTCAGAAGAGCCCCACCTCGTCATGAGCTGTGGTGGCGGGTAAGGCGAGATGACACGACTGTCAATGACGGCATCCGAGCAGGCCGAGGGCGCAGGCGGCCCGCGCATCCTGCTGGTGGATGACGAGCCGCGGATCCGCGACTTCATCAGCCGGGCGCTGGAGACGGCCGGGTACGCGGTCGATGGCGCATGCAGCGGGACCGAAGGGTTGCGGCAGGCCGTGGCCGGCGACTACGACCTGATCATCCTCGACCTGATCATGCCGGACATGGACGGCCGGGTGTTCCTGGCCCAGCTGCTGCGCGAACGGCGCGAGCAGGGGGTGCTCGTGCTGTCCTGCCTCGGGGACGTGGCCACCAAGGTCGACTGCCTCGAACTCGGCGCCCACGACTACCTGACCAAGCCCTTCTCCCTGGCCGAGCTGCTCGCCCGGGTGCGGGTCCGGCTGCGCGACGACGCGCACCCGCTCAGCGAGGTGCTCAGGGCGGGCGACCTCGTGCTGGATGTGGGCCGGCTGGAGGCCAACATCGGCAACGGCCCGGTGGCCCTGACCCGGCTGGAGTTCCTGCTGCTGCGGGAGCTGATGGAGCACGCGGGCCAGTCGGTGGGCAAGGGCCAGCTTCTCGCCTCCGTGTGGGGGTACGACTTCGATCCCGGCTCGAACGTGGTGGACGTCTGTGTGCGCCGGCTGCGCTCCAAGCTCGGCTTCGAACTGATCAAGACGGTGCGTGGTGAGGGCTACCGGCTCGCCTCCTGAGGTGGTGCCCGGCCACCGCCTGCACTGGCCCTACCGGCTGCCCAGCCTGCGCTGGCCGCACCGGCCACCCGGCCTGCGCTGGCCGCGCGGACGGCCCGCGCCCCGGTGGCCGTTCGCTTGGGTGGACGTCGCGTGGGGGGTCTTCTCCATCGCCAACCTGGTGGCGATCACGGTCTTCGCCGAGTGGGAAACGGTCCCGTTCCACTTCATCTGGATCACCCTCACGCTGCTCTACGGGTTCCGTGTCTGGTCGATCAAGCCGACCATGTCGGTGCTCGCGGTGGTCATGGTCACCACGTTCGCCGCCATCAGCTGGGACGTCTTCCGCGGCAGGCAGAGCGTGGATGAGCTGAACGAGGTCCCGCTCATGGCGGCCATGTTCGGGATGATGGTCTGGCATGCGCAGCGACGCCTCGCCGCGTACCGGGTGAGCGCCCGGATCAGTGCCGAGAATGCACGCCTGCTCGCCACCCAGCGCCGGTTCCTGCAGGATGCCTCCCACCAGCTGCGCACCCCGATCACCATCGCGCTCGGCCACGCCGAGCTGCTGGCCGGCGAGCTGGCGGGCAGCGGCCGGGCGGAGGAGCGCGACATCGGGGTGGTCGTCGGCGAGCTGGTCCGGCTCCGGCGGCTCAGCGAGCGGCTGCTGATGATCGCCGCCGCGGAGGACCCCGACTTCCTGCGTCCCGAGCCGGTCGCCCTGGACCGCTTCACCATGGACGTGCTCCGCAAATGGATGCCAACCGCCGAACGGCGCTGGCAGCTCGGGCGGCTCGACGAGGTCGTGGTGGACGCCGACCGGGAGCGGCTCGGCCTCGCCGTGGACGCCCTGCTGGAGAACGCGATCAGGCACACCCAGGACGGTGACGTGATCCAGCTGTCCGTCCTGGCCGCCGAGGACGGTTCCGCCGCCCGCATGATCATCGCCGACACCGGCACGGGGATCCCCCCCTCGGAGCGCGATCACCTCTTCGACCGGTTCCGGTCCGGGTCCGAGCTGGGCGACGGCCGCCGGACCGGGCTCGGCCTGGCCCTGGTGCGGGCGGTCGCGCGGGCCCACGGCGGCGAGGCGCTGGTGCACAGCACCCCCGGTCACGGCAGCGAGTTCGAGCTCGTGCTGCCGGTCACGGCCCCGGCGGCCGGCCTGGCCCCGGCGGCCGACGCTCCGCCCGGGGCCGGCGCTCCGGCGGCGGGCCTGACGGCCGCACTCCCCGGCGGCGCGGGCCCCGGCGGGGGTACTGTGCCCGCGAGTGCGCCGTCCCCGCCCCGCCAGCCGGGCCCGGGGCAGACGGCGCTGGAGGACCAATGGCGCGGCAGGGCACGATGACGGCGGCGGACGCCACGGAGCCGCCCACCGGCGGCACGGCCCGGCGCCTGGCGCACCGGCTGCGTGGTCTCGGGGCCGCCCGGCTGACCGCCCTCACGGCGGTCCTGGTGGGGGTGGCCGTGATCGTGACCCTCAGCCTCACCGGCACCGGCGGCGCCGGACCGCATCGGGCCCCGCCCGCCCCGGCCAAGAACTTCAGCCTCGGCGCGCTCGGCCATCCCGGGCAGCGGATCACCCTCAGCTCGCTGGCCGGCCGGCCCGTCATCGTGAACTTCTTCGCCTCCTGGTGCGCGCCCTGCCAGAAGGAGACGCCCATGCTCGCCCGGTTCGCCAGGCACACGAGTGTGGCGGTCATCGGCATCGACGTCAACGACCCGACCTCGTCCGCGCTGGCGTTCGTCCACAAGACCGGTGTCACCTACCCGGTCGCCACCGAATCGGCCATGGGCCGCACCGTCATCAACTACAACCTGCCGGGGTTGCCCGCCACCTTCTTCCTGGACTCCCGCCACCGCATCGTGAAGCGCGTCTACGGGGCGGTCAGCCAGGCGGAACTGACCACGGGAGCCGCCCTCATCAGCGAGCGGGCCAAGCGAGGCTGAGCCCATGTCCACCCCGACCCGGACCGACCCTCCCCACGTCCCGCTCCGGCACGGCGGGTGGCCGGTCCAGAAGGCGCCCCGGTGGCTGCTCGTGGCCGGCGCGCTCGTGCTGGCTGGCGCGGTCCTGACCGGGCTCGCGCATCACCCCACGCGGTCACAGCGTGCCGCCGACGTGAACACGTTCGTGCACGACATGACCACCGACATCCAGTCGTGCGCGGGCGGGGTCAGGGAGTCGCTCACCGCGCTGCATGCGATCGAGTCGGGGACCGAGCACGACGTGCGGACCGCGACCCACATCGCCACCTACGGCGCCGGCAACTGCTCGCCGGCGAACAACGAACTGCTCGCCAACCTCACCCAGTACCAGGTCAGCGAGTCACTCGCCCGCTTCGGCCTGCCCCGCGTGGTGGACGGCCTGGTCACCTGGGCCTTCCCGGACGCACAGCAGGTCCAGAACGACGTGGCCGACGTGCTCGGGGCCAGCGGCGCCGCCCGGGTGGCCGCCACCGCGCAGCTCCAGCGTGATCTGCGGACGCTGGACGCCCAGCGCGCGTACGTGAACAAGATCATGATGAACGCGGTCAGCGCGACATCGGCCACCGGCAAGCTCCCGCTGCTCCCCGGCTGACGGCGTTGCAAGGCCGTCCGGCACCGGTCAGGTCGCGCTCAGGCCGATGCTCTCCAGCGCCGCGGCGAAGGCGTCCTCCCAGGTCGGCTGCCCGGCCCAGCGGGCCAGGCCCGATGGCGGCTTGACCCGGTCCAGCGCGGCGAGCGTGGTGCGCACCATCTGGGCCGGCCGGGCGGAGGTCACGGCGGCGTCCCCCAGGTCGAGCTCGTGCTGGAGGTTGTCCCGGCCATGGCCCTGGACGACGTCGAGCAGCAGGAGCGGCCGCCCCACGGCGCGGGCCTCGGCGCAGGTGTCACCGGAGCTCGTGATCACCAGGTCGGCGGCGGCCATCAGCACCGGAATCTGGTCGGTATACCCGAAGACGTGCAGCCGCGGCCGTCCTATCGCGATGGCCCGGAGCCGGCCCTCCAGCCTGGCGTTGCGCCCGGCGACCGCCAGCACCTGCACCCCCGCGTCCGCGAGCGCCGCGGCGGCCTGAGCCAGCGGGCCCAGCCCCCAGGCCCCGGACATGAGCAGGACGGTGCGGTCCGCCACCTCCAGCCCGAGGTCGATCCGGGCCCGGTCCTGGGCGGGCGGGTCGAGGAACCCGGGCCGGACCGGCGGCGGGACGACCTGCACCCGGGCCCGCGGCTCATACCTCCGCACCGCGGCCTCGGCCGCCGGCGAGGTAACCAGGTACAGGTCCACGTTCGGGTGGACCCAGAGCCGGTGCGGCGTGACGTCGCTGCACAGGACCACGTGGCTCATGCCCGGGTAACGGTCGGCCAGCACGCTGACGGCGGACGAGGCGGTCGCGAACACCGAGACGGCGAGGTCGGCCGGATGGGCATCGAGGTAGTCACGAAGCCGCGGCACGAGCTGCCGGCGCGCGGCCGCGTCCGTGAGCAGCGCGAGCTGGCTACCGGGCCGCAGCGCGGCGAAATGGAACGCGTCAAACAGGCCGGGTACCGCCAGCATGCCGCGGAACACCCCCTCACCCGCGGACCCGCCGCGGGGGCCGAGCAGCCGCATCGCGTCCAGGACCTGGGTGGACCAGCCGCGCCCGGCCAGCGAGGCCGCGAAGGTACGGGCATGAACCTCGTGCCCGGCTCCCAGCGAGCCCGACAGCAGCAGCGCCCGCCTCATAAGCCGCTCCCTGTGTTCCCCGCGCCCCCGGTGTCCGCCGCGCCCCCGGGGCTCCCCGCGCCCATCGCGGTGAGCCAGTCGAGGTAGCGGCGGACGCCGACCACGAACGAGGTCTGCGGCGACCAGTCAAGCACCTCCTTGGCCCGCCGGTTGGACACAGCCACCCCTTGGTAGTCGGCGGTCCGGGCGGGCATGTGCTCGATCGGCACCGGCCGGATGAGCTCGGTGACGGTGTCGGCGATCTCGCGGACCGACACCGGGGTCCCGCCCTCCAGCGCCAGCACCTGGTCGGCCGCGGCCGGGGACAGCGCGCGGACGTGAGCGTCCGCGATGTCTCCGACGAAGACGTAGTTCCGCTGCTGCTCGCCCGTCCCGGCGATGGTGATCGGCTCCCCCGCCAGCGCGGCGCGGACGAACCGGGCGACGACCAGCGCGTCCCGCATCCGCGGCCCGTACGGGATGCCGTAGCGCAGGATCGTGAAATGCTGCCCGTACATCTCCCGGTAGCTGTGCACGAGCAGTTCGGCCGCCAGCTTGGTCGCCACGTACACGTGCCCGGGCCGGGTCATGTCGACCGGGGCTTCCTCGGTGCGCTCACCGTCGCCGACGGTCGCCCCGTACACCCAGACGGTGCTCGCGAGCAGCACCCGGTCGCATTGCTGCTGGCGGGCGGCCTCGAGCACCCGCGCGGTGCCCTCCACGTTCAGCCTGACCGCTCCCACCGGGTCCGCCGCCACGTCGTTCACGTCGGACGCCCCGGCCAGGTGGAAGACCGCGGCGCAGCCGACCAGGGCGCCCGCCAGCCTGGCGTCATCGAACAGGTCAAGCTCGTGATACCGCGCGGCCGGGTTGTGCCAACGCGGGGCGATATCGATCACATGGACCTGGTGACCCGCTTGCACCAGGTGGTCCACCACATGGGAGCCGATGAAGCCACCGCCCCCGATCACCGCGACCTGCATGCTCTCCCCACTCCCGGCAGGTTGGTCCGCTACGGCAAGGAACGTAACTCGTCCGAACGCAGGCCCCGGCTCACCTCCCAGCGAAAGCGCCGTGGACGGCCGCCACGGCGGTCAGCACCTCGTCCACCTCGCTGTCGGTCATGTCCGAATGAACCGGCAGGCAGATATGCCTGGCCGCCAGTTCTTCCGCCACCGGAAGCGGCGGGCCGGCGTACTCCGCCAGCACCGGCTGCCGGTGCAGCGGAAGATCATAGACCTCTCCCGACAGTTTTACCTGGAAACGCTGCGCCAGTTCCGACTTGAACCGTGCCCGGTCCAGGCCGGGCGGCAGGAGCGCGATGTACTTGTAGATGTTGCTCCGGCAGCCCGGCGGCTCAGCCAGCGGCTGGAGCCCGTCCAGGTCGGCCAGCGCCTTGTCGTACCTGGCCGCCACCGCCCGGCGCCGGGCGATGAACTCCTCCATCCGGCGCAGATGCACCAGGCCGGTGGCCGCATGCAGTTCGCTCATGCGCCAGGCCGAGCCGAGCCGCACGTGATGGTTGGCGCTGAAGGCGCCTTTGCCCTGGTCACGGTAGATCCGCGCCTCCTGCGCGAGTTCCTCCGAGAAGGTGAACACCATCCCGCCCTCGCCGCTGGTGACGACCTTGGTGGGGTAGAACGAGAACGCCGCCATCGCCCCGAACGAACCTGCGAAGCGGCCGTCGAAGGTCGCCCCGTGCGCATGCGCGGCGTCCTCCACCAAAGGAATGCCCCGCTCGTCGCAGAGCGCCCGCAGCTCGTCGATCTGGGGCGGGATCAGCCCGCCGATGTGGACGGCCACGACGGCCGCCGTGCGGGGGGTCAGGGCCGCCGCGGTGGTGGTTGCGTCGAGCGCGAACGTTTCGGCGTCCACGTCGGCGAAGACCGGCCTGGCCCCCGCCTGCAGCACCGCGGCCGCGGTCGCGTAGAACGTGTTCGCCGGCACGACCACCTCACGTCCCCGCACCCCGAGGGCGAGCAGGGCGATGGTGAGCGCGGCGGTGCCGCTGGCGACGGCCACGGCATGCGGCCCATCGGGGGACGGGGGGCGGGGCCCGGTATGAGCCGCGGCGAACGCCGCCTCGAATCCGCGTGTATAGGGTCCCAGCGTGAGCGCGCCACTCGCGAGCATGCCGGTGACCGCGGCGGCGATCTCCGCCTGGTCGCTGGCCGGGAACACGACACGCGCTGCTGGCACTCCCAACGGATCCCCTTCGGTACGACCTGTCTGCGCCACTGGTCTTAACCAGCCTGCGCGCGCGGCACCCCGACTTTGCCATGATTTCAGCAATAGCAGGCAAGGGTACGCCGGTGTCGCGCGTGTCGCCTGTCACTGTGACATCGCGTGATCGCTGGAACTGCCGGTTGACTCAACCGTGACCGCCGAAGAGGGGCAATAGCATGCATAACGGGCATGGACGGATGGCGCCGGGGGCCGCACTCGCCGGGCTCGCGGCGGCCGGGCTGGCCATCGCGCACGCCGGGCCCGGCCTGACGGCCATCGGCCCGGTACGGCGCCGGCTGTTCCCACGGCTGGCCGGGCTGGGCAGGCCCGATCATGTGGCCCTCACCTTCGACGACGGCCCGGACCCGGCCAGCACCCCCGCCTTCCTCGACCTGCTGGCCGCGCGGCGCCTGCACGCCACCTTCTTCCTGCTCGGCTCCATGGTGGCCCGGGCGCCGCAGCTGGCGGCCGAGATCGCCGCGGCCGGGCACGAGATCGCCGTCCACGGCTGGGACCACCGGTACACGATCCTGCGGGGACCCGGGGCCGTGTTCAGCGACCTGGCCCGCGCCAGCGACGCCGTGTCCGGGGCCACCGGCGCGCGGCCCCGGTTCTTCCGCCCTCCCTACGGCGTCCTCAGCTCGGGCGCCGTCCTGGCCGCACGGAGGCTGGAGCTGACGCCGGTCCTGTGGAGCAGCTGGGGAAGGGAATGGGCGCCCGGCGCCACCCCGGATTCGGTGTTCGCCGCGGTGGTGGCCGACCTCACCGGCGGCGCAACGATCTTGCTCCACGACTCCGATTGCACCTCACCGGCGGGGGCCGCCTCGGCGGCGCTCGGCGCGTTGCCCTGGCTGCTGGACGAGTGCTCGGCCCGCGGGCTAGCCGTGGGGACCCTGGCTGACCACGGTCTCGGGTGAGCGGTCCCGGGTGAACGGACCCGGGTGAGGGCCGGGGCGGCCTCCGCCCGGTTACTGCCCGGGATCCGGGTTCACGTAATGTCGTATGGAGCCAAGAGCGGCCCAAATCCTGAGAAGGCGTTCAGCTTCCGTCCAGGAAGATGGTGCTTACTGGTGGCGACATCAGCGCATGCTGGCCGCGGGCCCGGCGGCCGGCGGCCTGAGGCGGGACCACGGCCAGTTCCGGGCAGAGGTGGTAGAGATGCAGGAAGGTCACGGCCCGAGCGACAGGCCCGAGTCCGAGGGTGACGGCGGTACCTCGCCCGGCGCTTCCTGGGTGCCCTGGGCTGAGCCCGCCCCCGAACCCTCCGACCA
>WNFX01001077.1_pt1 | contig 27839 bp, 23 predicted proteins | sample 5400111 | NCBI WGS metagenome assembly WNFX01 (sample SAMN13153363, study PRJNA577476) | soil metagenome | isolation source: 40 cm soil or saprolite under grassland replicate 1 | place: USA:California | collected 2016-06-15
GTCCATGATGGCTGGCGCTCCTACTTCCTGTATGCCTGTGCGCATGCTCTGTGTCTGGTGCATCTGCTGCGCGAGTTGACCTTCTTGGCAGAAGAACAGCGCCTGGCGTGGGCGGCAGACCTCAAAGCCTTGCTGCTGGATATGAAAGAAGCGACTGACCAAGCACGGGAGCAAGGTCGCGTCACATTGCATCCGCTGGAGAGAGAAGACTGGCAAGTACAATTCGTGGCGCTGGTGGCACACGCGGATGCGACGACTCCTACCGCTCAGGCTCCCCCCGGCACCAAAGGTCACGCGAAACAGAGTCCTGCGCGCAACTTGCTGGACCGCTTGATCGACGACCAGCAGGCCGTGCTGGCCTTCTTGCACCGCCTCGTGGTGCCTTTTGACAATAACCAGGCAGAGCGAGATGTGCGCATGGTCAAAGTCCAGCAAAAGGTCTCTGGCTCCTTCCGCAGTGAAGCGGGTGCCACAGCTTTTTGCCGCATCCGTGGCTACTTGTCGACGTTGCGCAAGCAGGGCGTGGATCTGCTCGCCTCTTTGGAAGCCACTTTGCGCGGTCATCCGATTCTTCCTTCATTCCAGGCGACCTGAGTAGTTACTCATTTTTTTCCTCCATCATGGTACAGGCTTGTTCACAAACTCTTCAAAGCAGCCTGTACTGCTGACCACTGCAGCAGCATAACAATCAAGCTGAGCCCGAAGATGACGAGGGTCCATGGCACTTCGGCAAAGAGATTGCCGGCCCGCACATGGGCCAGCGTTGCCCCCGCCATCGACGCGGCTATCAGTAGTGCCCCAATGACTGCCAGCAGCTCCATACGTACGCCAAGCAGCAACAACACTGCACCGCCCAGTTCGACCACATTGGCGATCCAGATGAGCCACAAAGGCACACCGAGCGAGAGCACCTGCTGTAAGGTAGGCGCGCCGAATATACGACTGACAGGAATGGCGATGAACGTGGCAGCAAGTAAGAGTTGCAAAAGAAGTACACTGAACCGAAGCATTACTCTATCCTCCTGAAAAGAAGTTATGATGATTGTCTGTCGTCATAAAGTCCTGATGAATTGTCTGTATTCTGCTGTTTTGCCGAGCTTCCGATACGGATAGTAATTAACACGCTCGCCTTTGCAACGTGCTTCAAGCTCGCCGGGTCGGACTGACCATACCGATTGTCCGTAAACGGCGTCTACAAAGAGAACTAAGTTCACTCAATAGTAAAAAAATTAGGGATGTGAAGACGTTTTCCAGGCAAGGAGCAGATCGCTCACAGCTTGAGCGAGCAGTTCCTTCGCCCGCGTTGAGCCACCGTAGATATGGTGAGCCATCGTGAGCGCAACCAGCCCATGCATGGTCGCCCACAAGATATCGACAGCGGCATCCAGGTCAGCAATTATGATCCCATTGGCCTGGCTCCACTCCTCTATGGCCGTCCTCACAAGCAGAAACGCGGCCTTGGCTTCCTTGATCTCATGATAGGTGCCTTTCAAATCAAACATCAGTTGATACAAGGTTGTATGGTGCCAGACAAAATCCCAATAGGCTATGGTAATCTGGAGCAAGCGCTCTCTTGGATTACGCTCTTGAGCAGCGATATATTCTAAAGCCGCCAACATCTGCTGAAATCCCTGAAGCAGGAGCGCATGCAAGATGGCCTCTTTCTCCTCAAAGTACTTGTAGATGGCGGAAGGACTGTATTCAATCCGCTCGGCGACACGTCGAATGGTCACTGCCTGCCACCCTTCCTCAGAGGCAATCGTGAGGGCAGCCTGGAGAATGGCCTGTTGGGTGGCCTGTCGTTCGCGTTCGCGCCGTTGCTTGATGCCCACCGTCATCACCTCCTTTCATGAGCAAGTATAGAACATTGTTCACTAAAATGTCAAGTGTTCTCTTTGCGCAAGGTGTGTTTCATTTTTTTGCGCCACCTGCTTGCTTAAGCACGTAAAGAACAGGATATTTTCTCTCTTGCGCCTTCGTCTTAAGCTCGGAATTGCTGAGCTGCGCAAAAAAATGCATTGCACCCCTTTGCGCATTTGCGTGAACCTAGAACCTTCCTAATTTGGATCTCAAGACACGAACCAGCCTGTTGAAAAAGCCTTTGATAAGCTCATCAGCAAAAGGGTTGCCTTGTTTGCTTGATCCTGCGTGAAAAAGCCGGACCCAGTGGCAAAAGAAGAGAACTCCTTCACAAAAGGACGGCTCCTCCCTCCACAAGCGCCAAAAAGAGGCACTCAGAGCCTCCGATGGGAACGGACGCCGCCCCCAGCCTCGTTTTCGGAGCAGCTGTTATGGAGAGCGCCTCGCGGGTTTGTAGTATTTCTCGTATTCGTTAGCAAAGTCTTGTTAAGGAAGGCGGTGGTGTGGATAATTGAGGATATCTACCTCAACGTCCGCAACAACTGCCAGTTTGACACATCCCATATCTCTACGGCACCATTATTAGACCCGGAGACGAGCGTATGTCCATCAGGGCTGAAAACCACTAAGGTGAGCTCGTTCTCAAAACCACCTATGGAGAGGCTCTGCTGTTGCTTCCCACTAGTTGAATCCCATATGATGAGATTGCTGCTTTTTTGCGTGCTAGAGGCCAGGGCGTGTCCATCGGAGCTGAAAGCGATTGGGGCCACACCTGAGAGGGTGCCTTGAACTGTACCACTACTCACATTCCATAACACTAAATGTCCAGTGTGCGATGTCGCTGTCACACCGCCACTAGTTGTACTTACATCTATGTAGATGACCGAAACTAAAGTGTGTCCATCGGGGCTGAATTGCACAGGGTTACGTCCGAGATCTGGATCACCAGGGTTAGGCAAGGTATGCAAAACCTTGTCACTTGCTATGTCCCATAGTTTAATTGTGTGATCAAGTGAGCCTGAAGCAAGTTGTGAACCATCACGGCTGTAGGCGAGTGAAACGATGCCAGAGGTATGACCAGAAAGCGTATGGAGTATTGTTCCATGAGCGGCATCCAACAAGATTATGGAATGGTCATCTTGTGAACTTGAGGCCAGGGTATGACCATCAGGACTATAGACTAGAGAGTTAATGTGATTGTGAGTTGCAAATGTATGAAGCAGCGTTCCACTGCTGCTGTTCCAGAGCAGTATCGCACGGCCATCTTGCGAGCCTGAAGCAAGGGTGCGCCCATCTGGGCTGAAAGCGATCGGGTCTGAGCCTGCTAGAGTGCGAAGTTTTACACCACTGTTCACATCCCACACGTCGATATGCACCAGGCGTGGTGTCTCATGATTCTGATCTGGCGGTCCAAACTTGAATTCCGCGATTGCCAGCGTTTGACCATCAGGCGAGAAGGCTGCCGCCGAGGTGATATACCCGTTGCCTGTGGGGAACGGACGAACAGCGAACCAGAAAAGAAGCGCGATGCTCAACACTAAGATGGCAATAAGCGAGAAACAGCCCACTAGCCAGGGGTTCTTCCACGTGGATCGGCGAGGTTGTGGATGCGGGTCGGGTATGGTATATGTTGGTTGCCCTCGGTCATACGAGTTCTGCATAAGTTCCTCCCTCCCATGATCAATAAAATAATTGAGTAAACTATAAGCTTTTCTACTTCACTATATACGTGTCATATGACCTATTTCTTTCCACTCACTCTGCACAAGCAACCAATTGCTTCAAACGTACGTATATGTGTGCCTCTTGTCCATAGTACCAGCGATGGCTGCTCATGGAGCTGCTTAAGATAGGCAACTGGACACCTGTAGGTGCCGATTGATCGCGCCCACCACCGAGATTCATCGGTCTCCGGCGCAATTACCGCTATGTTACACTCTCCAGAGAATAGAACAGATAGAAGAGTCTTGTAGTATTCAGCAACCAAAGGATATTTGTTATAAGACAGAGGTGTAACGATGCTCTATAGTACCAATGGAGAGAGAGCGGCAATCGAAATATAACACACCGGATTACCAGGAGAAGTAAGAGCAGGCACAGTCGATGTCAGTACTTCCATCCTGACATCGATAGTAGAGTCTTTTGCCGCCTTATCATGAGCCTTTGGATTCTGATCAACCACAACACCTTCTGTCTGACCAGTTACCGATACCAGTCGAAACCCTGCTTTTTCAGCTTTTGCCAGTGCATCTAACCAACTCATATTATGCAGGTCAGGTACTTCAATCAATCCATTAGCAGGTGGAGTCGGGGTCCCTCCACCATTGATAAAGGGTAAGTTAATGAAATCTAGCTGGACTGCCAGGTAAACACTAAAGCCCAGCAATAGCAAGGTTGCCAGCAGGATGAGTCTCGTAATAATACTTGCGAAGCGCGAGTCTCGTTGACCGGGTTGGACTACACTGGACCGTGGGACGCTTCCATGCTGAAACGGGTAGGATGCAGTTGACTCAGGGGCAGGAGCAAACGACTGCTGATCGGGATACACCGGCTGGTTAACCATGGGACCTGGAATATTACCTGCACCGTGCTGATTGGATGAGAGATCAGGACTCATCCTGTTATCAGGAGATGAAGCAGGAGAACGAGGTGGGTCATTTTGTACAACGCCTCCGCGATCACTGTTACTCGAGCGAGATGGGATTTGATTAGAGGTGGTGAGAAGTGGCGCGCGTTCTGGAGTTACAGGTCCAATTTCATCCAATTTAGCGTCGCCAAGTATCTCTAAAGCTCGCGCCAACTGTGAGCCGTCGCGGAAACGCATCTCGGGCACTTTTTCCAGACACCGCAGGATAATTTCTTCCAGCGCGGGCGGCAGCTGGGGATTGAGCTGGCTAGGCGGCAGGGGCGCGTCCTGGATATGCTGCATCGCCACCGAGACAGCATTCTCCCCATCGAAAGGCGGATGGCCGGTAAGCATTTCATACATGACGATGCCCAGCGCATACACATCGGCCGCCGGGCTGACGATCTCGCCCTGCGCCTGTTCGGGGGCGTAGTACTGCACCGTGCCCAAGGTCATGCCGGTCGTGGTGAGCCGTTCCGCATTGATATCTTTATACACACTGGCGATGCCAAAGTCGGTCAACTTAATCGCGCCGCCACGGCCCACCAGCACATTCTGCGGCTTGACATCGCGGTGCACGATGCCACGCCGATGGGCCGCACCCAGCCCCAGGGCCACATCGTGGGCGATGATCACGGCGCGGTCCATATCCAGCACGGTGCGGTTCCGCAGATAGCGGCGCAGGTCCGTGCCCTCGACCAACTCCATGACGATATAGTAATTGCCGTCGGTCTGGCCGTAATCGTAGACCTGCACAATATTGGGATGCTGCAAGGCAGAGGCGGCTTTGGCTTCGGTTTGGAAGCGTTTGACAAACTTGGGGTCGGTGCTGTAGACTTCGCGCAGCACTTTGATGGCCACGACGCGGTCCATGCGCCGATCCAGGCCGCGATAAATGGTGGCCATGCCCCCACGGCCGATCGGGTCCTGTAACTGGTAGCGCTCACCCAGAATTTCGATCTGCATAGTTCTCTGCAAAGTGAAAGGTAGCGAGGGGAGGACATCAGGATGCGATGGCTTACGTGGCATCTGAGCAGCCACGCGCTCAACTGCCTTCTCGTCACGCGATCTGGCTACCAAAGGACCCGGCGTCGTCTGCTCCCCAAGTTCCTCTACGGTCCATGCTGCGGCTTCACGTACCTGCCAATCTGCATCATGGAGCATGCGTGCCAATGGCTCTGGCGGTATATGTTCTCTCATGCCAGAAAGCACACGAAGCGCAGCCACTCGCACCGAGCCATCCGCATCGGCCAAAGCTTCTATCAGAGCCTCAACAGGAGCGTGTCCCCCGAAAGCGCTGAGTGCCCATACCGCTGCTGCCCGTACTTCCCAAGCAGGGTCATGCAGAGCAGGCACCAGGAATTGCAACGAAGAGACCTCTTTGCCCGCTCCTAAACTGCGAATGGCTGCCACTCTCACAGGACTTTTCTCATCCCGTAGGGCTTCTACTGCTTGGACACCTTCCGCCATCGGCCTGTCTCCTAGCCCAAGGCGGTTCAAGATGGAGGGGAGAAGAGTGGCGGGAACAGCCGCATGTTGCGGGCTCTGTGGTTGTCCAGCGCCATGACCGCTCAATGAGGGTCGTTCGTTGTCATTGTTCTGCATAGATGTATGTCACTCCGTCCCAGGTTCCAGTAGTTGCCGTAGCAGTTTTTTCGCACGAGAGATGTAGACTTTAACAGTATTGATGGGTTGCTGAAGCAGTTCAGCTATCTCAGCGTAGCTGAGCTCTTCAAATAAATAGAGGGTGACTGGCATACGATAGTGTTCTGGAAGTGAGGCGACATGGACCTCAAGCTCATGTCGCCATTCTTGCCAATGCGCCTCCTCGTCGGGTCTGAGAGCTTGATCCGCTATGTCGAGCGCCGTGCTATTCTCGGGTTGATCCAGCGAGATGACGTGTTGCTCACGCTTGCGCGTACAGTTACGAAAGATATTCAGGGTAATGGTGTACAGCCACTGCCGAAGGTTCAGGATATGGACCTTGTGTGTAGGTGTGCCTTTGAGGGCATAATAGGCGCGCATGAAAGCTTCCTGAACGATGTCTTCAGCATCGTCTGGACAACCTACCAGGCGCAGGGCAAAGAGATAGAGTCGCTGCTGATATGCCTCAACAAGGTGCCGAAAATGGCCGTCCAGATCGGTAGCCAGCAGAGAGAGCAGTTCCTGATCGCCCTGATCCATGTTTTTCCTTCCGCGCTGTTTTTCGTTTCAATATATAAGGACACAGCAAAGGTAGGAAAGGTTACAAAGTAGCACCTTTGGCTCCTGGTTGGATCTACATGAGGAGTACTGGGGATACCCTGGGGAAACACCTATGGGAGGAAACCAGGAAGTGCTTTTATCAGATGAAGAAGAAGACCGGTGAAACGATCCTGATTCATAGCGGTGCCGGTGGAGTCAGCTCCCTTGCCATTCAGATCGTCAGGGCTGTAGGGGCAACTGTCTTCACCACAGGCAGTGGCCGCAACCGGGAGTTCGTGCAGGCACTGGGAGCCGAAGAGGCCATAGATTACACGCAAGAGGATGCGTCTGCAGCGGTGAATCGGCTGACGCAGAAGGCAGGGGTGGATGTGGTGTTTGATGCTGTAGGTCACGAAACGCTTTCCCGAAATATCGCTGCCACAAAGTGGTCTGGGCGATTGGTCAGTATTGTCGGTCCGGCAGGCGACCTGAATGCAGGCTATTACAAAAACGTGACGATCCACTTCGCGAACTGCCAGAGGGCACGTTCCACACTGGATGCACTGCGCGGCTTGATTGAGCAAGGGCAGATCAAGCCGATCATCGAGATGGTCTTGCTCCTGCCCTCGCTTGTCCAGGCTCACCTGCGGCTCGAAGAGGGAGGGGTACGGGGCAAGATTGTGTTGCAGGTGAAAGAAGATTAAATATGAATCTTCATCGGCATCGAAGGAGCAAGGAACAAGCATGCAAGTGAGCTTAATTCAGGTTCCCTACGCGATGGGCAACGAACACGACGGCGGGAGCAAGGGACCGCAGCACTACGTGCAGGCCGGAGCGCAGCAACTTCTGGAGACCCGGGGTCTGGCTGTGACCATGAAGCGTGTGGAGCGGGGCACGCCATTTCGCGATACGACGACGGCATCATCGGCAGTCAACACGCGGCTCGCCCAGTTCGTACGGCAAGCCATCGCAACAGAACAACTCCCCCTGATCCTGGCCGGATCGTGCGATGCCAGCCTGGGCATCCTCGCCGGCTTTGAGCATACACACTGTGGCGTCGTCTGGGTCGATGCGCATGGGGATTTCAACACACCCGAATCGACGGCCAGCGGGTTCTTTGCCGGAATGTCCCTGGCCATCATTACCGGGCATTGCTACCGGAATTACTGGGCGCAAATCGGCGAGAGCACCCCGATTGCCGAAGCTGCCACGCTGCTGCTGGGAGTGCGTGACCTCTCCCCGGAGGCAGAGCGTGAGCGTCTGGAACGCTCGGCCATACAAGTTGTGAACTGGCAGGAGGGTAAGCCGCAGGGGGATGTGCCGGCTTGCTTGAATGCATTGGCCAAGCGCGTGCAGGAGGTCTACCTGCATATCGATCTGGATGCTTTGGACCCGCAGATTGCTCCGGGCCTGGTTGATGTCCCAGTCCCAGGAGGACTCTCGATGCCGCAGATGGAAGAGGTCATACGCGCAGTGGCTGCCCGTTTCCGTCTGCGGGCAGTCGCGTTGGCAACCTACAACCCAGATCTTGATCAGGAGGAGAAAACATTGCGGGCCGGGTTGCGTATCATCGAACTGCTGGCGGAGTGCGTAGCCGAAGGAAAATGAGAGAAAAACTTCATGTTTAGGAGATTGTTTTGGGCTGCGAGCAACGCCTGACCGCTGGTCTGACACGCGAGGAACGCTTGCTGGTGCGCCACTTGCTGATCCATATGCGCCGCAACTTTGAGGTGCCCCGAGCTATTCAGCTCGCATCAAAAGTGGCGAAGGGTCTCACCTCATCACAGATTTACTCTGTGTTCCCTTGACACGAGTGGGGATAGTTTGTTATTCTATTACATATCCGAATATCCTGATATATAAAGAGGTTCTCAATGGAAACTCTCCATACCCATGAACTCTCCACCGGGGTAGAGGTCCAGGAAACAGACCAGACCCCTCAACAGGGAACACCGCTCCTTACGGCTGTTGAGGCAGAACTCTATGCACGCTTCTTCCAGGTGTTAAGTGATGCGACACGCGTGCGCCTGTTGCGCCTGCTCCTTGATGCACCTGATACGGGGCGCACAGTGAGCGAACTGGCCGCGGCAGTTGGTGCTCCCCAGAGCCGCATCTCGACACACCTGGGGTGCTTGCGCTGGTGTGGGCTGGTGCAGACCTCTCGCTCTGGCAAACAGGTCTACTATCGCATTGCTGACCCGCGTGTGCGCGACCTGCTGGCGATCGGAGGAGCCATGATGCGCGACTACGCGGCTGGCATTGCTTCCTGTGGAGTCATCCGGTGAGATGAAGCAAGAGAGATATGACCTGGTGATTCTAGGAGCTGGCTCAACAGCCTTTGCTGCTGCCATTCGTGCTCAAGAACTGAGGAAAACAGCTGTCATGACCGAGGGATGGACCCTTGGAGGCACCTGTGTGAACCGAGGCTGCCTGCCCTCAAAGAACTTGATTGAGGCAGCCAAACTCGTCTACGATGCTGCCCATCCGCGCTACCCAGGGTTGGCTCCCGCATTCGTCCAGATTGATTTCCCACGGCTCGTTGCGCAGAAAGACGAGATCATTCATGACTACCGCGACCAGCACTATGCGAGCCTCGTCAATGAGGCAGACGAGGCAGGGCAACAGCCTATGCAGGTGGTCTTTGGTCATGCTGCGCTGGTCGATCCGCATACAGTCGAAGTCCAGAGCTCCGCTGGTTCCTCGCGCCGTCTCGCTGGCGATCACATCCTTGTTGCTACCGGGTCCTCGCCGTTGGTTCCTGACATTCCTGGTCTGGCAGAGACACCCTATCTCACCAGTGACCTGTTGACGAGCCAGGAGGAACAGGAACTGAAGGAACTGCCGCGATCCCTGATGATCATCGGTGGCGGCTACATTGCGCTTGAGCTTGGACAAATGTTTGCTCGGCTCGGGAGTGAGGTCACCATCCTGGAGCGGGCAACTCGCATCCTCAAGGACTATGAGCCAGAGATAAGCCTGGCCCTGACAGATCTTTTGCGCGAGGAGGGTGTCCGAGTTCTCACTCAGGCTCGTGTGCAGGAGGTCTCAGGGGACACTGATGTGGTACATGCCAGTGTTTCTGTGCATGGGAAGCCGCAGGACCTTCAGGCAGAAAAGCTCCTGGTGGCAACGAGTCGGCGACCCAACACCGCCAAACTTGGCTTAGAGCGTGCAGGGGTACGCCTTGATAGGCAGGGAGCGGTGATGGTGGATGCGTACCTCCGCACGAGTGTTCCGCATATCTGGGCAGCAGGGGATGTGATCGGACACGAAACCGAGAGCCAGATGGCTACACCCGTGGGAGCCCACGATGGCGGCATTGCTGCCGAGAATGCCCTTGCTGGTACCAAACGCTGCGTCGATCACAGCGTCATCCCGCGTACTATCTTCACCGATCCCCAGGTGGCGGTCGTGGGCTTGACCGACGAGGAGGCCACTGCTCGTGGGATTGTCTGTGAGTGCAACACGATCCCCATGAGCGTCGTGCCACGAGCCGGAGCCATCCGCGACACGCGTGGGGTCGTCAAGATGGTGCTGGAACGAGGAAGTCGCCGTGTCCTCGGGATCTCGATGCTTGGGGTGAATGCGGGTGAGGTGATCCATGAGGCAGCGATGGCTCTACGTTTTGGAGCGACAGCAAACGACTTCATCGACCTGATCCATGTCTACCCGACGATGGCCGAGGCCCTCAAGATTGCTGCCATCTCCTTCACGAAGGACGTGAACCGGCTATCCTGTTGTGCGAGTTAACGTGTCTGCATCACTTCTCTTGAGGAGGAAGACCTATGCCACGATCACACCTTGATCGCCTCGCCCGCTACCTGGCTGACCGACTTCGGGGCCGCAATGACGCGCTCTGCTTGCAGATGACCCGGCTCCTGATTGAGAGCCAGCCTATTCCACCAGAGCGATTGGCGGCAGCCCTTGCCATGACGACCGCCCGGGTCACCGAGCTATTGGCTCGCTTACCCGACGTGGAACGCGATGAGGTTGGTAACGTGGTGGGCTGGGGTCTCTCACTCATCCCTACACCACACCGGTTTCACGTGCATGGACACACCCTCTACACCTGGTGCGCGCTCGATGCGCTGACCTACCCCTCTCTGTTCGATCTCTCGGTTGTGGTAGAGTCGCATTGCCCGATCACCGGCCTGCCGGTGTCGCTCTCTCTCAACCCTACAGGCATTGAGAACCTGACACCCGCAAGCGCGGTCATCTCAGTCATGGTTCCAGCGTCAGTGCGGGGGTGCGAGTGTGATCGGAGCGCGTTCTGCAACCAGGGGCATTTCTTCCATTCACAAGAGGCCGCATCGATCTGGCAGGCCTCACACCAGCAGACGCAGCTTCTTGCCGTGGAAGACGCCTACCAGCTCGGACGTCTCGTCGCTCACCATCGATATGGAGCGATGGTAGGGACGTAGCCAGCGTACGCTGGCTACACAGCCTCTTCCTGGAGGGTTCGCCCCGTGAACTGGCTGTTGTACAGGTCGGCATAGAAGCCGTTCTTTGCAAGCAACTCCTCGTGGGTACCTTTTTCGATGATTGTGCCGTGGTTCATGACCAGGATCAGCTCCGCGTCCCGGATCGTGGAGAGCCGATGGGCAATCACGAAACTTGTTCTGCCTTTCATCAGCTCGCCCATGGCCTTTTGGATCTGCATTTCCGTTCGGGTATCGACGCTACTGGTCGCTTCATCTAGAATCAGTATCTCTGGATCGGCCAGGAATGCACGGGCAATGGTCAGTAGTTGCTTTTGGCCCTGCGAGATGTTGGAGGCATCTTCATTCAGAATAGTGTTATAGCCATCCGGCAACGTTCTGATAAAGTGGTCGGCGTATGCCGCTTTTGCCGCCTGGATAATCTGTTCTTCTGTGGCCCCTTCGCGACCATAGGCGATATTGTCGCGTATTGTCCCGTTGAAGAGCCAGGTGTCCTGAAGGACCATGCCGAACATGCGACGCAGGTTCCTGCGCTTGATATGCGTGATGTCCACGCCGTCAACCAGGATTTCTCCGCCCTTGACTTCATAGAAACGCATCATCAGATTAACCAGGGTCGTCTTGCCAGCACCGGTTGGACCGACAATGGCGATCAATTGTCCCGGCTGGACGTCAATATTCATATTCTCCATCAAGATGGCATCTTCTTGATAGCCAAACCTGACATGCTGGAACTGGACCGCCCCTTCTGGATGCGCAATGACCTTCGCATCAACGGCCTCCGGGATCTCCTCCTTCTCGTCGAGCAGTTCAAAGATACGCTCCGCTGACGCCATCGCCGATTGAATCACATTGGCGAAATTGGCTAACTGGATGATCGGCTGGGTAAACTGCTGGGCGTATTGAATAAACGCCTGCACATCCCCAATGGCAATCGCATTTCTTGTCACCATGATACCGCCGACCACAGCCACAAAGACATAGCCAATATTACCAATAAACCTCATAAGCGGCATGATAATGCCGGAAACGAACTGCGCTCTCCAGCCAGCGTTATACAGTTTTTCGTTGCGCTCGGTAAATTCGGCGATGGATTGTCCTTCACGCCCGAATGCTTTTACGATCTTGTGGCCCGTATACATCTCCTCGACATGGCCGTTGAGTTCTCCAAGCGCTCTTTGCTGCCTCCTGAAGTACTCTTGCGAGCGTTTTGCAATCCCCAGAGTGACGACCAGACTGAGCGGGAGGGTCAGTACGACAATCAAGCTGAGGAGCGGGCTGATCGTCAACATCACCACAATCACGCCCAGTAGCGTCACCACAGAGGTGATGAATTGTGTGACGCTCTGCTGAAGTGCGGTGCTGAGGTTATCCATATCGTTGACAGCGCGGCTCATGATTTCTCCATGCGTGCGCGAGTCAAAAAACTTCAGCGGTAGACGCGAAAGCTTTTCATCCACTTCCCTGCGCAGCCAGTACATCGTTCGTTGCGCAACGCCCGCCATCACATACTGCTGAATGTAGAGGAAAATGGAGCTGATTACGTATAACCCAAACAAAATCAGCAAGACCGTCGCGATATAGCCGAAATCAACCCCGGGAGCGGGCTGGTGCCGAAGAAACGCCTGGTATTTCGCCATGAGGCCCTCGAACAGTTTGGTGGTCGCTAATCCCAGGATCTTCGGACCCACGATGTTGAACATTGTGCCAATGATGGCCGTGCCAAGCACGATCATCAAGAGAAATTTCTGCGGCAGGAAGTAGCCAAGTAAGCGCCTGAGCGTCCCTTGAAAATCTTTGGCTTTCTCCACCGGCCTGCCCATAGCACCCCATCCGCCTCTGCCCATTGGGCCGGGCTGCATGCCGCCGGACCTCTGTTCTCTGCGCTCTACACTCATGCAATTTCCTCCGCGATTTCCTCTAATGAAAGCTGTGAGGATACAATTTCACGATAGACCTCACAGGTCCTCATCAATGTGCGATGGGTACCGATCCCAGCAATAAGCCCTTCGTCCAGGACAATAATCTGGTCCGCATCCATAACCGTGCTGACACGCTGGGCCACGATCAGCACCGTTGACTCACGTGTTTCCTTTTTAAGAGCAGCTCGCAAACTGGCATCGGTTTTAAAGTCCAGCGCCGAGAAACTGTCGTCAAACACATAAATCTCCGGTTCTCTTACCAGGGCGCGCGCGATGGAAAGGCGCTGCTTCTGGCCACCCGAAACGTTCGTCCCACCCTGGGCAATCACCGAATCAAACCTGTCTTTCATGCTCAAGACGAAATCGTTCGCCTGCGCAACCTCAGACGCATGACGAATTTCTTCTTCTGACGCATCATCTTTGCCAAAGCGAATATTCTCTGCGATCGTCCCAGAAAACAGAACGGCCTTTTGTGGCACAAAACCGATTTTCGAGCGCAAATGCTCCTGCGACATCTCGCAGACATCCACGCCATCAACCAGGATGTGGCCACTGTCGATATCGTAAAAGCGAGGGATCAGGCTAACTAGCGTCGATTTGCCGGTGCCGGTGCCGCCAATAATGGCCGTCACCTCACCCGGGGAGGCGCTGAAGGAAATGTTGCAAAGCGCGGGCTCTTCCGCACCAGGATAGCTGAAGGTCACATCCTGGAACTCCACATACCCCTTTTTCTCGTCGGCCCACTTCACCTGGTCGGCATCTTTGATTTCGGGTACGATCGCAAGCACTTCGTTAATTCTGTCTGCGGAGGCTGCAGCACGCGGGAGCATGATGAACATCATCGAGACCATCAACAGCGCGAACAGAATCTGCATGGCGTATTGCAGGAAGGCGATGAGCGCGCCAACCTGCATTTCTCCATTATTGATGCGCATAGCTCCGAACCAGAGAATAGCAATGCTGGAAAGGTTCAAGACCAGCATCATCATCGGCATGAGTGTAGCCACGAGCCTGTTCACTCTGATGGCAACATCGGTCAGATCCTGGTTGGCCTCATCAAAGCGATGCTCCTCGTACTTCTGACGATCAAATGCCCGGACCACACGCACACCGTTCAGACCCTCATCCAGAATGAGATTGAGTTTATCCAGCTTCACCTGCATGATGCGGAACAGCGGGATGGCCTTGCTCATAAGGATAATGATGAAGGCTACAAGAACGGGAATGACCACTACCAGAATCCAGGAGAGTCCGACATCCTGGTTGACTGCCAGAATAATCCCGGCAATCAACGTGAACGGAGCGGTGATCATTATATTCAGCATAATGACCATGACCTGCTGCACCTGCGTCGTATCGTTGGTAGTGCGGGTAATTAGGGAGGCCGTGCTCACGGTATCGAACTCGTGCAGCGAAAATTGTTCCACGTGGGTAAAAAGCCTGGCGCGGATAATTTTGCCCAAGCCGATCGCCACCTGAGAAGAAAAGAAAATGCCGACGACAGCAGCAATGGTGCCCCCGATGGTCACCAGCACCATGATGCCGCCGATTCGCCAGATGTAGCCGGTATCGCCCTTGACAATCCCGTTATCTACAATATCGGCCATCAAATTGGGCAAATACAGGTTTGCCATGGCTTGCGCAAAGGCCAGCGCCACAACAAGCACGAGTATCGGCCGATACGGTTTCAAGAACCGCAGCAATTTGATCATACTTCTTTATCTCCATTTCATTTCGATATATCGTATTCCCTTCCTAATTATAACGATATATCGTATTTCGTCAAGGGAAAACATTCTGACATCCACTCATAATTCCTTTGGCGGGCCGCAGGCCCGCTATGAGAGGGGAAGAGGTCGGGGCCACCCCGAACCCCGGCAAGGGACTCCGTCCCCTGCACCCCTGTTTTATGCGTGGATGTCAGGAAAAATTGACATCCACGCATAATTCTTCAGGCGGGCTTCAGGCCCACCTTGGAGGAGAGCAACGTGCGAGGCTCCCTCGCGCTCCGACAGGGCGCTTTGCCTCCTGCACCCCCATTTATGAGTGGATTCCAGGAAACAGGTATCATTTTATGAAAGCATCGTGTACTAGTAAGGTTCTCATTCCTGCTCGACAGGTATCTCCTGCCCAACATGCACAAACTCCTCTAACCCGTTGAGCAGAGAAGCGCGCCCCTCCGCGCTCATAGCGAGGAATATGGCTCGAATGCGTGTGATGAATTGCTGGTGCACTTCAATAAGAGCGGCACGTCCGGTCTTGGTAAAAACGACGAAGACCTGGCGGCGATCATGCTTATCGCGGCAGCGTTCCACCAGACCGCGTTTTTCGAGGCTATCTACCGTGCGCACAACGGTCGCAGGATCGATTCCCAGCTTGCGGGCAATCGAACTGATTGTGCAGGGTTCAGTTTCCTGCGCCCTCTCGACCAGCCCCAGTACCATAAATTGCGTCGTGCTAAACCCCTGCTGGTGAGCATGTTTGAATCCCGCTCCCAACACTTTGCGCAGGTCTGAAAACGAGGCTATAAAGCGTTCTGCCTGCTCATCGACCATTGGATGTTTCTGTGAAGTTAATGCCGTGTCTGCCATCGCGTCTTTCGTTTATTTCAAGCAACACATTGCAAGCGTCAATAATTGTTGGTAACAATTATCTGTTCAACAATAGTTTACTTCAACCGCAAGTAAATCGTCAAGGGTAAAGGTCAAAACAGACTCTAAGCCACGGAAAAGGTGGTAAATAGCGTTCTACTCAATGGTTACACAATGACGAGGATTGAATTACTACGTTGTAGTAAATGAATATCATTTTTGATCTGAACCTTGACAAACTGAACGCATGTTCTTAATCTTGAATATAGGTAGGATCTTGAGAGGCGGAGATTATTTATGACAGCTGATTTCGCGCACCTACATGTTCATAGCGAATACTCCTTATTGGATGGCTTTAGCCGCACGAAGAAACTTGTCGAGCAGACGAAGGCCTTGGGAATGAGGCACCTGGCCATTACCGACCACGGCGCAATGTATGGTGCAATAGAGTTTTACAAGGCCTGCAAAGCGGGAGGGATTAATCCTATCATCGGGATTGAAGCATACTTGACGGAGGATATGCGTGACCACTCGAAACGCTTCAGTGACGACTACCACCATCTTTTGCTGCTGGCGAAAAATAATACAGGCTATTATAACCTGCTGAAGTTGACGACCATCGCCAATACCGAGGGATGGCACCTTCGACCACGTATTGATAAGAGTGTCCTGGAAAAGTATGCGGAGGGCTTAATTGTCACCTCCTCTTGCCTCTCGGGTGAAATCCCGAAAATGCTCCTCAAAGAGAATACGGAAGAGGCTTACAAAACGGCGCGCTGGTACCAGGATGTCTTCGGACCTGAGAACTTCTATCTCGAAATTCAAGAGCACCGGGGCACGTTCGATGATGGGCAACCCTCGCCCCAGGGCAAGCTCAATCAAATGCTCTACCAGATGCACAAAGAGCTACACATTTCAATGGTGGCAACGAACGACCTACACTACGTCGATGCGAACGACGCGGACTCTCATGATGTGTTACTCTGCGTCCAGACGGGCAAGCAGCTTGACACCCCCAAACGGATGAAGTTCGATAGCAAGGAATACTATCTCAAAAGTCCTGAGGAAATGATGTATCTCTTTCCCGAACTGCCTGATGCTCTCCTCAACAGTGTACGTATTGCAGAGCAGTGCAGCGTTGATCCACTGGCATACAAGGCCAAGTTGCCGAACTATATCATTCCTCCTGAGTACAAAACACAGGAAGAATACCTGTATGCACTCTGTTTAAAAGGTATCCAGGAGCGTTTTGGTGAAATGACCGAGCTTGTCAAGCAGCAGCTCGATTATGAGATCAATATGATTGCGAAAAAAGGATTCGTGTCCTACTTCCTCATTGAGTGGGACTTTGTGAACTATGCACGCTCCCACGGTATCCGCTGCTCAGCTAGAGGATCTGCCGCTGGAAGCCTGCTGGCCTACTCTTTGGGCATTACCAATATCGATCCACTGCGCTATCAACTGCCCTTTGAACGCTTCTTCAACACCGAGCGTGCCGATATGCCCGATATTGACATGGACTTCCCGGATGATCGCCGTGAAGAGGTAATCGAATATGTTACCCGTAAGTATGGTGATGACTGTGTTGCGCAGATGGCCACGTTTAACACCATGGCGGCCAAGGCTGCCGTAAAAGACGTGGCACGTGTCATGGGGCAGCAGGAGATGGGCGACCGTATCACACGTCTCATTCCAACAGGTCCGAAAGTCACTTTGCAGGGATCGTTAGACTCCGTGAGGGAGCTCAGTGCGCTCTGCAAGGAGAGTAAGGAGGCGCAGGAGATCATTGACCAGGCATTGAAATTGGAAGGATCAGTACGTACAACAGGAGTCCACGCAGCAGGGGTCATCATTGCTAACGAGTCTCTTGATCGCTTTGTGCCGTTGCAGTTAAGAGATCCCAGGGATCCAACCAAGGGACGTATCACACAATATGAACAGGCGCACCTTGAGGAGCTCGGTTTGATCAAGTTTGACTTCCTGGGTCTCTCTAACCTGACTATCCTGGATAATACGCTCAAGTTCATCAAACAGTCACGTGGTGAAGATGTGATCCTGGAGAAGGTTCCGCTTGATTCAGTACCTGACAACGAGGAGCAGAACGCGAAACGTCAGAAAGCCTTTGACCTGCTCGCCAGTGGTGAGACTACGGGTATCTTCCAACTCGAAGGACCTAAGATGCGTGAGTACATCAAGCAACTCAAGCCGACCTGCGTCGAGGATGTGATGGCTATGATCGCACTCTACCGCCCAGGCCCGATGGATAGTATCCCCGATTTCATTGATGCGAAGCATGGACGCAAGAAGGTGAAATATCTTGACCCTCGCCTGGCAGAGTGGCTTGAAGAGTCGTATGGCATCATTGTTTACCAGGACCAGGTGCTGTTCATCGTAGTGAACCTGGCAGGTTTCTCCTGGGGCAAGGTCAATAAGTTCCGTAAAGCCCTCAGTAAAAAGATAATGCGCGAGGTAGAGGGCTATAAAGGCGATTTTATTAAAGGCTGCGTCAACAACGGGATGAAGCCGGAGATTGCCGAACAACTCTTCACCCTGATCTTGCCTTTCGGTGGTTACGGTTTTAACAAGGCCCATGCCGCGAGTTACGCAGTAGTTGCCTTCTACACCGCCTACCTGAAGGCCAACTACACTGCCGAGTTTATGGCTGCCACCATGACTACCGAGGCCTCTGATGTCAAGAAAATCGCCAACGCGATCGCCGAGTGCAAACGCATGGACGTTGAGGTACAGGGACCAGATGTGAACAAGAGCGATAGGGGTTTTACGGTAGAAGATGGGGGCGTTCGCTTTGGATTACTGGCAATCAAGGGTATTGGTGAAGGACCGATTAGCGAAATTGTGCGGGCACGTACCGAAGGCGGCCCTTTCAAATCGCTGGCAGATTTTTGTACTCGCGTCGATTCCAAATTCGTCGGCAAGGGTGCGATTGAGACGCTGATCAAAGTTGGCGCGATGGATTCGCTGGTAGGCAAAGACAAGCGCCACCAGTTGCTCGAATCGCTTGATAGCGCCATCAAGTGGGGCAAGAGCGAACGAGCCCGCGAGGAGCGCGGCCTTATCAGTCTCTTTAACGATATAGAAGAGACTGAGAGCGCCTTCGAGTTCACCCTCAAAACCGACGTCGAGGAAATTTCGCGTAAACGGCTTCTCGCGTGGGAAAAAGAGCTACTCGGGGTCTATGTGTCGAAACATCCACTGGAATACCTGTATGAGGCAATGAAAGACCGTGTCAAGCACAACACGGCGCTGATTACTGAAGAATTTGCGAAACAGAAAGTTGTGCTGGGCGGTGTAATCACCGAAGCCCGGCGTATCACGACCAAAAAAGGCGATACTATGTGTGTCGTCAAACTAGAAGATACACATGGTTCAATCAGTGTGACCGTCTTCCCCAGGCTCTACGAACAAACTGCAGAGTTTTGGGCGGAAGATACGGTGATCATAGTTCAAGGCGAAGTGCAGATACGTAACGATGAAGCTACGATTCTCTGCGACAGCGCCGAGCAGTTTCATGCAATTGAGGAAGAGATGAATCGCAAACAGTACCAGGTCTGGATTACGCTGCAACTCAGTGGTTCTGACGAAAAATCCATATCTGACGATAAGATGCGTGTATTAAACGTTTTCAATTGCATTCGAGACCAGCCCGGTCGCGATCATTACGACATACTGGTTGCAAACAGCGAATGGCAGGTGCTCCTAACGCCGAGTAATAACACGATGTACTATTCTGAGCGGCTACATAAAAAACTGGAAGAGGTATTGCAGGGGCAGGGGACCGTCGAGGCAAGGTTAGTACAACGGTGACTGCCCAGCAACCTCCCCTTCCCAAATCTGAGAATCTGCTGTATGCTTTCAGGGATATCCTTTGTAATCAGTAGGGAAATGTCCGATAAGAAGGCATACATAGCGTGAGTTCAGATAATCAAGGGTCAGCACCTGATCCTCATGGGCAAAAGCGCCAGCCAACATCCGAATTATGGGGGCCATGGGGACCAGGTAACGAGGTTGGGCAAGATTCTGGGATCGTATCAGGATCACAATTTAAAAGGCCGATAGAGGTTGATCCACAATATACCTACCGTGAGCATGTGTCAGGCCCATTGCCGGGTTATCCGCCATTCGCGAGTACCCCGCAACAGAGGCCGGGCTATCCTCCCTATCCAGGCTACCCTTCGTATCAAGGGTATGTATCTCCTCCACCCGCCTATGTCCCCCTGGCTCCTCCTGCGTATGCCAGTTACAATGGCTATCCTGCTTATGCTTACCCTTACCCCTGGCAGATGCAGCCACCACAGCCAAAACGTGATGGTTATCTCTTTGGTGTGGCTATCATCTCTCTGATCGGGTCGAGCCTGGTACTGCTTGCGGGTCTGGGTGCGATAGGGATACTCGTCCTGTTCGCCGTGGTACCTCACACTACATTAAGCGATAGCGAATATTTTTCCGGTATTATGCTGTTCATCGGGCTTGCCTGTGCGGGAATAGTGGGAGGAAGTTTCGGGCTGTATCACAGCATCCGTTCGGCGTTCTTGAGAAAACCCTCGGCCGATTTTTCTATGCCACAGTTCTGGATCTTTGTCCTGTTGTACCTGGCTGTTCTCGGCGTCGCTTACTGGCTTCAAACACGGGGGCTGGCAATAGCCTATCCGCCTTTAACAGTAGTGTTAATAGCCCTTGCTGGCATCTTTCCTGCACTTGCGGTACTGGCTCTTGGTGATCGACGCTTGCACTTTCCCAGGTCATCTCACTGGCCTACTAGCTGGAGGCGGTTTACCCTGGCAATATTAAGCGGAGCTACCTTGGGCGTTGGACTTGCTGCTATCCTGGAACTTGTTCTCCTGGTCTTACTTGTGCGTGGACAACCCGTTAATCCTCTGCTTTGTGTTAACAAACCCGACGCTCCGAACTGCCAAGACCCTAGGGTGTACAACATCATTCTCATAGTGGTGGCCGTTATAGCGCCCATGATCGAGGAAGCCGTCAAGCCTCTGGCAGTCGTAGTGCTGGTTGGAAGGATACGCAGTGCTGCAGAAGCATTTGTACTTGGCCTGGCATGCGGTATTGGTTTTGATCTCATCGAAACAACTGGCTACATCAGCTCTGGTTACCAGGACTGGTTGAGTATCGCTCTCATCCGGACGGGAGCTGGCCTGCTCCACGGCTTTGGAGCGGCCATGGTCGCCCTTGGCTGGTACTACCTCGTGCATCCAGGCAAGAAGCGAGTGTTGAAAGCTTTGGCCTGCTGGCTCTACGCTATACTGCAACATGCACTTTGGAACGGTGCATGGGGTCTGACACTTCTACCGGCGCCAGTTGGCTCATTCTTCAACAATTTGAATGTGAGAATTGGCTCTGTCTCGCTGCCATCCTACGAGATCATCAACATTGCAGAAGCATTGTTCATACTGGCCTTCTTTATCTACATGACAGGAAGGTTGAGAACCAAGTCGACTCCACCATCACCGGCAGGGTCTGAAAAGAGTGGAGAAATGGCCGTGGCTGAGCCACAAAGGGTTTTGCCGACGTAACACTCCTACACATTCGCCATACTTGCTTCATCTATTTTCCAGATGTTATACTTCACTCGAAATGATTCCTTGTCAACTTGTTTCAAGGTAGGTTAAGGTATACCTTTTCCGCTGATACAACGAAACAGGCAATAATTGACAAATTTGCTGTAATGCACGTCTATTCATATAGGGATATCGAAATATTGGCCTTCTAGCCAACTGAAAGCTAACTGATGAGAGAACAGCACGGCCCAATTTTGCAAGAAGAGAGTCAACCCCGCTTTGGTAACTATGACCTGGTACATCGTATTGATGTGGGTGGTATGGGAGAGGTCTATCTTGCACATCAGCGCAGCGCATTCGGCCGTGCTGTAGCAATCAAAATTATCCGTTCTGACCTTGTGCATGATATAACGGCCCGTGCGCGTTTTTTGCGGGAAGCTGAAGTCAGCGCCCATCTCAAACACGAGCATATCTTGCCCTTGTTTGAGTTCGGCGAAGACCAGGGGCGACTCTTCCTCGTCACCCCCTATATCGAAGGTGGCACGCTGGCTCGCCGCCTCCAAAGTGGTCCTTTATCACTTTCGGAAGTGCGTCAATTGTTTGTTCCACTGGTGCAGGCGGTGGCTTATATTCATCGACGAGGCGTTATTCATCGCGACCTCAAGCCGACCAATATCCTGCTTGATGAAGAAGATGGGCATGTTTACATGCGTCTCATCGATTTTGGCATAGCTTCCATCCAGGGAAGTACAGCCAGTCCTCCCCTGACCACGGCAGGCAACGAAGTAGGTACCATCGCATATATGGCGCCAGAGCGCCTGTCTGGTGTTGTTGCTCCAAGTAATGACGTCTTTTCGCTTGGCGTTATCCTCTATCAGATGTTAACCGGACAGTTCCCAATGGATCAGCAAGCTCTCAATCTGCCACAAGCGTTGGAATACGTCGTACGTCGCTGCATAGCTACCAGCCCAGAAGATCGCTTTGCCAGCGCTGAAGAGGTGTTGAATAACTTCGAACACGCCTATCAGTTTCTCATGACGTCGCCTCAAGTACCACCAGTACCATCTACAGCTACAATACCTGCGGATTTATCTGACGCGCCTTCTTCCATCCATCTAAGTGGAGCTCTCAACCAGTCATCAAGTGCTCCGCTTGCAGAAGCCCATGACGACGCCGCGCAAGAGTTGATGGTATTGCAACATTCTGGGGCAATTCCTGTGGCTACGCCGCCACAGCCAGAGAGCACCTTTGGTCGAGAAGATTATAGTGCGCCTACCACCTGGTTTGACCCTGTAAAAATGCAGGGACAACAACCTGGTGGTGGAAAGCCGGCACGCAAGAAAACTCATTCCACGGGCAAACGACGCAGTTTCCTTCCTTTGCTATCTGCCGTAACAATCATCATACTACTCTCGATTATTGGGATTGTGTACTATGCATACCAGGTAGTCACGGCCACTGCAGTAACGGTCAACTTTAGTCCACAGACCCAGGTCATCAGCCAGGTCTATAGCCTGACGGCAGATCCAACACTACAAAGCGTCAACGTTAGTACCAGGTCGATTCCAGCCAAAGCCATGAGTATCAGCAAAGCCAGGTCAAAGACTGGCCCAACCACAGGGCAGCAGTTTGATTTAAACTGCTTCTGCCTTCGACCATCCGTCTCCTCGAATGATGTGTATACGCTGTCGGCAGATCTGAAACAGAGCCTCATGTCTGAGATCACGCGAGACGTGCAGCGGCAGATTCAGGTTGCTGGTGGGCGCCAGGTCGGTCAGATCACCTTTACTGATCAGTCTCTGACGGCCTATCCACCTGTTGGAAGCCTGAGTGAAACCGTGACCGTCTCGTTCAGAGAGCAGGGGAGTGTCAGATACTTCCTGACTACAGATGCCCAGAGTGTGGCAAGGCAAGTGCTGATGCAACACGCGCAGCAGGTGGGGCAGAACTATCTGCTGCTCAATCTATCGATCGCGACGGGACTGCCCGCCGTTCAAGGGATGAACACTTCTGGCGCCGCCACGATCAAAATTGCTGCTGGTTGTCTCGTCGAATATCAATTTACCGCTTCACAATTGCAAGCCATCCAAACTGGTTTGACGGGCAAGAGGCTAAGGGATGCCCGCGCCTTTATCGCGCATCAGCCAGGTGTAGACCCGAAGACGGTGGGTATTCATTTTACCAAAGGGAAGAGCGATGCGCTGCCAGGAGATCCACAACGGATTACCGTCATCCCAATTAACCCAGGCAGTTTGCCTCCTGTTCAGTTGCAAAATGTACCAACCCCTTCTTTCACACCCACTCCTACGCAAACAGGTGATGAGAATAATTAGACACAAAAAGGGCGGGCCATGCTTTCACACCCCTGCAAATCCATGGAGGTCTGCCTTTGCAGGGGCGAAGCAAGCCCGCCCTGAACATTGAATTTTGGGACTTTTTGGTCTGACGTAATTATATATCACGCATACGAATTTGTGTAGTGGCATGCTATCACAATTCAGAGATTTTTCGAGAGTTGTCCAAAGCGGAGCTTCCTTTTATTTATTCATGCGATAGAAGCGCCGTGCATTCTCTGCCCATAGCTTGCGTCTAGCCGAGAGCGGCAAGCGCGCAGTGAGCGCCTCCAGCGACTCGTACCAACGGCTATACGAGGATGCGAGCAAGACGACAGGCCAGTCGCCACCGAACAGGACGCGCTCTTCCCCAAAGGCCTCTAACGCGACATTAACGAACGGCTCCAGGTCGGCAGGCTGCCAGTGTTCGTGATCGGCTTCGGTCACGATGCCGCTGATTTTACAGGCGACGTTGGGAAGCTCAGCGAGTTTGCGCAGGTGCACCTGCCAGGAGTCAAGTTTCTGCCGTTTGATGTCTGGCTTGCCCAGGTGATCCAGGATAAAGACTGTATCCGGGCAGCGTCGTACCAGTTCAATAACGCCCGGCAACTGCCAGTGCTTGATACAGAGATCGAACGACAGGCTATACTCTGCCAGGAGGCGCACTCCCGCGACAAAATCGGGTCGCAGGCAGAAATCGGGCTCCGTTTCGTCCTGGAGGTTGCGCCGGACTCCTTTGATCAAAGGCGAGACGGCTAGCAGGGATTCTAAATGCGCACGGACGGCTGCACCCCCCTCGACTGGCGCTGCGGCGACAATCGCTTGCAAACGCGGCTCCTCGCGGGCGAGCTCGGCGACGTAGCGTGCCTCGCGTAGCGTTTCCTGCGGCTCTACGCCTACCTCGACATAGACCATCGCTGTGATGTGGAGGCTCTGTGTCTGCTCGTGGTAGTCTTGCAGGCCATAGGGCCGATTTAATGAGGGGATATCCGCCAGCCAGGGCATGCTGAACTGCTCAGGATTCCAGAGATGCACATGCGCATCAACAATGGGAAGCACCTCGGCCATAGACAATTCCTCTCTTTATCAAGATACAACCCGACAAAGCACACTCCTCGCGAGGCATGCCTTTTCAGGGTCGATAGATGGAATCCAGTTCAGCCCACAGTTCCTCTGGGATCGGGTGTTGTGCCAGCTTCAGCGTCTCTGTGAGCCGCTCAGGGCGGGTCATGCCAACAATCGTGGACGTAATGCGCGCTTCGCGCAGCGAGAACTGCAGCGCCGCTGCTGCCAGTGGCAGACCGTGGCGCTCACAGGCCTCTTCCATCTGCCTGGCGCGTCGAAGCAGCTCGGGCGATGCCTGGCCATACATATAGCGTGGGTAGGCGCCTGGCCCTTTCGCCAGGATGCCGCTTCCATATGGCGCAGCATTCAGGGCTGCAATTCCCTGGCGTGTGCATATCTCCCAGAGCGGTTCAGCCTCCCTGTTGAGGAGCGTAAAGCGGTTATGCGAAATAGCTGCTTCAAAGAGGCCGGTTTCGACAAAGCGGATCATCATGTTGATTGGGCCACCAGCTACCCCCAGGTGGGCGATCAAGCCCTCATTTTTACATTGCTGTAGCACCTCGACGGGACCATCCGGCTGCATGGACTCTTCAAAGGAGATATGCTCAGGGTCGTGGAGATAGACGAGTTGCAGTTGCTCCAGGCCCAGCAGGCGCAGGCTGCGCTCAACGCTGCGTCGCATCTGCGCGCCGGTGAAGATGCCGGTTCGCAAATCGCGGTCGGCTTTCGTTGCCAGCACAAAGCCGGATGGAAGCGCACCAAGCTCGCGAAGCACGATTCCGATACGGCGCTCACTCTCACCATCGCCGTAGGAGGCGGCGGTATCCAGGAAGTTGAAGGGACCCGCGAAGAAAGCACGAATTGTGGCCATCGCGCGCTCTTCGGGGACTTCATAGGCGAAGTCCTCTGGCATACTCCCCAGCGGGGCAGTTCCAATGCAAATCGGCGTTACCTGCAGACCAGTCGAGCCCAGCGGGCGGAGTGCCAGTGGCCCTGAAGCTTCTGTCTGAGAAGGCATACGTTCCTCCTTTCCTTTATTTAGATGAATCACGTTGTCCTAACTTAGCCTTGCCACGTACGACTGGATTGCGTAGAGTGCCGAGCTGGTCAACATCGATCTGAACCACATCCCCTGGCTCTAAGGTGAAGTGTCTCTCTGGCACGAGGGCTGTACCTGTGCAGAGAAACACCCCATCTGGAAAGTCGTTCTCGAGAAAGAGGTATGTCACCAGTTCGTCGAAGCGGCGCTTAAGTTCTCTCGTGCTTGTTTCGCCTTCCCAATACACTTGCCCATTTCGTTCGATAGCGAGATGGATAGTGAGGTTATATGGGTCTGATACTTCCCAGGCGAGAGTAATACCAGGGCCAAGGCCACAACAGCCAGCATAGACCTTGGCCTGAGTTAGGTATAAGGGATTCTCGCCCTCGATACTTCGAGAGCTCACGTCGTTGCCAATCGTATAACCGATAATCTCGGCGTGTGCGTTGACAACCAGAACAAGCTCTGGCTCTGGTACATCCCATGTTGAGTCGGTACGCACAACAATTGGTGCATCGGGACCAGTGACCCGTCGGGGGGTCGCCTTGAAGAACAACTCCGGTCGCTTTGCAGCATATACATGCGCGTAGATATCTGGCGTTCCACTCTCCTCCATGCGTGCCTGCTCAGATTGCTTGTAGGTCACACCGGCGGCCCAGACTTCAGTTTCTCCGTCAATCGGGGCGAGAATAAGAGTAGGTAGATTGTTAGCTGCCCCCGGCTGAACCCCACGGTAAATCGGGGGTCTACTATTCTCGATTAGCATACGAAGTTCGTCAGTCCTGAGACGAAGGAGATCATGTAATTCAAAGTTGGGCTGAAAGTAACCGATGAGCTGGCTATTAAGAGCCATTCCAAGGGCTACGCCACCGGAAGATTTGTAACGAATAATCTGCACTGATGCGCTCCTTTTACTTCAGTTAGCTGTCCAGCCGCCATCGATGACCAGAGCCGAGCCCGTCACAAAGGCCGCCTCGTCCGAAGCCAGATAGAGCGCAGCATACGCGATCTCATCAGGTCGCCCCATACGTCCGATGGGCTGGCGAGAGTGAAGTTGCTGGCGCACCTCGTCCTCGTGGCCGGCGAAATGGCTTGCCAGGTAGCTTTCCACAAACGGTGTATGCACCGTGCCGGGGCAGATGGCGTTGCAGCGAATCCCCTGGGTGACGAAATCGATGGCAATCGAGCGCGTCAGCGCCAGTACAGCCCCCTTGCTCGCACTATAGGGCAGACGCCGATCGATACCGATTGTGGCTGCAACCGAGGACATGTTGATGATCACGCCTCCGACCGGCGACTGTGCCAGCATCTGCCGCACCCCTTCGCGTGCGCAGAGGAAGACGCCGCGCGCATTCACACGCATCACGCGCTCCCAGTCCTGCAGGCTGGTCTCCAGGATATTGCCAACATGGCTGATGCCGGCATTATTGACCAGGATATCGAGCCGGCCTTCTGTAGTAGCAACCCGCTCTATCGCTGCTTTAACCTGGGACTCTTCAGCTACATCGAGCTGCTGCGTGCGTGAACTCCCCCCGGCGGCTCGAATTTCACTGGCAACCCGCTCCGCAGCATCCACTCTGATATCGGTGAGAATGACGTGTGCACCTTGCTGCGCAAAGAGTCGTGCAATTTGCTCTCCGATGCCCGACCCAGCCCCCGTTACGAAGGCGATTTTCTTATCTAAGCGAAACACTCATGTTTCCTTTCTTCGTACGTTGCGCGCCATGCTCTGAACTACCAGGCCGCCTTTCGTCTGATTCTACGCATTAAGGTTCTTTCTAATTAAAGAGCGTTTTTCCATTGCTAGTCAGTATGGAACACTTTCTTCATCGTGGCCCACCACTCGCCAAGCGCCCGCGTCTCCAGGGGTGCCTGCATCGGCTCGGTCCAGGTCCACCACTCACGGGTCTTGGGGTCGGCAGCCATCTTCGCCATATCGGCCTCATAATCGTGGCCGACATACTCAAAATAGGCAAAGAGCAGCTCTCCATGGCGAAAAATGCTGTAGTTACGAATGTTGCAGGCGTGAATCGTTGCCAGCACTTCGGGCCAGACGGCGGCATGCAGACGTTCGTATGCTTCGACTTGGTCCGGCTTCAAGCCTATGAGCTGTCCAATCCTGCGCATAGCTAGCTCCTTTCAGCTGCCCATGCCGACCCGGTGGGATAGGAGTAGGCGGCAATCGACGCGGGATACATTGTCACGCTATACCCTGGCGCTTCCGGGGGCATATAGCGGCCATCCCT
>WNFX01002647.1_pt1 | contig 27836 bp, 37 predicted proteins | sample 5400111 | NCBI WGS metagenome assembly WNFX01 (sample SAMN13153363, study PRJNA577476) | soil metagenome | isolation source: 40 cm soil or saprolite under grassland replicate 1 | place: USA:California | collected 2016-06-15
GTTGCCCGCATACAGCCCCTAACTTAAGGGCAGTGGGCCGTGGGCCCATATGGCGCACGGGCCGGGCCTCCCCGCGCACTCCGGTGTGGAGTTCATCGGCGTCTGGGGTCGCGACCCGCACAAGGCCGCCGCGCTGGCCGGTGACTACGGGGCAACGGCCTACCCGACGATCGACGGCCTGATCGCCGACGTGGACGCGATCGCCGTGGCCCTGCCGCCAGACGTGCAGGCGCCGATCGCGCTGACCGCTGCCCACGCCGGCAAGCACCTGCTGCTGGACAAGCCGGTCGCGTTGTCCGTTGCCGAGGCCGACGAGATCGCCGCAGCTGTGGCCGAGCGCCACCTCGCCTCCGCGGTCTTCTTCACCCCCCGCTACATGCCGCAACTGCAGGATTTCCTCGAGCGGGCCGGGAAGACCGGGGGCTGGGTCGAGGCCCGGGTCGAGCACGTCGGCTCGATCTACCAGGAAGGCAACCCGTTCGGGGCCTCGCGGTGGCGCCAGGAGAGCGGCGGTCTGTGGGACGTCGGCCCGCACGCGGTCGCGCTGGTACTGCCGGTGCTCGGCCCAGTCACCGAGGTCACCGCGATGGTGGGCGCACCGGCCATCTTCGCCGGCACGGCCGGCATCCTCCCGGTGCCGGCCCTGCCGTGGGATCCGGTCCTGGCCTTCGGACGCATGCTCGACGAGCTGATCGCTGCCGCGAACGGCGGCCCGCAGCCACAACTCGACGTCCGCTTCGCAGCCCAGGTCACCGCGATCCTGTCCGCCGCTGCCGAGGCCGCCAGAACCGGCCGGACCGTCCGGCTCCCGCCCAGCGGCTGACAGTCATGAACTACCCGCCGCTGCCAGGAGTTGCCGTCCGAGTATGACCTCACCGCCCGAGCGGGGTACGGGCCGACCTCGTGAACTCTTCGAGGCTGGCTCGCGGGTCGGCAACAACATCACCGTGGTACTCATCCCACCCACAATCCACGCCGACGACGACTACCGACAGCGCCCAACAGCCCCACGTCAACGGCTCGGGCTTCCCGCAGCGCCTGCCCGGCGTGGCGGTACAGGGCGACGGGCAGCGTTCCCGCACGCGGTCGCTCAGCACAGTGATTGCTCCAGTCCGCGGATGGGTGCATCTTTGTCTGCGAGGCCCCGCCTGGGGGGATAGGGGGTGCGCCGGGTGGGCAGCGAGTTGCGCGTTCACCTGTCCGAGGACGGCGCGGACGCTGAGCGGGTCGACGCGCTGACCGGCTTCCGCCGCCGGGAGCTGCTTCAGCTTGAGGTGGAGGATGTGACCGGGCTGCGGGCCGGCGCGCCTCCGCCTGGCGCTCGGGGCTTCGACGTGGCGGCGGTGGGCGGGCTGTTGGTCAGTCTTAGTAGCTCTGCCGCGGGCCTGCGGGCGGTCGTAGCCGCGGTCCGGAACTGGCAGGCGCGCGGTGAGGGAACCCGTCGTACGGTGCGGCTGGAGATCGGCGGCGATGTGCTGGAGCTGTCCGAGGCGACGGTGGCCGATCAGGACCGGCTGGTCGACCTGTTCGTCGGCCGGCACGCTGCCGGGGGCGGCGCGTAGTGGCCGGTGTGCGGAAGGCGCTGATCATCGCCAACGACGTGTACGAGCATGACGGACTCAAGCATCTGTTGGCGCCGGCGGCGGACGCGCGGGCGCTAGCCGGGGTCGGCGACGCGCAGATCGGCGGCTTCGATGTGCACGTGGTCCGGAACGAGCCTGTGTATGTCATCGAGGGGCAGATCGAGGATCTGTTCTCCGACAGCCGGTCGGAGGACGTGTTGCTGCTGCACTTTTCCTGTCATGGTTTGAAGAGCGAGTCCGGGGAGTTGTTCTTCGCCGCCCGCAACACCCGTCCGAACCGGCTCGGTTCAACCGCGGTCTCGGCGGATTTCGTCCAGCGGTGCATGCGGACGAGCCGGTCGCGCAGCATCGTGCTGCTGCTGGACTGCTGCTACGGCGGCGCGTTCAGCCAGGGGGTGACGGTGCGGGCGGCCGGGGACGTCAACGTGCTGGACAGTTTCCCTGGGGGAGGCTGGGCGGTGGCCGCGGCCGGGCGGTCATCACCGCGTCCAGCGCGATGGAGTACGCCTTCGAGGGCGACCGGCTCGCCGACGACCACAGCCGCCGGCCGTCGGTGTTCACCTCGGCCCTGGTGGAGGGCCTGGCCACCGGTGACGCGGACCGCGACCAGGACGGCTGGGTGTCGCTCAACGAGCTCTACGACTACGTCTTCGACCGGGTCCGCGAGCAGAACCCGCATCAGACTCCCAGCCGGGACGTGGAGATGCAGGGTGAGCTGTACCTGGCCCGCCGCAGCCGCCCGGTCACCAGGCCCGCTCCGCTGCCGCCGGAGCTGCAGGAGGTGATCGACCACCCGCTCGCCGGGATCCGCGTCGGCGCGGCCCGGGAGCTCGCCCGGCTGCTTCAGGGCAGGCACGCCGGGCTGGCGCTGGCCGCCAGGACGGCCCTCGAACGCCTCGCCCACGACGACAGCCGCATGGTGGCGGCTGCCGCCGAGGCAGCGCTCACCGACCGAGGCTCGGCCCCGATCGGCGTGCCGGCGCCGGTCGATCCGCAGCCGCGGCCCGCTGCAGAAGAGGCGCCGCCTGCTGCCAGGCTCGAGCTGTCGGCATCCGTCCTGGATTTCGGGCGGCTAGCCCAGCACGGCGAGCCGGGCCGGCGGACAGTCCAGCTCGGCAACGCCGGTGGTGGGACCCTCGATGTGCGGGCCGCGACGTCGGCGAGCTGGCTTGACCTGCGCCTTGTCGGTGACCAGCTCGCCGTGGTCGCGGATACGACGGCTGCCGGAGAGCACGAAGGCGTCATCACCGTCGCCAGCAACGGCGGCTCGGCCAGGATCCGGGTGCTCGCGCGGGTCGACCCCCAGCCCTCGCTCGCCGACGACCTCACGCCGGTCATCCAGCCGGAAGGCCCACCGTCCGGGAAGGCGGCAGACCCGAGCTCGACGGACGTCCCCGAGGCGCCTGAGTGGCGCGGGCACGTGGGCTCGCGTCGCCCGCCTGGCATCCCGCCAGCAGGTCCTGCCGTTCCCGACCGGGCTCGTCCGGATTCGGATGCACGCAAGCCGCCGGCTCGGCGCCGCCGTCGCCTCTCCACCCGGACCCGGATCTTCACCGGAGTGGGCGCCGGCGTGGCACTGATCCTGATCGTGGTCATCAGTGTCAACTTGTCTTCGACGCCCGCACCGACCGGCACGCTGGTCGCGACGGCCCCACCTACTGGAAAGGTCATCTTCCAAGACGACTTCACAACACGGACACCCGGCTGGGATGCCGACGATGTACAAGACGGTGGCGGTGACTACGACAATGCCAAGTACCGCCTGCACCTGGGGGCGGCGGCCAACAATAGTGTGCGGAGTGTGCCGGCGAACCGACGTAACGTGTATCCGGTCGCAGCGGCCAGCCTCCGGATCGACGTCGATGCCCGCCTTGTTGCCGCCGGAGGCGCGGACATCGGATACGGCATTGGATGCCGGGCGTCGGATGGACGCGGCTATGCATTCATGATATGGGGTAAGGATATCCAGATCGGGAAGTATCTCGGCGAGGCCCCTTGGTACAAGACTTTGTGGGTTGTCCCTGTCGACCAGCTCGGCGTGAAGGTGGAGAGGTTAAACCGGCTGCAGGCGGTGTGCAGCGGCGGGGACGGCCAGAAGTCTGTACACCTCGCGTTCTGGGTGAACGGCCGAGGACTCGAAATAACCGACAGGACGGATCCGTTCCAGGTCGGCACGGTCGGCCTCGTGGTGGGAACTGGAGCTGATAAGCCGGTAGAGGCGGAGTTCGACAACTTCGTCGTCATGCAGGTCTGATAATCCCACGAGGGCCGCCCGGAATCACATTGACGCACATTACCAAGGAGTTCGTTGGTAGGTAGCTATTCAGCTGGGGCGAGGGCTGGTGGTAGCCGGGGCCGGTGGTGAAGAGTTGTTCGAGCGCGTGGAGGCGTCGATGCCCCACTTGGTGGCGGTGTCGAGGTAGGACCGGACGGTGGCGAAGTCGGTGAGTCCCTGGAGGGTTCGCCAGCTGCCGCCGGAGGTGCGTTGCTGGACTTTGACCGACCTCACGGTGAGCGACGAGCCGGTGAGCGTAGCCGGGTTCATCGCCGCCCAGAGGACCGAGCATGGTGTTCCGCACGCGACCGTCTGCCGGGCGCTGGACGTCTCACAGGCGTGGTTTTACAAGTGGCGCGGCCGGCCACCCACCGCACGCGCGGCGCGTCGGGCTCGGCTGGCCGAGGCGGTCCGGGCGGAGTTCGCCGCCTGCGGGCGGACCTACGGCTCGCCTCGGATCACCGCCGAGCTGCGGGCCAAGGGGTGGCGGGTCGGTAAGAACACGGTGGCCGCGGTGATGGCCGAGCTGGGCCTCGCCGGCCGGCCCAAACGCGTCGCCGGTCGCTGACCCGCCCGGACCGGGCCGCGCCGCCGGCGCCGGACCTGTTGGGCCGGGACTTCACCGCGCCCGGGCCGAACTGTACCTGGCGTCTACCGAGGATCTGTTCTCCCGGCGGCTGCTCGGCTTCGCCCTCGGCACCCATCACGACGCCGAGCTGGCCATCGCCTCGATCAGGATGGCAGCCGCGGTCCGCGGCGGGTCGGTGTCCGGGGTGATCTTCCATTCCGACCGGGGCAGCGAGCTTGGGTTCAACCGCTACACCAACCGGCTGCTCGACGCCGGCGCGGTGGCCTCGATCGGCACCGTCGCCGACAGTTTCGACAACGCCCTGGCCGAAACCGTGGTGGGCCTGTACAAAACCGAATGCGTCCGGCCCGAAGGTCCGTGGCGCGGCGTCGACGACCTGGAACTGGCCAGCGCGAACTGGGTGCACTGGTTCAACCAGAACCGGCTGCACAGCGCCCTGGGCCACCTCCCGCCCGCCGACTACGAAGCCGCCTACCACGCCGCACCCCGGCACGCCGCCTGAGCACGCCATGACCTCCCCGCTCCTACGCTGCCCAAGTCTCGGCCGGTGCTCGCCAGCGTCAAGGTCGTTCCTCCTCGCCCGGCGCTGCGCGCCGGGCTGCGGGGGCTCCACCTTGACCCCGGCTGCGCTCCGGCACGGGCAGGCAACAGCAAGGAGCAGGGAGGAGAATCAGAACCACAACCCCGAACCTCGGGGAAACCAAGCCTCCACGAAACCCGGGGCGGTGCATTCCGTGTCGGCCAAGACACCCGGAAGGGCCGTCGCCAACCTCAGGACATCATCACCCTGGCGTCGCACACCACCGTCCACAACCGGGACACCCAAACCACCCCGACCCGACCCCGACACCGTTCACCACGACGCCGTGGTCCCCATCCAAAGTGGCGGCCAACAGAGGCTACGACCGACCAGCGAAGGAGTCTCCTCCGGAGACTCCCTCGCGCCCCAACCCCACCAAACCAACAGCACCGGCGGCGCAGCCGCCAGCGCCACCGCTACCCCGCATCAACCCGCCGGTATGAGATCGCTCGCTACGTGATTTCACGTCACCACTCCGGAGCAACCCCACGGTTCGAAGTCCCCTCTTCGACCCGCCGGTCAGTGCCACGGCCGGTACCGCAGTTCGCCTACTGCCCGGTCAGCTTCCGGTCGCTGCCAACGGCCCCCGGGTCACGACAGCGACCGAGCCCACACCGCTCCATCCTCCTCGGCTCGCTTACGCAGGCCGTCCCAGCTGTCGGGTTCCGCTGACTCCACGGCCGCCAGGTCGTCCTCGATGCCGGCCAGCGCGGCCTGGACAGCCGGATGCTCCCGCAGCGCCCGCTCGGCATCCGGGGCGTCGAGGTCGAAGTCCAGGTCCGGACGCGCGTGCTGGGCGGCATAGTCGGCGGCCTCGTAGACCTGGCGGGCGGCCCACGCGGCTTCCTGCGCGTCGTCATTCAGCCAGGTCCGCACCGCGTACGCGACGCAGGCCGCCGCGTTCTGGCCGTAGCCCGTCTCGTGGACCGACTCTCCCTCGTCGGAGGGCACCATCCCCTCCGCGACCTGCTGGGCCTCTGCCAGGTTGACCTCGTTTCCCTGCATGGCACGCCACGTGTCGTCCAGCACCCTCCGCAGCGACCTGGGATCGGCCCGACCGGTGATGTTGGCGTACCACACGAACAGGGGCCACAGGCGCTCGGCGCAGGCCGCGCCGAACGCGGCCTTCTCGGCCCGGCCCAGCCGGGCGAGCCTGGCCCGCACGGCGTCCTCGGCGTAGCTCCTCGTCAGCTGGCTCCTCCGAACCGCAACCGGCCGCTGAGGTCATCGAGCTCCATCGACGTCACCCGCTGCCGCCGGCCGAGTCCCCCGGATCACCTCCGGCGGCACCGCGTCATCGGGGCCGAGCGTCCCATCGATCTCGTAGACCCACCCGCCGGGGAACCTCCGGGCTTCCTCGACGAGCGCGGGGTTGGGAACCCGACCGGGGTGATCCTCAGCCACGAAGACTCCTTACTGCGCGCTCCTGCTCGTCTATCGTCATGCCGGGGTCTGGCGGATCTGCTCGCCGAGCAGACCTCGACTCTCGTCGATGAACGCCGCGACAGCACGGACCGCCGTCTCTATCTGATCTCGCAGGGCGGCCAGGTCTCCGGTCATCGTCACAGCGCCGGTCGGCCCGTTGGCCAGCACCTGACCGTCCTCGAGCGCGATGTCCGTGCTGTAGAGCAGCTTGTACCCCTTCCGGAGAACGTCGAACGAGATGACGACGTCGGTCTCTTCGGTTCCGCCCCAGCTGAAGGACGCATAGGTCCGGAACGGGAAGGCCTCGTTGTCACTGTGGCCGCACGACCAGCTCAGCGTGGGATGTTGGGCCGAGAGGGACTCGGCCGCCCGTCGGAAGTGCTCGTTGAGAACCTCCCACGCGTCCTCCCAGATGAGACTCACAGCGCAGGCACTCTGACAGTGCCGACGATCGCGTCCATGATGTCCTGCGTGTACGGCGAGATTTCGGCGGTTCCCCTCGTCGCTGCCCAGCCGGGGATGTCAGCCAGATCCGGAGGTTGCAGCGAGACGTGACCGGGCGGCGGCGCATCCGGACACGCTACGACGCACTTCAGTTTCGACGTATCGATGACTTGGACCTTACCCCCGTTCGGGGCAGCGGCCGCTGGGTTGTCGAACGTGGACATGCCCGTGGGATCGGCTCCTGGCCGTGGAGTCAGGTTCTTAGGGGATGCCGAGCCGCCGCGGTACACGAATGAGGGAATGGCCCTCTCGGTGGCTCCGGCGGTGCGGCTGGCCGCCCGTGCGGCCGTCCTCGCCTAGATCAGCTGCGACACCGAGCCGTGCACGTCGTGGCCGTAGCCGAGCCGCCGCCGGCTCGCCAGCCGGTCACCGCTTCGGCCGGTACCGCGGGTTCGCCTCGTACTCCCCAATCAGCTCACCGTCGCTGCCGACAGCCCAGGCGCCGCGGATCGCCTCCAGCGGCACCGCCTCCTCCGGGCCGAAAGTCCCGTCGATCTCGTAGACCCACCCGCCGGGAAACCTCCGCGCCTCCTCCACCAGCTCAGGGCTAGGAACCCGCCTGGAGCGACGCTCACCCACGAAGACTCCTCACTGTCCGTTCCTGCTCGTCGATGGTGACGACGTCCTCGCAGGAGGCCGGATCGAAGACGTCCACCAGGTCCTCCCGTGTCGGCCGCCGGCCGAGATGGTGGCGATAGGCCTTCCGCCCGCCCGACATCTGACTCGACATTCCCGAGGGGAAGACGTCCGGCCGGGCGCCCAGGCAGCAGATCCGCATGCCCGACCGTTCGAGAGAGCGACGGATCACCGTTGGACCGGGGTGGGGTCGCCACCAGGCCCCGCCGCTCGTAGTAGCGCAGCGTCTGCGGGTTCACCCCGGCCCGGCTCGCCAGCTCACCGGTTCGCATCCTCCCAGGATCAACCCTGTACCCGGCTACACGGTCAAGCCGGTCCCGGCACCGGCCGCCTCGGGCCGCGTTCGAGATGGTCGACCGGCCAGAACACGACGCACCCGACCTGGTCGTCGCGGCGCAGCAGCCAGTTCGACACCGCCAGCACCTCGCAGCCGGCCTACCCGCGGGCCGCCGCCAGCAACATCGACACCCCGTAGAAGATCAACGCGGCGTCGCTGGTCACCGACAGCGCCGGCGCGTACCAGAACGTCAGGTACAGGGCCAGCACCACCGCCAGGTTCACCGCATGCCCGACCGGTCCGGTCGCCTGCCACCGACCCGGCCGGCGCCGCGACCGCCACCACTGCCAACCCAGCAGCACCGCCGGAAGCCGACCAGCCCCAGCAGCCACGGCCCCAGCCGGACCGGCCCCGACCACTGCCCGGCCACCACGGTGACCGGCGACCGGTAGAGGCTGACCTACGGCGGCGGAGAGTGTCCGGCAGGTGTCACATGATCGCGGCATACGTGCTCGTGCAGACCGAGGTCGGCAAGGCGGCCGTCGTCGTTGCGGCGCTTCGGGACCTGCCGGGCGTTTCGGAGGCGGCGAGCCTAGCCGGCCCCTACGACGTCATCCTCCGGACCGAGGCGGGGAGCATCGACGAGCTCGGCAGGCGGGTGGTTTCCCGGATCCAGGTCCTTGACGGCGTGCAGCGCACCGTCATCTGCCCGATCATTCCCGTTTAGTGCTGGTGGCGTTGTGGGGTGGTCGTGGTCAGCGCTTGGGTTGCTGGCTGCGTCGGCGGCGGCGGCGTGCCGTTTCGAGGCCGTCGAGGAGGGTGTCGAGGCCTGCGGTGAACCGTTCGTCGCGGTTGTCGGCCCAGACGTCGTCGCCGAGGGCGACCAGGGTGGGGAAGCGGTCGGCCGGCAGCGACCGGAGGAACGCGTGGAGCCTGCTTCTGGTCGCGGCGTCCCGGACCCGGTGTTCGTTGATGGAGGTGGGGCCGGTGACGGCGAAGCCGAGGGTGTAGTCGTAGAGCAGGGAGAAGGCCAGGCCGGTCTCTGCGGCGGGGAGGCCGGCGGCGTGCAGCGGTGCGAGGAAGGCCTCGGCGAGGGCGAGGGAGTGTGGTCCGAGGGGGTCCCGGGTCTTGAGCAGCCCGGCGATGCCGGGATGCTTCTCCAGGACCGTCCGCAGCCGGTGGGCGAGCGTCTTGACCTGCTCGGCCCAGGCGAGGGAGGGATCGAGCTGGCGGTCGACCTCGGCCAGCACCCCGTCCAGGACGAGGTCGTGCAGCTGCTCCTTGTTGCGCACGTGGCGGTACAGCGCGGCGGGGACCACGCCGAGGCGCGTGGCCAGCGCTCGCATGCTCAACGCGTCCACTCCGTGCGCGGCGATGGCGGACAGGGCCTCGGCGACCACGCGGTCGCGGGTCAGGGTGCGGCGGCGGTCCTCATCGGCGGTTGGCGGGGTGAACCACAGCGAGCGTGGGTCGGCGGCGGCCGCCGCATTATCCGGCTTCGTCATGTCCGCCTCCGAGGCCGACGGTTGACCGTGAACGATGTTGACGATACAGTGAACAGCGTTAGCTCGGAAGCGAATGTCGTTCACTTGAGCCGCATCTCCCCGAGTCGCCGGGCCATCGGCCCGGCCAAAGGCAAGGAGAACGACATGACAGTCATGACAGGCTGGGACCTGTTCGAAGACCTCCGCACCGCCCAGGACGAACTGCTGCGAATGAACAGGCTGGCTGCCGCCCGGCTGGGTCAGCCCGGCCAGCAGCACGATGCCGGCACGAGCGCCCAGACGTGGGCGCCGGCGGTCGACATCACCGAGCGCAAGGACGCCTACCTGGTGTCCGCCGACCTCCCCGGCGTCGGGATCGACGACATCGAGATCACATTCCAGGACGGCCTGCTGACTGTCCAGGGTCAGCGGCACGTCGGGCACGACTCCTCCGAGGAGCGGGTGCATCGGGCCGAGCGGCGCTACGGCGCCTTCCGCCGTTCGATCATGCTGCCGATGCACGTGAAGGCCGACGCGATCGAAGCCTCGACGCAGAACACGAGCCCCGCGGCTGAGCTCTGAAGCCCAGTTTTCGGCGGCCTGCCGAAGCGGCTACCCACGGAACATGACCACTCGTGCCGCCACCGCCAGGCATCAGCGGTGGCGGCAGGAGCCGCACACGGGCCTGCGACGTCATCGCCCACATCGCCGCGTCGGACTACCTCGGCGGGGCCCAGCACCGGTTCGGTAGTCGGCCGCCACTGACGGCGCTTGCGTGGAAGGACCACCATGGCGATCTTCGTCAAACGCAGCAGAATGCTGTTGGGTCGTGCTGCCGGCACGGTCGCGGGCGCCGTGACCGCGCCGATCGACAACCGATCTCGACGCAACGCCAAAGCGGCGGTCGCCAGCGAGGCGGTCGCCAGCGACCGGATCCGGGCCCGCGACCGGGAGGTGGCAGCACGCGCGCTCCGGTGATACGCGGAACGCGATCTCGCTCACCCAACGGTGTGGCCGGACGAGCCGGTGCTCGCTGACGCAGGCCGCCGTCGGCTACAGGTATTGGCCGGTTGTGGCACTGTCCTTCTTGGACACCCGCACGGAGACCACGTTGGCCAAGTTGATGACCACACCGTTCTCGGCAGCCTCGCGGTCATACCTCGCCCGGGTCAATACCAGGCTGCGCCGCTCGTCCAGCGCACGTGCCACCGCCTGCAGCGCCTCCTCCGCGCCACCGAAATCCTCGCTCAGCACAGAGACGTCCTCACCGCCCACCGGATGGAACCGCAGGATCAGTTCGACGCTGTCAGGCACCGCATCCCCCTTCCCGGGGCAGAATCCTAGCTATGGCTGGGCGGCGCTGAAGGAGGCCGCGTTCGCCTCCAGGGGTGGCCGGTGCGGCGCGGTAGAAGGTAGAAGGTGCATTTGCCGATCTCGACCAGGGTGAGGGGCAGCCGACGACCATGCCGGCCCGGCGCCGCGAAGGACCCGCCGGCAACGGCTGGAGCCCCGAACCGTACTGCGCCTGCCGCCGCACAACCTCGTCGCTGGACAGGCCAGCCTCGGCGGTAACGCCAAGCTCGCGCAGCATGTGCCCGAGGCCGTGGATCAGTCCGGCCAGATCACCGGCCGCGGCCGCGTGCGACATCCGCCAGCGTCGGCGGCCTTGAGTCCCGGTCCGCCGTGGCTGCCTCGGTCGGTAGCTGAATCGGATGTAGAGCGGCTTCTTCGACCGACAGGCCCGCATCGCCCCGGTCCGGCCCAACGAGCTCTGGGTCGGTCCGCGAGTGCGAGCCGCCGCCGCCGGTCACCAACTGGGCTACCTCGCGCCGCTGGCGGCGGTCATCGCTCCATTCAGGCTCCGGTCTGTCCTCGACCGGGTCCGGCTCCTCCTCGGCCAGCCGCTGTTCCAGAGACTGCCCTCTCGCCTCTTCCGCAGCGGTGGTGCCGAACCGGCGGGAGCCTCGGTATCGGTCACCGGCGTCCCCGGTGTTGTCGCCCGCCCCGTCGAGCATCGTGTCTTCGGCGCCGTCGCCCTCCAGGAGCTCGCCGACGTCATCGCGTCTGGTCATGTTCCGACCTCGAAGCTGACCGCATCGCCGCGGCCTGGCAGGCGGCCAACGGCCGCTGCCCCACACAGTAGCCCTCAGCCCTGATCTCGTCCGAGACGAGGCAGCCGCGGCGTCCTGGTCGAGGGTGACGTTGGTAGTGCCGGCGACAAGCCGGCCGCCAGGAGGACCGTCGTGGGGGTCTGCCCTGATGACGGGATGCCGCGACGGGCCGACAATGGCCGCCATGCGGCCGCGGATCTTGATCGTCGACGATCACGACGGTTTGCGCGCAGTCGCCCGGGCCATGCTCGAAGACGAGGGGTTCGAGGTCGTCGATGAGGCCGTGGACGGCGAGGACGCGACGCGGCCGCCTCCACCCGGTCCGCGCCCGATCTCGGCTCGGTGGAAACCGCACTGCGGCAGGCGGTGAACGACCCGGCCCTGCAGGTGCTGTACTGGACCCCGGCACGCGATACCTATGATCCTGCGGAACCCCCGGCACCGGCGGGCCGGCGGGTCACCGTGGTGGCGCGGCGGGGAAAGCCGGTCGCGGCGTTCGCTCACGCCTCTGGCGACGGTGCACGAGTGGTCGGCCTCGGGGTCCCGCTGCTCGGCGGTCTCGATGACGTCGCCGACGCTGTCCGAGCCAGCGACGCGGACACCGTCGCGGTCACCTGATCCCACTGAGTCCAGTGGGACTTCTCGATCTTCGCCCGGGTCTTGCACATGCCGGTCGCCGCGGCAACCTCTCAAGGTATGACGCCGGTGCCGGAACACCGCCAGGACACGAGGGCAACGGCAAGCGCTTCCCAGGCCGCCGACCCTGAAACACCGGCGGAGCACCGCACCGGTCACCCCTGTGGGGCTCGGAAATTGTGGTGTGGCGTTGACCTGCGTTCTTGCTTGCACGTCGCCGGTTGTCATGCGGCGCGGTGGTACTCGTTGAACAGCCCACTGAGGATCCGGTGGCGCCGTACTGGTCCCTCGATGGCCGGCGCGACCGACCCACGGTGGTTCGGTGGCCGCTGCCCGAGGGTCCGATGGGCCGGTGCTCGTTGCAGTGGATCAGGTACTCGTTCAGCACCCGACGCGGGTGCGCGTGGTTGACGATGAGGATCCGGTCGAGCAGCTCGCGGCGTAGCGTGCCGACCATCCGCTCACCGATAGCGTTCGCACGAGGTGCCTGCGGGGGTGTCTTGATGATCTGGATGTTCACGGCAGCGAACACGGCGTCGAACGAGGCGGTGAATTTGGCGTCCGGTCGCGGACGAGGTGCCGCAGCGTGGCGACCAGCGTGTCCAGGTCGAGGAGCAGATTGCGAGCCTGCTGGGTCACCCACTCCCCCGTCGGATGTGTGGTCACGCCGGCCAGGTGCACCCTCCGGTCGCCCACCTCTACGAAGATCAGCACGTAGAGGCGGCGCAGCAGGACGAGCTGCCGGCGTAGGGTGGCGCCGCGGGCCTTGGCGTGGAACCGGCCGGCCAGGATCCCGGCTGCCCGTGACAGGTTGTGGCACATGGCCGCGCAGACCAGCCACGCGGCGTTCGCCGCGAACCCGCCGGCTTGCGGTTTGCCGGCTGCTCCGGAAATCTTGGCGGGTGGTCGGGTGGTGGGTCAGGCAGGCCAGGGCGCGCTGCGGATGCGGGTGAAGGCGGTGGCGATGGCGGTTGCCCGTCGGCAGCTGGTGTCGATGCGGAGGTGTCGGGCGCTGCGGGTGAGGCGGGCGGCGACGTGCAGGACCCGGTAGCGGAAGGCGCTGATCTCGCAGCGGGCGAGGTCGGGATGGCCGGTAAATGCGATGAGTTGGGTCCAGGCGACCAGGTCGACGGCGGACAGCACGACCTGCAGCCAGGCGTTGTTCTCCGCCCAGGGCCGGCAGGGGAAGTTCAGAACTCTGCACAGCTGGTCTGATCTGCGCTTTCTATGCGGCTGGCTGGTACTCGTTGAGCAGGCCGCCGAGGACGGCTCCGCGGGTGATCCGTCGGGCTGGCTGGTCGGGGATCGGGTGATCCGATCGTGGTGCTCGGAGGTGCCGCCCTCGGTGTGGCCTGTGGCCGTTACAGTGCCGGGCATACAGGTTGAGCACGTGCCGGAGCTGGCGCCCGCTGAAGATCAGCATCCGGTCGGTGAGCTCGGTCCGGGCGGTCAGCACGAACCGCTCGGCGTAGGCGTTCGCCCGGGGACTGCGCGGAGGGATCTTCAGCGCCTGGATGCCGGCGTCGGCGAGGGCGATGTCGAAGGCGGCGGTGAACTGGCCGGCTCGGTCCCGGACCAGGTACTTGAAGTCGGCCGCACGCTGGCCGAGGTCCAGCAGCAGGTTTCTGGCCTGCTGCGTGGTCCAGGCCCCGTCGGGGTGGGCGGTGACCCCCAGGATGTGCAGGTAGCGGGACTCCACCTCGAGCGCGAACAGCAGGTACAGGCGGCGCAGCGTCACCGTCTCGACGTGGAAAAGTCGACCGCGAGCGCCGCCGACGCCTGCGCCCGCAGGAACTGCCGCCAACTGGTGTCCCGTTGGCGCGTCGGCGCCGGCGGGATCCACGCCTGCCCCAAGATCCGGCGGATCGTCGAGGCGGCCACCCGGTAACCGAGCTTGCGCAGCTCGCCCTGGATCCGCTGGTAGCCCCAAGAGGCGTTGTCCCGGGCCAGCCGCTCGACCAGCGCGGCGACCTCCGCCGACACCGGTGGGCGGCCGCGGCGGTTCGGATAGGTCCAGCGCTTGGCGACCAGCCGGCGATGCCAGCGCAGCACCGTACCGGGCGTGATCAGCCGGTAGTTTCGCGCGGGCGCCGGCAGCAGCCGGATCAACCCAGCCAGGATCGCCCGATCGGACCAGTCCAGCCGTGGCCTGGGCGTCTGACGGCGCAGCACGGCGACCTCGTGCCGCAGCACCAGCAGTTCCGCGTCCTTCGAGGCAGTGGAGCGGCCAGCAGCACCAGCCAGTCGACCGCCCGAACGAAGATCAGATGCAGCGGCCGCAGTGACACGGTAAGCGATCGTCCCGTGCCAGTGGGATCGCCTATCGCCGCAGGCCACAGGCCAGGCCACAGGCCCAGTGCCTACTTCTGGCACCCAACACGATGCCGCGCTCGGCGAGTAGCTCCTCGACATCCCGGTACGACAGGCCGTACCGCAGGCACCAGCGCACTGCCACGGTGATGACCTCCGTGGGGAACCGGAACCCGGCGAACGCTGATCGCTCAACCGTCGGCACGGCCGTCCGCCCTCGACGCATCTGACTACTCTGGCCCACCGGCCCGACCGGAGAAGCTGCCTCGGGCGGATGGAACAGCGCCGGGCGACCTGCCAGAACTTGCGGTATGCGCGGACCATCGCAGTGCGCTCGTTCCCGCTGGCCGGGACGGGTCCGCGGCGGTGTGTTCCGGCGTCGTCAGCTCCGGGTGGGACGGTCGGGTTGTGGTCTGCGGTCGCTCGCCTGTCCTGGCTGGCGTTCCGGTCGCGCAGCCAGCGGTGGCGATGGCAACGCCGAGCAGTCGTCCTATCAGCGACCCCTGCTCGTGGCTTGGCCGATGGAAGGCGCCGGAAGCAGAGAATCGGTATCTGCGGGTGCTCGGGGGTGCTCTACTAGGATGTTCGCGCCGGCGCGTCGCCTGCAGGTGATGTTCGGTGCGGACGGTCATGTCCTTGCCGGTTGGCTGCCGGTCCCTCCTCCTCTTGTTCGCACCGAGCCTCGCTGGGACGCGGGGTCAGCAGTCGCGAGGTGTGCCTCATGTCTGAATCCGGTGCAGTATCCCCGGGCCGGATCTTCATCAGCTACCGGCGGGAGGAGACGGCCTACCCGGCGGGCTGGCTGTACGACCGGCTGTCTGATCACTACGGCGGCCAGGTCTTCAAGGACGTCGACTCGATCCAACTGGGCGACGACTTCGTTGAGGCGATCACCAGAGCGGTCGGGTCCTGCGATGTGCTGCTGGCGTTGGTCGGCGATCAGTGGCTCACGATCACCGACGCGGTCGGGCGGCGGCGCCTCGATGACCCCGCTGACTTCGTGCGGGTGGAGATCGAGGCCGCCCTGACGCGTAACGTCCGCGTCATCCCGATCCTGGTTGATGGGGCGAGGATGCCTCGTGCCGATGAGCTGCCAGCTAGCATGGCCAGGCTGGTGCGTCGTCAAGCTCTCGAGCTCAGCCCGAGCCGCTTCGACTTTGACACCAGCCGGCTGCTCAAGGTATTGGACACGACCCTTGCCGAGGTGCGGACGGCACAGCACGAGGCGGCCGCGATATCGGAGTCGGCAGGAAAGGTGCGAGACCCGAGCACAACGGAGGTCCAGAAGGCACCGACCGGCATCCCGGCACCGGCCGAGGTCGAGCCGGCGTCGGAGCCCGTACGCCCGCCGGCGGCGCTGGCCGGCGCGCCCCCCAGAACGCCCGACTCGCCGCCTCGACCGCCCGCCCCGGCCGGTCCGCCGGGGAGACACCGGCGCCGTTGGATGCTGGCCCTCGGCGCGGGCGTCGTGGCGATTGTCGTGCCGGTGGGGATCCTGGCCGCCGTGCTGGGATCTGGCGGCAACGACTCGCCTCAGGGCGGTGGCTCTCCGGGGAGCGGCAACTTCAGCGCGGAGTCCCCGTGGCGGGTGGTCATCCGCGACAACATCGAGGGCACCGACAACGGCTGCGACGTCACCTTGAAGAACACCGACACCGGCCAGCAGGAGGAGGCCAAGGACATCTACGGGACGCGGGTCTACCAGGTGCAGGAAACCGGCAACTTCAGCTGGGAGGCGAACGACCCGGGCTGCCTGGTGGACCAACGCCCCGGCGCGGGGAAGGCCGTGCTGCCCTTCGCTCAGGACGGCGGCGGCGACACGGACGCCTTCGAAACCCGGGGCAAGGTCGCCGTGGAGGTCAAAGACTTCCACGGCAACTCCGGGTGCGATCTCGAGCTGCACGACGCCACCGACGGGCGTCAGCTGGACTTCGGCACCGTGCCCAAAGTTGGCAGCCGCCTGCTCCTCGACCCGAGCGGTCGCACCCAGGTCTACCTCAGCAACCTGTACTGCGGCATACGGGTGTCCTCCGCCTGATCATGCCACCACGGGCCGCACCATGCCCCGGCCGGGGACAACGCCCCTGCGTCTCGTTGACGTCGTAGGTCGCGTCTCCTCACCTGTGGTCGTCGACCGCCTCGTTGGCGCGCGCGTACGCGCTGGCCGCCGCCCAACTACATGCATTAACTGAAGGTCGGCAGCCGCCGCACGGGTCAACGACGGTGCATGATGACCACGTCTCATGACCACACGGCCATTGGCGCCATCCATGGGGGGAGAACGAGAGCGTGAGTGACCCGGTAGTCGCCGAGTTCGAGTTCGACACCGGCGTGGTTGTGCGCGTGACAACGGTGAACCGTGCCCTGGACCCGGCTGCGGTGCTGGCCGCACTCGGTGTCGCGTCCGGCCGCCCGGCGCTGGTGCTGTGCGGTGGGGCCGCTTCGCTCGACACCGACATCGCCACCCGCGCCGCGCTTGCGCCGGTGCTGGGTCCGGCGGTGCTGACCGCGGCCGCCCACACCTCAGCGGCGATCATCGACGGCGGGACCGACGCCGGGGTGGTCGCCCTGCTTGGACAGGCGGCGTCAACGTGGGACGGGTCCGCGCCGATGCTCGGGGTCGCGCCCGCCGCCCTGGTGGCAGACCCGGCCGGCGCAACGACAGACGAGGGAGCGGTGCGGCTAGAGCCGCACCACCCGTTCTTCGTCCTGACGCCCGGGGAGGCGTGGGGCGACGAGACGCCCTGGCTGACGGCGCTCGCCGCGGCGGCGGCCGGGAGCGAGCCGGTGGTGATGGTGTTGGCCGGCGGCGGCACCGTTGCTGTGGCGGAGGTCAGCGAGGCGGTACGCCGCGGCTGGCCGGTCGTGCTGTTGGAGGACACCGGGGGGCTGGCCCGCGAGCTGGCGATGCGATGGCGGCAGGCGCACCTGCCTGATCGCCGCAGCTGGCTGGCCAGGTTGCTTAGCCGCAGGGCAGAGCCGCCGAGCCTGCCCCCAGAACTGTCCGCCGTGTCCGAGGACGAGTTGCTGCGGCTGGTCATAGTGGGGCGGTTCCGGCTGGTGCCATCTAGAACGGCCACAGAGTTGGCCCAAGCCCTGGCGTGGGAGATGCAGCATCGCCCGGTGCTGGCCGACGCCTGGGAGCGGTTCGCCCGCTACGACCAGGCCGCGGTAGGGCTGCGGCGGTCCTTCGAGCGTAGCCAGCTGGTCATCTTGGCACTGGGCCTGGCGGCGACGCTGCTAGCTTTGCTGCTGCGCGCCCTCGACACGCCGTTACATGGCAGCGCGACTTGGGTTGCCACGAGCATGCACTGGATGGTGGTCGCTCTCCCGCTTCTCGCTGGTGCGCTGATCGCGTTCGCCGACCGTTTCGCGTTCGGCAAACGCTGGGTGCTGCTGCGCGGCGCCGCCGAGACCATCAAGAGCGAAATCTACTGCTACCGCACCGGCACCGGCATCTACGCCGAATCCGCCGCGGCAACGCCGCCCCCCGAACAGTTGATGGCCGTCCGACTGGCAGCCGTGGACAGCCGCTTGTTCGACACCGAGGTGAGCGCCGCCGACCTGCCCGCCTACACCGGAGTGCTGCCGCCGCCGGAGAGCTGGATCGCGGCCACCGACGACGGCTTCAGTCACCTCAGCGCCGACCGCTACATGAGCGTCCGGGCCTGCGACCAGATCCGCTTCTACCAGGCACGCACCGAAAGGCACGGCCGCAAGCTGCAGTACATCCAGGCCACGATCCTGCTCGCGGCCGCGGCCGGCGGATTCGTGGCCGCCGTAGGTCAGGAGATCTGGGTCGGCCTGACCACCGCCTTGGCGACCGCGTTCGCCGCGCACCGAAGCTATCTGCAGCTAGACGCGACGATGGTGGCCTACAACCAGGCGGCCAGCCGGCTGAAAAACCTCCTCACGTACTGGGAGGCGCGCCCAGCGGCCGAGAGGGCTAGCGAGTTCGGATGGCTCGTCGAGCAAACCGAAGCGGTGTTGCAGACCGAGCTCGGCGGCTGGGTCCAACAGATGAACGAGGCACTGCACACGCTGCAACGCCAGCAAGCCGCCCAGCAGCGGGAGGCCGAGACGGCTGCCTCCCAGACCGGCCAGCCTTCCCACAGCGGGCCCGCCGACCAGCCCTCGACGGCGCGCGCCGAGCGGCCGCTGCCATCGGGGATCGGGCAGGAGCCGGCTGAGGCACATTCAGCCGGTGTCCACACTACCCAGTCCGGCGCCGTATCGAGCCCCGGAAACCAAGCCGCGTCGCCAGATCACGCGGGTGGTGAGCCACCCGACCAGATCTGACTCTGTGGTGCAGTCAGCGGGGTAGCCCCGCGCCGACCCCAGGACTGCCAGCTGCTGCCGCCGTGATCGCACGCTCACAGATCCTCACGGGTTCGCGTACAGCTTCCGCTGTCAGCTTGCCGGTGGTGCTTGATCGGCTTCGGCAGCCGTCGGACCAACGCGGCCAGGATCGCCCGGTCAGCCCAGTCCAGCCGCAGCCTGGGGTTGCTCCGCCGCAGGACTGCGACCTCGTGCCGCAGTACGAGCAGCTCGGCGTCCTTGGACGCGGTGGAGCGGGCGAGCAGCACCAGCCAGCCGACCAGCCGGAGGAAGATCAGGTAGAGCAGCCGCAGCGACGCGGCTCACGATCATCCTGGGTTCCACCACCCGCCCCCTCGGCGCAGGCCACAGGCCTGCGCCCGACTTCTGGCACCCCACAGGGCGGCCGGCGCCGAGCCGGGCGCGCAGGGCGGCGGAGACCTGTAGGCCGAGTCGTCCGGGTACCGCGCGCGGACGGCCGCCGGCTCGGGGAAGATCTCCATCATCCAGCGAACTGCCGCTCCAGGTGTTCGGTCAGCATGGGATGGTCGCCCGGCAGGGCCCCATGTGTCGGCTTCCTGCCCGACGAGCGTCGGCGTCCACGCCGGAGGACAGCAAGAGGCCGCGCAGCAGCGATCCGACCGAGGTGAGCGGCCAGGCCCGGACGTGCTCGCCGAGAACCATCCGATCGTCGCCGTGGTGCGCAATGCGCGACTCGCTCTCCAAGACCTCGGCGATCGCCTGCTCGGCCGCCGGGTCGCCCGCGGTGGTGGCGGCGAGCCGTGCCGACACGGCGTCACCGCGGATGCGGCGCGCCGGCAGGCCCGTCGCGGCCACCGCGGCACGCGCGTCGAACGCCGGCCAGGCGTCCAGCTCGTCGCGCGGGCTCCACGACGGGGCCACGCCGCCGATCGTCGTGTTGCGCACGCCCTCGGCCAGCCACGGGTCCGAGATCCTGTCCTTGGCGAAACGACGTGCTGGTCGCGCGGCCATCGCATGTCGGTGCGTACCGCGCGCCACTGCTCGTCGACCGGCGACCGCCCGTCACCGCAGAGCCCGATGCCGTCGACCAGCAAGCGGAACGAGGCTGCGGACTCGTTCCGCCCATCTCGAGCCCCCGAAACAGAGGTCACAACAACGCCCCCGGCTCTCGGACCGTCGCCGGCACCCTACCGGCGCCGAACGCCACGCGGCGCCGGTTGACGGGCCGGTTGACGAGCCCGGCTGGCGGGTGGCGGCGCCGGCACCGCGCGGTCGACCATTCCTGTCGTGCTCTACCTGATCGGCGGCGCGTCTCGGTCGGGCAAGACCTCGCTTGCCCGGATGCTGCTGCGCCGGCGCCACGTCCCGTTCCTGTCGGTCGACGTGCTCAAGATGGCGCTGCACGACGCCCTGCCGGGCACCTTCCCCGGCCCCGACCGCCCACACCGGGACATCGCCGAGGCAATCCGGCCGGTCCTTAGCGGCATCGCCGTCCACTCCCTGACCCAGGGCCTGGACTACTGTGTGGAGGGCGACCTGCTGGTCCCTGGTGATGTCGCGCACCTGGCGCGGCTGCACCCGGGGCAGGTCCGGGCCTGCTTCCTTGGCTACCCGACGATCTCCACGGCCGAGAAGTTCGACCTGATCGAGAGCTTCCGCGGCCCGCCGAACGACTGGGTCAACCGCGACCTCAGCCGGTCGGGGAAGATCGCACACATCGACAGGATGAAGTTGCTCAGCCGTGAGTTCGAGCGTTCCTGCCGGACGGCGGGGGTGCCGTTCGTCGATACCTCGCACGCGTTCGGGGAACGCCTCGAAGACGCCTACCGCTGCCTGATTGGCTGAGCGGCTCGTACGTCAGCCCGGCGCACGGCCGGAGGTCAGGAGGAACGTCAGCGCGTACGTCAGCCGACCCGCCGCGGCGGCCCGGTCGAACTGCCGGACGAATCGCTCGGCCTCGCTCGCCGGCAGATGGCCCCTGCTCACCGCGTGGTGTGCCCACCCTCGCAGACCCAGCACGTTGTCGACGTCACCCGGCCGGCGGACGACGATCGTGCGCGCCTCGACGGCGACGTCCTCGAACCGGCGCTCGACCAGGCGGCCCGCCTGCCGATGCGCGGACGCGCCGTTGCGCACCATGACGTCCGCCCGGTAGCGCAGGACGCGGCGGGCCAGCTCCTGGTCCTCGATGTCCAGCGCCTGCATGTCGTAGTCCGGATCCGCCAGCACCAGCCTGCCACCTGGCCGTAACACCCGGATCAACTGGTCCAGTGCGGCCTCCGCGTCATCGAGGTGCTGCAGGACGCGGTCGGCGGACACACCGTCGAAGGACGCCGCCGCGAACGGTAGGTGGTGCGCATCCGCGATCACGACGTGCGGCAACCCGCGGGAGGCGGCCAAGCGCACCATCCGCGCCGACCGGTCAACGGCCACGACATCGACGCCCCACTCGGCCGACAGCAGCAACGCCGCCTGACCGGACCCGGCGCCGACGTCGAGGTGGCGGCCACCGGTCCGCGGCGCCTGCAGCTCGCGCAGCCGGCGCTTGTACGAGGCGTAGAAGTCGTTCTCCGCCAGCGCATCGAGGATTGCGGGGTCCCATTCTTGGTGCAGCCTGTGATCTCGATCGCTAGCATTGCTCGGAGGCACGCCGGCACTGTATGGGCGGAACACCGGTCGGTGCCACGGACTCGAAGTCCGCCGCGACGAGGACGGCAGGGAATGCCAGAAGTAGCCGGCTTCATGAGCTATGTCCGCCTAGATGACGACATCCTGGAGGGTGCCACCCGCCTCAGCAGGTTTCGAGAGGCGCTGAGCGCCGAGGTGGAGCGTCTGGCCGGCACGCCGTTCGCGATCTTCCAAGACCGTGACGACATTCATTGGGGAGCGAACTGGCGGTCCCGGATCACGGAATCGCTGGACACGTCGACCTTTTTCATTCCCATCATCACACCACGCTACTTCGAGAGCCCGCCGTGCCGTGCCGAGCTCGAACAGTTCCTCGCTCGCGAGCGGGCCCTTCGCCGGACCGACCTCGTCCTGCCGATCTACTACGAGACGTTCGACGCGCTGAACGACCCGCTGCGCGGAGCCGCCGACCCGCTGGTCCGGGCCGTCGCCGACCGGCAACTCGACGACTGGCGGGAGCTGCGGCACGAACTGCTGACCGCTCCCGCGGTCCAGACGCGAATCACCCGGCTCGCTCGTGAGGTCGCGGCGCTGCTGCCCTCGGCCACCGCAACGGTCGCGTCGACCCGTGCGCTCGGGTTCTCCCGGCGGGACCGCGGCGGCACCACGCGTCGGGCCGGACTTGCCATCCGCACGGAAAGCCCGGTCGTTGTCGTCGGCGACACCGCTCGCGCGCAGTACCGGAGCGTGGCGAGGGCCGTCGCGGAGGCCGCGGCCGGCGTGCGAATACTGGTCCTCCCGGGCACGTACCACGAGGGCGTCGTCATCGACAAGCCGCTGGAGATCATCGGCGAGGGCCAGGACCCGGGGTCCGTCATCATACACGTGCGCGGGTCGGACGCCGTCGTTTTCGCCACGACGCTGGGACGGATCGCGAACCTGACGATCCACCAGGTCGCCGGCGAGGGGGACTACTTCGCCGTCGACATCGCGCAGGGGCGGCTCGACCTCGAGGACTGCGACATCGTGAGCAAGTCGCTGTCCGGAGTGCTAGTACGGGGTGGGGCGGATCCGCGGCTGCGCCGAAACATCATCCACGATGCGGACAACCACGGCGTGATAGTCACGGAAGGCAGCTTCGGCACGTTCGAGGACAACCGGATTTGTGACAACACGATGGCGGGCGTGGTGATCCGGGAAGGCAGCAACCCGGTGTTCCGCGGAAACGAAATCAACGGAAACGGCCATCACGGTGTGTACGTACTCGAGGCCAGCGCGGGGATCCTGGAGGACAATCAGATTCACTCGAACGCCTTCCCCGGTGTGGCCATCCTTCAGGGCAGCGAGCCGATCGTACGGCGCAACCGAATCCACAGCGGCCGGCAGCATGGCGTCTACCTGTCCGAGCAGGCATTCGGCACGATCACCGGCAACGAGATAGACGGGAACAAGTACCCCGGACTCGTGATCCTTCAGGGTAGCGACCCTGTGGTGCTGGACAACTCGATTCACCACAACAGGGACCACGGTGTGTGGATCGACGAGGGCGGTCTGGGCCGACTGGAGGGTAACCGCATCACCGACAACCGGAACTCCGGGGTCTACGTCCTGGAGGGTGGCAGTCCCCGGTTGCTGCGCAACAGCCTCAGCCGCAACCAGGAGCAGGGGCTCCGGATCATCGACCGGGGCTGCGGCGACTTCCGGGAGAACGAGATCATGGCCAACCGCCGCGGCGGGGTGTTCGTGTCGGCGGATTCGACCCCCGAGTTCACCAACAACCAGGTCCACGACAACGGGGAGTTCCAGATCGAGAGAGAGTCGCCGGCATGAGTCCGAGCGGGGACCTGGCCGCGGCCGACGGCACAGAGGCCGCGCTGATCGGTTCCGGCCAGCCCAGTCCCGCGGCCGGGTTGGTCCCGCTGCGCGGCGGCCGGGTCGCCGCAACCTTGCTGATCGCGCTTTGGGGGATCCTTCTCAGTCCGATATGGAGCCTGTGCGTCGTTCTCGCGCTGGTGCTGGCTCTGGACCTCGCGCTGTCCGCGTTTCGTTCCGCATTGGCGGTCGTCGGCCTCCGTCGGCCGGCGCAGGTGCGGCGACCCCCGCCGGCGCCTGAGGAGGAGTTGCCCGAGTACAGCGTGCTGGTGCCGTTGTACGACGAGGCGAACGTCGTACCCGCGCTAATCAGGCATCTGTCCCTATTGGACTATCCGGCGAATCGCCTCGAGATCCTGCTTCTCTGCGAGGCTCGGGATACCGGCACGATCGGCGCCGTCGAGGCGGCTAGGCCGGACGGGCGGTTCCGGCTGCTGATCGCCCCCGAGGGGGAGCCGCAGACGAAGCCGCGCGCGTGCAACCTGGCGCTGGCCCGGGCCCGCGGCGAGCTGTGCGTCATCTACGATGCCGAGGACCGCCCGGATCTCGACCAGCTCCGCGTGGCCGCGGCGATGTTCGCGGTGAGCGAGGCCCCTGTTGTCTGCCTTCAAGCGCGGCTCGATTTCTACAACCATGCGCACAATTGGTTGACCCGGTGCTTCACGGTGGACTACGCGTACCAGTTCGACCTGGTCCTGCCCGCGCTCGCAGCCCTCGGGCTGCCGCTGCCCCTCGGCGGCACGTCGAACCACTTCTTGGTCGACCGGCTCCGAGCGCTCGGCGGGTGGGACCCGTACAACGTCACCGAGGACGCCGACCTGGGGATGCGGATCTACCGTGCTGGAGCGCGGACTGACCTGCTCGACTCGACGACGTCCGAGGAGGCCTGCTCGCGGGTGCCGGCCTGGACCCGGCAGCGAACGCGCTGGATGAAGGGCCACCTGCAGACGTGGCTGGTGCACACCAGGTCCCCGTCGTTCGGGGATATTCCGTGGGGTGCCCGCACCGCATTCCGTGCACTGATCGGCGGGCAGCCGGTCCTCGCCGCTCTGGGCGTGCCACAGTTGGCCCTCTCGGTGGGTGCGCTGATCCTGCTGTTGACCGGCAACACGTTGCTGCCGGGCGCCATCCTTGTCGCCATCCCGGCGGCCACACTCGGGTCGAGCGCGCTGTCGGTCGCCACCAGCGCGATAGCGATGCTGGCGCGCCGGCGGGCGAACCTCATCACGGCCGTGTTGTCCACGCCGGCCTACCGGCTGCTCGCCGGCGTCGCGGCGTATCGCGCGATCTGGCAACTGTTCCGACGCCCGCACTACTGGGAGAAGACGCCGCACGGCCTGTGCGGCACGGCTGATCCCGGCCGCACCGGATAGTCAGCCGGTGGCCAGCCGGCCGAGAACGTCGGTGCGGACGTCGCAGTTGCCGACGGCGAACGAGTCGGCCAGCGCGATCAGGTCGTCGGGGCCGAGACCGCGGAACAGTCCCGCGCACTCGTACGCCAGCGGCTGGGCGACGGTGATGTTGAGGATCAGCGTGCGGACCCAGTCGAAGCGCCCCACGGGTAGGGGTCGAAGGTCGGGAACTCGCGCGCGATTCATGTCCTGGAACGGCTGGGACACCTCGATTACCTCAAGAAGTTCGCCGCATCGGTTTCGATTCGGTTACGGGCCGGCCCGAAGACCGCCGGCTGGAGATGGCATCCGATGCCACGTCACCCCCGGATGGTAAAGCATCGGGCTCGCGCTGTATTCGACGCCGTGGTACGCGCCGGCGCTGTCGGTGACCAGCGACGCGGCGCTGCTGTTCTACGGGGCGTCGATGCTGCTGTCTGCTGCCCGCGGCTACGCCGGGTGTGAGGTGCTGGCCGTGTCGAACTGGCTGCTGCGCCGCGACGACCAGGTCGGCTGCCTGGTGTTCTCCCCGATCGATGGCCTGGAACGGCGGGCTGAGCCCACCGGCGCCGCCGACCGGGGGCGACCGCACCGTCGGGGAGCGGGTGATGCTGGGTCATGCGTAGCGCTGAGCTGGCGGCCAGCGCCGGGGTGAACCCGCAGACGCTGCGCTACTACGAGCGGCGCGGCCTGTTGCCTGCTCCGCCGCGGTCGGCGGCCGGGTACCGGGCCTATCCGGCCGAGGCGGTGCGGGTGGTCCGGTTCGTCAAGCGGGCCCAGGAGTTGGGGTTCTCGCTGGACGAGGTGGAGGAGCTGCTGCAGCTGGCGGGGGGCGGCCCGCGGTCGTGCGACGGCGCCCGGGCGCTGGCCGAAGCGCGGGTGGCCGACCTGGAGGCGAAGATCGACGATCTGGTCCGGATCCGGGATTCGCTGCGCCGGCTGGTCGGCACCTGCGCCCGGCCGCGGCCGGACCGGGACTGCCCGCTGCTGGAGGCGATCTCCACCGACACCGACCCGGTGGCGGCCGGCCCAGGGCGGCAGCGGTGACCCGGGTCCGGCTGCTGCACGTCCCGGGCTGCCCAGGCGCGGAACTGCTGCTGCGGCGGCTTGCCGAACCCGGCTTCGGGGAGGTCCAGGTGGACCGTGCGGTGGTGGCCGACGAGACCGAGGCGGTCGCCGCCGGGATGACCGGTTCGCCGACGCTGCTGATCGACGGGATGGACCCCTTCGCCGTTCCGGCCGCCGTGCCGAGCCTGTCCTGCCGGCTGTACCGCGACGAGCACGACCGGCTCGGCAACGCCCCGTCCGCGGCGCAGCTGCGTCAGGCCCTCATCGGAGAGGACACGCGTGATGGCTGACCGCGCCGACCCGCCGACCGACGTCGTACTGGACTGGCAGTGGCGCGGAACGGCCACCCGGCAGGCCAACCTGCCACCCGGCCTGCGCGCGATGCACCAGGCGGTCCTGACGGCGTTCCTGAACACCGGCGCCGCCCCCACCGCGGAGCATCTTGTTGAGCTGGCCGGCTGGCTCGGACTGCCCCGGCCGAGGCGACCGCCCGGCTCGCCGCCGCGGACCTGGTGCACCTGGACCGGTCCGGCGCCGCCACGGTCGCCTACCCGTTCTCCGGCACCCCGACCCGGCACCGGGTCGAGCTGCCCGGCCGGCCGCCGGTGTGGGCGATGTGCGCCGTCGACGCCCTGGGCCTCCCGCGGATGACCGGCCAGAACGCGCAGATCACGTCGACCGACCCGCACACCGGCGACCCGATCCGGGTCGAGGTCGTCGGCGCGACGTGGGCGTGGCGGCCGACCGCCGCCGTCGTCCTGCTCGGCTGTACCCGCACGGCGGACGGACCCAGTTCCTGCTGCACCTGCCCACACATCAACTTCCACGTCGACCACGCACACGCCGCGGCCTACCTCGCCGACCACCCCGAGCTGGCCGGACAGATCGTCGACCAGATCACCGCGGTCGACATCGCCGGCCGCACCTTCGGCCCGCTGCTGCGCCCGTCCCGGTCAACCCCACCTACCGTCGTCAATTAACCTTGACGACCATGCGGCGTCAAGGTAGGTTGACGGTGTGGCGGCGTTGGTGGACGTGGATGGGGCGAGGCGGGCGGCGGAGGCGGCGACAAGCCGGGACCCGGGGGTGGGTTTGGCTGCGGTGGCGGCGCTGCGGGCGCTGACCGATGTGCTGGAGGCGCTGCAGGTGAACAACGCACGCGACGCCGGCTGGTCCTGGCGGGACATCGCCGGCCGGCTGGGGGTGTCCAAGCAGGCGGTCCACGCCAAGCACGCGCTGCGGGCCCGGGGCCGGTGAGCGTGATGTGGGATCGGCTGGCTCCCGACGCGCGGGCGGTGATGCACCGGGCGCTGGCCGAGGCCGACTGGCTCGGGCACGGCTACCTCGGCGACGAGCACGTCCTGCTCGGTCTGCTCGGCGACCCGGACGGTCGGGGGGCCGTGGTGCTGCGGGAGGCCGGGCTGGACCTGGCCGGCGCCCGGACCGAGCTGGCTCGGCTGACCGCCGCCGGGCTGATCCCGCAGTGCCAGGCGGATGAGGCGGCCGCGTTGCGGTCGGTGGGCATCGACGTCGAGCAGGTCCGGGAGCGGCTGTCCGCGGTATTCGGGGCCGAGGCGGTGGGCCGGGCGGTGTGCCGGGCCCGCCGCCGGCCCTGGTGGCAAGGCGGAGGTCGGCGGCGAACGCCGCTGTGCGGGCGGCCGCTGTTCGTCAAACGCGCCCTGGAACTGGCCGCCGGCCACGCCGGCGCGGCCGGCGAGCAGATGATCGGGCCGGAGCACCTGCTGTACGGGGTGCTCCGGGACGCGGCCGACCTCTACGGGACCGGGCTGAGCCGCCGCGGCCGCCGACACCTCGCCCAACTGGGCTGGACCCTCAGCCCGGTCAACCCCGCCACCGCCGTCCTCGCCGCGCACGGCATCGACGCCCGCCGCCTGGCCGACCGGCTGACTGCCGCGACCCGGTAGGTTGTTCCTCGCGCCGCCGACTAGGGCGACCGCCTGCCAGCTGGTCGTCATGCGGCGACGATCGCCGCGGTGGTGAGAGTGAGGCAGCAGGTGACGGCGGCGGCGAGCACAGCGGCGTTGCCGAGGGTGGCCAGCGCGGCGGCTGCCCGGAGCCGCGGCCGGTGGGGGCGGCGGTGTTCGAGCTGCGCGATCCGGGCGTCGAGGGTCCCGGGTGGGTTGGCGGACGCGGCGAGGGAACCGGCG
>WNFX01001158.1_pt1 | contig 27766 bp, 22 predicted proteins | sample 5400111 | NCBI WGS metagenome assembly WNFX01 (sample SAMN13153363, study PRJNA577476) | soil metagenome | isolation source: 40 cm soil or saprolite under grassland replicate 1 | place: USA:California | collected 2016-06-15
TGGTGCGCGAGCCGTCGTGCGTCAGTTGGGTCAGCTTCCCGCTCGCGATGTCTTCGACGTAGATGTTGTACTCACCGTAGCGCACCCACCCCACGCGGCCGCCGTCGGGCGAAAACTTCGCGAACATCAGCGTCGATTCAGGACCGTTGCCGCCGAGTTTTTTTAGGGTCCAGCCGGCGAGATCGAGCACCCAGTAGTCGCCGCGAGTGTTGGTGCGCCACACCTGCTGCGAATTCGTGAAGATGAGCAGACGCCGGCCGTCCGCCGACCAGGTGTAGTCCTCGACGTCGAGCGGCGTGGAATCGCCGGCGGGCTTGAGCCGGGCGGCCGGGACGAGGATCGTGCGCAACCCCGTCTCGGCGTCGTAGCGCACGATGTCACGGCCCGGCTTGCCGTCGACGGGAGGCTCCAGCGTGGTATAGCCGATGCCGTCGGCGAGCCACGCGAGCGACGCGATCGAGCCGCCGCGAAATTCGGGCGATGCGAAGATGCGATCGACGGTGAGGAGGCTCGTGTCGGCTGCCGGGCGTTGGGCAGCCAACGTGCTGCCCAGCCCGGCAACGACAAGAGCGAGAAGATTAAGAAAACGACGGGGCATCGCTCTGGATCCGGATGAAGTGGGACCCGAACGATAGCTACTGCGGCGGCCGTCCGCCTCCCATCGGTCCGCGGCGCATGACTTGCGGCTTGGGCAGCGCGTCCAGCTTCGCCTGCTGATCCGGCGTCAGATTGTTGCGGATCGCGCCGTAATACTGATCCGCTTCAGCCTGAAACCCTTGCATCTCGGCGCGCACGCTGTCGAAGCGCGCGCGCTGTTCGGCTGTCGGCTCTTGCCCCGGCGTGCCCCCGCCCGCGGCCTGCATCTGTTGCCGGATCGCCTGGCGGCGCGCGGCGGCGTCTTTCATCACGCCATTCAGCGCCGTGTAGGACGGTGTGATTTTCGCGCGTTGCTCGGCGCTCAGGCCGAGTGCCTGGCTCAGCGAGTCGATCGTCATCCAGTGATCGGGGAGCGGTTGGAAGCGCCGCGAACCGGTTGCTGCATCAGGAGGCGGGCCGCCCTGAGGCGTCTGGGCGACAGCCGATCCTGCGAGGGCGAACGATACCAGCGTGACTGCAACAAGACGAGGCATACGTGCTCCGGTGAGAAGGTCCAGGTTGATACGGCCGAGCTGCTTCCCCTGTTGACCCGGCGATTCAACCAGGCGTTACCGCGCTAACGCGATGCCGTCGCTCTTGCAGCACGCCCCGCCATCGCACGTCCCCCATGCCAGGTCGTCGGTGTCGCTCCACAGCCAGCGGGCAGCGGAAATGCCCCGGAAGAACCCCGGCCCATGATGAATCACCTCCACGTTGGCGACTACATCTCGCGCACCGGGGGTCGTGGAATGAAAGACGGAGACGAGCGCGGCACCACGCCTCACGACCGCCCAATACACAGTGTCCCTGCCGCCGCGTCTGTCGTGAATGTTGAACTTGCGATACCCACCTTCGCTGATGATCCGCGCGATCACCTCGCCCCCCGCTGAGTCGCGATGCTCGGCGCTCCACGAGGCCGCACTGATCCGGGGTTGAATCCAGGCCAGAGGTCCCGGCCGGCAACGATCGGGACAATTCCCCACGATCAGCCGGCGGACGTCGGAGCGCTCTGCCGTCGTGTCGAACTCACTCGCAGGCGGAATCGGCGGGAAGTAGCCCGGTTCCAAGCTGGGTGTGATTGTCGGAATCCCGGGGCCGGGACAGGCAGCGAGAGCCAGACACCCGACAACGACCGCAAAGCGTGGATTCGGCATAGGGCGCTCCTTAGTTGCGATTGGACGCCACGAACGGCTTCATGCGGTTGACGAGAGGCTGTAACGGCGGATCACTGTTGCTCCACAGCGCGATGACCCCGCTGCCCCAATGGGCCGCCGTCGCGCGATCCCCGCTGCGCGCCGCCAACTCGGCACGGAGCGCCATCGCGCGGATTGCGCAACCCACTTGCTCCGGTTGTTCGAGGAGTGCGGTGCTGAGTGATGGCAAGGCTTGCAAGGACAGGTCGAGCCCGGCCGTGGCGGCAGCCGTGTCCTCGAGCTCGAGCAGCATGCGCGCTTCTCCGTAGGTGCCGTTGATGGCCACATCGCCCGCGCGCGCGCGCGTCCGCAATTCCGCCTGCCGCCTGAGCTCCGCCCGCACCGCGGCCGTGTCGCCGTGGCCGATGGCCCACTGCATCTCGAGGACATAGTCGCCGCCGGCATCACGCCGATGGACGTCGCTCACGCCGATCGTCTCGAACGCGAGTCCCATCGGCACGTGGAGCACCGCGAGCCGCAGCCGTTCACGGTTGAGCGGCCCCGCCCAGCTGGTCACGCGTTGCTCCACTCGCTGTTTGCCCGCGCGCAGACTCTCCGCGGGCTGGCCGACCGCGGCATACGCCAGGAGCTCGAGTCCGGCCTGCTTGACGGGCATCGGCGCGTCCGCGACCTCGACGCCATCCCACGTCATCGGCGTGTCGACAGGCGCCGAGCGCTGCAGCAATTGCGCCGCGCGATAGACGCGGCCCGTCAACAGCGCGAGACCCGCGAGGCGCCGCGACGCGAGCGGCCCCTGGTCCGGCGGCACGGCGGCCAGCACCGAATCCGCGACTTTCGCAGCCAGCGCAAAGCGCTCGAGCTTGAACAGCAGCCTCGTCTCGCTCACGGCGGCCCGCAGGCCCTGGTCCGGATCACTCGTGAGCAGGCGGGCGCGGCGAATCGCCGCCAGTGCGGATCGATTGCTCGACGGTCCGAGGTCCAGCTCACCCGTCGTCTCGAGCACGAGCGACAATGCCTCCTGGGCATTCGCGCTCGACGGAAACGCCGCGATCCACTTTTCGATCAGACCACGGAGCTCTTCACGATTCCGTGCGACCGCGGCCTGGGCCGTCGCCGGCCGCGACCCGCCCTTGGCGCTGAAGAAGTCGGCGATCAACCAGGGGACGAACGCGAGGGTATCGAGATCGATCGACGGCAACGCGGCGAATCGCAGCGTGTCGGCTCCCCCCCCCGTCATTCCGGGAGCGTAACCGCCCCGGTAGACATAGGTCTCCGCGAAGAAGAGGCCCATCAGGCGCTGCATCGCGACTCCCGTGAACGCCCGATGCGCCGATGGGACGAGCTCGAGGGCGCGGCGGTACGCCGCCGCGGCGCTGCGATAGCTCGAGCGGAAACGCCAATGCGACGGGCTGGTGGCATCGTATTCAACAAGGCGGTCGCGGCGTTGACACTCACCGAGTCCGAACCAGGCGACGAAATCGTCCTGCTGATGCGCGATGATCTGCCGATAGCGGTCGCACGCCTCCGGGAATTGCCCGGCGGCCAAGGCCGACAGCGCCCGCGCCAGCGCCAGGTCAGCGGTCGCCAGCTTCCCGGAGCTGGCAAGTGCCCGGCCGACACTCGCCTGCCAATCGGGACGCGGCTCGTTCCCCCACATCTGCGCGTACGCGAGCCAGAGGCTTGCCTGCGCGTACTCGGGATCGAGGTCCAGCGCCGCGCGAAACGCCCGCTCGGCTCGCGGGAGATCCCACAGTGCCAGCGCGTCGCGGCCCTCGGCGTACGCATAAAACGCCGCCAGCACTTCCGTGCCGACGATTTCCGGCGCGCGCTCGGCGTTCACGCCGCCCAGCAGGATGGAATCGGCCAGCTCCCGGAACTTGGCCTCCAGCGCCTTCCCATCTTTGTGAATACGCACGGTGTAATCGCGGACAGTCCTGCCGCCCCGCCGCAGGTCGTAGAGCGCCGCCGTCACCTGAATCGAATCGCCGACGGTTGAGACGTCACCCCACACGAGCATCCCGGCGCCCACGTCCCTCGCGAGCGCTCGCGCTTCGGCCAGCGTGATCTGCTGGTCGCCGCGGCGACTCCGGGCATCGTGCACCCGCAGCGGATCCGCCAACCGCACGTCGGTCCAGCGTCCGAACGCCTGTGAGAGCAGCAACTCACATTGGTCGCCATTGACCAGGCTTGGCGCCGCGCCACCGCGATGTCCGAAGGGCACGACGACGTAGAGCGACGCGTCGAGCTTGGCTGCGGCGAGCCGCGGCAGCAGCACGACGCCCAGGGTCCCCAGCGCCAGCACGAGGGTCGCGGCGACCGCGGCCCAGCGCCGCCACCTCCGCCTGGACCGCGACGAACCACCGGTGGTCGCGGGTGGACCAAGGGCGTCGGCGAAGTCTCGCGCCGCGAACCGCTCGCCCGGGATCCTGGCGAGCGCGACCTGGATCGCGTACTCCACGTCGAGCGGGATTTGACGACGCTCCTGCGAGAGCGCTCGAGCCTGTCCGCTCGGCGACGCGCCGGCGGTCGGAGGATGCCCGATGAGCATCTCATACAACACGCAGCCGAGACTGTAGACGTCGCTGCGGCCGTCCACCTCCTCGCCGCTCGCCTGCTCGGGACTCATGTAGTCGACCGTGCCCACGACGATGCCGGTGCCGGTCATGCGCGACGCGTCGGCAACGCTGATGGCGCGCGCAATCCCGAAATCGCTGACCACCGGATGTCCTGCTTCGAGCAGGATGTTCTCGGGCTTGATATCGCGATGCACGATGTTTTGCGCATGCGCATAGGACAGCGCGTCGGCGACGTCGCGCGCGATCGTGACCGCGTCCGTGACCGGCAGCCGCTTTTGGCGGATCAGCCGGTGCCGGAGGGACTCGCCCTCGACGTAGGGCATCGTGTAGAAGAGCAAGCCGTCCGCCACTCCGGAGTCGAACAGCGGCAGGATGTGCGGGTGGGTCAGCCCGGCCGCGACCTTGATCTCGCGCAGAAAGCGCTCTGGGCCAAGCGAATGCGCCAAGTCGGGCCGCAGCACTTTGAGCGCCACACGGCGCTCGTTGCGGGTGTCGTGCGCCAGATACACGATCGACATCCCACCACGGCCGATCTCGCGCTCAATCGTGTATCGTCCCGCCAGCGCAGCCGCGAGCCGCGACTGTAGGTCGTCCACGGGCTCTAGCATACGGCGCCGGGTCGTGGGCGGTAAGGCCTTGGCGACACGCGGTTTGCCGACTACTTTCCGTGGCCCGATGCGGGACCTGTCGTTGTCACGCAGCCAGTTGCTGCTCCTCGCCGGCACGGCCAACCGGCCCCTCGCCGAGGAGATGGCCCAGCATTTGGGACAGCCGCTGTGCGCGGTGACGATGCGGCGGTTTGCCGACGGCGAAATCTTCGTCAAGATCGACGAGAACGTGCGCGGGCGGGATGTCTTCATCATCCAGCCCACCAATCCGCCGGCGGAAAATTACATGGAGCTGTTGCTGCTGATGGACGCAGCGCGGCGCGCGAGCGCCGCCCGCATCACGGCGGTGCTCCCGTACTTCGGCTACGCGCGGCAGGACCGCAAGGATCAGCCGCGCGTCGCGATCAGCGCCAAGTTGATGGCGAATCTGATCACGCATGCCGGCGCGGACCGGGTGCTGGGAATGGACTTTCATTCCCACCAGGTGCAGGGGTTCTTCGACATTCCGGTGGACCATCTGTACGCGGCGCCCGCCTTCGTGAGCCACTACCGGACGAAGAAACTATTTCAACCGGTGGTCGTCGCGCCGGACGTCGGGTCGGCCAAGATGGCCCGCGGCTTTGCGAAGCGGCTCGACGCGTCGCTCGCGATCATCGACAAGCGGCGGCCGTCGGCGAACATCGCGGAAGTGCTGAACGTGGTCGGCGAAGTCGAGGATCGGGACTGCCTCATTCCCGACGACATGATCGACACCGCCGGCACGATCTCGGAAGCGGCGGCGGCGCTGAAGCGGCTTGGCGCCAAGCGCATCTTCGCGTTCGCGACCCACGCGCTGCTGTCGGGCCCCGCGGTCGAGCGGCTCCGGGCCGCGCCGATCGAAGAAGTGACGGTGACGAACACGATCCGGATTCCCGAGGATCGGCAGTTCGAGAAGTTGAAGGTGCTGTCGATCGCCAGCCTTATGGCGAAAGCGATCGGCTATGAGCACTCGAATCAATCGGTGAGTTCGTTGTTCGACTGACAACTGAAGACAGATGACTGAGGACGACGTATGGCGCAAACAGTAGCTCTCAGCGCAACGGCGCGGGAGAAGACAGGCAAAGGCGCAGCGCGGCAGGCCCGCTTTCACAAGCAGGTCCCGGCCGTCATCTACGGCCACGGCCGCGCCACGCAGCCCTTGATGGTGGACGGACTGGCGCTCGAGAAGGCGCTGACGGGGATCGAGCCCGAGGCCACCCTGATCGACCTCACCGTCGACGGCAAGAAGAGCCGGGCGCTGATTCGTGAGATCCAGCGGCACCCGATTCGCCCCGACATCATCCACGTCGACTTCTACGAGATCAAAGCGGACGAGAAGATCACGCTGAAGGTCCCGGTGCACCTCGTCGGCACACCCGACGGCGTGCGCAATGCCGGCGGCGTGCTCGATCAGGTCACGCGCGACGTCGAAATCGAAGTGCTCCCCGAGCACATCCCCGATCGCGTCGAGCTCGACGTCACGGCCCTCAAGATCGGCGATTCGCTGCACACCCGCGATCTGTCGATCCCCAACGCGGTCATCCTGACGGGCGCCGATCTCACGATCGCGACGGTCGTCCCACCGCGCGCCGAGGAAGTCGCCGCGCCGGCCGCTGAAGCCGTCACCGAAGTCGCCGAGCCCGAGCTGATCCGCAAGGTCCGCGAGGGCGAGGAAGGCGAAGCGGTCGAAGGGGCCCCGGCACCCGAGGGGAAAGCAGCTCCGAAAGCAGAGGAGAAGCCGAAGGGCAAGAAGGAAGAGTAGCCCCTGCGCGCCGTCGTCGGCCTGGGCAATCCGGGTCCGGAATACGCGGCGACGCGCCACAATGCCGGCTTCCTCCTGGCCGACGCCGTCGCCGCGCATTGGCAGCTGCCTCCCTTCCGCCGCGCGGAACGCGCGCGCGCGACGGAAGGCACGGTGGCCGGCGTCCCCGTCCGCATCCTCAAACCCACGACGTTCATGAACCGCAGCGGCGCCGCGCTGGCCTCGTTGCGCGCCGATCCGGCATTCACACCGTCCCGCGATCTACTCATCCTCGTCGATGATTTCCAGATCCCACTCGGCACATTTCGGCTGCGCAGCGACGGCTCGGCGGGCGGGCACAACGGTTTGAAGAGCATCGAGGGCGCCCTGCAGTCGCAGCAGTACGCCCGGCTGCGCGTCGGCGTGGGCCCGCTTCCCGAGGGCGTGAGCGACTGGGCCGATTACGTGCTCGCTCCCTTCGAACCGGATCAAGTGGAACAGATCAACGCACTCATGCCGCAGATGATAGAAGCCGTGGATAAATGGCTTCGCTGAGACTCGGCATCGTCGGGCTTCCCAATGTCGGCAAGTCGACGCTGTTCAACGCGCTCACCTCGTCCAAGGCGGCCGCGGCGGAGAACTATCCGTTCTGCACGGTCGAGCCCAACGTCGGCGTCGTCGAAGTCCCCGATCCGCGCCTCGAAACGCTGAACCAGGTCGTCAAACCGAAAAGGAAGATTCCCGCCGTCGTCGAGTTCGTCGACATCGCTGGGCTCGTGAAGGGCGCGTCCCAGGGCGAGGGCCTCGGCAACCAATTCCTCTCGCACATCCGCGAAGTCGACGCCGTCGTCCACGTGATCCGCTGCTTCGAGGATCCCGACGTCGTGCACGTCATGGGGCCGGTCGATCCGGTGCGGGATCACGACGTCATCACCAGCGAGCTAGCGCTCGCCGATCTCGCGGTGGTCGAGCGCCGGCTCGACAAGGCGCGCAAAACGGCGCGCGCCGGCGACAAGGACGCGCAGCTCGAGCTGGTCCTGCTGGAGCGCGTGGTGGCGGAGCTGAACGCCGGGCGCGGCGCGCGCGAAGCGGGCGAAAACGCCGACGCGATCAAGTTTCTACGCACGCTCGGACTGCTCACCGCCAAGCCGATCCTGTACGCCGCCAACGTGAACGAGGACGACCTTGCGTCCGGCGGCGGGAAATGGATCGACAAGCTTCGCGCCGCCGTGCAGGGCCATCATGAAGAGGCGGAGATCGTCCCCTTCTCCGCCAAGTTCGAGGCCGAGCTCGCCGAGCTGTCAGGCGAGGAGCGGCGGGAGTATCTCGCGAGCGCCGGCGTCGCCGAGCCGGGGCTCGACCGCTTGATTCACGCCGGCTACCGGCTGCTCGGCTTGCAGACGTTCTTCACCGTCGGCGAGAACGAAGTCCGCGCCTGGACGATGCACCGCGGCGACACCGCGTTCGATGCGGCGGGCGAAATCCATTCCGATTTTCAGCGCGGCTTCATCCGTGCCGAGACGGTCGGCTTCGCAGAGTTTGTGAACGCGGGCAGCTACAAGGCAGCCCGCGAGCAAGGCCTGGTTCGGAGTGAAGGACGCGACTACGTGGTGAAGGACGGCGACATCCTGCTGTTTCGATTCAACGTCTAGCGCGTCCAGATCATCACCAGGCCGCACGTCCCACGGCTGGGGAATCCTCCGCCCATCCAGATCGAAGAGCCTGCCGACACGGCGAGCGCAGGACTCAGCCCGTACGGCGGCTCGCCGCGGTACACCTCGACCGCCGCGACCTGGGATACGTCGATCCTGTCGTAGTTGTCCTCACCCCAGGGCAACCCGTTCACGTTGATCGGTACGGCACACAGCGTGCCGCGGCTGAAGCGCGTCGGCATGCACAGCTCGAAGCAACGCGTGGCGATGCCTTCGAGCGTCAGCAACGAGCTGATTCTGGCCGGCCGGACCTGGTTGATCTCCTCGCGGGTGAAGAAGCGGGCGAACCCGCGGTACCAGCCGCGCCGCTCGTAGAAACCGGCGAGATCCCGCTGGCCGTTCACCTGCCGCACCTCGACGACGATGGGATCGAGATCGACCGCTTCGACGTCCAGCAGGACGGCGATCTGCTTGACGTGCTGGCCGCGCAGCTCGAACCGAAAGTAGTCCGTCTCCCGCCCGTCAAAGGAGACCCGGATCAGCTGCAGACCGGTGGGCAACCCACCCAGCCAAAAGCTGCCGGACGAGTCGGTGACGACGAACTTCCGTGCCGCGGGAACGGAAATCATCACGCCGGCCAGCGGGTGCCCGTTGAACGACGAGCTCGCCGTGCCGCGCAGTGTGGCGACGCTGAGTGTTTGCGCGGCTGCCGGGACGGTGCAAAGCGCCAAAACGGCCAGCAGGCCGCAGAGGCGAGGCCTAGGCATCTAGTACAATAGCGTTTAGCTTTCCGCCTCACAAATTTCCCCTACTCGGCGCCTTCCACCGCGCCGGGTCACCCATGACCAAAGGGAGGTGGCATGAGTCGTCGGTATGAGACGGTGTACATCTTTGATAGCGCGCTGGACGAGCCGGCAATCAACGAAAAACTCAATCGCTTTCACGCCCTTCTGACCAAGGAAGGGAAAGGCACGCTTACGAACGTGTCGCATTGGGGCAAGCGGACGATGGCGTACAAAATCAAGAAGAAAGACACCGGCTACTACGTCGTCGCGGAGTTTGCGGCGACGGGAGATCTGTTGCCGGAGTACGAGCGCGCGGTGAAGCTCGACGAGGGCGTGTTGCGCTTTCTCGTGGTCGAGGCCGCGAAGGAGCAGCCGAAGCCGGTGGTGGCCGCCGCCGTCGCTCCCGAGGAAGAAGAGCTGGAAGAGGAGGAAGCGTGAGACGTCCCGCCAAGACCTGTCCCGTGTGCGAATCCGGCGCGCGCGTGCTCGACTACAAGGATGACCGGACGCTGGGCCGCTTTCTCACGGAGCGCGGCAAGATTTTGCCGAGCCGGTTGTCGGGCATGTGCGCGCGTCACCAGCGGCAGCTGGCGACGGCGATCAAGCGCGCGCGCCAGCTGGCGTTGATTCCGTACATCAAGGGTCACACCGCATAGACACTCGCCAGTCGTGGTGGCGCCTGCTCCTGGCCCTGGTCGCGTTCGTGCTGTGGGCGCACCCGAGCCTGGTCGGCCTGCCCTGCGCGGCGCTCCTGTTCATCGCGCCGGGTTCGCAGGACCGACCGGGGGGAGGCTGGTCGCAGCCGATCGCGGGAATGATCGGCGCCGTAAGTCTCGCGTTGCTGGTGGTGAGCGGCACCAGCGGCAGCCGGCTCGCCGCGGTCACGAGCGCCTATATCGTGCTCGCCACGGCGGCGTTCGTCTCGTTCATGCTGCTCGCGCCACGGCCGATTCTGCAGCAGGCGCTGCGCTCGATTGTCGCCGCCGGGATCGCGACGGCGGTGCTCATCCAGGTGCTGTGGGCTCCGCAGCTCTTCCGCTTCGACGCGTGGGGCTCGCTCGCCTGGGAAGCGACGCGCCTGGCGAGCACCACGATGCGCACGATCGTGGAAGTCGCGCCCGAATCGTTCCCGGTCTACGAGCCGGTGGTGCGGTTTGTCAGCGTCACCTGGCCGGGCATGCTCGCGCTGCAAACCCTCGCCGGCCTGGCGCTCGCGTGGCAGCTGTATGTGCGCCTCGCACCACCCGCGGCGAATGCCGGGGCGGAAGCGCGGCCCGCGCTCGCGCGGTTCAAGGATTTCTACATGGGCGACGCGTGGGTATGGGGCATCGTCGCCTGGCTGGGCGTGCTGATTCTCCCGGTCTCCGGCGCGCTGCACGTCGCGGGCGCCAACGTCGGGCTCGTCGCGGGCACGTTGTACGTGCTGCGGGGCGCCGCGATTGTCGCGACCTTCGCCGAAGCATTCGGCGTGTCGGCGGTGGCGCTGGTGATCGCCGCGGCCGCAGCCGCGGCGCTCGCCGTGCCGCTGCTGTTCGTGCTGCCCGGGTTGTGCACCCTCGGCATTACCGATACGTGGTACCAATACCGGCGCCGCCTGGCCGCCGCGCGCGGCGCGGGTCCAATACAACCTAAGGACTGACGATGGAAATCATTCTGCGGGAAGACGTGCAGCATCTGGGCAAAGTCGGCGAGGTGGTGAAGGTGAAGGACGGCTACGCCCGCAACTATCTCCTGCCCAAAGGGCTCGCCTACGCGGCGACCGACGCGAACAAGAAGAAGATCGCCTACGAGGGCGAGCGCGTCGCGAAGCAGCGCGCCGCCGAGAAAACGGCCGCGCAGACCGAAGCCACGCGGCTGGCCGACGTGCATCTCACCTTCGAGGTCAAAGTCGGCGAAGAGGAGAAGCTGTACGGCTCCGTCACGGCGAGCGACATCCAGCGCAAGCTCGAGGAGATGGGCATCCACGTCGACAAGCGCAAGATCGATCTGTCCGAGCCGATCCGCGAGCTCGGCGAGTTCAACGTCGGGATCAAGATCCACCCCGAAGTGCGGCCCGAAGTCCGGATCACGGTGGTGAAGGAGTAACGATCGTCGCGATCGCCTACGTCGACGGCCCGCGCTTCCGCCGCTCGCTGCTCGCCGCGGCGGACTGGGTGGCGGCAGGACGCGACGAGTTGAACCGCATCAATGTCTTTCCCGTCCCCGACGGCGACACCGGGACGAACATGTGCCTCACCCTCCGCGCCGTCGCGGGCGCGCTGCGCGATCTCGGCGATGGTGGCACGCGGTTGCCCCTCCCCTACGTCGCCGAGACGATGGCGCAGGCCAGCGTGCGCGGGGCCCGCGGCAACTCCGGCATGATGCTCTCACAGTTCCTCATCGGGTTCCGCGAAGGAATCGGCCAGCGGCTGCGCGCCAGCGCGAGCGATCTCGCGGCGGCCATCGCGCTCGGCTTCGAGCGGCTCCGCGCCTCACTCGACGAGCCGCTGGAGGGCACGATTCTCACGGTGGCGCGCGAGGCGGCCGATGAGGCCGGGCGCGCGCGTGGCGAATCGGACCTGCGCGTCTTCATGAGCCGGATCGTGAACCGGGCGGATGCCGCGCTCCAGCGCACGCCCGAGCTGCTGGCCGCGCTCAAGAGCGCCGGGGTCGTGGACGCGGGCGCCAAAGGGTTCGTGCGGCTGCTGGAAGGTGTGAAGCGCCTCATAGAGGAAGGCCACATCGCCCAAGGCGCGGTCGACCGGCTGAGCGCGTCGACCAGCGCCGCCGCGCTAACAGAGGTCGCAGCGGAGCGCGACTATCGCTACTGCACCGAGCTGATGGTGCGCTCCCCGTCTCTGCCCGATCCAGCGGCGGTGCGCGCGGCGCTGCGCCCGCATGGCGGCTCGATCGTGGTCCTGGCCACGGGCGACTTGCTGAAAGCGCACCTGCATACGGACGCGCCGGATGCCGTCTTCCAGCTCGCGAGCACCTGGGGAACGCTCGAGTCGACCAAGGCGGACGACATGCGCGCCCAGCATCAAGCGCTGCAGACCCGCCGGCCGATCGCCTTCGTCACCGACACCGCCTCTGACCTCCCTGACGAGCTCGCGCTGCAGTACGACGTCGGCCTCGTGCCCACCCAGCTGATCGTGGAGGAGCGCTCCTACCGCGACCGCTTGGAGCTCACGTCGGGTGAGTTCTTCCGGCGGCTGCGGGCGGGGCTCGATGCCAGCACGTCGCAGCCGGCCCCTCAAGCGTTCACGGACGCCTACCAGGATGCGGCACGGGCGGCGGACCACGTCATCGCGATCATCCTGTCGAGCGCGCTGTCGGGGACGTTCGCGAACGCCGAGGCGGCCGCCCGCCGCTTCGATCCGGCGCGCGTGACGGTGGTGGACAGCCGCAGCGCCACGCTGGGGGAGGGCCTGCTGGTGGTGCGCGGCGTCGAGCTGGCGGCGGCCGGCTGGCAACCCGACGCGATCGTCCGCGAGCTGCAGCGCGTCCGGGCGCAATCAGGCGGTTTCTTCACCGTGGACAACCTCGAGCGGCTGGTGCGCTCGGGCCGCGTCGGGCGCGGCAGGGCCTGGCTGGGCACGAAGCTCAACCTGAAGCCGGTGATGGCGCTTACTATGGAAGGGAAAATCGAGCCGGTCGGCCGGGTGCGCGGCCGGAACGCGGCGCGGCAGCGTATTCTCGAGCTGCTGGACCGCGCGCTCACGCCCCGCCCCCGCGGGCTGCGACTCGGCATTGCGCATGGCGACATCCCAGAGTTCGCCGAGGCGCTGCGGGCGGAGCTGGTCGCTCGCTACCGGCCGATGCAGTGTCTGGTGAGCCCCGTCACGCCCGTGATCGCGGCGCACGCCGGGATCGGCGCCTGGGGCGTTTTCTATCAGAACGAGGACGGAACAAACGCGACGAGCACCGGCTATGACCAACCCTGACGGGACCGCGGTACTCTCACAGGTTGTTGACGCGCTGCTGGATCGCAAGGCGGTCGATCCGGTGATATTGGATCTACGGGGCTTGTGCGCGGCCACCGATTACTTCGTCATCGTATCCGGGACGTCGGCCGCGCATGTGCGCGGTATGGCGGACCATCTCATGACGGCACTCGCGCCGGGCGGGCTCAAGCCGCATCATGTGGAAGGGCTGGCGCAGGGACGCTGGGTCCTGCTCGACTATGTGGATTTCGTGGTGCACGTGTTTCATCCCGAGCTGCGGGAGTTCTACCAGCTCGAGCGCCTGTGGGGCGACGCTCCGGTGGTTGCCGCGGGCGACGCAGGCGGTTCAGGCGCGAAAGGATAAGGCGGCAATGCAACGGACCATCACTCGTCTGGCGGTGTTTGCGGCGCTGCTCACGGCGCAGCCGTTGGCTGCGCAGTACTTCGGTCAGAACCGCGTGCAGTACCGCAACTTCAACTTCCAGACGATTCAGACCGAGCACTTCGACATCTTCTATTACCCGGACGAGCGCGGCGGGGCGCTGGACGCGGCACGCATGGCCGAGCGTGCCTATGCCCGCCTGTCGCGCATTCTGCACCATCAATTCCAGAGCCGCAAACCGATCATCCTGTACGCGTCGCAGTCCGACTTCCAGCAGACCAACGTCGTTGACGCGAGTGGCGAAGGGCTGGGGGGAGTCACGGAATTCTTCAAGCACCGCGCCGTGCTGCCGTTCACCGGGTCGTACGCCGAGTTCGAGCACGTGCTGCAGCACGAGATGGTGCACCAGTTCCAGTACGACGTGTACAGCCGCGGGCGTCCCGGCGCCGGCGTGCAGACCCTCGTCAATGTCAATCCGCCGCTGTGGTTCATGGAAGGGATGGCCGAGTACCTGTCGCTGGGCCCGATCAATCCCGAGACGGCGATGTGGCTGCGGGACGCGGCGCTCGAAGGGCACCTGCCGACGATCGAGGAGATGACGAACGATCCGTACATCTTCCCCTACCGCTACGGGCACGCCCTCTGGGCCTACATCGGCGAGAAGTGGGGCGACGAGGTCATCGGCGAAATCCTGCAAACCTCCGCCACCTCGGGCATCGAGGCGGCGTTCAAGCGTGCGCTCGGCCGCTCGCTCGAGGATCTCTCCAACGACTGGCGCGATGCCGTCCAGACGACGTTTTTGCCGCAGCTGGGCGATCATTATCGTGCGCGCCGCATCGCGCAGCCGCTGCTGACCCAGCGCCACTCGCGCGGGCGCATCTTTCTCGCGCCGGCGCTGACGCCGGACGGCAAGGACATCGCCTACTTCGGAGATCAGGGCGGCTTTTTCATCGATCTTTGGCTGGCGGACGCCGAGACGGGCCGGGTCAAGCAGCGGCTCGTCAAATCGACTCAGAACAACAACTACGAGAGCCTGCGCTTCATCAATTCGGCCGGGGCGTTTTCCCCCGACAGCCGCTATTTCGCGATCGCCGCCAAACACAAGGACCGCGATGACCTCGTCATCCTCGACGTCAAGCGGGGCCGCGAGGAACGACGCATTAAGGTCGGACTGAGCGGGCTGCAGACGCCGCAGTGGTCACCCGATGGGCGGCAACTGGTCTTCACCGGCTTCAACAACGGATTCACCGACCTCTACATCATCAACCGCGACGGGACGGGGCTGCAGCAGCTGACGCACGACAAGTTTGCCGATCTGCATCCGTCATGGTCGCCCGACGGCAACACGATCGCTTTCGTGACCGATCGCGGTAGCGAAACGGACTTCGATCTGCTGCGCTTCAGCAACCTGCGGATCGCGCTGCTGCACCTCCATACCGGGACCATCGAGCTGCTCGGCAACATGGCGGCCGGGAAGAACATCAATCCGGTGTGGTCGCCGGACGGCCGTTCCCTGGCGTTCGTGTCCGATCGCACGGGCATCAACAACGTCTTCCTGTACGACCTGAGCGACGGCCAGATATATCAGCTGACCAACATGTACACGGGTGTGCAGGGCATCACGCCGCTGTCACCGGTGCTGACGTGGGCGTCACGTGCCGATCGCATGGCGTTCGTCTACTACGAGGACGGCCAGTACAGCGTGTACTCGGTGGAGAATCCGCGCTCGCTGCGGCGCGCGCCGTATCGTGGCCCCGCCGCGCCGCCCGTCGTCACGCTGCTCGCCGCCGAGGGGCTCGACACGATCGTTCCGGCTCCAACCATCGTGACGGCCGCGGCGTCAGCCAACGCGCTCGGCGGCACCGGCAGCCCGGTGGGAACCATCGCGGCGGGCGCCCCCCCCCCTCCGAGGTCATCCTCGATCTACCGTTCGTCCGGTGGATTCCGCCCGTCGGCGCTGCCGCAGCCCGCCGAGTCCACGGCGGTACCGCCCGCGGTGACGGTGCGCGCGCTGCTCGACTCCGCGACGCTCGCTTTGCCCGACACGAACGAGTTCACATTCAAGCCGTACAAGGTCCGCTTCACTGCCGACTACGTCGTGCGGCCGACGGTGGGATACGAGCGTGACAACTTCGGCCGCGGCTTCTTCGGCGGCACCGCCATCGCGCTCTCGGATATCCTCGGCAATCATGCCGTGTTGCTGGCGGGATCGATCAACGGCCGGATCAGTGAAGCGCAGTTCCTGGGTGTGTACATTAACCAGTCCCATCGCATGAACTGGGCAGGTGGTTTCTCGCAGGATCCGCTGTACTTCTACGGCGGCAGCGACTGGACGAAGGTGGAGGATCCGAACAGCCCGGGCGACACGCTCCGTGTGTTCTCGTCGCGCACCCGCCGCTTTGTGATTCGCGACGCGTTCACCGAAGCGTACTACCCGTTCAGCCGCTTTAACCGCCTCGAGCTGGGGCTGCATGCCGTCAACATCGCGGAAGCGACGCTGGCGCTACAGACGGCGTTCGACGACAGTGGCAAGGTCGTCGGTCAGCAGATCATCACCGGCGGCGGTCCGTCAGCATCGTTCATTCAGCCGTCGCTGGCGCACGTCCACGACAACACGTTGTTCGGCTATGTCGGCCCGTTCGCCGGGTCCCGTTCGCGCTTCTCCATCGCCCCCGCGTTCGGGTCGTGGCAATTCACCAACGGCCTCGTGGACTACCGGCGGTACATCTTCTTCCGCCCGTTCACGATCGCGTTCCGCGGCATGACGTTCGGACGCTTTGGCCGCGACGCCGACCGCTTCCCGATCTTCGTCGGCAATACCGACATGATTCGCGGCTATACGGCCGGCTCGATCCGTAACCACGAGTGCGTCGCCAATCTCGCCTCGAGCGCCAATTCGCAGACCGGATGCGCGGAGCTGGACCAGCTGATCGGCTCCAAGGTGGCGGTCGGCAATGTGGAGCTGCGCTTCCCGCTGACCCGCAGCCTGGTGCTGGGGTTCCTCCCCGTCGGTTTCCCGCCGATCGAAGGCGCATTCTTCTACGACATCGGCATGGCGTGGAACGATGCGAGCACGGTCAAATGGAATCGGTCCGCGAGCGATGACCCGCGGCTCGTGAGGACGCCGCTGCGGAGCTGGGGTGGCTCGATCCGCGCCAACGTGTTCGGCCTGCTGATCATGCGACTCGATTACACCAAACCGCTCGACCGAGCGGGGATCCACGCGTACTGGACCATCAGTTTAGGTCCGACGTTCTAACTCCGCTTCACTAAAACAGTTGCAATGGCCTCGCCGGTTGTCTATTTTGTCCGGCGAGGCCATTTGCCCATCTCCCGTTTCCTTCTCTTCGCGATTGTTACGCTATGGGGTTGTGGCTCCCAGGCGCCGGCGGCCGTGTCGTCCCAACAACAATCGCCACAACGGCTTAGTCAGCTACAGCTCCTGGCGCGCTCGCCCGGCGTCGCGATCCGGCTACTCGCCAAGGGTGGGACGCCGCAGCTCTACCGCCTCCCCCGGCTCACGGCGGTCGAGGGGGTCCTGCGCGGCAAGCTCCCCCCTGTCGAACGGGTGGTTGGTCTCGATCCAGAATCGGAATTCCTCTTTGTAACGACCGCTAAGCACGAGCTGCTGGCGGTCGATCTCGGCAGCGGCCGGGTCGATACGGTGGCCGTGGCGATCGCGCAGGCGGCGCTCGGTCCGGATGGCACGCTGTACGCCGTGGATACGCTGCGCCACGTGATCTCGCTGTCGCGCCGCACGCGCTTCACGTGGCCACAACCGCTGACCGCGCTGCCGCGCGATCTCTTCGGGGCCACCGATCAACACCTCGTCGGCGTCATCCCGCAGGACCGGCTCCTCATCGCTGCCGCCGATCAGCCTCCGACGGTGCGCCCGATCGCCGCGGGCGGCGACGTCACGGCGAGCCGCTGGGGCGACCTCGTCGCGGTGGCCAGCGACTCAGGCGTCACCTTCTACGACCCGCTCGGCCGCCGCGATCCGGCGTTCGTGAAGCTCGCGGATGCGCCGCGCGCGCTGGCGTTCTCGCCGTCCGGCCACCGCATCTACGTCGCCAGGCGCAACGTGCCCGGGCTCGCCGTCATCGATCGCTACGAACGCACGGAGATCGACGGCGTCGCGCTCCCCGGCCCTGTCGCGGCGTTGCGCCTCGACCCGCTCGGCCGCTGGCTGCTCGCCCGCCCCGCGGTCGGTGATTCGGCATGGATCGTCGATCTGCCGATCAAGCGCCACACCGGCATCGTGCCGACGCAATGGCGTGCCGATTTGCCGGCCATCTCGCCCGACGGGATGCTGATCTACCGCCGCGGCAAGGATGTCGTGTCGGCGCGGCCCGATTCACTGACGGACGTCGGGAAGGTGACAAACGGCGCGGCAGACATCTGGATCCTGACCACGTGGCTGCCGCGCGGGGTGCCGGCCAATCCGGTGAGCGCGGCGGCCGCCGAGAGCGCGGGCGCCGGTGCGGAAGGCCCGCTGTACGTGCAGGTATCCACCTCGCAGAATCCCGAGTGGTCGGGGCATCTCGCCGACGATCTCACGCGGGCGGGACTGGCTGCGCGCGTCCTCGCGCCACAACATCCCGACGACGGCTATCGCGTCGTGCTCGGTCCATATGCGACGCGCGCGCAGGCCGAAGCCACAGGCCGGCGCCTGGGCCGGCCCTTCTGGATCTACCAACCGTCACAGTGAGCACGTTCCGCCAGCTGCCGCTCTCGCGGCTCGGTCACCTCGTTCCGCCGCTCATCGACGGTGCCGCGCTGGTCGCGCTGATGCCGGTCACCGACGACCTGCAGTGGGCGGCGAAAGCCGCGTGGGACATCGGCCGCATCGCCGCACGGGACGGACGCCGCGTTGCGCTCGTCGATCTGTGCCTCGAGCATCCCGCGCTGCACGAGATCACGGGCCTGGCGAGCACCGAAGGGATCGTCGATGCCTTCGAGTATGGCGTTTCGCTGAACAAGGCGGCGCACGAGGTGACCGGAGTCTTCATCATTCCCGCGGGCTCTGTCACCGCGAATCCGGCTGAGGTCTACGGTCACGCGCGCTGGCGGAAGTTGCATGCCGGGTTCCGCTCGGAAGGAGCGCTGCTGCTCGCGTTTCTGCCGGCGTCGGGACTGGCGCAGCTCGCGGCCGATCCTGATGGCGTGATCGTGCTCGCACCGGAGGGTGTCACCGCGGAGTTCGCGATCGGACGCGACGTCCCGCTGCTCGGAGTCGTGCGCGATCGCTGGCTGCCATCGACTGGCGGCGGGCGCAGCTCGCCGCCACCAATGACGGTGCCCGTCGCGGTCGAGCCGCGCCGCGGGCCTCGCGTCGTGCTGGTGGCACTGCTGGTGGCGGCGTTAGCGGTGGGAGGATGGACGCTGCTCGCGCGAGCGCGCGAGTCAGCCCTCGTCGCTCCCCCTCCCCCCGCTCCCCACACTATGCCCGCACCTGCTCCCAGCTCCCGGCTCCCTGCTCCTCCGAAACCCGACACCCTCGGTTGGACCATTCAGCTCGCGGCATACGCGTCCATGGACAAGGCCCTCGCTCACGCGGACAGACTCGCCGCCGATGCCGGTGTGCCGGCACTCGTGACGCCGGTGCCGCAGAGCGGGAACCGAGGCACCGTCTGGTATCGCGTCCTCGCGGGATCGTACGCGACGCGGGCCGCTGCCGGCAACGCACGGGCGCAGCTGTGGCGTCGCAGCATCGTCGCGGAAGGCATCGGCGATTTGCTGCTCGCTCCGTATTCGTATCACGCGCCGGCGGGCGCGACACTCGACATGCTGCGCCGCCGCGGCCTCCCGGCGGTGCGCTGGTCCAACGGCGTCATCCTGCTGGGCGCCTTCGCGGCACCGGACCAGGCGGCGTTTACCCAGGCGGCACTCAAGCGCGCCGGTGTGCGCGCGAACCTACTCCCTCGCATGGGGACACCATGAGACTGAGCAGGCTCGAGCTCTCGGGCTTCAAGTCGTTCGCCGGATCGGTGGAGCTGCCATTCGAGCAAGGCGTGACCGCCATCGTGGGGCCGAACGGCTGCGGCAAGTCGAACATCTCCGACGCGGTGCGCTGGGTGCTCGGCGAGCAGTCGCCCCGCCTGCTGCGCGGGGGAAAAATGGAAGACGTGATCTTCCAGGGATCCACCGGCCGCCGGCCCACCAATGTCGCGGAAGTGTCGCTGGTCTTCGATAACTCCGACGGCACCCTGCCGATCGCGTATCAGGAAGTCGTGGTCACGCGTCGCCTGTCGCGTTCCGGTCAGAGCGAATACATGCTGAATCGTTCGCCGGTACGGCTCCGGGACATCCAGGACCTGTTCCGCGGCACCGGTCTCGGCGCCGATGCCGCGGTCGTGATGGAAGCGAAGATGATCGAGGCGCTGCTTTCCGAGAAAGCCGAGGAGCGGCGGGCGTTGTTCGAAGAAGCGGCGGGCATCGGTTTGTATCGGGACCGCAAGAAGAGCACCGAGCGCCGGCTCGAGGAGACGGCGGCCGATCTCGCCCGCCTCGAAGATCTCATCGCCGAAGTGCAGACGCAGGTCCGCAGTCTCGCCCGCCAACGCGGCCGAGCCGAACGCCACGGCAAGATGATCGAAGAGCGCTTCGGGATCGCGATGACGCTGGTACGCCGGGAGATCGAAGACTTCGATCTATCGCTGGGGTCGCTGGGCGTGCGCGCGCGCGAGCTGGCGGAGGCGCTCCCCGCGGCGCGCGCGCGCCTGAGCGATGCCGAGCGGCAGCGCGAGGCTCGCGTGCAGGCGCGCCACACCGGCGAAGCGCGGCGCACCGAAGTCGAGCGGCGGCTCGGCGACGCGAAGCTCGAGGTTGGCCGGTTGGAGAGCGACCTCGCACTGGCGGCTGAGCGCCTGGGCAACGCGGGGCAGCGGCGTCAGACCGCCGCCGACGAGCGCGTGCAGGCCGAACGCCGGGCGGCGCAGGCGGAGCGCGAGCATGAAGCGGCGGCCGCCGAGCGCAGTGCGGCCGAGCGCGATCTCGCCGCCGTACAGAGCGAGCTGGGGGCCCGAACCGGAGAAGAGGACGACGTGCGCGGCCGTCTCACGGCGGAGCGGCTCGCCGTGCGTGCGCTCGAAGAGGGGCTGCAACGCCGCGCCGAAACCGCGCGGGCGCTCGAGATCGAAGGGGGGGCGTTGGACCGGGAGCGCAGCGAGCTGCGCGAGCAGCTGACGCTTGCCACCGCCGAGCGGCAGGACCATGAGGCCGCCGCCCAGGCTGCCGCGCGCGATGCCGCTGCCGCCGCACAGCGCGTCAACCGCGATGCGCAAGCCGCCGTTCGGGCTGTGGAAGCATTGCAGCATGCACGCCGGCACGTCGCCACGCTGCATGAACAGGAGATGAGTGCCCGATCGGCGCGGCGTCAGACGGAAGCCGCGCTGGCGCAGTTCGAGGCGCGACGTGACGCCCTCAGCGAGCTGGACCGCGAGCACGTAGGTCTCGCGCCGGCGGCGGCGGCACTGCTCAAAGCGCGTCTGCCCGGTGTGCTGGGACCACTCGCCGACTACGTGCGGACCAGCCGGCGCGATGCCGAGCTGGCGGAGCGGCTGCTCGGGGAATGGCTGCACGCGGTGCTGGTCCGCGATGCGTCCGCCATCGAGGCCATCAGCGCGTGGCACGCGGAAACGCAGCCTGGACCGCTGGTGCTACTGCCCTCCGTCCCGGGCCCGCGGCTCGGCGCCGATGGCCACCCGCTGCAGGACGAGCTGCGCGTGGACGGGCCCGCGGCGGCGTGGGTTCGCGCGTTGCTCGCCGGCCACGAGGTCATCGGGAGCGGCGCGCTGCGCCGTGCCAACGGCGCCGTGTTCCTCGACAGCGGCACGCCGGCCGCCGGACCGCTCCAGCGCCGCGCCGAGCTGGAAGCGCTGGAGAAGGAAGTGCGCGACGCCCAGAGCAATCTCGACCGCGCGCGCGCGACCGAGGAGTCGACCGTGAAGGAACTGTCGGCGGCGGAAGCGAGTCTCACGACGGCGGGACAGAACGCCGAGCAGGCGCGCCACGCCGAGTTGGAAGCCGGTGCGGAAAAGGGCGAAGCCGATCGGGGCCTCATCCATGCGCGCCGCCAGGCCGAAGAAGCGAGCGCGCAGGTCGAGCGCCTCACGCGCCGCCTCGCGGAAGTCGAAACGCGGCTCGGCGCGGTCCACGTCGAGCTGCAGGAGCGTGAGATGGAGCGCCTGCGCTCCGCCGAACAGCTCGGGGCCGAGCGCGCGGGGCTCGCCGACCTCGAAGCACAGCAGGAAGCGGCACGCGAGCAGCGCGTGCGCTGGCAAGTCGAGGCGGCGCAGGTCGAGGCGCGCTTGGCTGCTGCCGCCGAGCGCGCCGGTCGCGCGAATACGGATGCGACGGCTTCCCGCGAACAGGCAGGGGCTCGCGCCGAGGAGATCGCCCGGATCGAGCGCGAGACGGCGGTGCTCACGACGCAACGCGCACAGTGGGCAGACACGCTGCAGGAGCGTCGCCTGGCACTGGTCGAGCTCGAGACCGCCGCCAGGGATGCCGAGGCGAATGTCGGCATGACCGACGCCGATCTCGGCCAGGCCGAGGGCGCCCTCGATCAGGCGCGGAAGGCGCTCGCCGCCCTGGGCGAGGAGGAGCACCGGCTGCAGCTCGAGCGCACCGAAGTCGAGGGGCGCAAGCGCGGGCTGGTGGAGCGCGTCGAAACCGAATGGCGCAAGCCGCTCGACAAGCTGCTCGCCGAAGCGCCCGAGGTCTCGGGAGACATCGAGTGGCTGCGGCAGGAGAACGACCGGCTGCGCGGCGCCATCGACGCCGTCGGGCCGGTCAACGCCCTGGCCGTCGAGGAGCACGCGGAAGAGACCAAGCGCCTCGAGTTTCTCCAGACGCAGCGCGACGATCTCGTGACCGCCCGCAATTCGCTGCAGCAGGCGGCGCGTGAGATCGATCAGACGGCGAAAGCGCTCTTCCTCGATTCGTTCGCCAAGGTCCGGGAGCATTTCCGCTCGGTGTTCCAGACGTTGTTCGGCGGCGGCGAATGCGATGTCCGTCTGGCGAACGAAGACGAGCCGCTGGAAAGCGAAATCGAGATCCATGCGGCGCCGCGGGGCAAACGGACACAGCGCATTCACCTGCTGTCCTCCGGCGAGCGCACCCTCGTCGCGGTCTCGCTGCTGTTCGCGATTTTCCTCGCCAAGCCGAGCCCGTTCTGCCTACTCGACGAGGTGGACGCCCCCCTGGACGACGCCAACGTCGGCCGCTACGTGCGCCTGCTGGCGGAGTTCAAGGATCAGACACAGTTCATCGTCATCACGCACAATCCGAGGACGATGCAGGCGGCCGATGCCGTCTACGGTGTCACGATGCAGGAGCCGGGTGTCTCGACGATCGTCGGGGTCCGCCTCGGCCAGATGGAACCTGTGTAGCGTCGATGCGGCGGTTCTTCTGGATCGTATTCCTGCCTGCTGGGTTGGCTGCGCAGCGGCCCGCGGTTTCTCCCGTACTGCCACAACTCTTGCAACGCGTGCAAGACACCACCGTGTCGGTTTGGCTCTTCGCCCGGCCGGGCGTCCCGCTCGACGCGCTCAGTGATCGCGTAACCGCCTCCGGCGCGCGGGTGCGCGTGCACAGCCGCTGGCTCAATGCCATCAGTGCCGATGTGCCCAGCGCCGCGCTCCGCATGCTGCTTCAGGATCGCGATTTGCGCCGTGTTCAGCCGCTGGGGCGATTCCGCGTGCCGGCCGATCGCCGCCGCGCCCTCGAGGTGCTGCGGTCGCCGACGGGCGGCGCGGACACCTGCCCGGCCGGCGGCGATCCCGTGTACGGTCCCTCCGACATGCCCTATCGGCGCCTGCATTTGCGGCCGCTTTCCGACCGCGGCCATCGCGGTGCCGGGGTGCGCGTCGGCATTCTCGACACCGGTTTCGACACGCAGAACCCCGCGTTCACCACCGTCACCGTCACCGCGCAGCACGACTTCGTGTTCAACGACAACGTCGTGCGCGACGAACCAGGCAAGGACGTCGCCGGCGCCCAGTTCCATGGGACGGCCGTCTGGTCGCTCTTTGCGGGTGACGTTCCGGGACGGCTGCGCGGCATCGCGCCGGACGCGACCTATCTGCTCGCCAAGACCGAGGACGTCAGAACCGAGACGCGCGTTGAAGAAGACAACTACGTCCACGCGCTGGAGTGGGCGGATTCAATCGGCGTCGACATCGTCTCTTCGAGCCTCGCGTATCTCATCTTCGATAACGGGTTCAGCTACGCGCCATCCGACCTCAACGGCGACATCGCGGTGACCACCGTCGCGGTCGATGCGGCGGCTCGACGGGGGATCATCGTCGTGACCGCCGCCGGCAACGAAGGGCCGGGGTTCCGCACGGTCTGGACGCCGGGCGACGCCGATTCGGCACTCACCATCGGCGCCGAAGATTCACTCGGCGGCATCGCGTTCTTCTCGAGCCGCGGGCCGACCGCCGACGGCCGGCTCAAGCCTGACTTCACCGCCCCCGGCGTGGCCGTCTGCGTCGTTACCGGGCCCGGTGCGCTGTTGCGCGAAGCGGGCACGTCGTTCGCCACGCCGCTCACCGCCGCGGGCGTCACTCTCATGAAGGAGCTACTCCCGACGCTCGGACCGATCGCGATGCGCGACACGTTGCGCGCGTTCGCATCCCACCGCGCTTCACCCGATTCCACTTTCGGCTGGGGCAGCCCCGACTTCGCCGCATCGGCCGGGCTCGCCCCGCACCTCAATGCCCTCGCGCCCGTCGTCAGCCCGCTCACGACGATCACACCGACTTTTTCCTGGGATGCCGGAACGCTGTCCGGCTCGACGGTGACGTACCGGCTGCGGATCGCGCGCGACAGCTCGTTCGCGAATGTCGTCCTCGACACCGCGCTGGGGACCGCGCTGTCGTTCGACCTGACTCGCCCGCTGAAAGGCGCGTCCATCTTCTGGCGCGTGGACGGGCGGGCGGACACGGGCGACACCGCAAGCACGCCACGCGTTGGACCACTCCTGGTACCGCCGTGGGCGGTTCTGACCTCGCTCAGCGCACCGGGCGGTGCCGTCACCGACTCCGCCCAGCCGACCTTCACGTGGGACCCGGTGGCGGTGTCCTCACCGCCTGGTCCCTTCACGTATGACTTGCAGGTGCAGCGCATCGTGACGGGACTGTTCGACTTCGGCATCGCCGGCCTGCGGGATACGAGCTTCACCCTCCCGCAGCCGCTCGAGCGCAACACGGCGTATCGCTGGATCCTGGTCGTGCACGCCGGTTCCGATACCAGCATGATCAGGAGCCAGGGCTCGTTCCTCGTGGTGGACGGAGGGATGCCGACGTCGACGTTGCTGTATCAGAACTTCCCCAACCCCTTCCCCGCCGCCGGACGCGATTCTACGTGCCTGTGGTTCGACGTCGCCACGACCGGCATGGTGGAGCTCGATATTCTGGACCTGCGCGGCAACCACGTGCGGCACTTTATCCCCGGGCCCGATTTCCCGGCAATCCTGCCCGCGGGCCGCTACGGCCGCGGCTCGTCGGGGGGCGGGGGGGGCGGAGGGATCTGCGATCCGCGCCTGATGTGGGACGGCCGGGCTGATGACGGGCACCCGTTGCCCGCCGGCGTATATCTCGCCAAGCTCAAGGCGCCCGGGTTGCTGGTGTTCAAGCGAATCGTCTTCAGGGGAAGGTGAGTATGGAACTCGTCACCGTCGGCACCGGCACAGTCGCACCGTCGGCCCGTCGTACATGCCCCTGTCACTGGGTGGCGCGCGGCGATCTGCGCATGCTGCTCGACTGCGGCGCCGGCTCGCTGCACCGGCTGGCGGAGTTCGGGTTGCCGTGGCATCAGGTGACGCACGTCATCCTCACGCACTTCCATCCCGACCATTGGGGCGAGCTGCCGATGCTCGTGTACGCGCTCAAGTACACGACGGAGCCGCCGCGCCGCGAGCCGTTCGTGATCCTCGGCCCTCCCGGCGTCGTGCAGCTGCTGCGCACGCTGGCTGAGGGGTATGGTCACTGGCTGCTCGATCCCGGCTTCCCGATCGGCATTCTCGACGTGCGCGACGGCGAGCCGTTCCCGCTGAACGCCGATGTCAGCCTCGAGACCTTCCCGGTGCCGCATACGACCGAGAGCGTCGCACTCTCGCTGGTTGCGCCTGAGGGGCGCCTCGTGTACACCGGCGATACCGGGCCCAGCTCCGAGCTGGCCCGCTGGGCCGGCGGCTGCGACCTGCTGTTGGCGGAGTGCTCGCTGCCCGAGGCGAGAGCGATGGACACCCATCTCACTCCCGAACGTGCCGGGGAGCTGGCGAAAGAGGCGGCCGCGAAGCGCTTAGTCTTGACGCACTTCTATCCCCCTGTAGAAACTTCGGACCCGGCAAAGCTCGCCGGCACGCGCTTCGCCGGGCCGGTCACCGCCGCGAAAGACGGCGATCGCTTCACCATCGGAGATGGGAGACGCTAGTTGTGCTGATCGTGATGCGTCATGGCGCTACGCGCGACGAGGTCGAGAAGGTCATCTCTGTCATCGAGGAGATGGGCTATCAGGCGCAGCCCATGCCCGGGGTGCAACGCACCGCGGTCGGTCTCGTCGGCAACGATGGGCGCGTCGATGCCTCGCGCCTCGAAGGCTTGCCCGGCGTTCATGAGGTCATTCACGTCTCGCAGCCGTACAAACAGGTCAGCCGCGAGTGGAAGGCTGATCCAACGGTGGTCCGTCTGGCGGGTGGCGTGGCGTTCGGCGGCACCGAAGTCGTCGCGATCGCGGGGCCGTGCTCCGTGGAGAGCGAGCGGCAGATCGTCGAAGCAGCGCGACAGGTAAAAGAAGCGGGCGCGGTGGTGTTGCGCGGCGGCGCGTGGAAGCCTCGCAGCTCCCCCTACTCGTTCCAGGGATTGGGCAAGCCGGGTCTGCGGCTGCTGGCCAAGGCCCGCGAAGAAACGGGGTTGTTGATCTGCACCGAGGCGATGGACGAAACGGGGCTTGGCTGGGTCGCCGAGATGGCGGACATCGTGCAGATCGGTGCGCGCAACATGCAGAACTTCTCGCTCCTCAAGGTCGCCGGGCGCTGCGGCAAGCCGGTGCTGCTCAAGCGCGGCATCAGCGCGACGGTGCAGGAGCTGCTGCTGTCGGCGGAGTATTTATTGGCCGAAGGCAATCACGACGTGATTCTGTGTGAGCGCGGCGTGCGCGGCTTCGATCCCGCGACGCGCAATCTGTTCGATCTCACGGCGATTCCGGTCGTGCACAAGCTGTCGCACTTGCCGATCATCGCCGATCCGTCACACGGCACGGGCCTGCGCGACAAGGTGATCCCGATGGCGCGCGCGGCGGTCGCGGCCGGCGCTGACGGCATCATGGTGGAAGTGCACCCCAACCCCGAGGAAGCGCTGTCGGACGGCGCGCAGTCGCTGTTCCCCGATCAGTTCGCGCAGCTGATGCGCGAGGTCCGCATTATCGCCGAGGCCATAGGGCGACGGGTGGCGGAGCCGGCAGCGGTAGGGGCATGAAGGTTGGAATGTTGGAAGGTTGGACGGTTGGAATGCTGCTTTTCCTTCCAACCTTCCAACCTTCCAACCTTCCATCCCAGGATCCATTACCCATCCTCGACCGGGACGGCGGCTGTGGCTCTACACGCCGAGCACCACGCCAGGCCAGGTGATCCGCACGGCGATCCCCGGCACTGGCACGACCGGTCCCAATCTGATCGGGCAGTTTGTCGAGCGACCGCGTGAGCGCTACGACGCCCGCTATGTGCGCGTCGATTCGCTTCCGGACGGCCCGGTGGACGTCATCGCGCTCAAGCCACACGCGAAGGATCTGCCGTACTCCGAGGCGACGGTCTGGATCGCGAAGCAGGATGGGCTGGTGCGGCGGATCGAGATCGTGGAGACATCGGGACAGCAGCGAACGATAACATTGCAGCATCTCGCGGTGAATCAGGCAATTTCTGCCCGAGAATTCAGATTCTCCCCGACTTCTGGAGTACGGGTGGTAGATCAGTAGCCGGGATGTACGCCAGGCCTTCACGGGCCGCCTCGCTGGGCGGCCCGTGGCGTCTCTCCGGCTACGGGCGCGCTCGGATCATCATTGCGGCGGAGGGTATGGCGGGTACGCTGCCGGGCAATACAAAGGCGATGGGCATGAGTCCGTTGCGGTCCCGGGCTCGCAGTTGTCCCAATCGTTGCCGTCGCAGCACGCCGCATTGCAATCCCACTGCAACGTTGTGCAGTTCAACGTCTCCGGCCAACCGGCGCCCCCGCAAGCGCGCGGCTTCGTCGAACAGTTGGGCTCGGGCTGCGCGTCGCCGATGTTCGTAG
>WNFX01001089.1_pt1 | contig 27750 bp, 16 predicted proteins | sample 5400111 | NCBI WGS metagenome assembly WNFX01 (sample SAMN13153363, study PRJNA577476) | soil metagenome | isolation source: 40 cm soil or saprolite under grassland replicate 1 | place: USA:California | collected 2016-06-15
CCACGCGCGTCGAGGTCGTTGATCACCGCCCACGTCAGCGTGGGCGACGACACGGTCGCGAGCGCACCCAACGCCAGCGCCACGGCGAGCGCGTCGCGGAACGGTTGATGCGCCGTCAGCGGAAACCAGGGACTCACGGTGAGAACGACCAGCGTCACGGCGGCGAACGGAATTGCCATTGCACCGCCGACGACGCGGGCCATGACCCGGCGCCGATCGCCGCGCAGCACGTCGGCCGTGAGCTCGCTGCCCACCGCGAAGGCGATCAATGACAGCGCGCCGTGCGAAATTGGGGCGAGCGCCGCGAGCTCGTCGGCACGCACCAGACCGAGCCACGCCGGACCGGCGGCGAGGCCGGCGACGAGGTAACCGACGATGCGTGGCAGCCGCAGCCGTTGTGCGATCGTTCCGGCGACGTACGCCGCGAGCGTCAGGAATCCCAGGGCGAGCGTCGCGCGCGCTTCGAGTGGTCCTCCCCCACCGCGCGCGAGCCGCTGCAACACCGCCATGACGACGAACGTGAGCGCCAGCATCAGCCATTGCATGACCGCGCAAAATACGGCATCTTCAAGTGCGTAACCATGCCGTTCGTTCATCTCCACACGCACAGCGAGTACTCTCTCCTCGACGGCGCCAACCGGATCCCGGACCTGCTGGACCGGGTGCGGGCGTTGGGCATGGATTCGCTCGCCATCACGGACCACGGCAATCTCCACGGCGCGTGGTCGTTCTACGCCGAAGCGAAGGCGCGAAAGATCCGGCCGATCCTCGGCTTCGAGGCGTACCTCGCCTTCGGCAGCCGCAAAGCGCGCGAGAAGCCCGCCGCCGACGCCCCCCTCGCGGCCCCGTATTCGCACCTCGTGCTACTCGCCCGCAACAAGGTCGGCTATCAGAACCTGATCAAGCTCTCGTCCATCGGTTTTCTCGAGGGTTATTACCGCCGGCCGCGCATCGATAGGGAAGTGCTGGAGCGCCACCACGAAGGCATCATCGGCCTGGCCGCGTGCCTGTCGGGCGAAATCGCGCTCTATCTGCGCCAGGGGAATTACGCGGCGGCCAAGGCGAGTGCCGAGTGGTTTGCGCGGACGTTCGGGCCGGACGGCTTCTGGCTCGAGATCCAGAATCACGGCATTGCGGAAGAACAGCTCGTGACGGAAGGCATGCTCCGCCTCGGCGCAGAGCTGGGGCTCCCGGTCGCGGCGACGAACGACGCGCACTACCTCAGAAAGGAAGACGCCGAAGCGCACGACGTGCTGTTGGCGATCGGGACGGGAAAGGACCTCGACGATCCCAAGCGGTTCCGCTTCTTCGGGCAGGAGAGCTACGTCAAGTCCGAGGCCGAGATGCGCAAGGTGGTCGGCGATCGGTCCGAGACGCTGGCCGAGACGGCGCGCGTCGCGGATTTGTGCGAGTTCGACTTCGAGAAGCGCTATTTCCTGCCACAGTATCCGCGCCCGGCGGAGTTCGCGTCCGACCAGGACCTGCTCGTCCACCTGGCGCGGCGCGGCGCGATCGAGCGGTACGGCGATCCCCTGCCCGCCGCCGTGGAGCAGCGTCTGGAGTACGAGCTCGACGTCATCACGCGCACCGGCTACGCCGGCTATTTCCTCATCGTCTACGATCTCGTCAAGGCGGCGCGCGATCGCGGCATCCCGGTCGGCCCGGGACGCGGCTCCGCCGCCGGGTCGCTGATCGCGTATGCGCTGCGCATCACGACCGTCGATCCGCTGAAGTTCGATCTGCTGTTCGAGCGCTTCCTGAACCCCGAACGGATCTCGATGCCGGACATCGATCTCGATTTCTGCTTCGAGCGTCGCGGCGAGGTGCTGGAATACGCCCGCGAGCGCTACGGCCGCGAGTCCGTCGGCCAGATCATCACGTTCGGGACGCTGAAGGCCCGCGCGGCGTTCCGCGACGTGGCGCGCACGCTGCGCGTCGAGATGGGCGACGTGGAGCGGCTCACCAAACTGATTCCGTCGGGACCGGCGTTCTCCGTCACGCTCGCGGAAGCGGGCGAGAAGGTGCCGGAGGTGAAAGCGGCCGCGGCGCAGGACGAACGCATCCGCAAGGTCCTCGATCTGGGCTCGCGCATCGAGGGCCTGGCGCGCCACGCGTCGGTGCACGCGGCGGGCGTCGTCATCGCGCCCGGGCCGCTCACCGACTACGTCCCGGTGTGCACGGCACCCGACTCCAAGAGCGATGCCCCCCCCGACGCGATCATCACGCAGTACGACATGGCCGGCATCGAACAGGTCGGGATGCTGAAGATCGACCTGCTCGGGCTGAAGACGCTGACCGTGCTGCACGACGCGACCAAGATGGTCGCCGAGCGTCATGGGGTGACGATCGATCTCGAGCGGCCCGACCTGGACGACCCCAAAGTCTACGAGCTGCTGCGCGCGGGCCGCACGGCGGGCATCTTCCAGTTCGAATCGCCGCTGGCCACCGATTGCCTGCGCAGCATGAAGTGCGATCGCTTCGACGACCTCGTCGCGACGAACGCCCTGCTCCGCCCCGGCCCGCTCGACACGGGGATGTACCTCGTCTTCATCAACCGCAAGCTCGGCCGCGAGAAGGTGCGCTATCCGCATCCGGCGCTGGAAGAGATTCTCGCGCCGACCTACGGCGTGATCGTCTATCAGGAGCAGGTGATGCGCATCGCGAGCGCGCTCGCCGGCTACTCGCTGGCCGAAGCCGACGTGCTGCGCAAGGCGGTCGGCAAGAAGATCAAGGAGCTGATCCAGGAGGAGCTGGGCAACTTCGTGAAGCGCGCCATCGCGCGCGGCCACGACAAGAGGACGGTCGAAGAGATCGCCGCACAGATCGAGACGTTCGGCCGCTACGGCTTCAACAAGTCACACTCCGTCGCGTACTCGATCCTCTCCTACCAGACGGCATGGTTCAAGGTCTACTATCCCGCGGAGTTCATGGCGGCGCTGCTGTCGTCGGAAATCGGTAACACCGACCGCGTCGTGCAGTACATCAACGAGGCCCGCGAGCTCGACCTGCAGGTCCTCGCACCCGACGTGAACGAATCGGGTTACAAGTTCACGGTCGTCGGTGACCGGCGCATCCGATTCGGGCTGGGGGCCGTGCGCAACGTCGGGGAGGGCGCCATCGCGTCCATTATCGCGGGACGACGGTCCGCACCGTACCGCTCACTGGTCGAGTTGTGCGACCGCATCGACTTGCGGCTGTGCAACAAGCGCGTCATCGAGTCGCTGATCGATGCCGGTGCGTGCGACTCGCTCGGGGGAGAGGGGGGGCGTGCGCAGCTCGTGGCGGCGCTGGATCACGCCTTCAGCGAAGCGCAGGTCCGCCAGCAGGAGCGCTTCACCGGGCAGCATGCCTTATTCGGCGAGGAGACCCCCGTCCCCCGTCCCGCGTCCCCCCTCCCCGACGTCGAGCCCTGGACCGAACACGAGCGCCTGTCGCGCGAGAAGGCGGTGCTGGGCTTCTTCATCTCCGGCCACCCCCTCGCCAAGTATCGCGCCGAGGTGGAGCTTTTCGGGACGCGCACGACCGCCACCCTCGGCATATGGAGCCCCCAGAAAGTGACGATCGCGGCGGTGGTCACGCTGGTGAAGCGCCAAGTCTCCAAGAAGTCGGGGGCGGAATACGCGCGCCTCACGCTCGAGGACTTTCACGGTGCGGCGGAGGCGCTGGTGTTCCCGGAGGCGTGGGCCAAGCTGAGCGCCGTGATCCGCGCCGATGGCGCCTACGTCCTGACGGGCGGATACATCGCGCGGGACCGTGGCGAAGAACAGGCACCGTTCGTCGTCGAGTCGGCACGGACGCTCGATGAGCTGAGGCCCAGCGGAGCCATCGGCGTAGCGCTGCGGTGGACCGCGGCCAATCGGCCCCAGCCCGAGACGACGCGCGCGATCGCGGCGCTGTGCGCGGCCCACCCGGGCCCGACGCCGTTGTTCATCGAATGGCGGAACGAGAATGGCGGCAAGGAACGCGACGAGAACGGCACGCCGGTCCGCCTGCGGAGCCGCAGCTTCCGGGTGGACGCGGCGGATGACCTGCTGGCAGCACTGCGGGATCTTTTGGGGGCGGACGGCGTGCAACTGGTGAAGGCCTGATGGCGACATACACCCTGGATTTCGAGCGCCCGCTGCTCGAGCTGGAAAAACAGATCGAGGAGCTCAAGCGCGTCGCCGGGGAGAAGCCGGAGCTCACCAGGAACATCAAACCGCTCGAAGATCAACTGGCGACGTTACGGCTCGAGATCTACCGCAGCTTGACGCCGATGCAGCGCGTCCAGGTGGCCCGCCATCCCCGCCGTCCCTACCCACTCGACTACGTCAACACCGTGTTCACCGATTTCGTCGAGCTGCACGGGGACCGGCTGTTCCGTGACGATCCCGCCATCATCGGAGGCTGGGCCCGGCTGGACGGCACGAGCGTCATGGTCATCGGCCACCAGAAGGGCCGCGACACCAAGGACAACCTGTACCGCAACTTCGGCATGGCGCACCCGGAGGGCTACCGCAAGGCGATGCGGCTCATGCGGCTGGCCGCGAAGTTCGGCGCGCCGGTCATCACGCTGGTGGATACGCCCGGTGCGTATCCCGGGCTGGGGGCCGAAGAGCGCGGCCAGGCGGAAGCGATCGCCAGCAGCCTCATCGAAATGGCGTCGCTCAAGACGCCGATCATCACCGCGGTGATCGGTGAGGGCGGCTCCGGCGGCGCCCTGGCGGTGGGCCTCGCCGACCGCGTGCTGATGCTGGAGAACTCCGTCTATTCCGTCATCTCGCCCGAGGGCTGCGCCGCGATTCTGTGGAAGGACGCCAGCCAGCGCGAGCGGGCCGCCGAGGCGCTCAAGATCACCGCGCAGGACCTGCTGAACCTCGGTGTCATCGACGAGATCATCCCCGAACCCCCCGGCGGCGCGCATTCCGACCCCGAAGCGGCGGCCGCGTCACTCGGCGACGCGCTGCAGCGCCACGTGAGCCAGCTGCGCAAGTTCAAGATCGATAAGCTCCTCAAACGCCGCGAAGAGAAGTACCTTTCCATGGGTGTGCTAACCGAGAAGTGAGTTGACAAGTGTCATCGAAGTCCGGTTCAAAGGGAACCGGCGCGAATACTTCAGCTGGCCGTCCGCAGACTCCTCCCCGCTCCGACTCGATGACGCGGTCATCGTCGAGGTCGAGCGCGGGCAGGACTTGGGGATCGTGTCGGCTGTCGGCGCGATTGCGGCCAAAAAGTGTGAGCGGTGCGGTGCGTGCGGTCCTCACCCCCCGGCCCCCTCTCCGCCAGCGGAGAAGGCGGGCGAAACTACGACTATTCGGAACATCGTCCGGCCGGCCACTGCCGATGACCGCAAGACCGCGGCCGACCTGCGCATCAATGAAGAAGACGTGCGCCGCACCGTGCGTGACCGGGTGCGGCAGCACGCCCTCCCGATGAAGGTGTCCGACGCCGAATGGCAATGGGACAAGCGCAAATTGACGATCTACTTCACCGCCGAGCAGCGCGTCGACTTCCGGGCCCTGGTGCGCGATCTCGCCGGGGTCTTCCGGACACGCATCGAGCTGCGCCAGATCGGCGCGCGCGATGAGGCCCGGCGCCTCGACGGCATCGGGCGGTGCGGGCGGCAGCTGTGCATCTCGAGCTGGCTGCCCGAAGGCCGGCCGGTGAGTTTGTCGCTCGCCAAGGCGCAGGGGCTGTCGCTCAACCCGGTGCAGATCTCCGGACCGTGCGGCCGGCTGCTGTGCTGCCTGCATTACGAGCACGACTTCTACGTGCAGCAGCGCAAACGCTTCCCGAAGGAAGGCAAGACGCTGAAGACGAGCGTGGGGAACGAGCGCGTCGTGTCGATCGACATCTTCCGGGAGCGGGTGACCCTGCGGGCCGACGACGGGACCACGCGCGTGGTCACGCTGGACCAGCTGCGGGTGTAGTGGCGAAGTTCTACATCACCACCGCCATCGATTACTCCAACGGCGATCCCCACCTGGGGCACGCCCTGGAGAAAGTCGGCGCCGACTGCATCGCACGCTATCGCCGGCTGCGGGGAGATCAGGTGCATTTTCTCATGGGGATGGACGAGCATAGCCAGTCCGTCATCCAGGCGGCGGCCCGGGCCAACGTCACCCCGCGCGAATGGGTGGATCGGATGGCGACCACCTTCGCCGATTACTGGCGGCGGCTGGAGTGCAGCAACGACGACTGGATCCGCACCACCGAGCCGCGCCACGTGCGCGGCGTCGTGGCGCTGCTGGAGCGCATTCAGCAACGGCGTCCGGACGATCTGTACGTCGCCGATTACGAGGGGCTGTACTGCACCGGCTGCGAGGAGTTCAAGCAGCCGGCCCAGATCGCGAACGGCCACTGCATCGAGCATCCCACCCTCGATCTCATCGCCACCAAAGAGCGCAATCATTTCTTTCGCCTGAGCGCCTACAGCCAGCGGTTGCTGCAACTGATCGCCACCGGCGCGCTGGGCGTCGAGCCGGCGATCCGGCGCAACGAGGTGGTGCGGCTGATCGAGGACGGCCTGCAGGATGTTTCCATTTCGCGGCAGCGGCTGCCCTGGGGCATTCCCTTCCCCGGCGATCCCGACCAAACCGTCTATGTCTGGTTCGATGCGCTGATCAACTATTTGTCGGCGACGGGATTTCCCGAGCCCGGCTACGAGCGGCTGTGGCCGGCCGACCTGCACGTGGTCGGCAAGGGCATCACGCGATTTCACTGCGTGATCTGGCCGGCGATGCTGCTCGCCGCCGGGCTCGAGCTGCCGCGCGTCGTGTGGGCGCATGGCTACGTGCAGTGGGAAGGCAAGAAGATGAGCAAGACCGCCGGCACCGTCGTGAACGTTCGCACCGCGATCGAGCGGCACGGCCCCGACGCGCTGCGCTACTTCCTCATGCGCGAGGTCGGGTTCGAGAACGACGGCGACTTCACGTGGGACCGGTTCGACGCTCGCTACACCGCGGATCTCGCCGACACGTTCGGCAATCTCGTGTCGCGCGCGCTGTCGATGGTGCAGCGCTATCGCGACGGCATCGTGCCCGATGACTCGCGGGCGGGGGGGTCGAGACGCGATTCGCCGCTCGAGCGGGCGGCGCGGGAGACGCTGGCCGGGTACACGCGCGCGATGGATGCACAGCAGCTGCAGCAGGGCGCCGCGTTGTTCATCGACTTTGCGTCGCGCGGCAATCGCTACGTCGAGGAGACGGCGCCGTGGAAGCTCGCCAAAGCGAAACGCGACGCCGAGCTCGACACCGTGCTCGCCGATCTGGTCCGCAGCGTCGCGCGCCTGGCGATTCTCGCCGGCCCATTCATCCCCGAGAAGGCACGGGAGATCTGGTCGCTGTTGGGGGGCGAGCGGTCGTTCGCAGCGGTATCGCTGGCGGACTTCGCGGAACTTTCGGTCGGCGGGCAGCGGGTCTCCAAGCCGCCCCCGCCATTCCCCAAGCCCGCACCCGCTTAGCCTGCTTGCCCCCAAAAAGCGTGACGGAGCGCACAACTCCAGATTTGACGGGGAGATGCGCCCCGTCTTATGTTTGCATCCCCCTATGAAGAAGAAGACCGCAGAGCGCCGCTGGACCGTCATGCTGGTGCCCCACGGATCGGGTTCGTCCCGCGCCGTGGAGGTGTCGCAGACCGTCGTCAAGGCGCTCGTCGGCATCGGCAGCGTGGTCGCGCTGCTGTTTCTCGTGCTCGGCGGCACCGCGCTGTCGCGCGGCGTCAACGTCACGCGGAGCCGCGCGCTGGAGCGCGAGAATCAATTGCTCGCGAGCGAGATCCAGCGGCTGCGCGAGCGACTCGTCGGCCTGCGCGACACACTGAACGTCTTCGGCGAGCGCGAGCAGGCGCTGCGGCTGCTCGCCGGCTTGTCGCCGATCGACAAAGACGTCCAGCAGGCCGGCATCGGCGGCCCCGCCGGACAATGGTTCGAGCGCGACAGTCTCGCGGGCTCGGGTCCGAACGGCAAGCAGGCGCTCGCCGCGCGCATGGACATGGATCAGCTCACGCGGCGCGCCAACATTCTGGTACGCTCCCTGAACGAAGCGTATGACTCGGCGTCGAGCCAGCGCCAGCGCTACGCGGCGTTGCCGTCGATCATGCCGACCAGAGGATGGCTCACCAGCGCGTTCGCGCGCGAGCGCGTGCACCCGATTCTGCACCTTGCGCGACCCCACGAGGGCATCGACGTCTCCGCGCCGATGGGCATGGAGATCCAGGCCCCCGCCGCCGGTGTCGTGACGCAGGTCTCGTGGGTCGAAGGTTACGGCAACATGCTGACGATCGATCACGGCTACGGACTCGTCACGCGTTACGCGCACTGCTCGAAGATCTGGGTGGTTCGCGGCCAGCGCGTGAAGCGCGGCCAGAAGATCGCCAACGTCGGCTCGACGGGGTTGTCCACGGGACCGCACCTGCATTATGAGGTGTGGGTGAACGGCCATCCGGTCGATCCGATGAAGTACGTGCTGCCGGATGCCATCGTGGATTGACAGGTCAGAACGGATGCGTGATGACGAGTCCCGGCCACGCTTGACGTCGCCGGGACATTTCTTTCCTATCTAGTATGGTCGCGCAGCCGACACTGTTGATTCTCTTTGTCGTGCTGTCGCTCGCCGATTGTCATCCCCACGCGATTCCCGCCGGGCGTTCCGGCGGCGGTCATATCGTGATCACCCGGGACCAGATCGAACGGAGCGGTGCGCAGACCGCGTGGGAAGCGTTGAAGCGTCTCGCGCCGCAATTCACGTTTCGTGAAAACCGCAACGGCCAGCCGAGTGGCCTGGAGCGTCGCGGCCGCAGCAGCATCCTTCTGAGCGACGCCCCACTCGTCTTCATGGATGGCGCGGAGCTTTCGGACTTCCGCTCGTTGAATCAGATCCCGGCGAGTACGTTGCTCAGCATCGAGATCCTCAGTGGCATCGAGGGCACTGCGTATTACGGCTCGAACGCTGTGAGCGGTGTGATCCTGTTCAAAACGAAAATCTGAAATAACAAGGGGGAGGCTTGTGCCTCCCTCCTCCCTCCTCCCTCCTCCCCCATGTCGGTTGCGCGAGCCCGGTCCGGTTAGGGCGCGGTGCTCAAACAGCCGTGGGATTTCGGATTGTTGTCCTCATCGAGCGGAATCGGGTAGCTGGTCGCGGTCCCGTACTGCAGGCCGCTCTTGAAATACCCGCCGTTCGGGAACACGAGGGAGTCCGGACGGGCATACTGCCGTTCCAAACGCCGGAGATCACTGAGCCGGTGACCGGTCAACCACAGCCAGCGTCCCCGCTCCGTGAACAGCTGCGTCACTGCCGCGCTCGAATCGGCGGGTGACCCAAGCGCCGGCGTGATCGCTGCCAGCACCGCCGTTCCGCTGAGAATGTAGCTCGGCGGTGTCGACCGCAGGGCGTTCAACGTACTGAGATAGGTGGCGGTATCCCCGCGCAGCAGCGCGGCCTCGGCGTGAATCAGTCTAGCCTCGAGGCCTGATGCCAGTGGCGTGGCGGCCTTCTCGTCGACATAGCGATTCTGGTCCCACTGCGGGGTGGAGCCATCGAAGCCCTTGTTCGTCGCCGGCGTCCGGAACGACGGCGTGCGCGGATCCGTAAGCGACCGCCAGGCCAGCCCCACCCGTCCCTCGACATCCGGAACGCCATATCGCTTGAACTTGCGGATGCCGTTGAAGACGCCGTTCTGCTGCCGCGTGGTGTTCAGATCATGCTGGATGAGATACGCGAACGCGGTCGCGACGGCGGCGACCGCGGTGTCTGCCGCGGACGCATTGCCCATATCGAGGAGCACGCGCCCGATGCCCACGCGCGCCAGCGAACTCATGTTCGTCCGGCTCGCCCTGATCGATTTCAGCAACGAACTATCGCCGACGGCGAACGCCTTTACGGTGTCCAGCGCCAAGGCAGCCGTGAGCGCCTGTTGGAACCGGTTCAATGCCGTATCCAACACCTGGGCCGTGGTCAGTGGATCGCCGTAGGTGAAGGAGCCGTTGGCGTTCACCGTACTCACCGCCACGCCCGAGCAATAATTCTCGGCGAGGAAGACGTAAGCGTACCCGGCGAGGCTCAGCATCTCCGCCAACCCGGCGTCGAGCGTGGTATCCGGCGAATACGTCCGGAACTTGCCGGCGGCAACCTCTGCCGCGCGCCGCGCCCGGTGCACATTCCGGAACACGTTCGTCAGGGTAACGCTCTCCCGTTGCGGCCGGCGCGCGTCGGCGAGAATCCGGTCGGGGAATGTTTCCGTGTTGATGAGCTCATCCGCCAGCATTCCACCCAGCAGAATCACGCCCTCTGTCGTGCCAAGGGATCCCTGCGCGCCGGATCCGCTGTACGCGATGTGCAGGTCGCCGATCGCGCCCGCCCGGATCGTCGGCAGGGCCGCGGTGCTGTTCAAGCCCTCCGGCGGCACAATGTCGGGATTGGAGACGTCCAGCAGATGACAGGCTGCGAATACCATTCCCATCGCGGCCAGCGACACCGCGCTGACCCATGCCCCGCGGGAGCGCCGGGACAATGGGCCGATCGTGTCATGCAACTTGGCAGTCATGGCGTTGTCCTCGCGCTCAGAAGGTGATGTTGACGCGTCCGATGAAGTACCGGACGGGCGGCTGCGTCAGAAAGTCGGCCGTCGTGAAATTGTTCTGACCGGCCTCGTTCAACTCGGGGTCGACCCCCCTGTACTTCGTCCAGGTAGCCAGATTACGGCCCACGATGGCGAAGCTGAGGTCGCTCGCGCCGAGTGCATGAGACCACGCGGTCGGCGCGAAGAACGTCACGGAGACCTCCCGCAGCTTCGTGAATCCACCATCCTCGATGTAGCCCGCCTGCGTCCCTTTGAGGTTGGCGGCCGCGGCGGCCTGGTCTGCCAGCGACGCGGCCGTGTCATTCAGGGCGCGGCAGTTGTTGCGGGGCGGCAGGCACCTGAACTGCTCGGTACTGTTGAACAGCTTGTTCCCGAAGCGCCCGTCCAGCAGCGCATACAACCGGACGTGACGCCAGATGGTGACGTCTGCGGAGAGTCCAAGACCGTGATCCGGGAACGGCTGTCCGAAGAACACGGGCGCACTGCCCAGCGTCACTTCGGTCGTGTCCACGATCCCGTCGCTGTTGGCGTCCCGCCACGTGTACGGGGTCATGAAGTAGCTGCCCAACGCGTAGCCCGGCTGATGCCGTTGTGATGCGCCTCCCAAGCCGAACGTGATCGGCGCGATGCCGGGTCCCAGCTCGATGAGCCGGTTGCGGTTGCCCCACGCGCTGGCGTTCACATTGACTTCGAGATTTGGACGGCGTACGGGCGTCACGTTGGCGGAGATCTCCACGCCTTTGTTCGACACTCGCCCGAGGTTTTCGAACTGGGTCGTCGGGCCGCCGAGACCAGGCTCGAGAACGACTGCGATCAGCGCATCGCTCGACGACTTGTCGTAGTACGCGAAGTCGAGATGGGCGAGATCCCGGAAGAATCCCGCTTCGAAGCCCACTTCGACTTCCCGCGTGCGCTCGGGCTTCAAATCGCGATTGCCCAGATTGCCGGCGGTGACCCCCGGCAAATCCACATTGCCCACAACCACGGGAGTCGGACTGAAGTACTCCTGGCCATCCAGCGGGCCGGGGTGGACTCCGGAATGTCCCCACGCCGCCCGTAACCGCAGCGTGTTCACCTTGTCGCTGCGCGGGAAGAACGATTCCTCCGAAATGACCCACGAGACGGACAGCTTGGGATAGAGGATGTTGCCGAACTTCACTCCGAAGGCCGAGTTCTTGTCGGTGCGGAGTGCGCCGTCGAAGAAGATCCGGTTGTTGATGCCGACACGTTCGTCGAGATACTTCCCGAGCGTCGCGACCGGCTGCGTCGTCTCGCTGTCCGCCGGAATCACACCTCCACCAAGCGATCCCGTGCCCGCCGTCTGATTCTGACGGCTGGCCAGCACGCCGTGGAAGATATCCCGGAAGTACTGAAAACCGGCCGTCGTCGCTGACGTGATCGATGGCGTCAGGACGAATGAAGCCGTGGCATTCACGCTCGCGGTCCAGTTGTAGATTTGGAACGGATTCGCCGCCCGGCTGCCTGCGCTCGAGGTTGCGCTGAACGACGCCGGAATTGCTCCCGGCACGAATGTCTTTTCATCAAATCGACTGGTAAAGTCCACGCCCAGGGCGCCATTGATGGTCAGCCACTCCTGGGGTCGGTACGTCGGGAGGATACTTCCGGTAAAGCGGTCGATCGTCTGGAAGGTGTGGATCGAAAAGCTCTGCTGCGGCGTGAGGAAACCGTACCCCTGGTTGATCGTATCTGCCCGCCCCAGAAACCCACTGGACAGCACGCCGTTGGAGTTGTTGTCATTTTCCGGCAGACGCAGCCGGGACGCCGTATAGCCGGCGCGCGCCAGCACGTCGAATTTGGCTCCCACCAGTTGATGGACGTTGAGCAGAAAACTCGTCTGGCGGTTCGTGTTGACGGCATACACCCCTTGCTCGTCCGCGAAGTGGCCCGCCAGGTAGTACGTCGTCTGCTCGGTGCCCCCCGACGCCGAGAGGCCGTACTGGCGGCGATGCCCGGTGCGGAACGGGCTGTTAGTCTCGAGCGGGTTGAAGCTCAGTAACCGCGTCTGCACGCACGGGTTGCTCGCACGGACCGTCGAGATGAGCGTGCACAGGGAATCCAGCGCGTCGAGGCCGCGGTAATTCGCCGGATAGGTCGTGATCTCATTCGAAATGCCGCCCTCGGCGTACGCGTCCCACCGCGTGGGGCCGGCCTTCCCCTGCTTTGTCTGCAGGTTGATCACGCCGTTCGCCGCGTCAGTGCCGTACAGCACGTTCGCCGACGGGCCACCCGCGATCTGCACGCGTTCCAGGTCGTTCGGATCGATGTCATTGAGCCGTGACGGCGTTTGTCCACCGACGCCAACGGAGATGGAGCTCGAGCCGTTCTCGACCCGAATGCCGTCCAGGTAGATCACAGGCTCATTGGACAGCGAGAGACTGTTGGACCCGCGGATGCGCACCCGCGTTCCGCTACCGGTGGTCCCGCCCGAATTCTGAATCAACAGGCCTGGTGCCCGCCCGCTCAGCGCGTCGGCCAGCGAGGTCGGCGCGCCCTTCGAGATGATGTCCGTCGGATCGACGCTGTGCACGGCGTTGCCCTGTTCGCGCTGCTGCGCATTACCGGTAGCCGTGACGACGACGGCCTCGAGGCCGACCGGCGCGGCGACCAATGGAAAATCCACATTCGCCGTCTGGCCGACGGTTGCCGTGATGCTCTGCACGCCAACGCGATACCCGATGAATTTCGCCCGCAATGTGACGGCGCCGGCCGGGGCGTTCGTAATGCGAAACCGTCCTTCCCGGTCGCTCAGCGCGCGAATCGTCGTTCCAACGACGAGCACCTCGGCGGAAATCAGCGGCTGACGGGACGTTGAATCCACGACCCGTCCCTCGATGGTCGCCTGCTGCGCCGCCGCCGGCCACGCGCATAACGCCAGCAGCAGCGCGGGCGCCAGGGGCAGGAATGTTCTCGAAGTCGCAAATCGCATATTCCCCTTCCTGGGTTGTTGAAGGAATCGGATTGGAAAACGCGATTATCCGGTGCGAAGACCGGAGCGGCCATTCACAAACGACTACGATTGGCCGCTAGCGACTACATCGACCGGGGATGATGATGTTGCGTTGAAGATGGAGCACGCAGCGCACGGAAATTTGATCCATGGCGCCTCCGAGGTGTTGACGGTTGCTTCTATACTGAACACGCAGCGACGGACCCGCAAGGCAACCCCTACATCGGTGGCCCCCCGCCTTTCGTCGAGGTAGCTTGCCTGCATGATCGCCGTCCCGATGCGCAACATGCTCGTCGTCTGGGCCACCGTCACGTCGGGGGCCTGCGCGCTGAGCCCCGATGAGATCCTGCCGCCGGTTCCGCCCGGCCGGGATCTCGCCTACGCCAGCTTCGGGATCGCCGGCCGCTACGACATTTTTCGCCTCAGCGCGAACGCCAGCGTCGACACGAACCTCACGCTCACCAGCGCGTCCGACTTCTGGCCCAGCTGGTCCCCCGATGGCTCGCAATTCGTGTTCGAATCGAACCGCAGCGACTCGACAAAGCTGGACCTCTTCATCTTCACTATGGTGAACTCGAGCGTCACGCAGATAACCTTCGACAGCGGCTTCACCCACTCGCAACCCGCCTGGTCGCCCGCAGGGACTCGCATCGCGTTCGCGTCCGATCGGGACAGCGCCGGTCTCGACATTTACCTGATGGACCCTGATGGCGCCAATATCCATCGGCTGACCAGCGATCCACACGACGACGCCCAGCCCACGTGGTCTCCGACCGGTGATCGCATCGCGTTCGTCTCGAATCGCAGCGGGAACCTCGACATTTTCATCATGGACACGCTGGGCGGCGCGGCCGTGAACATCACCAACGATGCGGCGACGGACCTCGCGCCCGACTGGTCTCCCGACGGCGCGCGAATCGCGTTTCACTCCGACCGCGATACCACTGGCTTTGCGATATGGGTGATGGACACGACCGGCGCCAATGCCAAGAGAATCAGTCCTGACAATCCGGACTGTGAGCTGCCGGACTGGGCACCGGACGGCCTGCGCATCGCATATGACTGCGACGGCGACATCTGGGTGTCGGATTCGGCGGGCGGGAACCGCGTGCGCATTACGCGGACCAGCAACACGCAACGGCTCGAGTCGATGGCACGGTGGCGTCCCGGACCCTGAGCCGGCCGTTCACAGAAAAACAAACGCCGCCGGCAAGTTGCCGGCGGCGTTCGTGCATTGGGGGGGTTAGGGCGTGGTACTCGGCGGCCGCTTGTCCACCATGAAGAGGATGAACGGCTTGGTGAAATCGGACGTCGTGAGCGGTGGATAGAGCCGATACACGGGCGTCCCGGTGCCCGGTGACGCCGGCGTCCCGGCAATCTTGTACCGGAACCGGAACCACGTTGTGGCAACCGCATTGGCCGCAAAGCAGCGCGTCGCGGTGTCACGTGCATCCACGATCGAGCAGAACAACGAATCGGCCACCGCCAGAACACTCTGCCAGCCGTTGTACTCGGGCTGCGTCGCCCCGGACACAAGGACCACGTCGCCGCGTGCGACTCCCGTCGACGAGCGCGTGCCGGTGCCGCTGACCGTGGAATCGGCCTTGCCGCCGCTGCGATTCACGAGAACACTCACCGATCCGCTTTGTACGGTGACGGTATCACCGCTCAGGTACATGCGGCGCGACGCTTCCGCCACGGTTGTGTCGGTGGCGCGAGAGCTCGGCAACCCGCCCTGCGGCGCCTTCGACAACGGCACCGAGCGCGGCATTACGACCGCCGTCAACACAGTGCCCGCGACGATCGACCCACCGATGGCATCGACCGATGGCGTGCCGCGCGTGCCGGGGACGACCGGCGCCGCGACGAACGGCGCCGCGCCCGTGCCCGTCGGGGTCAGCGAGACTGCGTACCGTCCCGTGTCGAGCACGACATAGGGAGACACGCCGCCAAAGACGAGGTTCGCTACCTCCGGTGTCCCTGTCGCGACAGCGGTGACGGGCTTGATCCACCCATCGACCGCCACCGTCGTGTCCGGAGTCGTCGCGCCAGCGAGTGAGGGAGCCAGGTTCAGTACGCGAATCGCAAACTGTCCGGCGCCGACCGTGGGCAGCGTCGCTGGAGTGAGGACTACCCGCACCCTCGGGCTCATCCCGGTGCGCGCGAATCCGGCGATGTAGAATGAGTAAGCCGCATTGGCGACGAACGTGAGCGTCGTGTCCACCAAGTACATCTTGGCCGTGTCGGGGTTGTCGCTGTGGATGAAGACCTTGATCCGCCGGATTCCGGCCTCGATCCCCGTCGGGTAGATCAGGCTGCTGCGAAAGGGAGCTCGAAACAAGCCGGCGTTGCTCACAATGTCGATGACGCGCGTATCGAGCTGGCCGGTATCGGGCACGAGATTGGCCCAGGTGATGGAGGCAAAGTCGCCGATGGGTTCCGTGAAGGTTGCGTCCTTCTTGCAACCCGCCAGGGCGACCAGGGCAACGCAACACACGAAAGACGCAAATCGATTCATAGGCACGCTCAGTCTCCAGTTGAGGATTGCCGACTCTTGCTATTGGTCTCCGGGGTCCCCGCCGCCGGGGAGGATCGAGATGCTGTCGAACCGGCCGAACCCCAGGATGTCGAACCGCACCATGGCCGTGAACACGGCGTAGCTCACGCCGGCGATCAGCAGGGCCGTGCGGGTCTTGTGGACCCGCCGCTCGTACAACTGCGCGACATACTCGCGGCGCACACTGACCTCTTCTCCGCTCCAGCGCACCCAGTCGCGCCCGATCGGCTTGACGCTGGCGACGGCGAGCAGGTACGCGGTGTCATCCGCCGACAGGAAGTTGCCTTCGATGCGCTGCGTCTCGGGGCCGATCTGCCGGGCCGACTCGACCCGGCCAGAGTCGGTCAATACCATCGAGACTTTCTGCTCAGGTGACGGCGTTTGGATGGGATGATAGGTGTAGCACGCCCCGAGGAGCACGGGGCCTAGCCCGAGGCGTGCTACGAAGCGCCACAACAGCATCTAGTAAACGCCTCCGCTAAACAACCCATAGTTCCCCGGCCCCGCAGCCGACTGTCCACCCGGTCCGCCGAAGCCGTAGAACCCCTCGCCCCGGGCATCCATCTCGTTGTACGGCACGGGCCACTGCGTGGTGGTATACTGCGGCAGGTCCCCCCAGCCTCGCATCGCGAAGAACCACGAGCCGTAACCCGTATAGGCTGTTTCCATCCGGTATTCGTACTTCAGGGCATCCCACACGTTGCCGCATTTCAAGGTGCGGGGCGACGTCATTACCGGTACCTTGGGCACGCAGCTGTTGCCGCCTGAGACGACCGCGATCGTGTCTGTGATCGTGCTGTCGATGGGAGCTAGCCCGCCGATGCCGTTCCGCGACACGTTGATGCGTCTGATCGCCTCGGCGAAGTTGGCTGTCCGGATGTAGCCTTCGGCCGCGAGCAGGCGAATCTGCGCTGCCGTCATGACCGGGTAGCGTCCCACGCGAGCGGCCTGCTGGAACTGACGCCCGCGCCAAAAGTCGTACATGGACACCTGGAGGGGCTCACCCGACACGTCGCTCCCCGACGGCCGGTTGCGGAAGTAAGGCGTATTCGCGAACGACTGGCCCCCCGTGGTGGTCGCCGCGTTTTGCGTCGTACGCAACGTTCCGAAGGGGATGCGCTTGTCGGGGCTGACGATGAGGATGGGCACCCGAACGCTGTTGGCCTTATTGAGATAGTCGAGATAGTTGCTCGGGTTCGAGGTATCGGCCATGCCGAGCCAGAACTGCGACATCTGATGCCACTGCGCGCCGGCGTAGATCTGCTGGTACCACTGGACGTCCCAGCCGTTGGCCGCGTCCATCGTTGGCGCGAAGTCCGCCGTGATGCCGGCATTGGCGTCGGCTATCACGCTGTCCCAGGCCACGGCCGCGCGTTCCGCGGGTGTGCGCGCGATGCTGGCGCGAAAGATCGCCTTGTACGAGCGCGCGAGCTGGATGAACTCGGCCTGCGTCGTCGCCAGACCGTTGAACCAGAAGTTCGCCTGCACCGGCAGCGGGAACGCGTCCTTATCCGCCTGCGCGATCGCGATCGCGGAGTCGAGATACGCCAGGGCGGCGACGTTCACGGCGCGCGCGCCCGACAGCGCCACGACCACCGATGCGTCGGCTTCGGGATTGTCGAACTCGGTCAGAATCGCGGCCGAGTCGTACGCCAGCGACAGGTTGCCCAGCGCGACGCCCTGCACGAACCGCGCGAACGCGTTGGCGCGATCCTGGGCGGCGGCTGAACCGAGGTTCAGCTTCTTCAGAGCCGCAATCGCGAGCGCGGCCTCGCGCGCGGCGCGATGACCGCGGAAGAAGTCGTAGTAATTTCCCGCGTTCCCCTGCGAGCCGCGTTGATTGGTGATCGGGGCGCGGGGAATTGCGCCGCGCGGGCCCATCGCAAAATTTGCGAGTCCCGACGTGTTCTCCATCGACATCACGTACATTTGCGTCAGCAGCCCGTCATTGCTGCCGGTGATGTTGGCCTGGAGCGCGACGGCGTACAGACCCGATACGAACACCTGCAGGTCCTGGGGATTGCTGAAGGTGCGGGTCCGGTCGGGATCGTTCTGGTTCGGCACATCGAGCGGATCCGCGCACGCGACCACGCCCACCCCGGCGAGGAGCACCACGAGACTCCCGAACAAATAGCGTTTCTTCATAGGGCTGCGCTCCATAAATGAAGGTGCATCGCTGGGCCGGCCGGATGCCGTTGCCGCTCCGGCCGGCCCGTGGATTTAGAAAGTCGTGCCCACGCGAATCGTAAAGGTCCGCAGATTCGGGAACGCGAACGCGTCGACCGCGTTCACCGCGCGGGAGTTCGCGGCGTCCGTGTTGGTGTTGCCCTGAATCCCCACTTCCGGATCGAACCCGCGATATCCCGTGATCGTGAACAGGTTACGGGCCGAGAGGGCGACCTCCCAATCCCCCGTGCCCTGGATGCGCCCGAGGTGATAGGAAACCGCCAGCTCGCGCAGCTTCGCATAGCTCGCGCTTTCCACGGAGAAATTGTTGGGACCCAGGAGGTCGTAGAATCCCCCCACACCCGAGGGGTTGTCCGGAAACGCGGCGCGGTAGTAGTAGCCGAGCGGCTTCGCGTCTGCGACGCCCTTGCCGATCTGATCCACATCCTTGGACAGGAAGTCGAGATGCGCCCAATGGAAGCCTTCATTCCACACTTCCTGGCCGATGGCAGCGTCCAGCAGCGCATACAGCGACAGCTTGTGCCAGCGGACGTTCTGCGTGATGGCAAATCGGAAATCGGGAAGCGCGTTGCCGAGGGGCACGAGCAGCGCGTCGGCCTGATTGACGGGGTTGCCGCGCAGGATGATCGGCATGCCCCAGTGCAGCGCGACGCCCCACGGTGCCACGTTCGCCGGCAGCGACGTCTCCCACAGATTGTCGGTGATTCCCATGCCGGGATTGTTGCCCGGACCGACCCAGACCAGCCACCCCTCATCGTTGCGCTGGAACGAGCTGCTGGCGCCACCGCAATCGCCTTGATACGCGGTCGGGAGCTGGCTGCAGGAGCGCAGGAAGGCGCGGCCGTAGAACGTGCCGACCCTTTCGCCTTCACGCGCGATGAACATCCCCTCCGCGCCCTGCTGCGGCGGTCCATACTGGAAGGGCTTTGGGTCGAGCCGCTTGATCCAGCTCTCGTTGTGGTCATAGATCACGCTCATCGACCACGACACATCGCGACGGTTGATGAACGGCAGGTTCAACGACAGCTCGTGACTGATGTTGAGCAGCTCGCCGGCATTCTGCCATTGCTGGAGATAGCCGGTGCAAGCACACAGGGGCACCGGCAGGATTTGGCGGTCGATATTGGAACGCGCGTAGGTGGCGGTCAGGCCATAGCGCCCGAACAACTCCATGTCCGTCCCGATCTCGAGCTCGCGATGCATCTCGGGCTTCAGGTTGCGGTTGCCGAGCGTGGTCAGGAGCAGAATCCCGCCGTCGCCGATGGTGAAGCTCTCGTATTGCGCGTTGAACCGCGGCGAGCCGCCGGCCGTCCCATAGGAGCCGCGCAACTTCAGGTCGCTGATCTGGGAGATGGGCCACCAGGGTTCCTGCGACGCCCGCCATGCCAGCGAGGCGCGGCCGAACGTCGCCCAGCGGTTCTCGATGCCGAACAGCGACGAGCCGTCCCGCCGGATCAGCGCGTCGAGCGTGTAGCGGTCTTTGTAATCGAGGTTGAGGCCGGCAAACTGACTGAGCTGCCGGATACGCTGAAATGAGGAGGCGACGAGCTTGGACGCGGTCGTGTTGTCGAGCGTCGTCACACCCTTGACCGACAGAAACCGCCCTTGGCCGGTGCCGACGTCCGCGTCGCGCTGCTCGAACAAATAGCGCAGCGACACCGTGCCCTTGAGATCGGATGTGATGTCGCGGCGCAGCTTGGCGTTGAGACTGCCGTTTACCGCTTCGTCGCCCGTCGCGCCGCGGAAAATGAACCCGTTGTTCGTCCCCGGCACCGAGCTGCTGGTGCGATATCCCTTGTCCTGGATCTGCGCGAAAGTGGTGCGCCGCAAATCGTAGCCGAGGTTGGCATCGAAGTTCAGCCACTGCGCCGGCGTGTACTGCAGCCGGGCGCCAGCGATGAAACGGTTGGCGATGTCGCTGCGGAGCGCGTTGGCGAACGAATAGAGCGGATTGACGTTCTGGCCGCCGCCGCCCTGCAGGTTCGGCCGGATCCAGAGCCGGCCGAGCGAGTCCCGGGCGAGCATGTTGGCCGGCGCCGGCTGGCGGGTGAGCACAAAGAACGCGTTGTTGCCGCCGTCGTTGTTCGCGCCATCGCTCGACGTGCGCGTGTACGACGTGCTGACCGCCAGGCTCCACTGCGAGCCGATGGTCTGATCGACGTTGGCGCGGAACGAGTTGCGCCGGAAGCCGTGCAGGAACTCGATCGCGCCCTGCTCGGCGAGGTTCGTGGCGCTCGCATAGAAGGTCGTCCCGCCCACCCGACCCGTCACGTCGACGCTGTTGTTCGTGAACGGATGCGGCGCCACTGTTTGATTGACGGCGTTATAGGAAACCCCGGGCCACGCCGCGATCTGGAAGCGTTCCTTGAGCCAGTTCCCGGGAATCCCCGGGGCACCGCCGTTGGCGTTGGAGCCGGGGTCGACCGGCATGCCGGGCGGATCACCGGTGAAGACGGCGGGATCGTTGTTGAGCTTCTGCTGCTCAAACAGGTAGTCGAACGTCCGCGCGCACGCCGGCTGACCGGTGACGGCCTGGCAGAAGCGCGTGCCGCTCGCGTCCGTGACGAGTCCGTGCCGGTGCGCGATACCGAAGTCGCGCTCGATGTCGCTCGTGCCGACCTCGCTGCGCACGTTGAAGCGCACGCCTTCCAGCGCGCGCGTGCCGCGCTTGGTCGTGATGGTGATGACGCCGTTGCCGGCGCGCGCCCCGTACAGCGACGCCGCCGCCGCGCCTTTCACGACTTCGACGCTCTCGATGTCGTTCGGGCTGATCTCCGGGAGATTGCCGTTGATGATCACGCCGTCCACGATGTACAACGGGTCCTGGCTGCGGCCCGTGGCGTTCAGCATCGTGGGACCGCGCAGCAACACAGCCGGCTGCGTTCCCGGCCGGCCGCTGCCGGACACGATGTTCGCGCCGATCTTGCCCTGCAGCGTACGCAGCGGATCAGCCGACGCCACGGGCAGGTTCGCGACATCCACCCGGGCGACGTCGAAGCCGACCTTGCCGCGCTCGGTCGCCTCCTGCACACCCGTAACGACGACCGCCTCGAGCAGATTGACGTCGATCGCGAGCTTGAAGTCGAACGTCTGCTCGCCCGGAGTGAGCGTCACCGGCCGGATCGCCGGTTTGTGGCCGATCGAGCGCACGCGCAGCGTCACGACCTGACCACGCACGCGGCCCCCGGGGATCACGAGGGCGTACTGGCCGTTCGCTCCCGTGATCGCTTGCAGGTTGAGCTCCGGGATCTGCACGTACGCGACCTGGACGACATCACCGCGATCGTCCGTCACCGTGCCGCGCAGAGTCACGTCCTGCGCGAGCGCCGGTGTGGCGGCCGCGACGCAAACGACGAACAACGTCTTCACACACTTGTGGAGCATAGAGAACTCCCTTCGGGGGAAGACACAACGAGGTCCCACGGCGCCGCGGAGCGGAGCCGACTGACGGGAGGAACAACTTTTGCAGGATCCCAAGGGGTGACGGCCACTGGGACAGAATCCCCGTTCGTTGACGGCGAACTTCTCCAAGTAAACCCGGCATGCGGAAGGTGGTCAAGACCGCCCCGGGACGCTAAAATGGATTCGGACAACACCAAAAGGTTCCCTGGATGCGGGTGGCCAGTTTGATCCTCGCCCTCTCCGTGGCCGCCATGCTAAGGACCGGCGCCGGGCAGGGCACGGCGGGAATCGCCGGAAAGCTGCTCGACCGGTCCAGTCACCAGCCCGTCGAAGGCGCCGCGATTGCCCTCCTGGGGACCCCGATCAGCCTGCGCTCCAGCGTCACCGGGCAGTTCGCAGGCACCGGCCTCAGGCCGGGTACCTACGTGCTCCAGGCGCGGGCATTGGGGTATGCGCCCGCCTCGCGGGTCATCGAGCTCATCGCGAGCGAGACCCTGGCGGTGGTGTTCGAGCTGGAGCCGGTGGCCATCACCTTGCCAAGCGTGACCGTAGAGACGCAGTGGCATCAGCGTGTGATGGTGGAGTTCGAAGAACGCCGTAGACAGCGCCGCGGGGTCTATATCACGGAAGAGGACATCAAGCGGGCCGACGCCACGCGCCTGTCTGACGTGCTCCGGAGCGTGTCCGGCGTACGGTTAATCTGCCGCTACAGCGGCTGCGTGGCGCGCATGGCCCGGAACGAGTGTCAGCCCGATTTCGTCGTGGATGGGCATTCGGCCAACAACGCCACCAGCCTCGAGCTACCCACGATCGGCATTATCGGCGTTGAGATCTATCGGACGATCACCGAAACCCCCGTCGAATTCATTCGCGGCGCCAACACCTGCGGCACCATTGTGATCTGGACCCGAACGGGTCCCTGATCCCCCCCCCCATCCCCCTCGTTTTTCGTATGTTGCTGCCGTGAGACTCGCGTTCCCTCTCGGGCTGGCTGGGTGTGTCGTGATCCTGGCGGCAGCGCAGGCGAATGACCCCCTCGCGCAGCGCTCCAAGGGGCGTCCCGATGCCCCGGTCACGGTCTACGAGATGGCGGACTTTCAGTGTCCCGCGTGCCGCTTGTTCACGGTGACGGTGCTGCCCACCCTGGAACGGGAGTACGTCGAGACCGGGAAGGTGCGATGGGTCTTCATCAACCTTCCCCTCACGAGCATCCACCCCAACGCGATGGCCGCAGCCGAGGTGGCGATGTGCGCCTCCCGCCAGGGGAGGTTTTGGCCTACGCATGACGCGCTGTATCAGCGGCAGGACGACTGGGCCAAGCTCGCCCAGGCGCGCGCTACGCTGATCGCCCTGGCGCAGCGGGCCGGGACGGACAAAGCGAAGCTGCTCGCCTGCCTCAACGAGGGAGGCGCCCGCCAGGAAGTGGAGCTCGACGCGCAGCGCGCCGCCCGCTCCGGCGCCCACGCCACCCCTTCCTTTTATATCGAGGGTGGCCTGCTCGAGGGTGCTCCCTACCCCCCCGATCCTATGCGCCCCCTGCTGGACTCGGTGTACGCCGTCCGCACGCGCCCCCCCCCCGCCCCCCCCCGCCCCCGCCCGTCCAAGTGAGTCGTCCCTCGCTCCTGTACCGGCTCAGCGTCCACATGGCCACGCGGGCGGCCCCGCTGGTCGCACGCTTCGACAAAAAGGTGGCACGGGGATTGGACGGGCGGCGCGGTTTGGCCGCCCGTCTTGCGGCATGGGCCGCGGCGCAGCGCGACGCGCGACGCCCCCTGGTGTGGATGCATGCCCCTTCCGTCGGCGAGGGGCTGCAGGCGAAGCCGGTGCTCGAGACGCTGCGCGCCGAGCACCCCGACTGGCAGCTCGCGTTCACGTTTTTCTCCCCGTCCGCCGAGCGCCTCGCGAGGAATCTGCCGGTGGACGTCGCCGATTACCTGCCGCTCGATCGTCCCTCGGAGGTCGCGGCGGTGCTCGACGCGCTGCAGCCCAGCGCGCTCGTCTTCAGCAAGCTGGACGTGTGGCCGGAGCTGACGCTGGCTGCCGCCCGGCGCGGCGTGAAGCTGGGCCTGATTTCCGCGACGGTGGCGCCGCACAGCTCCCGGCTGCGCTGGCCGACGCGACAGTGGTCGGCGCCGGCCTACCGGGCGCTCGACCGCGTCGGCACGATCAGTGAAGAGGATGGCGAGCGCCTCGAGCTGCTGGGGGCTCGCGCAGACGCCATCGCCGTCACCGGGGACACACGGTACGACAGCGTGGCGGAGCGCGCGGCGCGGTTGGACAAGACGCGCGAGCCGCTGGCGCGCCTGGCGGCGACCTCCCCTGAGACGTTTACGATCGTGGCGGGCTCCACGTGGCCGTCCGACGAAGCCGCGCTGTTACCGGCGTTCGCGGATCTGCTGCATCAGCTGCCGACCGCGCGACTGCTCCTCGCCCCGCACGAGCCCCACCCGGATCACCTCGCCGGCATCGCGGAGCGGTTACGCCATCTCAAGCTGCCGCGACCGGTGCGACTGTCGCAACTGGAGCATGCCAAGGCGGGTCCGGTGATCGTCGTCGATCGCGTCGGGATTCTCGCCGATCTCTATTCCCTCGGCGACGCCGCGTTCGTTGGCGGCGGCTTCCATCGGGCCGGGTTGCACTCGGTGCTCGAGCCGGCCGTGTTCGGCGTGCCGATCACCTTCGGCCCGCACTGGCGCATGAGCCGGGACGCTGCGCTGTTACTCGAGCAGGGAGGCGCCGTCGCGCTGCCGGGTGATGCCCGCCATCCGCTGCACTCACAGTGGCTGGTGTGGCACCACGACCCGGCGGCCCGCCGCAACGCAGGGAACGCGGCGAAGCAGGTGGTGGCGGACGGCCGCGGGGCGTCGGAACGGACGACCGCGCTCGTACGGGGGCTCGTCCGGAGTTGAGAGCCGTCGCGACGTCGATTGGGCCCACCCTTCAGGGTGGGAACATCATAAGCGGGCACGTAGTCTCGTTCTTTCTTATCGTACTGGTCGCGGCATGTAATCGTAACTCTTCCTCAATCGCCACCCTCTGGCATGACGAGACGGGTTACCGGTGGCGCGCACTCGACGTCCCCCGCACCGGGCTCACCCCCGGATTCACGCTGCTCGGTCCGTCGCAGACCGGCATCGCGTTCACCAACACCGTCAGTGATTCCCTGCTCGTGCACAATCGCCAGCTCGCGCAAGGCGCGGGCGTGTGTCTCGCCGATGTGGATGGCGATGGCCGTCCTGATGTCTTCCTGGCCCGCACGGAAGGTCCGAGCGCGCTGTATCGCAATCTCGGCGACTGGCGGTTCGCAGACGTCACGGTGAGTGCCGGCGTCGCGGCGCCGGGCCGCTATGCGACAGGATGCGCCTTTGCCGACGTCGACGGCGACGGCGACCAGGATCTCCTGCTCGTCTCCCTCGGCGGGCCGAACGCGTTGTTCGTGAACGACGGAAAGGGCCATTTCATGGAGCAGACCGCAGGCCTCACGGACAGGGCGGGCAGTATGACGATCGCGGTCACCGACGTGGATGGCGATGGCGATCTCGATCTGTACATAGCCAACAACAAGGCCTACACGACGCTCGACCGGATGTCGCCCCAGGAGCGGGCGTTCAGCAACGTCACCCGGCAGCTCGGACCGCGTCACTACGAGGTGAGAGAGCAGTACCGCCGCGACTACAGGGTGGTGGATCGTGAAGACCTGGGCGGGATCAGCCTCCAGCAGCGTGCCGATCCGGACTTCTTCTACCTGAACGATGGCGCCGGGCACTTTGTCCGCGAGCCCATGGCGCACAATCCCCGCTTCGTGGACGACCGGGGGGTGCCCTTGGCGGAAGAGCGTGAGGACTTCGGACTCGCGGCCGTGTTCGCCGATCTCAATGGCGACGGCGCGCCCGACCTCTATGTCGCCAACGATTTCGAAGATCCCGACGAGTGCTGGATCAATGACGGCCACGGGCGGTTTCGACTGATTCCCTGGTACGCCATGCGCGCGACGAGCAACTCCGGCATGGCGGTCGCAGTCGGGGACGTGAATCGCGACGGCTATCCCGATCTGTTCGAAGTGGACATGATGAGCGCCGACACGCGCCGCCTCAAGACGCAGATCCCGACGCACACAGCGGTAGTGAAGCAGCCGGGGATCGGGGACGACCGGCCGCAAATGCAGCGCAATACGCTCCAGTTGAACCGCGGCGATGGGACATTCGCCGAAGTCGCCCGGTTTGCGGGGGTGGGCCGCTCGGGATGGTCCTGGTCTACGGTCTTCCTTGACGTGGATCTCGACGGGTGGGAAGACATTCTCATCGGCACCGGACACATCTGGGATGTGATGGACGGCGACACGCAGTACCGGCTGCGCCGCACGCTGCATCAAATCGACTGGCGGCGCATGCTGTTCGAATACCCGCGTCTCGAGCTGCCGAACGTCGCGTTCCGCAATCGCGGCGACCTGACGTTCGAAGACGCTAGCAAGACGTGGCACTTCGATATCGGCGATGACATCTCGCACGGCATGGCGCTGGCGGACCTGGATGGCGACGGCGATCTCGACGTGGTGATCAACCGGCTCGGCCAGCCCGCGGCCGTCCTCCGGAACGATGCCACGGCGCCACGAATCGCTGTTCGCCTGCGCGGCGCCGCGCCGAACACCGCGGGCATCGGCAGCCGCGTGCGGGTGCTGGGCGGTCCTGCGCCGTTGCAGCAACGCGAGATGGTGGCCGGCGGGCTGTACCTGTCGAGCTCCGACGCGAGCCTGACGTTCGCCACCGGCGCCGCGGTGCATGTCCGAATCGAAGTCGAGTGGCGCGACGGGGGGCGCAGCGTAATCGACAGCGCCGTGCCGAATCGGGAATACGAGATCACCGAGCCCACCGAAGCGCAGCATTCAGTTCGCACGCACGACGCACGACGTACGACGCACGCGCTCTTCGAAGACGTCTCGTCTCAACTTGGCGGCCATCAACACGTCGAGCCGTTCTTCGATGACTACCAGCGCCAGCCGCTGCTGCCGAACTCCTTCAGCCAGCTCGGTCCTGGCGTTGCATGGGTCGATCTCGATGGCGACGGCAAGGAAGACCTGATCGTCGGCGCGGGACGCACCGGTAGGATCGCATTTTTCCATAACACCGGCACGCGACTGCAGCCGTCGGCCGTGCATCCGCCGCCGGCCCCCGGCGATCTCACCACGATTCTCGGCTGGCCGGACGGACGGGGAGCATCGATCGCGCTCGCCGGTGTGGCCGCCTATGAAGCTGCGAACACGACTGCAGCCCGCACCATGGCGAGCGTCGTCGCGTATTCACCGCGGACTGGTGCCGTGACGCCGTTGATCGGCGGCGACACCGCCAGCGTGGGACCCCTCGCGCTGGCTGACTATGATGGCGACGGCAACCTCGATCTGTTCGTAGGCAGCAGGATCTATCCGGCCGGCTATCCGCTGTCACCGGCGTCGCACCTGTACCACAACCGGGACGGGAAGCTCGTGCTCGACAGCGCGAACACGGCCCTGTTTGCCGGGCTGGGCATGATCTCGGCGGTGCTGTTCTCCGACATCGACGGCGACGGCGATCCCGATCTGCTCCTGGCGATCGAATGGGGCACGATCCGGGTTTTTCTGAACGATCACGGACGATTTACGCCTGCGCAGTTTCCCGGTCTGGCGCGCGTGTACAGTCGCTGGAACGGACTCGCCACCGGCGATCTCGATGGCGACGGCCGGCTCGATATCGTTGCGACGAGCTGGGGCCGAAATACCGACGCTCGCGCGACTGAGACGCGCCCGTTGTTCCTCTTCGTCGGTTTCTTCACCGGACGGGGGCGCCCCGACATCCTCCCTGCCCAGGAAGACCCGCGCATTCACGCTATCGCCCCGCTCTTGACGTTCGACCGGCTCACGCAAGCATTTCCCGGCGCGAGCATGCGACTGCGGACGTTCGCGGCGTATGCCGATGCCGGCGTCGATGGGGTGCTGGGGCCGGCCGCTCCCGAAGCCGCACGCCTCGGCGTGACGACGTTGGATCACATGGTGTTTCTGAATCGCGGCGATCACTTCGAGGCACACCCCCTTCCCGACGCGGCACAA
>WNFX01001982.1_pt1 | contig 27716 bp, 30 predicted proteins | sample 5400111 | NCBI WGS metagenome assembly WNFX01 (sample SAMN13153363, study PRJNA577476) | soil metagenome | isolation source: 40 cm soil or saprolite under grassland replicate 1 | place: USA:California | collected 2016-06-15
CGCTACCTGCCGCCCGCGGTCGCGCTTGTGCTGTCGCTGTGGGGCATCTGGGTGCCTTCGTTCTGGCGCGACGAGGCGGCGACTATCGCCGCGGTCCGGCGCCCGTTCGGCGAGCTGATCACCATGCTCGGCAACGTCGATGCCGTGCACGCCGCGTACTACATCATGATGTGGCCGCTCGTCCATCTCGCCGGGCCCGGCGAGTTCCTGCTGCGGCTCCCGTCGGCAATCGCCATCACAGCGGCCGCGGCCGCCGTCGCCGCGATCGGCAGGCGCCTGGTATCTCCCCAGGTAGGACTGCTGGCCGGGCTGATGTTCTGCATCCTGCCCGCGGTGACGAGGTACGCACAGGAGGCAAGGTCCTACGGCATGGTGATCGCGGCGGCCGCGATCGCCAGTTACCTGCTGGCCAGGGCGCTCGAGGCGGCTCCGGGCAGGCGGCGGCGCTGGCTGATCGCCTACGGCGCGGGGATCGCCGCCATGGGCATGCTGAACATTTTCGCCCTGCTGCTCGTCCCCGCCCACGCCGTCACCGTGGCGCTGCACTACCGCAGGCACGCCGGCGAGCCGGCATCCAGGCGGCTGGTGGTCGGCTGGCTGGCTGGTGCATCGGCGAGCGTGCTCGCTGCCAGCCCGCTGCTGGTCCTCGGCTGGATGCAGCGCGGCCAGATCAGCTGGCTGACCGTGAACAAGTCGGCGACCGGCCCTGGCACATACCTGACGATCGACGGGCCGATCCTGGAGACGTTCGCCGTCGTCGCGGTGATCGCTGTCACGCTGCTGCTGTCGCTGGAGGCCGGCCGGGCGCGGCGTCATGAGTTCTGGCCGCCTGCTGTACTCGGGCTGGCTCTTCCTTGGCTGTTGCTGCCCCCGGTGACGCTGGTCGCCGGCTCCCTGATCACGCCGATGTACACCCCGCGCTACATCCTGATGTGCCTGCCGGCGCTTGCCCTGGTCGGCGGGACCGCGCTCGGCTCGCTCCGCCGGATCACGAGGTTCGCCCCGCTGGTCGCCCTTGCGGTGATCGTGCTGGCCGGCCTCAGCGCGCAGCTGGCGCAGCGGGGCGGCGGCGGGCACTTCGATGACATCAGGTCGATCGACCAGATCGTGGCCGCTCATGCCAAGCCTGGTGATGTGGTGCTCTACACCAACCCGAACGCGGAGAGCTTCGGTGCGGCCTATTCCTACGGGCTCGCTTCGCTGCCCGACATCTCGGTGACCAGGCCAGCCATCCCGTCAGGCACGCTGGCAGGCACCACGGCCTCGCTGGCGACCATCAGGCAGCGGCTGGCTCATGCCAGCCGGGTCTGGGTGATCGAGATCAACAGGTGCGTGCCCGTGCCCGAGGTACTCGGCGCAAGCGGCTCGCCGGTCGGGCCCGCGCTGCTAGGCCTGCCGTTCCACCAGCTCCAGATCTGGCAGGAGCACGCCGACTGGCTGATGCTCTACACCCACGGCGAAGGGCCGTTCTACCCGCCGCAGTGCCCGTGACCGGGAGCAGGTCAGGGCCTGGCTGATCCACTGATCTGGTCGAGCAGCGCCCGGACCTCGGCCTCGGGGTACCTGCGATGACCGCCGAGCGTGCGCACCGAGGTCAGCTTGCCGTCCTTGGCCCATCGTGTCACCGTCTTCGGATCCACCCGGAACATGGCCGCCACCTCGGCGGGGGTCAGCAACCTGGTGAACTCGGGCGACTGTCGACTACTGCTCATATTGCTTGATTCCTCCCCACGATCGGCCACGGACCAGGCGAGATCCAGCGAACGATCATAATCTCGGTAATTAAAGCATAAACCCGGCACGCTGAGAAGATGTCATATCTACATGTTGATGTAGAGCACAGGCCCGCGGGAGCTTGGTCCCTGTGCGGTCAGATCATGCCGGAAGCGGTCGGCTGACTGGCTGTGGCCGGGTGGTCGGCTGGCTGGCTGGCGTGGGCTGGCTGGCTGGCGTGGGCTGGCTGGCCGGTCGGCTGGCTGGCGTGGGCTGGCTTGCCATCGGCCTGGCTTGCGCTGGCCTGCTGGCTGGCGTGGGCTGGCTTGCCGGTCGGCTGGCTGGCGTGGGCCGGCTTGCCATCGGCCTGGCTGACGCTGGCCGGCCGGCTGGCTGACGGTGGCCGGCTGGCCTGCTGGCTGGCGTGGGCTGGCTTGCCATCGGCCTGGCTGGCGCTGGCCGGCCGGCTGGCGTGGGCTGGCTTGCCATCGGTCTGGCTACCAGCAGCGCGGCGGCGGGTGGTGGCGGCGCGTACCGTCTGGCTGCGGGAACTGGCCAGGGTGGCGGCAGGCAGCGCCAGCTCGCACCAAACGACCTTGCCCGAGGACGTGCGCCGGGTTCCCCACCGCTGCGCTATCTGGCTGACGACCTGAAGGCCGCGGCCGCGCTCGTCGTCATCCGCCGCGTGCCGCAGCCTGGGCAGCGCGGCTGAATCGTCGAGCACCTCGCAGAACAGCCCGCCCTCGAGAATCAGCCGCAGGCCGATCTTGCTCTGCGCGTACCTGACGGCGTTGGTGACGAGCTCGGAGACCGCGAGCTCGGCAACCGGGACCAGGTCGAGCAGGCCCCACTGGCGCAGCGGCCGGCGGATAACGGAACGCGCGCGGCGAGCGGCCGTCAGCTTCGCGGCGAGATTCCAGCTCACGTGCCGGTCCGGCGCGATCCGGTGCAGCCTGGCCATCAAGATCGCGATGTCATCACGCTGGTGATCGTCATAGACTCCGGCCAGCGCGGCCCGGCACATCTCGTCGAGCGGCTGAGCCGAGGAGGCCGGGCCGAAGATCCGGCAGAGCCCGGCCAGCCCTTCGTCGATGTCCTCGGTGCGCTTCTCCACCAGCCCGTCGGTGTACAGCACGAGCAGGCTGCCGTCCTCGATCTGCAGAGTCCTGCTCATGATCGGGCTGGCGCCGATGCCGAGCGGCGGCGCAGGCGACACGTCGAGCAGCTCGGTGCGGCCATCGGGGCGGACAAGCAGCGGTGGCAGGTGTCCGGCGGAGGCTAGCTCACAGCTGCCGTCCACCGCATCGTAGATCGCGTACACGCAGGTCGCGAAGTGTGGCTCAAGGACGCCGAGCTCGTGCATCAGATCGTCGAGCCGCTGCAGGGTCTCCGCCGGCGGGAGCTCGAGCATGGTCAGCGTCTTGATCGCGGTGCGCAGCCTGCCCATGGTGACCGCCGCTCGCACGCCGTGCCCGGCCACGTCACCGATTACCAGCGCCACCCGGCCGCCCGGCAGCGCGATGGACTCGTACCAATCGCCGCCGACCTCGATCAGCTTGCTGCCCGGCAGGTAACGGTGCCTGACCTCGACCGACGACGGGTAGGACAGCCCGGTCGGCAGCATGCTGCGCTGGAGCGTCAGTGCGGTGGCGCGCTCCCTGCTGTACCGGCGCGCGCTGTCCATGAACAGCGCCGCCCGGCTGGCGAACTGCATGCCGAGCTCGGTGTCATAGGCGTCGAACCGGTGGAAGCCCGATCCTCGCGCGCACACGAAGAAGCCGAGCATGGTCTCGCCTGCCAGCAGCGGCAGCAGCAGCATCGAGCAGCCGGCCAGCAGCCTGGCGACCGGGGTGCGCAGCCATACCGAGGCCAGCTCGGCGGCGTCATCGTCGGTCAGCACGAGGCTCACTGCCTGGGCGCTTTCCAGGCAGCGGGTGTACGGAGTTCCCGCCGGATAGCGGAGTATCTCGCCGGTCGGGAAAGCCGCCTCCCAAGCCGGGTCGGCGTCGTCATGTGCGACGGCCATCCGGCGAACCAGGTGGGTGCCGCCGGGTGCTTGCTGCGGGTGCTCGTCGTCGCTGACCAGATCCTCGAGCATCAGCAGGCCGGCTGAGTTGCAGAAGTGCGGCACCAGGATGTTCACCAGTTCCGGTGCCATCTGGTCGATGTCAAGCGCGCCGCCGATCCGCCGGACGGCGCTATCGAGCAGCGCATGGCGCATCACGGCCGGATCGATGAAGCGCTCCGCCGCCGGCGGCGGAATCCGCATGGTGATCTGCGCTGCCAGCGCTGGATCGGCGGAGAGCACTGGCTCAACGGTGACGACGGCGTCCACCTGCGACCGGCTGGCCGTGCGGATCGTCAGCACGGTCGTGGTCTCCCGGCCGGATCCGATGGCCTCAAGCAGGTCGCCGACCGTGGCGGCAGGATCGCCTGGCCCGGCGATCAGCTTGACGAACTCCGTACCGAGCAGGCTTTCTTGCCGGTCGGCCAGGATGTCCGCGGAACTGCGGTCATGCTGGCGGATCCGGCCCGCGCCGTCGATGCCAAGCGTCATCGTCTGCACGGAGGCGCTGGACAGCAGGGCGGACATCTCGGCCGCCATAGCCGATGTCACCGCGGGCGCTCCCCTCTGGGACTCAGCACGAGCTGTCCGCATCAGTATGAAACATTGTGCTGCCAAATGAGAAGGAATGCTTGATCGCTAGCGGCCCGTGCCTCGTAACACACGCCGGCGCCGGGAATGGCCGTGCCAGGCACGCGTGCCGCGACCGGCAAGCCGCCCGCCAGCGCTTCCTGTGCGTGACCGGCTAGGCATCCTTGGCTGGCTCGCCGTGGCCGGCGTTGGCCCGGCCGCGGCCCCAGTACGCCTTGGGTGACATCTGGTCCTGGCGCAGGCCGCGGCCTGCCAGCACCGCACGCAGCCTGGACACGACGGTCGCCTCGCCCAGCAGGTAGGCGTGGCCGTCACTGGCCGGCAACTCGACCTCGGCCGCCTCGTCGGCCAGCAGCCTGGCATCACCGGCCGGCCTGCCGATCCTGTGCAGCCAGCTGATCCGCGTCCTTGCCGGTGTGAGCAGTTCCTGCTCGTCGTCGGGCACCGGGACCTCGATCACCAGGGTGGCGGTGGCATCCGGCGGCAGCGACTCCGCCATTGCCGCAATGGCCGGCATCGCCGATTCGTCGCCCATGAACAAATGCCAGCCGACAGCGGGAGATGCGGTGATTTTCCCGCGCGGCCCGATCCCCTCGATGGTGTCGCCGGGCGCCGCAGCGCGGATCCAGCGCTCGCCTGGCCCGTCACCGTGCAGTACCACGTTCAGCGTCAGGGCCAGCCTGGCCCGGTCAAGCGACCGGATCGTGTAACGCCGCCGTACCGGCTTCGCGCCGTCCGCTGCGACCAGCAGCATGATGTCCTGGCCTGGGGCGTACCTGAATCCGTCAAGCTCCGGCGCGGTCAGCACGATCTGCTGCACGCTAGGGGAGAGCCTGGCAGTCTCGATGACCTCGAAATGCAGCTTGCTGGTGCCGGCCAGCGAACCGCTCAGCTCGGCGAACGGGTCGTCCAGCCCGGCCCTGACCGACTGCGGCAGTGCATCAGCCACGGCAGCAGACCGCCTTTCGTGCTCGGCTTCGTCCCGGCGGCCAGCATGCGGGCCGCGCACGGCACCACGCTACGCGAGCGGCCCGGCAGGCTCGCTCCCAGGCGGAGGCGGGCGAACCGTCGGGCCTGATCACATGGGCGGATCGCGGGAGCGAAAAGTGGCCCGTGGGAATCGCCCCTAGTTCCGATTACTCTCAGCGAGTTGATGATAACGTTCTGTCACTTGCTGGCAGGGCGGGGAATGACTGAGCGCAACCGTTGCCGGCCGGTGTTTTCTGTGCCGCCGTCGGCCAGCGCCTGACCGCCCAGGCAACAGGCAACGGCGGTGGCTGGGAGAAATAGGAAGGAATACCCAATGCCCAAGCGCATTACCAGGGCGTTCTTTGCGATGTCGGCGTCGGCCGTGGTGATGGCGGGCGTCGGCCTCGGGGCTGGCACCGCGAGTGCTGTCACCCACGTGCACAAGGACACCATCGCCTGCGGAGCTAGCTGTATCAGCCTCTTCAGCGACACCCTCGGTTCCGGCACCACGCTGAACGCTTACGTCCCTGGGGACACCGGCGTCGGCGGCAAGGTCGGCCAGAAGGTCAACATGCACCTCGCGCAGAACAACCGCCCGAACGGCGACTGGATCCCGTCGATTTCCGGGCGGGTCTTCCAGTTCTGTGGTCTGCTCGCGAATGACTTCTTCTCGCCGACCTCGTACGTGTGCCTGAACTACCCGTTCTTCCAGGTGTTCGAGATGGAATGGGCACCGAACGGTAACGCGTCGGGCCTGTGCGCCGGCGTGGCCGTGCCCGGGATGGCCGGAGAGAACGTGACGCTCCGGTCATGTGGCCAGGACGCCAGGACAGTCTGGATCGCCGACCGCACCAACAGCACCCTCGGCACCGACTGCCGCAACCCGGTGACGCCGCCGGTCAGTGCCGGCGACCCGACGGTCAACTTCTGCCCGTGGGTTAACGGCGCTGACACCAGCTTCAGCGACCCGCTGGTGGCGACCCTGGACACCGGCACGACCAACCCGACCAACCAGATGAAGCTCCGCCGTGAGCTGCTGCACAACAACATCGCGAGCAGCAACCAGCAGTTCGCGTTCTATTTCGGCCCAGTTCTTTAGAGCCTGGGTAGTACCGAGCAGCCCCTCCCGGCCGCCAGGCCGGGAGGGGCTGCTCGTCTTGCCGGTGCTTCAACAGCCATCCTGCCATTACTCTTTGGGATCAACTGATAACGTTAAGTAGTCGATCGGCAAGGGGATGAGACGATGGGGATTCGCGTGACTCCGGCAGTGTGCGTATTGGCACTGACGGCGGCGGCTGCCCTGGGCGTTGGCCTGTGGGTCGGCACGGCGGACGCGGTGAGCCACCGGGCCGGCGCCCACCGGGTGCGCGCCGGGGCTGACGGCCATTCGGGAATGGACGCCGGCGCCTGCGCTGGCGCCTGCATGAGCCTGTACAGCAGGCAGCTGGGCGCCGCCGTGACCATGAACGCCCACGTCCCTGGCGACCGGGGCACGGGCGGCCGGGCTGGCGGGATCGTCAACGTGCACCTGGCCAGGAACAACCGTCCGAACGAGGACTTCACCCCGATGGTGATCGGCCGGGTCGGCCAGCTGTGCGGCACCGACGCCCACGACTTCTTCGCGCCCGCGTCCTACGCCTGCCAGAACGACCAGAGCTTCTGGGTCTTCGAGGCGCAGTGGTCCCCGTTCGGCAACGAATCCGGGCTGTGCGCTGGCCTGGCGGTGGCCGAAGTGGCGGGCGAGAACGTGACGCTCCAGCACTGCGGCGCGAGTACCAGGACGCTGTGGATCGGTGACCGGGCCAACGGCCGGGGCGGCGACTGCCGCTACCCGGGCAATTACTGCCCGTGGATCAGCGGCACCGATCCTGGCTCGGCTGACCCGCTCGCGCTCACCCTGGACAGCACCGCCAAGCGGCCGGCGGACCAGCTGAGGGTGCGGCCGCTGTCGCTGTCGGGGACCATCGCCAGCGATAGCCAGGAGTTCGCCTACTTCTGGGGCCCGGTCACCTGAGTTCTACGGCGGCGACAAGACCGTATTTGCCAGCTGAATACGCGGTAAGCATTGTTAAGGCATGACGTTCACGGCGCGTGCCTCTGACCGGGCACATTATGGCGGAAGCGAATTGGGCGCGTCGCGGGTGGCTACCGCGTATCTGGCGCAGGGCCCATTAGCATTGCCCTACTGAATCGGCTGGCCGGCAATCCGGCTGCTGCCGCGCGGCCCGATTCCAAGCTCAAAGGAATGGTGGGGAATGTTCCGGGTTCTACAAGCAGCGGCCCTGGCGACGATGGCGGCATCGGGTATGTCCCTGCCCTATTCGTCGGCCTATCAGCCCGTTGTCAAGCATTCGGCTGAAACGCATGTCATGTGCCGGGCATACCAGCATATTACGACAAGGGCCCGGCCGGGCACGGAGCGGTACATAGTCAGGAACGACAATTACGGCAGGCTAAGGGAATGTCTGAGTAACCGCGGCCATCGGCCGAACTTCACGATAGTGAAATCTGGCGCGCTGGCCAGCCACATCGAGCCTGTCGCCTACCCGGACATCTTCTCCGGCTGCAGCTGGGGAATCTGCACGCCGCATAGCGGCCTGCCAAGGCGAGCGGACCGGCTGCACTCGCTGGTGACGTCATGGTCAACGGTGCTGCACGCGCATGGCCAGTGGGCGGCGGGCTATGACATCTGGTTCAGCCGGTCCCGCAGCACATCCGGCCAGGCCCGCGGGGCCGAGTTGATGATCTGGCTGGCCTCGCGCGGGTTCAGTCAGAACGGGTGGCCGGTGGTCTCGGCAGACGGCGCGCGCTGGCATCTGGCCCACTGGACCACCGCCCGCCAGGGCAAGAAGTGGAACTACATCCAGTTCCGGCTGGTCCGCCGGGCCACGAGCGTCAGGAATCTCGACGTGCTGCGGTTCGTGCGGGTGGCCGAGCGCATGGGACTCATCAAGCCGCGCTGGTGGCTGTCGAGCGTCGAGGCGGGATTCGAGATCTGGCGCGGTGGCGTCGGCCTGGGCACCAAGTCGTTCTCGGTGCGCACCCGATGATCAGGCCCTGGCTTCGGCCGGGAGCCTGGCAAGCCCTGCTGGCCTGGCTCCTGGCCGCGCTAGCTCTATGGGCGGGTACCGCCGGGCCGGCCAGCGCGTCCGCCGCCAGGCCGGGCACGCAACTGGCGACACCTGGCTGCCTACTGCTGCCCAACTGCGTTTCGCTGTACCGGTACGGCAGGCCGGGCCCGCCCGAGCTCGTGCTCGAGGCAGCGGGTGAGCACACGGGAGCGCCGCTGATCGTCGGCGTGAGTAACCCCGCCAACCTGAACCAGGACTGGACCTACATCGGCCTTGGCACGGTAGCTCACTACCGGCGGCAGGAGCTGCCTGACCCGCTGCACCTGAGCGCCTTCGACGTCAGCCAGTACGGCAGCGCCGAGCTCTACCAGCTTGAGTTCAGCCCCGGCGGGGCGGTGAGCGGCCTGTGCGCGGCCAACGTAGGCAACAAGATGATGCTCAGGGGATGCAACGGCTCGCGCTTCCAGACACTGCTGTCCGCCGCCCGGGTCCGGTCCAGGACGGCGCCACCTGGCTACTTCTACGGCCTCAGCGCGGCCCAGGCACCGGTGCCTGGGCACCACCTGGCGATCAGCGATCCGGGCCAGGCGGGCAGCCGGATCGCCCTCGCCAGGCCAGGGCCCTGGGCCGGCCAGCTGTGGCAGCCGAGCTGACCGGCAGCCAAATTCAGTGGCCGCGGGCAGGCCGATCCGCGGACAATCGTCGGCATGATGTCGCCCTACTGGCCGCTGCGCGGGCTGAGGCTGGTGATCGGGCAGCTTGAGCTCAGGCTGCCAGATCACGCCGACCTCCAAGCGCTGGCGGCGCTGGCTTTCGCCGGGGTGCACGATCCGGAGGTGCAACCCTTCGCGGTGCCCTGGACCGACGCCGAGCCAGCGGCACGCGCGCTCGGCACGATGCAGTACCACTGGTCCTGCTGGGGGTCGTGGAGCCCGGAGAGCTGGAGCCTGAACCTGGTCGCGGTGCGCGAAGGAACAGTGCTTGGGACTCAGGAAATCGGTGCGCGGAACTTCGCCGTGATGCGGGAAGTAAGCACCGGTTCCTGGCTGGGCCGCCAGCATCAGGGGGCGGGCGTCGGCACCCAGATGCGGGCAGCCGTGCTCGCGCTGGCCTTCGACGGGCTCGGCGCGCGGTACGCCACCTCGGGCGCGTTCGCCCGCAACGCGGCATCGCTGGCGGTCTCGCGCAAGCTCGGCTACGCCGACGACGGGTTTGAGCGGCACCTGATCCGCGGTCGGCCTGAGCACATGCAGCGGCTCAGGCTGGACAGGCAGTCCTGGCAGACGCACCGCACCAGCCAGGTGACCATCGAAGGCCTTGACCCCTGCCTGCCCCTGTTCGGCCTGTCCTGACGGCTGCGGCCGGGCGGGACCTGGATTCTTGCCACGGACGAGAGCCGGCGGTGCCTCCCGTTTCGGATAGAGGTTTTTGATCTTGTGATCAGCCGTCGTCCAGTTGACGCCTGGTGGGCCGAGTCCACAGGCAGAATGGATGGCCGGCCGGGTCGAGATAGACGCGGACGTCTTCCTGCGGCTGGTAGTCGGCCAGCACCGCGCCAGCCGCGATCGTGTGCGCTCCTGCGACGTCGAGATCGTCCACCTCGATGTCCAAGTGCGTCATCATCTGCTGGTCTCCCGGCTTGGCTGGCCAGGTCGGCCGGACGTAGCCGGACTCGGTCTGGAAGGACAGCCCTGCCCCGCCATCCGGTGCGCGCAAACTGACCCAGCCAGGCTCGTTCTGCCTGACCGGCCAGCCAAGCAGCCGCCGGTAGAACGCGGCGAGCTCGCCGGCGTCGGGCGAATCGAGCACGGTGGCGGTCAGCGTCAGGCTGGGCATCTCGGTCGGCACCTCCCGTCCTGGGCCGGGCTGGCGAGCTTGCCCGCCCGGCGGCGCCTTTTGCAGGATAGGCCGGCCCGTGCCCGGTCGGCATCCGTGCCTGGCCCGCGCCCGTGCCCGGTCGGCATCCGTGCCTGGCCCGCGCCCGTGCCCGGTCGGCGCCCGTGCCTGGCCCGCGCCCGCGCTCGGTCGGCGGGCGGCGGCGCGCTGACGGATACGCTGGAACCGCCAGCGGCGTATCGGTGACAGGGGGCCGCGTGCGGTGGCCGGGGCGGTCGGCGCCCGCGCCAGTGCGCAGCGGGCCGGTGACACGGAGCAGGCTGGAGGAACGAAGGTGCCTGGCGTGCTGCGGGTTTCCGCGCGCAACGCTCGATTCCAGCAATGGCAGGCGCTGCTCGGCAACCGCGGCAAGCGCCACCGGGCCGGGGAGTTCCTGGTTCACGGGGTGCGGCCGATTACGCTGGCCGCCCAGTTCGGCTGGCGGTTCAGCGCCCTGATCTACGACGCCGAGCGGTCGCTCTCGCGGTGGGCAGCCGACCTGCTTGATGCCGTGGACGCGGACCTGGTGCCGATGGCGCCCGAGCTGCTCGCCGAACTCGGCGAGAAGACGCAGGAGATTCCCGAGCTTGTCGCCGTGGCGCGGATGCCGGCCGATGACCTGTGCCGCATCCAGGTCGGCGATGACTTCCTCGGCGTGCTGCTTGATCGCCCGGCCAGCCCGGGCAACATCGGCAGCGTGATCAGGTCAGCGGACGCGTTCGGCGCGAACGGGGTCATTGTCACCGGCCACGCGGCCGACATCTATGACCCCAAGGCGGTGCGGGCGAGCACAGGTTCGCTCTTCGCGCTGCCCGTGGTCCGCTCCTCATCGTATCGGGAGCCGGCCCAGTGGCTGGCCGCGGAGCGTGCGCGCGGCCGCCCGATCGCGGTCGTCGGCACGGACGAGCGAGGCGGCCTCGCGGTGTTCGACCGCGACCTCACCGGCCCTGCGCTGCTCGTGGTGGGAAACGAGGTGGCCGGGCTGAGCCGGATGTGGCGCGAGCTGTGCGACACGATGGTCAGCATCCCGATGGCTGGCGCGGCGAGCTCGCTCAACGCGGCGAGCGCGGCTACCACCGTGCTGTACGAGATCGCACGCCAGCGCATTGTCTCGGGGAGGTCCTCGGGCTGAGCGTGTGGTGCGGACAAGACCCTGAGCGGCCGATGCGCGTCAGCTTGGCCACTGACCCGGGCACCCCAGGCCGGGCCAACGAGGATTTCGCCGCTGCCGCCCCCGGCGTGGCCGTGCTGCTCGACGGGGCAACGACGTTTCCGCTCGGCGCGGATACCGGATGCGTGCACGGCGTTGCCTGGTACGCACGGGCGCTCGGCGCCGCCCTGCTCGCGGCGATCACGACCGAGCCGCGCGTTCCGATCGCCACCGGGCTCGCGGCGGCGATCGGCGAGGTGCGCGACCGGCACGCGGGCAGCTGCGACCTGGCCCACCCGGCCACCCCGGCCGCGACCGTCACCGCCGTGCGGGCCGAGCCAGGGCGGCTCAGCTACCTGGCGCTCTCCGACTCGGCGATCGCGGCCGACTACGGCGACCGCCGGCCGCCGCTGGTCATCACCGACACGCATGAGCCGGCCAAGGCCAGCCCGGACGCCGCACTACGGGCCCGCACCGGCACCCTGGCCATGGACGGGCTGCGCGGGGTGGCGTTGCTGAGCGACGGCGCGACGCGGATCGCCGACACCTTCGGCATGCTCGACTGGCCTGCGGTACTTAGCCTGATCAGCGGCAGTGGCCCCGATGCGCTGATCACCCAGGTCCGGCAGGCCGAGGCAGGTGACCCTGGCGGGATCCGCTGGCCTCGCTGCAAGGCCAGCGACGACGCCACCGTGCTGTGGTGGCGGCTGGCCAGCTAGCCGCGGCGGGCGGTGCGCCGGCCGCCATGCCCGGCGCCTTGGCTCACTCCCCTGTGGCGTACTCCCGGTGGCTTTACTCCCCGGTCCGGTCGTCGATCTCTGCCGCTGTGGCGTTGTTCTTCACCGACGCGATGCCGTCAAGCGCTGACTGCTTGCGCTCGTACGTCTCGCTGGTCGCGATCACCTGACCATTGCCGGCGAGCAGGTTGAAGTGGTACTTGCCGCTTGTGCCCTTCTTCAGTACGAACTTGCCAGCCATGCTTGCCTCCTCGCCCCGAGTGCCTAACATGTCGTCGAGATCATGCTGCCACAGCGGCGCGCGCCGGATTCCGTCGGCCACCGCGGGGCGGCGGTCAGCCCGCCTGCGCACCGCGCAGAACCGTGCTGACCTTGTCAAGCAGGGCGTGGGCGGTGAACGGCTTTTTCAGCAGGTACTCGCGTCCGCTGGCGACGTCGGCCGGGTCCAGGGCGCTTGCGCAGGACCCGGACATGTGCAGCACGCGCACCGCAGGACGGAGCTCGCGGGCCCGCTCGGCCAGGGCAGGGCCGCTCATTCCCGGCATGACGGCATCGGTCAGCAACAGCTGGAAATCGCGCGTCGCGATCAGCGAGAGCGCCTGTTCGTAGGTGCTCGCCTCCAGCGTGTGATAGCCGTTGAGCCGCAGCATCCGCGCGGCGACCGCCAGCACCGCTGGTTCGTCGTCGACGACCAGGACCACCTCGCCGTTGCCTTGCTGTGCCGTCGGCTGGCCGGGCGCCAGGCTCTGGCCAGAGCCGCAGACGGCGGGCAAGTACAGCCGGAAGGTGGTGCCCATGCCTTCCTCGGATTCGATCCTGATGTCGCCGCCTGCATGGGTGACGATGCCGTAGACGGTGGACAGGCCCAGGCCGGTGCCCTTGCCGAGCGGCTTGGTCGTGAAGAAGGGCTCGAAGGCCCGGCGCACCACGTTCTGGCTCATGCCGCAGCCGGTATCGCTCATGGTCACTTGCACGTAGTGGCCAGGGCCAGCGTCGGGCCGCAGCCCGCCCCTGCCCTCGGTCACGTCCGTCTGGCTGGTCGCGATGGTGACGGTTCCACCGCTTGGCATCGCGTCGCGGGCGTTGACAGCCAGGTTGAGCAGTACCTGCTCGGTCTGCGCGCGATCGGCCATGACCGGCGGCAGGCCTGGTTCCGTCTGGATCCGCAGGTTGATCCGGCCGCCCAGGCTGGCGGCAAGCAACTGCCGGAGGTCGGAGATGATGGTGTTCAGGTCGATGTTCTCCGGCTGGGTAGGCTCGCGTCGGCTGAAGATGAGCAGTTCCCTGGTGAGCTGGGCGGCGCGCACGGCGGCATGCTGGATCTGCTGGACGTCGGCGCTGATCGCCGGGTCCCCGGCGACTGCCTGGCCAATCAGGTCGGCGTAGCCGGTGATGGCCCCGAGCAAGTTGTTGAAGTCGTGCGCGATTCCTCCGGCGAGTTGGCCGACCGTCTCCATCCGCTCGGCCTGGTGCAGCCTGGCCTCGCTGGCCCGGCGGCCGGCCTCGGCCCGATTGCGCTCAGTCACATCCCGTGCCACAGCGGCCGCTCCGACAATGGTGCCCGAGCCGTCCCTGACCGGGGTGATCGCGACCGAGACCTCGATGACTGACCCGTCCCTGCGCATGCGCCTGGTGTCGAAACGGCTGATCCGCTCTCCCCGCCGCACCCGATCAAGGATCGGTGTCAGCTCCCCGGCTCGCTCCGGCGGGATCAGCACCGAGATATTCCGGCCGATGATCTCGTCGGCGGTGTAACCGTACATCTCTTCCGCCCCGGCGTTCCAGCTCGTGATCGTCCCGTCCAGGGTCTTGCCGATGATCGCGTCGGTGGAGGAATCGGCGATGGCAGCGAGCCGTGATCTCAGCTCGGTGCCTGCCTGGGCGAAGCGGTTGCGTTCTGTGATGTCGCGGGTCACGTTCGCCGCGCCCGTGACCGCGCCGCTGGCGTCCCTGACGGGGGAGACCGCGACCGAGACATCGATGACTGATCCGTCCTTGCGGACGCGCCTGCTGTCGAAGTGGCCGATCCGTTCACCGTGCCGCACCCGGTCAAGGATCGGTGCCAGCTCCCCGGCCTGATCGGGCGGGAACAGCACAGACACGTCCCGGCCGATCATCTCGTCGGCTGTGTAGCCGAACATCTCGGCTGCCCCGGCGTTCCAGCTGGTGATCACCCCGTCCAGGGTCGCCCCGATGATCGCGTCGGTAGACGACTCGACGATGGCCGCGAGCCACGATCTCAGCTCGTCATCAGCCGCGCCTGAGCAGCCAGTGTCCGTGACCGCCATGGTTCCCCCCGGATCAGCAGCCCCGACAAATCATATACTCAGGGTTACCACCTTACTACAGCATGATTCTTCCCGGAGGTCCGAGGCCCGGCCGCGCGTTCCGGCCGGGCGACCGGGCCTGGCCCCGCGGCATGCCGCCCGCAGTCCCGGCCGGTCGGGCCCGGCCGCGGGACATGCCGCCGCCCCCCGGCACTGCATCCCGCGCTGCGAGGCTGGCATCGGTGTGCTCCACCGGCTGCTGGCATTGCGTGCTGGCGCCGGAATGTCGCGGGACATAGCGGGCAGATGGGCGGCCATGCTCGGCCGGTAGACTTCCCGGTCATGGTGAGGCAGAGGCAGTTTTGTGCCGAGTTGGCTCCCCGGGTCGGCGATACCCCAGGCCGCGCGACGCTCGCCGTCAATGACTGACTCGCGGTCCGCCAGGGAACCGCTGCTGACGCAGCCGTTCGAAGGGGGCGTGACGGGCTGGATCGTCGTGTTCGGCGCCGTGCTCGCCGAACTGGTCGGCGGCATCGTCACCAGCCATATGGCTACCTCGATCGCCCTGCCGGTACTGGCGGTCCCGGTCGCCGTGGCCTTCGGCTTTGCGATCGTGCAATGGTGGCAGGCGCGCGCGTCAGATGCTGGGCGTGCCAGCTGGTGGCATCTGGGCGGCATCGCAGCGGCAGCGTTCACCTGGTGGGTGTGGCCCACTTTTCCCGGAGCTCTTGTCGGCGCCACCAGCGCGCCTGCCGCGTGCTCTGTCCTTCCCGCCATCTCGGGGCCGTCCGACTGCCTGAGCCGCGCTGCCCAGGCGCTGGACAACCACAATTTTGCCTGGTGGTCGGCTGCTGCGCTGATCGTGGTGGCGGCGCTGCTCGCGCGCAGGTCACGAATCGCGGCCTGGGCGGCTATCCCGGCTGCTCTAGCGGGCTGTCAGCTGGCGACCCATTTCCTCACCCAGTTGCTCGTCCACTACCACCTCGACGGATGACCGGCCCCGCGGCAGCCGGAAGGTGCCGCCCTGGTTAGCACCTGGCCGTTTTCTGCCCGTGCACCGCGAGGTATTCGGAAGCGAGCCACGGCCCGAGATCATGGATAAGCATGCTGAGTACCGACTGGTCGGCGGCGAGGGTACGGGCAATTGCCGCTGCTATCCGCATCTGGTCCAGGCGCGCCGGATAGTAGATACCAAAGGCGGCAGCAGACTGGTCGAGATCGCTGGTCCAGCCGCCCCAGTGTGGCATGACCAAGGTGAATCCGGTTCTGACGAGGCGACGAGCGACGCCGCGACTGAGTGCCCGCCGATCGGCGTTCGTGCTGGCCTGATCTAGCCGATCGCGCCAGCGGGGGAGCAAATCGCCGAGGTCGCCGTTTGTCTCTCGGGCGAGCAGCGACGTAGGACGGTATCGAGGCAGCTGAGGCGCCAAGTCTGCACCGATCAACGAGGTACACAGACATGCGACGAACCAGCCGAGGTCATACCGTTCGAGGTCGCTGAGCACCGCGGCTGCGCTGACGAGGGAGATCCCTGCGCCGATGATCTGGGGAAAGCGAGCATCGAGCGTGTCCTCAAGGACGGCAGCGGCGGATCGGTCAGCGGAGGTCGGCTCGTCGTGCAATACGAGCAGAAGATCGAGATCGGCTACTCCGGGCACCGCTGTGCCTCGCGGGATGCTCCCGTAGAGATAGGCACTATGCAGCCGGTCGTGGCCGAAGGTTTCTCGGATCGCCGTCTTCGCCGCTTCGACGACCGGCGCAAACGCCTGCGGCACGCGTGCGAGGGCACCTTCACGCTCAATGAACCCGTCCTGGTCAAGCCCCACTCCGCACATGCCCGCACTCTGCCTCGTGCTCCCCGTGATCCGCCAGCGGATTTCGGCTGCCAGCACGGCCGGGACTACGCCGACCGGATGGCCGGGAACGGGACGAGATCACCGTGCTGGCGAGCCGAGCGCGTTGTCCTAGCCGTCCATCTCTGCCGACCTGACCGGAAGGTGCGCGCACTGCAGGAACTGAGCTGCGACGAGGCGTGCGAGTCCTCGTGAGTCACCGTGGCTTACCGTCGATCGCCGTGGGGTGCGGCACATGTGGCATGGCCTGTTGGCCGACGGATGGCTAGGGCAACGAGAGTGTCTGTCGCTCGTGCGACGGGCCGTTGACTGGACTAGACTAGACTAAGTGTTACGATGAATGTATGACCGCGAGCGTGAACGTCTATGAGGCCAAAACTCATCTGTCGCAGTTGCTGGATCGCGCTGCCGCTGGAGAGGAGATCGTCATCGCGCGGGCAGGCCGTCCGATCGCGCGTCTTGTGGCTCTGCGCGACTCGTCATCGCGACCCCGGACGCCAGGCGGATGGCGAGGAAAGGTCAGGATGACCGACGATTTCGATGAGTTGCCAGCTGAGATCGATGCAGCTTTCCGCGGGGAGCGTCCGTGAGGCTGTTGCTGGATACGAACGCTCTGCTGTGGTGGCTCGCCGATGAGAGCCTCAGTGCTCAAGCTCGGGATGCTGTCGCGGATCCGGCCAACTTGGTCGTCGTGTCGGCTGCGAGTGCCTGGGAGATCTCCGTCAAGAAGGCGCTGGGCAAGCTTGCCGCTCCTGATGACCTTGAGCAGCAGGTGGCCGCAGGCGGGTTCTCCCCGCTGCCGATCAGCATCGCCCATACCATCGCAGCAGGGCAGTTGCCCCGACATCATGAGGATCCCTTCGATCGCATGCTGATCGCTCAGGCGTCCGCCGAAGGACTGACAATTGTGACCCGTGACAAGCGTTTCGAGGACTACGGCGCAGCGTTGTTATCTGCATGACAAGTGTGTGGCACGAACCCGGCTGGTGATGTAGACCGTGGCTAAGCTTCCCCGCATCCCAGCTGCCCTGACCTGTAGCGGGATTCACATCTCCTGGACGACAGGAACCGCCGCCCGAATCGCTCGGCCAATCTGAGGTCCTGGTGCTCGATCAGTGTCTTGTCTTGTCGTCCGCTTCCGTTGTGTAAGGCGTTGCTGCTCTAGGCAACCAACGGCCGAGTGCTGACATGGCGGCGTGGCAAGCTGAGATCATGTGAGACCCTGCATTGATACCTGTCATCGCCTGGCGTCGTTGCGTTTCTCTAGGAGGTGTTATCCGGCCAGAATCCGGCCAAGATCAACACTTGTCGTGTGAGGTCACCGTTAGTGGTAAGGATGAGGTCATGCCTGCGCGACGGCCGTGGTGGCTATACGGGGCGACGGTGCGTGCACGCTTCGTCTTGGGCGGGGTGGAGCTGGCCATCGGTTTGTGGTTCCTGAACCTGGTCATGTTTGCCCATCACAGCGAATGGTTGTGGCTCGCCCTGTTCTGGCTGGCGGCTGGCGCTTTCCAGTTCGCGCTGGGGGTTGCCCGAGGTTGCCATGAACGTTCCCGGCCAGATTCGGATGGGCGATGACGAGCAGCAGCCCAGGCCTCCGCTGTCAGCTACTGCTGACAAAGGCACCATCGGCAGCACCACATGCCTGGTGACCTGCGGGGACTCGGGTACTCGCAGGCCGTGTCAACGTGTCGCGCGGACGGAGTCCGTCAGCGGGCGTCTGAGGTAGCTGATGCATTCGTTAACGTAGCCCGAGCACGGTGATGAGGGCTTCGTCAACGCCCCACTGCTGTTCTGGGGTGACCCGGCCGACTAGATCGCCTAGTCGACCGGCATCGACGGCGCCGACTTGCTCGACCAGGATGCGGGTCGTTTCGCCGAGAAGATCTATCTCCGGGCGAAACGACGCGGGCCTGGCGCTTCGGGAAGTCGGCGCGACCAGTACGACAGACCTTGGCAGGAATTCGTTGGCCTGGACCACGACGCCGAAGCGGCGGCCGCGCTGCTCATGCCCGTGACCGCGGGGAACCCGGAGTTCATGGATGTCACCCCGAAGCACGCAGGTTCTCCATGATGGTCGCCACTTCAAGCATTTCGCGGCGGTCGGCCTGGTCCGCTTCGAGTGCGGCGACCTCTTGGGCGAGTGCCTTGCGCCGCTGTAGCCGTGCGGCGCTGTCGATGATTGCTCGCCGAATAGCCTCAGACCGGCTCAGCCCGGCAGCTTCGAGCTGGCTTAGTGCGCGCTGGGTTTCGTCGTCCAGGCGCAGGCTGATGGCGATGCTCATGGCAGGAGTGTATCACAATACGTCATACGTGCTGGATGGCCTAGGCTGGCGCAACATCGGGCACGAGCCGCCAAGGAAGTGTTCTTACGGCGGATCAGAGACCGAGTGATCATGGCCCTGAACTGGGCATTTCACGGGGAGCGGGCGAAGGGAATCGAACCCTCATGACCAGCTTGGAAGGCTGGAGCTCTGCCATTGAGCTACGCCCGCACTAGCGGCCGAGCCGCCATGACGTAGCGTACCGGTTCCTGGCGAAGGCGGTGCCTGCCCCGGCGCCCTGCTGCTCGATCCTGGGCTCTGCGCCACCAGTCTGCGAGCAGCCAGTGACAGGGTAGGCTTCGGATGCCATCGGGATGTAGCGCAGCTTGGTTAGCGCACCTGCTTTGGGAGCAGGGGGCCGCCGGTTCGAATCCGGCCATCCCGACCAGGTCAGAGCACACGTCGATCTTGTTCCGGCTTCCTGTGGGAGCCAAAGTGGGAGCCAAGTGTGTTACCGTCCTGACCATGGCGGACAAGCGGCGTGGCCATCGCGAGGACTCGATCTACTTCGATCACCGAGCAGGCACCGAATGCCGGGACGCACGGCTACACAAGCTCTGCGCGGGAGGTTGGCGCGGCGTGATCTCCCTTGGCACCGGGCCGGACGGCAAGCGGATCCGCCGCAAGGTCCGCGGTCGCACCAAGACTGATGTCAAGGACAAGCTTCAGGCGTTGCACGACGAGTTGCGCCAGGGCTTGCGCACCTCGGCGACGTTCACGGTGCGGGATGCGGCCGATGAGTGGCTGGCGCACGGCCTCGATGGCCTGTCGGCGAAGACGATCTCCACGAACCGGGAGGTGCTGGCCCCGCTGCTCGCGCTCATGGGAGCCGCGAAGCTCCGGGACTTGACAGCATCTGACATCAGAGCCGCCCTTGGGAAGCTCGCAGCCAATAGGTCCACCAGGGCCGTCCAGATGGCTCGCCTTGCCCTGGTGCGAGCGATCAGGCATGCAGAGGCGAACGATCTCGTAGGCCGGAATGTCGCCGCTCTCGTGAGCGCTCCAAAGGGACAGGAAGGGCGCCCATCGAAGTCCTTGACGGTAGAGCAGGCCCAAGCGTTGATCCAGGCAGCAGAGGGTTCAAGGCTCTACGCGTTCATCGTGCTTTGCATGCTCACAGGCTGCCGGACCGAGGAAGCTCGTGCTCTTCGCTGGGATCACGTGGACTTGGTAGGCAATCCTGCTGCAAAGCGGCCAATTCCACCGCATGTTGCCGTGTGGCGGTCCGTGCGCTCGCACGGCGATGTCAAGACTCCGAAGTCGCGGAGGACGCTTCGGTTGCCGATGGCCGTTGTCGAGGCTCTCGAAGCGCACAAAGTGAATCAGGCACGGGACAGACTAATAGCAGGTTCCGAGTGGAAAGATCATGACTTGGTCTTTCCTTCGGCAGTCGGCACTCCGATGGACCCGTCCCACGTCCGGCGGGCCTTCCGGAAAATATGTGTCGCCGCCGGCATCGGCGAAAACTGGAGTCCACGGGAGCTGCGACATACATTCGTCTCGATAGTGAGCGATCAAGGTGTACTTCTAGAAGAGATCGCCCGATTGGTCGGTCACAGCTCGACCGCAACCACCGAGAGGGTTTACCGGCACGAGCTGCGGCCTGTCATCAGCACCGGTGCCGACGTAATGGACACTGTCTTCAAGGTCGGATAACCAACAGACGGCTGTCGTATCTGCTCTGCCCCCATGTGTCGTGATCCCCATGCGAACGAGACTTCGACAGTGGCCTCAAGCCAGGCCTCAAGCCGCTGCGCGAGTTCGGCAGGATCGCGGAGGGTACACGCCACATCGGCCAACCGCGCGCCCAGCAGACACGCGCCCACCCGGCTGCGCTCGCAAGGCGCTAGCTTGGTCACCCCGGGCTCCGCACATGATGCAGTGCAATGGTCGGCGAATCCGGCGCCGCCGGTGTGAGCAGACGCCCTGCAAACAGACCCGCCTGGCGCCGCCGCATCAGATCTGTCCCGTCCTCCCTACTGCCTTAGAGTGGGCGGCGCACTGATCTCCGTCGTGGCCGCTCGCATTAAAGGATCTCTGGATGAATGAATCGCAAGGGCACACTGTCGGCCCGTGGACGCTCCGCGAGCTGCTGGGCCGCGGAGGCAATGGATCCGTCTGGAAGGCGACTCGCTCTGACGCTGAGACCGCGGTTGCCCTTAAGGTCCTCAATGGTACAGCAGGTCGCGGGAGAGCCCGGTGATCCGGGCGGCCTCGTCGACGGAGTAGGCGAGCCGCCCGGCTGGCGGGTCGCTGGTGCTGGCTGTCATCGGGTTCCTCGCGTCCAGGCGGCGGCCGATCGCCGTCCTGCGCCGTGGTCATGACCGGCCTGGCGGAACAGCTCCGGGGCTCCGGCCATGGCGGCATCGCAGTATGCCGACGGGACGCGGGCCGCACGGTTGTGCATCGGACCGGGATCGGTGGTCGTGCTGTCCGGCCGGCAGGTCACGCCCGCCGGCGCGCTTGGCGGTGTCATCGCCCGGCCTCCCAGTCGGCGTCGAACGCGTCTGCCTCTGCCTCCCAGGCGGCGACGGCGGCTGCCAGGCGCTGGCAGCCGGGGGCGTGGCCCTTTTCGTCCTCGGCGGGGCCGTTGCACAGGCAGCGGTCGGTGATCACGTTGTCGCATGTCTGGCAGCTGAGTTCGCATGACCGGGGCGCCTTGCAGATAGGGGTTATGGCTCATGCGCCTCGCCGTAGTCGTCTGTGCTCGGGCGCGGCTGGGTCGATGTCCGCCGCGACCCCTGTGCCGGTGGCGGGCAGCCAGCCGTAGGCGGGCTTGTAGCCGGGGGTGTCGAGCTTGTCGTCGTCGAGCGCGGCGGCGGCGCACCAGTTGCCCGCGACGGCGCGGCGGCGTGCCGCGCGGGCGGCCCGCGCGCTCGGCCCGGGTGCGATCCGGTGCACGCTTGTCCCACCAGCGGTCATAAACAGCGATAAGGGTGTCGCGCAGCCGGATGCTGACGGTCCTGGCATCGCCGTCCACGAGGGCGCGGGTGGTCCTTTCGCTGGCCCCGGTCGCGCGGGCGAGCCGGGCCGAGCCGTGGCCCATGACATGCAGCGCGCAGAGCCGTAGCCGGGCCCCGCCCCCGTCGACGCGTACGCGCGGGAACGACCTGGGGCTGACCCCGAGCACCGCGGTAACAGTGACCTGGATCTTCAGCTCGCGGCACAGATCGGCGAGCGTCAGCATCTCGTCCGCGCCCCTGCTCGGAGCGAAGATGGCTGCTCGCGTTCTGCGTGCCATGGCGGGCCTCCCTTAACCGGCAGCATTGCCAGTTGCAAGTATCATAACGGTGATGCAGATCACCGTCTAGCCCACGAAGCCACATTGATCAGCCATCCCGGATCCGGCCGCTGGCCAATAACCGTGACCAATGGCCAACTAACGAGACCCGTCATAGGCCACCAGTCCGGCCGCCGGAAGTCACGCACATCTGCCAGTAGAACACGTGAGCGAATCCATATCAGCTGGCAGCCGATATGCTGCGGATCAGGTCACGCTCGCCGACGGTGATCCCGATGCGTTGGCCGCTGTCCCACCGGATGTGGACCGTGCCGAGCGAGTCAGTGAACTCGACCCGTCCCGGTTTCGCCGGCCGTCAGCCCGAACCGCTCGTTGTCGTCGGTGACGCCGACGAGTTCCACGCGGTCGCCCCGGTTCACGGCGCGGCCAGGAGCTGGCGGGCGGCCTGCTCGTGGCGCCGGAAGCGATTACGCATTGCCGGCCGGGTTGCGCGCCACGCCTGCGGCATGTGCAGCTTTCCTGCCTCTGCGGGCGCGAGTCACTGGCTAGTGCTCATCCCTGCCTCCTGGGGTGTCCAATGGGGCTGGCCGTGCCCGGCGCCATGACGGACCGGGGCACGGCCAGCCGGGGCAGCCAGCGTGCTCCACCACGCGGGCTGCCGCGTGCGCAGGTGCCGGGAGCGCCTCATGTCACGGGGAAGCTCAACCGGGCCGGCCCGGCGGACGGGCCTGGCGGGTCACCGGGCGGGGCGAGGAGCCCGGCCAGGATCAATACGAGGCCGATCTCGCCAGTCCGGCGCGGCCCCAGGTTGCGCAGATGCCGCAAGTGGCGCTCGTTGTAGAAGGCGGGGTTGAAGGCTTGCGCCGAGATCACGCTGGCCAGGCAATCGAGGGGGCACCCGCGGTCAGCACGTGACCGTTGCCATGGCCGCCCGATGGTGCCTGGCGCCCGGTCTCCAGGCGGCTCCGGTCTGGCGGGCTCATGGCTGGAGCAGCGCGCCGACAGCCTCGGCCAGCTCGCCGCGGCCGAACCGGGTGGTGTGCCTGCCCTGCCGCAGTGCGGCAGTGCGCAGCGCCCATTCCTTGGTGAAGCGGAAGGCCAGCGTGAGCGTCTTGTCCCCGGCGGTCACGCTGACCTCGGCGTCGTCGCCGCGGACGGTGATCTCGGGTTCGGCGTGCGTGCGGGTGCGCAGGTAGGCCGCGTAGCTGGCGACCACCGGCGGTACCAGCGCGGGTTCGGCGGGCTGCTGGTCCTCATCGCCTTCCCGCGGGCGCGCGCCGGCAGGGTCGCTCATGACGCGGCGTTCCGCCTGGTCAGGGCGAGCTGCGCCCAGACGATCTTGCCGGCCCCGAGGGTGACGGTGCCCCACCGGTCAGCGATCGCCGAGACGATCCCGAGCCCCCGCCCGGTCTCCGCGTACTCCCCGGCCGGACCGCGGTACTCGGGCTGCCGCGGGCTGCCGTCCCAGACCAGTATGAACAGCCGGTCCAGATCCAGCGCCAGGTACAGGGCCACCTGGGCGGCCGGGGCCATCCCGGATGCCGCGACGGCGTTCGTCACTAGCTCGCTGACGACCAGGGCGGTGTCATCCGCGATGCGATCGAGCCGCCAGGCGGCCAGCGTGCGCCTGGTGAAGCGCCGCGCCTGCGGCACCGCGCCGGGTACGGCTCCTAACTCCAGGTATGAGCGGTGAGCCTGGATGCCGGTCACAGTGCCGCACGTGGGAGTAGTCGCGCTGACATACGGCCACGTGGAAGCAGCGCCGACACCGGGGCCATGCTCTGGCGTGCTGGCGGGATGTGCTCCGCCACACCCAGCCCGTACGGCGCCGGCACTGCCGTCCGCCGGCGATGCCGGGCAGCGATGCCTGTTCACTGTCGGCGCTTCACCTTCCGCGCGGTGCCCGTATAGTGGCATCATTGCTCGGTGAAGGTTCTTCTGACAAGTGAATCGGAAAGTTTCTTCGGAGAGTTTACATGGCTCCATCGTCAAGCCCGACAGTCCGGCGCCGTCGCCTGGCGGCTGAGCTACGCCGACTTCGGCAAGGGTCGAAGCTGACCATCGAGCAGGTTGCCGACCTATTGGAGTGGTCACCGGGCAAGGTCTCCAAGATCGAGAACGCCCGGGTGTCGGTGATGCCGAGGGACGCGCGCCGGCTGCTCGAAGCCTATGGAGTCACTGAGGGTCAGGAGCGTGAGCTGTTGCTGTCACTCGCCCGCGAATCTCGGGAACGTGGCTGGTGGCAGCAATACGGCGACGCGGTGCCCGACTGGTTCGAGGTCTACGTCGGCTTGGAGGCTGAGGCGACAGCCATCTCTACCTACCAGGCTGAGATCGTGCCTGGCCTGCTCCAGACCCGGCGATACGCCGCCGCGCTGCACCGGGCCGAGCTGATGAACGCCGCCGAGGAAGAGATCGAACGGCATGTAGCGGTCCGCATGGAACGGCAGGCACGCCTAACGCAAGCGGATGCGCCCAAGCTCTGGGTGGTCCTCAACGAGGCGGTGATCCGGCGGATGGTCGGCGAGCGGGCGGTCATGCACGAGCAACTGATGAAGCTGACCGAGGTGGCGGGCGCCCCGAACATAACGCTCCAGGTGCTGCCCTTCAGCGCGGGGGCGCACGCTTCGATGGACTCGGCTTTCTCGATCCTGAGCTTCGATCCGCCGACCGATGGTGAGATCGTCTACTTCGAGCACCCAACATGCTCGCTCTATCTGGAGAAGCCCGGCGAGGTAGTGCGATATAGACTCGTTTACGAGCATCTTCGCGCGGCCTCGCTGTCCCTGGACGAGTCACGGCGGCTCCTGGCGCGGAGTGCCGAAGACTTGGCCTAGGCGAAGGAGGTGCGAGGTGGACATCGACCTGTCTCGTGCCGTGTGGCACAAGTCCACCTTCAGCAACGGCAGCGGCGGCAACTGCGTAGAGGTGGCGCGTAACCTGCCCGGCATCGTCGCCGTCCGCGACTCCAAGGACCGCGGCGGCCCGGTCCTGGCCTTCAGCCCCCGCGAGTGGGAGGCTTTCACCGTCGGCGTGCGGGCCGGCGAGTTCGACCTGACCTGAGACCCGGTAGCTGATACCCACGTCACTCTGCAAGCCGAGTTATCGCCTCACGGTGACAGATACCCGGTCTGGTCCGTTAACGCGATATGTCACCAGGTGGCCGAGGAAGGAACTCGTGCGACCGCCATCGCAGATAGACGGCGAGTTAGTGCCGCTCTCGCGGGGCCGGGGTGCCGGTCGCCGGCGAAGACGGCAGCTATGCGCCGGTCACGACGAGGTGCCCGGCGACGCGGGGTGATCCATGACCAGCTCGGCGCCAGCGCGGTACCGGATCCGCATGGCCTTGGCTGGGTCAATGGCGTGCCAGCTGGTCAAAATGAGCGCGTCCAACTCGCTGCCGCTGCGGGGGTCAGCGTCAGGTGGGCGAGCGACGGTTCGCCTCCATCCAGGCTTGCACGTCCTTCTCCTCCCATAGCCGCACGCGCACATGCCGGACCTTTGGCTCAGGGAAGTTGGGCCGCCGGGAGAGCTGGTCAGCGCGCGTGCGTGACACGCCGAGCATGTCGGCGACTTCCTTAATCCCCACTAGCGCCATGGCTTTAGAACCTTAAGGCTAGCTCTAAAGACAGTATCTCTAAAGACAGTTCTCGTTCATTCAAAGAGTGCAGCGGCTTCGCTGCGCATAGTGGGAGGGCGCGGAACCGGCAGAAACCGGCGTTCTTGCGGTTACCTGGCGATATTTGGCCGGCTGGAAGGTGAACATTTCATTCGCGCTTGTGCGCCCAGTCCCGGATAAGGTCCATTATTTCTTCGGGGCCACCTGGTCCGTGGGCAGGCCAGCTGCCGCCGGTGGCCTGCGCAGCGCCGAGTTTACTGGCAAGTTTCCGGAGAAGCTCCTCCTTGAATTGAGCGGTCGGATGTCCGCCGGTAATAGTCTTGACATACCGGACGGTGTCGACGACTGCTGACTTCACCCGTTCATGAATGAGGTAGGCGTGCAGGTCGGGTTCCCAGTTCTCTGATGCGCTGCCCGGCACGGCAGCGAGCCATGCAGCTTGCACGGCCTCGTATTCACCGGGCGAATAACCCATCTTGTGAAGGTGAACGGCAAGGTCGTAGACGGGATCGCCCCACAGCGCGAGTTCCCAGTCGAGGAGGTAAGTCCGCCCGCGAGCGAGGATCATATTCTTTCGGTGGACGTCGCTGTGGAGCAGCCGGAACGGCCGTGGGTGCAGGGTCGTCCAGCGGGCGCGGACATGTGCGAGCGGGTCGGACGGGATTCCCAGCGATGCGAAAAGCTCGCCGAATTCAGGACGGAAGCGCGCGTAAACGCCTTCGGTGACGGCAGACAGCCGCCGGGCGAAATCCGCCGTCTTCTCATCGTCAGGCCAGTCTGCAGGCAACGGAGGAACTTTATCCCGGGGAATTGCGCAAAGCTGGCCGAACGCTTCGGCTACATCCCCGATGACGTGACCGGGCACAGGCACGCCCCGTGGCGCGCGCGCGTCGAGTAGTTCACCGTCAATGAATTCAAGAACCTGGAACCGCGGGTGGTCCTTCGCGTACAGCAGGCGGGGCGCGTGGGTGACCGAGTCGCGGATGGCTCGCAATACGCTGGCTTCCGGCCAGATCGCCAGGTCCATGACGTCGGATTCCGGGATGGGCATGCGGACTATCACCGGCGCGGCAGGGGTTGCGAGCTTGATGTTGTAGTTGTAATAGCCAGATGCCGAGTCAGCCTGGGCGGCGGCCGTCCGGTAAAGGTCACCCGGCTTCCAGATGCCGGGCCCGAGCAGGCCGTCAGCAAATTCCCTGATCCGCGCGTCGAGTTCGGCGGGGGGGCCGAGCGGCTGGATACGGCTCGCCGCCTCGCCTGAGGCCGAGGCTACCTCGCTGTCGGCGATGCCCAGCAGGTCCAGCATGCGGGCCGCGCACAAGATGAGCGTCGGGTAGACGCCGGCGGCTTCCAGTTCCCCGACCGCCCGGCGGAGCGCGGAGAGGGCCTCATCGATCCTTCCGCCGCGTGCGCGCACCGCAGCGAGGTAGAACTCCGCCCGGGCCCGGCCCGAGCGGTAGCCGGCCCGGTCGAGCGAGGAGAAGGCTGATCGCAGCGCGGCTTCGGCCTGGTCGAGTTCACCGCGCCGCAGGTGGGCGACGGCGAGCGCGGTATACGCCTTCCCGAGTTCGTGGTGTGCGCCGATTTCGCGCTGCACCTCGATGGCGCGGCCGGCCTCGGTGATCGCTTCAGCAGGGTGCGTCAGGGCGAGCAGCTCGGCGCGGTTCGTGCACGCGTTGGCCAGCCCCAGAACGCTGCCCGCGGCCTGGTAACAGGCCGTGGCGTCGTCAAGGAACCGGGCTGCGGCGTCGAAGTCGAAGGCGAACCTGCGGGTGAGGTGCCGCAGCCGGGCGACGTCGCCGTGGAACTCGACTTCGTCCGCCGGAGTCAGCGCATCGAGTTCGGCGGCGAGTTCCTCGGCGTCGCGGAAGCGGCCCTGGCACATGTCCAGGTCCGAGGCCCACAGCCCTGCGGCCAGCCGTGGCGGCCCGCCACCGTGCTCCCAGACGTGAGTGAAGATGGCGAGCGCCGCCTGGGTGTGCCCGGCGATGCGCTGGCCGTGGCCGGCCGCCACGGCCAGGCGCGCGGTGACCGGGGTGTCTACTGCCATGGTGGACGCGGGCAAGCCCCCGGTTAGCGCTGTGACAGCTGCCGTGTCACCAAGCCGGACGGCGGCCTCGGCGCGCAGGCATCCCAGGGTCCGGGCGGCATCACCGGCTCCGCTGGCGCCCGGCTGGCTGGTCAGCCACTCCTCCAGGTCGTCCGCGATCCCGGCCGCGGTGCCGTGCCCTCCCCGGCGGA
>WNFX01003813.1_pt1 | contig 27689 bp, 33 predicted proteins | sample 5400111 | NCBI WGS metagenome assembly WNFX01 (sample SAMN13153363, study PRJNA577476) | soil metagenome | isolation source: 40 cm soil or saprolite under grassland replicate 1 | place: USA:California | collected 2016-06-15
GCGGGAGCTGCCGCGCTCACTGCCGGTGGGCTCGCGCTGGCATCGGAGCTGCTGCGCGGCACCTGGAATCCGCTGACCCCATACGCAACGAATGTGCAGATCGGACACCTGCTGCGGCGCGCCGGCTTTGGCGCAGCCCCGCAGGAGATCAATACCTATGCGGCGCTGGGCTTTACCGGGGCTGTAGACCGCCTCCTCAACTACCAGCAGGTCTCTGACGATGCGATGGAGAGTCGTCTCAAGGCGCTCAACCTCGACTTTAACAAGCCGCAGAATCAGCAGCAGTGGTGGCTGTTGCGCATGGCATGGACGCAGCGTCCCTTATTAGAAAAGATGACGCTCTTCTGGCATGGCGTCCTGACGAGCAGTTTTCGTAAAGTGGGCGGAAAAAATGCGTATGTGCGCATGATCACGCAGAATAATTTCCTGCGCACGCATGCCTTCGATACCTTCGACAACATCATGCTGGGCATCACCGCCGACCCCGCCATGCTCGTGTACCTGGACCTGACGAAGAGCAGAAAAACAGCGCCCAACGAGAACTACGCGCGCGAAATGATGGAGCTCTTCACCCTCGGCCTCGGCCACTACACGCAGCAAGATGTCTACCAGGGAGCCGCCGCGCTGACCGGCTGGCACGTGATCGGTCAGACGACCCAATCGCGCTATCTACCATTCGACCACAACGACCTGACGAAGACCTACCTGGGCCACACGGGCAACCTCGATTACAAAGACGTGATCAATATCCTGGTCAACCATCCGGCGACGCCCTGGTTCATCTGTCGCAAGCTCTTTACCTTCTTTGCCTATGAGAATCCCAGCAATGAGGAGCTCAGTCCCCTGGTGGATACCTACGTGAAGAGTGGACATAATATAGGCGCGGTGATGCGTACACTGCTGCTCTCGCCCCAGTTCTCTTCGGCGAAGGCGTATCGCAGTCGTGTGAAATCGCCCGCCGAGTTTGTTGCAGGAGCTTATCGCGCGCTCAATGTCCAGGGCAATGGAAAATCGCTGCCAGTGGTGACGACGCTCATGGGACAGACCCTGTTCGATCCGCCGAACGTCGCAGGCTGGCCCGGCGACAAGGTCAGCGCGCTCTGGCTGAACAGTGGCACGTGGATGACGCGCCTCAACTATATCGATTTGTTACTCTCAATCCGCAATCCGAACAATCCGACCTACGCGCCTATCGATCTACAGAGCATCGTAAACGCAAACCATATCGACACGTCCGAGCATTTTGTAGACTACTTTGCCTCGTTCCTGCTCGACGGTCAACTCGCCACCGACCGACACAGCCAGTTGGTCGACTACTTCAACGAGCCTGAGAGCGGCATGTTTATGCAGCGTATCACGCTGACCAACGGAAAGAGTTATCCGATCAACCGTGTACGTGGGACATTGTACCTGTTAATGGCATCGCCAGAGTACCAACTCAATTGATAAAGAGGTTAAACTATTATGAGACTTTCGCGCAGAGCTATGATTAAAGATGGGATGCTGGTGGTCTCAGCGGGTATAATAATGCCCGCTATATTCAGTCGTGGCCTGGCCTCCGCAAAGGCGCTATCGCAGGAGGGCGCGCGCTTCTCCCAGGCGGCGAGCGATCACACGCTGATCGTGGTGCAACTGGCCGGTGGCAACGATGGCCTGAACACCGTCGTGCCGTATACCGACGCGCTGTACAATAAGATGCGTCCCACACTGGCGATACCGGAGAGCCAGGTCCTGACGCTGGATGGTCGCCTGGGCTTCCATCCCAATCTCGCGCCACTCAAAAAGATCTGGGACGAGGGACACCTCGCGGTCGTCGAGGGCGTCGGGTATCCCAACCAGAGCCTGTCGCACTTCCAGGCCATGGATATCTGGCAGACGCTGGATCTGAGTGGAAATGGGAGCGAAGGCTGGCTGGGCAAACTCGTCTCCGGCCTGGTCGATAAGGATGGGCACCCCTTCAAATCCCTGGATATCGGGACGCAGACGGCCCCGGCCCTTACATCCATCAATGCGCAAGTACCAACATTGATCAATGTACCTAGCTATCGCATTGCGCCTGATCCGCTGGATAGAGATGGCGGCAACGCGCGCCTCTCGGCATTGATGAAGCTGTACAATTCGTATCCGCGCACGGCCCCCTACGCCGCGCTGCTGGACACGACCGCCCTCAATGCACAGGATGGCAGCAAACAGTTGCACGCGGCTGATACGGCGTATCAGGCAGCGGTTACCTATCCCACAGGAGCCTTTGGCGATGGCTTGAAGGTCCTGGCGGAGGCTATCGTCGCCGGACTTGGCCTGCGCGTCGGTTATGTCACTCTGGGCGGCTTTGATACGCATGCCAACGAAAAGGCAGTGCATGACCAGTTGATGCAGACGCTGGCCGATGGTGTCTCGGCCTTCTACAACGACCTCGTCAAGCACGGCAAGGCCGATAATGTCGTAATCATGACCTGGTCTGAGTTCGGACGGCGCGTCGAGGAGAACGGTAGCGAGGGGACCGATCATGGTACCGCTGCCCCCATGTTTGTGCTGGGCAACCCGGTCAGCAAAGGCATCTTCGGCGAGCCGCCGAGCCTGAGCAGCCTGGACAATGCCGGCAATCTCAAATACACCACCGACTTCCGCTCCGTCTACGCCACCGTTCTGGATCGCTGGATGGGCGCCTCGTCTAAAGATGTGCTCGGAGGTTCGTTTGGCTCCCAGAACTTCCTGCCCCAGTCCTGAGAGCCGAACGAGCCTCTGCTCATCTATGCAGGCGACTGCTTGACGAATTTGCATGGTCTTTCTCCATTGAACGAGAAAGGCGACACTGTGCCTGGAGGACGAGCAAACTGAGACCTCATCGTGATCTGGGCTTCGAGGGACTGTGACGGAACCGTGATGTGAGTGCGTGATACTCTTAGAAGGGTTTGCTTCAGCAAGGAATCAGGCCATCAGAAGAGCAACCCTTTTTTAGGAGGAGAAAGAAGATGATGAACCATATGATGCCCTACGAGATGATGGCCAGTGGTCCTCTGCTTTGGATAGTGCTCGGCTTCCTGTTGGGGCTTCTCCTGGTGGCAGCGGTCGCCTGGCTTCTGGCTGGCTTTCGCAACGAGCAAAGGCGCTATCAAATGCGCTCTGCTCCACAATTCCAGAACGCTTCTCACACCTATGAGCAAGGGTACCAACCGCCAGAGCCATCACCAGAAGCCTCTCAAGAGGGCGGACACTCCTACTCCTACCCTCAACCACAGTATGAGCAACCAATAGCTCAGTACCCACAAGAGATGCCTCTACAGCAATAACTTCTGCCAATTCAGATGACAAAAAGGAGAAACATGATGAACTCTCGATTCGACACCATACCGAGTTTTGTGTAACGGCATTTAACAAGCAAGGGCTAAGCCCTGGTCAGAGCTGCTTCCGAACTGCTCGGCTTTATGCCATTACACAAAAAGGAGCATGGTGTCTCTTTCTCGTTGGCGTCCTGGCCTTGCTGACTGCTTGCGGAAGTTTCGCCACTCCCTCTAGCTCTCAAACCAGTCAGACACCTGCGAACAGTTCTCAACCAGGACAGGCATCTCCTACGGGAGGACAGACGGTGGACGTGAATCTGTTTGACGATAAGATTGAGTCATCCATGATGACGTTTGTCCCTGGAACGCCGTATCACTACGTGGTGACCAATAAGGGGCATCACCCCTTTACCTTTGCGATGATGTCACAAGACCGTGAGCAAGCGATGGCACATATGACGCAGCAAGAGCAACACCAAGCGGCACTGTTCATGAGCAACCCCATCATGCCAGGACAAATGATGAGGTTTGATTACACCTTTCCCTCATCAATGATGGGGATGGGACAACACCTGGAATTTGCCTGTTACCAGCAAGGACAAAATCAGGTGCATATGCGTCTCCCTTTTAACTGAGAAAGATTTCCTGTTTCACCAACGACCCGATGATGGGGACCATTTAAAAGCAGGTGCGCGTTCGCTCACCCTCTCTGCATGAGATCCTGCCCAGGAGTGCTGGGGACCAGCACCCTTTTTGCATGGTCTGCTTCCTCATATGTTGATCATGGTTGTCATCATATCTGGCTTCCCCATCGTAATACTCTCAGTGGGAAGGAACGGGAAAGAAAAGACAAGCGTATGCAAAGGAGAGAACATGCTGATCACTCATGAGACTGGTAGACATACCCCAAGACAGGGGTGTATGAGCAAGAAAGTGAGGATAGGACTATGATGATGTGGGGATACGCTTACGGTTGGCCGATGCTCTGGATGGTGTTCTGGAACATCCTCTGGCTGCTGCTCCTCGGGCTACTCATCTGGGCGCTGGTTCGCTGGCTCGCTCGTTCCCCAAGGAGGGGTGATTTTCCCCATCTCTCATCACGGGAACCGTCAGCGCTGGAGATCCTTCGTCAGCGCTATGCACGTGGGGAGATTGATACGGCCACCTTTGAACAGATGCGCGAGCGGCTCGAAGCTTCCGGGGGACGCGAAAAGCCTCCCGTGTAGATCGAGCAAGAGGCAGAGGTGTTATGACTGTACTGTCACTGCTTGCCTCATCCCTGCTTCATAATGCCCTGGAAGGTAGCAGGCCAATTCTGGGTAGGAGCCTGCAGCCGAGGATGGGAACGTGTAGTCCAGCGTTCTGGTCTCCCCTGGATTGAGGTTACTGATCGAGGCAAGAGCCTTTTTATCCATGTCTCCCATTGGCATTCCACTCATGCTGCCCTCCGACCTGGGCATAATCATGAATTCATGGGCGGTCTTGCCTGTATTGGTTACCACAAAATGATAGGTGGTCCCAGGCGAAAAGCTGGTCACTGACGAGTCGATCTTGAAATCTGTTTCTGTGACCTGTACGGTGGTAGGTGACGTTCCTCCCGAAGGGCTTCCTGCGGTTCCTCCACAGGCTGCCAGGAGCAGGATGAACGCAAGTACACCAAAGGTACTCAACAAGTGGTGTTTCATGTTTTTTCTCCTCATTCTCTTTAAGATGAGTGCTGATTACACCTCTCAGTCCAGTATACCAGATGTGAAGTGGATTTCCCGGGCAACGAATCGTCAATGCCCATGATTGACGCCGATCCAGTTTGTCCCAAAGTCCACCGATTTTACACCTCCCTCTCGCAGATCCCAGTGGCATCTATGGTCTATAATATATTGAGAACTAGAGAGAAGAAGATCAGGAGCGAGTTTATAGTATGTCACAGTTAGATAGCGAGCGCTCGCCGGACGCGAATGGGACGCGCACAACGCTGGTCGTCCTTGTCGTAGCGATGGTTGTTGTGGTCATCTTATTTATGCTGTATAGCCACCTGCCACGTGCCAGCACAGCCGCGGGCACCACGAGCGATCTCGTCACACCGACGCCGCAGATGACGAATCCCGTCAGCTCTGTCACGCTCAATCGGCTCGTCAACGTCGAAGGAGTGAGCATCACCATCGCCCAGGTGCAGCAGGCGAGCAATTTTAGTGATCTACAGGGCCAATCGAGTCCCTACACGCTGCGTGTGTATATCCAGACGCGCAACGATGGGAAGGAACCGGTCAGTGTAAATTTTACGGGGAATACGCGCCTGCTGCTCCCTGATGGGAAAGCGATCGCGCCAACACTCATAACGGTATCGCCCCTCAACTTGCCCAGGGCAGCGCAGGTGGGCTACCTGGATTTTCCTTTGCAGCAGACCGCGCAGATATCTAGCATGGTACTGCGTTTCGATAGCAAAACGAGCGTCTCCCTTGCTACAAAGTAGGGACCGCTACTCCTCGTTGGGAGCGCCGACGCGTTCGACGCGGTGCTGGACATCTTCGATCGCATGTAGCCACGACAAACGTCCAGCATCGCTCGTGGTATGCTCTACCAGTTCTTCCAGCGTCAGGTAGTATTCGACCAGGACGCGTTCGCCGCTCGTTGTATGCGCGATGCATTCTTCCAGTAGCGTCTCGGCCTCTTCATAGGCGTGCAGACGCTCCTGCGCGTCCGACAGGACCTGCTGCTCACGCTGCAGGCGTAGCGCCTGGCCCTGGCGCTCACGGCGGCGCAGGCGTGACTCCTGTGGCCCCTCCTGCATCATCTGCTGCAGCGCGAGAGCGGCCTCGCCTATCTCGATGCCTGTTTCATCCCGGCGGCGTGCCAGCCACGCGCGTATGGCGTGCAGGCGTACAAGATTGCTGGCGCTATCGGGCAGGCGCAAGTTGTCGTCCGAGAGCAGTTCGTCGCTGCCGGTCTCCGTCGTCTTCTCTAAAAATTCGTCGTCAAAATCCATGTTCAGGTCTTTTTCCTCGTGGCGTTGTTATAGTGAGATGCAACTGTACTTATCATATCACGAGTGTCACGCTCTGCTATTAATTCGGTCTAAATGTCAAAGAAGATCAGAGCCCCCTCGCTTATTGACGTACTTGATAAATGCCAATGTTTCTCTCATCCGTTGAATGCGATTGCGGTAGAGCGGTGGCTGATCGAGGTGATGACGAAGGCGCCAGGCTTCATCGATGAGCGGCTGCCAGCGTGCGGGGAGAGCATCTCTCCAGCGTAGAAGAGCAGGGGATTTAGCGATGATCTCGCCTTCTTCGATTGTCGTCAGAATGCGACAGAGCGTTGAAACGGAGAACACAATCCAGTAATCAAGCAAGAAGAGATAGGGATGTTTTCTGGCCTTGCCCATCCAGTAGCCATTGAGGTTGTAACGCATCGTCACCAACACATCCTTCCATGTGACTTCAAGTGGGAGCGCAGAGCACTCCGCTCCAAGCAATCGTATGCCCTTATTTTTGATAAGCCACCAGGTGACCGCGTTCAGGTCACCATGCGTGGCGGGAGAAAACGCGCCGTCCCGCAGAGTCGGGTATGGCGGGATCTCGCTGTTCTGCTTTCCAAGATCGCGCAAGGGAACGTAGAGCACCTCAAGGCGCTTGCTGAGTGGATGCTCCCGGCTCAGTTGTGCATGTATAGCTGCTAATCGTGCATATTCGCGCGTTGTCCATTCTCCTTGCGTTAGAGCAACAATATCGATATCGCTTTCTCGTTCTTCAAAGGCGCCGAGAGCGATGGAGCCATAGATGTAGATCCCAGAGAAGTAAGCATGCAATGGTTCAAGGGCATGAAGATAGGCATCAATGAGTGGCTGAGTAGAGTCGGGAACGGGAATTTCCATGAGAAAGATGCTCTTTCTATTTTTACTCTGAAAGGAAACAAGAGCCTCTGCAATGCTCTTGCCCCTCTGTCTAACACTGAACAAGAAGAGAGTTTCCTTAGAAAATGAGATGGTATCTCAATATTGGTCCAGAAACCTCTTGTTTTTTCCTCCATTATATGGCATAGTAACCATGTTGGTGATACATAGTATCATTAGTGAGCAGACGTTGTACGCATAGTGTAAAAATTGTGTATTTAAGAAAGGGAAAAACCATGTCACTTACAGTTCCTCCAACATTATTGGAGCAGGCTCAGGCGGGGGAGATGCAACAGAGCGACTTTCTTGCCTGCATCAAAGACTCATTGCCCTATGCCTGGAACCTTATCGAGGGGTTAGCGGGCAGGCTGGCACAGGGCAATGCCAGCTTTGTCGATAACCAGGTGCCACCGCCCGACGAGAAGGCGCGCGGGCAATTGCTGAGGGTGCTGGCAAGCGATGCGATGCGTGGGGCTTTAGAGAGCCACTTCGGCGTGAAGCTTGCCTTCCAGAATTGTCATCGCGTCGCCCTCTTCCGTAAAGATGGTCTGAGTTGGGCGGAGTATAAAGAGTTTATTTCTCCACGGAGCCAGATCCTCAATCAGAGTCCTGAACTCGTCGATTGCTAGCTGAGCGGGCTGGTCGGGGGCGCTTCAACGTTGAAGCGCCCTTTTGTTTTAAAGCATGCTAGAAAATCGTTGAACGACTTACCCCAACGCCTCGCGCCCGACCTCCACAGGCTCACCGGGTGCATGTTCCTCGTCATAGTCGGCGGGTGAAGTGAGATCGCGTCCACGTCGCGCGCCGATTGCCTCGAAGATTGGCGTCAGGACAATAGCTAAGACCAGGTTCAAGATCAGCGCTGAGACCGCAGTGTAGAGCGGGATGCCGAGAATGGCATACGATGGCTTGTTGCCTGCCGCGATAAAGAGCGTCGTGCCCGCGACCATCGCGGCGGCCCAGCCTACGAGCAGTGCCCAGCGGTTGAACCAGCGTGTGTAGAGGCCCAGGAAGACGGAGGGCAGCGTCTGTAGTATCCAGATGCCGCCGAGCAGTTGGAAGAAGATCACCTGCTGCGGGTTAATCAAGACGATGAAGAGCAGTGCGCCGAACTTCACCACAAACGACGTGATCTTCGCGACCTGCGACTCCTCGCGCTCATCTGCATCTTTGCGCAAGAACTCCTTGTAGATGTTGCGTGTGAACGTATTAGCGGCAGCGATCGACATCACGGCAGCCGGGACCAGGGCGCCGATGGAGATAGCGGCGAACGCGAAGCCCGCGAACCAGGTAGGGAAGCTCGCGTTGATGAGCGCGGGTACTGCGCCGTTCTGGCCGAAGCCGGGCAGGGGCTGTACTTTTGCCGCGATCGCCATGTAGCCGAGCAGCGCCAGCAGGCCCAACATAAGCGAATAGATGGGCAAAAGCGCGGCGTTACGCTTCACCACGCGCTGACTGCTGCTACTCAAGACGCCTGTGATTGAGTGCGGATACAGGAACAGCGCCAACGCCGATCCGAGGACCAGCGTCACATAGTTGAGTGCCTGATTGGGTCCGATCAGATCAAAGAATGTCTTGACCGTCAGAGATTTCTGGTGGGCCGCGTTAAAGATGGGGCCGAAGCCGCCCAGTTTCGCAGGGATATAAATGATCGCCGCCAGCAGCACGATGAAGATCATAGCATCTTTTACCAGCGCGATCATCGCCGGAGCGCGCAGACCGCTGGTGTAGGTATAGGCTGCGAGAACGATAAACGCAATAATCAGCGGAACATCGACGTTCAGGCCGAGGATAGAGACCGTCAGCGGGATGCCCAGCGCCGCGATAGAGATCTGGATGCCGAACATCTGCAGCGCGATATAGGGCATTGTCGCCAGGATACCCGTAAAGGCCACGGCCAGGGCAAGAGAGCTGCTGCCGAAACGGTCCTTGACGAAATCAGCGGTAGTCACATAGCCGTGCCGCTTACACACCGCCCAGAAGCGAGGCATAAGGACGAAGACGAGTGGATAGATGAGAACCGTGTAAGGGACTGCGAAGAAGCCGCTGACCGCGCCAGCGAGAAACATTGATCCAGGGACTGCAATAAAGGTGTAGGCAGTATAGAGATCGCCGCCAAGCAGGAACCAGGTCACGAGCGTGCCGAAGCGGCGGCCCGCCAATCCCCATTCGTGAATGAGGTCAAGGTTCCCACGTCGCCAGCGCGCCGCTACAAAGCCAAGCACGGTGACGAGCAAGAAAAAGAAGATAAAGATAACGATAGCGTCCCAGTGCATCGAGAAATTCTCCCTTCCCATAAATTGACGTGTCGCATACGAATCCGTGTACGCATCTTCACGTAACGTATGCCTTCACTACATGTCGTTTACGCGCCTGCGAAATAGACCACCGCAGTAATGATAGCCGTGATAACGATCCACAGGAGCTGGTACCAGTAGAAGAAAGGGATGCCTATGAACTCTGGTTCCCTGAAATTGTAAAACGGAGGGAAGAGCAGAGCGATGAAGGGGATAATGAGGAGCAAGCGGAGCCAACGACGGTTCCTGCGCTCAGAACGAGTAGCCATAACGTGATCTCCTTTTGTCGTATAAAAGTAGAGAAATGCCAGCATCTGTGCTGGTGCAAAAGGACGGAAACGATAACTGATGGATACTCCAACCCGGACGGCCTTTCCTTATCCTACGGTATTTTCCAGTAGATGTCAATCTAACTGTTCCTATGCTTTTTGTTAATCTTGAACCGCTCGTTCGTTAACTAAAGTATAGGCGTACAGAGAATGCGGAAATGATGTAGCGTCCCTCAATCTTATGTAAAGAATTTGCGGCGGAGGCTGGAATGGCAGAAAATGGGGCAGTGTTAGGAGAAGGTAAGGTCATCCTCGAAGGTCGGTATCGTATAGTACAACTTCTCTATAAACGTCCTCGGCTCAATCTTTATCTTGGGCGGCGCCTGCCAACTCAGCAGAGAAGTGAGAAGGCGTTGGACAATGGAGAGCGGATGGAGCCTTTAGTGGCTATTCGCGAGCTGGTCCTTGTAGGGCTGCCGCAGCCAGTACAGGCGCAGATCGAGGCGGCAGCGTTCGAAGAGTTCGTCTCTCCCGTGGTCTCCGGCTCCGCGCGTTTGCCGGTGGATAGCGACCGGGTGTGGGTTGAGGGTGAACGCCACTATCTTGTGAAGCAGTTGTATGACCAGAAGAAGGCCTTGCAGAGCGGCGTTTTGACGCTCGACGAGCTGCTCCTGAGCCAGAAGGAGTGGCCCGCGTGGCTGAACACAAAGATAGCCCTCAACTGGGGTGCCCAACTCTGTCGCATCGTGGCGCGCCTGCATCGCCTGCACATGCTGCCGGGCTATCTCGACCCGGCAACCATCCTGGTAAGCGATAGGGAAGACTCGCCATGGGCACCCGTCCTGCTGCCCTCGTGGCCGCCACCGCTAGAGTTCTGGCAGGCCGCCGACTCCGCCGATCTCTGCTACCGGGTTTTTCCTATAGACGAACTGCCCATATATAATGCCTTTCTCGCGCCGGAGATGCTCTCGGGGGCTTACGACGAGCGCTCGGACATCTATTCACTGGGGGCTATCCTGTATCTGCTGCTCACGCACTACGCGCCCAGCGCGGCCATCTATCGCTTGCAGCACGATAAATACGAGAAAGAGAGCATGGCGCACAATGAGGTGCGCCAGCCAATCGTGCTAGATGAGAGCGCTGGCCTTGAGCTCATTGCGCCTCACTATCTGTACCACGGCGTCACGCCGGAGATGGAACAGGTCGTGCTGCGCGCCCTGGAGGTCGATCCGGGACGGCGCTGTGCTTCGGTGTTTGCGCTGGTCGAGGCGTTAGAGGCTATTATTGGGTGAGTAGGGGTGCTACTGCCCTGGCGTGTTCGAGGCGCGCTCCAGGGGTAAAGATGTTAGGGGACAGGGCATAGTCTTCTTCTATGGACTTGAGTTCCTCTAAAGAAATCTCACCTGGCGTTACTTCTACCTCTTGATTATTCGCCCTCTAAATTTTCCTTTATCAAACGTTTTTATGCAGGAATGAAGAATAATCTCTTTCTTCATATGTTTTTAGTAAATGACACATTAGTAAATGATACAAAGGAAGGTTTAGTCATGGGATGGCACATCGGCGACTTGACTAGTGTCGCTGGAGCTCCTCTGGCATCGAGTGCTCCGGTCGGCTACGTATTCGATGCTCAGGGTACTCAGCACGTCAACTACGAAGGCAATAACGGTCACATCTACGAACTGTGGTGGGACACCTCGTCATAGTGTAATTCCAACTACGTTAAACGTTACGTACACTAGCTTGCAGAGCCAGTTTGTACTAGAACATACTCTGGCATAGAGTGTAAATGCGATAATTCGATGAGGCAGATTCTTTCGAATTATCACATTTATCAGGATTGGGTCAGTAATTTTACCAATGGTTTCCTGGAAATTGGAAAAATATTCTTTTTTCCAATGGACGAGTCTTTGCTTTCTCAACGGTGAAGTGAGCAAGCGAGCACAATGCTTGACTATACATATCCCTCTCCCTATACTTATTTCAGGCCACACATTGTGGTCGTAACCTCTTCCCAGCGCCTCGTTTCGTCCTCACAAGTTTCACAGGAGTAACCACCATGGCACTACCATCTTTTCTGCACTGGCTCGCCCGGTCTTCCTTACCACCACACGATGCCCACGTTCCGCGTATGCAGGAGCAGGTCGATCCTGCTGCCCTGGCCTCAAGTCCTACCCAGGAGGACTGGTACTGGGGGCGGCTGGCAACGGGCGACGAGGAGGACTACTACTGGCGCCGGCTCTCGGACAACTGGTTCCAGAAAGATCCCATTCCCTCAACTTACCTGGAACTGCACAATCTCTGCTACGAAGCCTACAACGCCAATCCGCTGGCCTTCGCCATTGTCGAGATCACGACCAGCTTTGTCCTGGGCAAAGGCGTCACCGTCTCTGCCAACCGTCCAGAAGTGCAACAGGTGCTGATGGACTTCTGGAACGATCCCGACAATCACATGGAGACACGCGTCTATGCGCTCTGCACCGAGTTGTCCCTCTACGGGGAGCAGTTCATTCGCTTTTATGTGAACAAGATAGATGGGAGCGTGAAGATTCGCCAGATTGATCCCTCTATCATCGACCAGATCGAGACCGATCCTGACGATATCGAGACGGTGCTGCGTTTTCACCGCCGACCCATTGGACCGAGCGCAACGCAGCCCGGCGATCCCGCGCCCGTCACGCCGCAGGAGCAGAGTAACTTCGAGGGCGCATGGTTCGCGGCTGGCAGTGAGATGGTGCAGTTCTGCATCAACAAGACCGAGGACCCTATTTCGTGCTCAAATTTCCTTCAAATTATCCCAAATGTAGCCAAAAATGTAGCTAATGCGTCCGCAACCCCTCAAAAACACCCTACTATACCGATAAAAAGAGGCCATCCATTTTGTTTGCAGCTTCGTCTCTCTGCTCAGGCAACACATGGCCGTACACATTTGCCGTGATCACATAGGATGAATGCCCAAGTAACTCTTGTATCACTTTGAGACTCACACCCATCTTGAGCAACAATGTTGCCGCTGAGTGGCGCAAGTCGTGGATACGCATATCTGGCAGCGCTGCTGTTGTCAGCAACTTTTTGAAATGCCGCTTTAAGGTACTCAGTGCGTAGTAGGCACCTGTATCGTTGCAGAAAATCAGATCGTTCTGCACCCAGGCAGAACCTGCCAATAGGCGCTGCTCTAACTGCCTGACCTTGTGCTCTTTCAACACATTGACCGCGAATTGTGGGAGCTTGATTGTGCGTTTTCCTGCTCGACTTTTGGGTGTGCTCTCCGTCATCTGATAGCGCCCGGTTTCATCGTTGGTCAGGTAGGTAGCATTCCGGCTCACTTTCAGCAGGCGCGCGTCAAAATCCACATCTAACCACTTGAGTCCAAGGAGCTCGCCACGGCGCAAGCCCGTTGCCAATGCCAGGTGTATGAAGCATTCCAGTCGATGTCCCTTTGCTGCATTCAACAAGCTCTGTGCCTGCTCTCCTGCCAGGACCGGCCCTTCGTGCTTTTCAGCTTGTGGCAGCATGACATGCTTGCACGGGTTATGGGCCAGGCGTTGCCAGCGGATCGCGTCATTGAACGCAGTGTTTAAGATCATCATGATGGTGTGCACGGTACTTGCCTTGCGCGTTTCTAACAGCGTGTTGCACATCGTTTGCACCTGGTCGCCTGTGAGCCTGGTCAGCTTAATATGCCCGATCAGGGCATACACGGGCTTCAAGTGGTTGCGATGGGTAGCAACTGTCGATTGTTTGATGTCCTTGCGCCCTTTGCGCACATCGAGCCAGTGCTGCAAGAACGCCTGCACTGTCTCTGCTTTGGCAGTCACCACCGTTCGGGCGTCAATACTTTTCTGAAGCGCTTTGAGCTTCTGCGCAACCTCGCCGCGCGTCTTGCTGTAGACATAGCGACGTTTTCCGTTCTCTAACCGCGCGTAGGCGACGTAGAGACCGTCCGATTCGCGTTGATAGATGGAGCCGTCTCCGCTACCCCGTCTCTTCGTCACGGCTTACTCCTCTGCCTCCTGCTCTTTCCGTTTTTCCAGCCATGTATACATATCCGACGGGCAAATCCTGACGAGCTTCCCAAAGCGAACAACCGGAAATCCTTTGTAGCGGATTTCGTCATACAACGTCGTCTTACTGATACTGAGCATCTTCGCAGCCTGATCTACGGTGATGAGCAGCTGCTGCATTGGTTGACTGTAGTAGTTCGCCATCGCTGTTCGTTTCCTGCCTTTCTCTCTGTCTGTACACGTTTGTACATTTCTGCCTATTCAGTCTATAATGAGAGTGTTAGCTGTAGCTGTGATGCTGTCTCGAAGTTTCTCAGGCTGGAGAGGCATCACAGCGGAGGCTATGCCGCATCTGGCTCTTTTCCCTCGCCCAGGTCATCACCAGGCTTTATTTCCTGATGTCTAATATATTCTTGTACGGATTCCGGCGTAAAGCGTAAGGCCCTACCAGCCTTAAAGGCGCGTATCTTTCCAGCCTTGATTTCGCGCATGATAGTTCGTTCTGATACCTGCAACATTTCAGCTACTTGTTCAAGACTGTAAAAAGTTGGCTCCGACATTCTTTACACCTCCCTTCTGTCGTTTAGTGGTATCCTCTGTCATGTTTGGAAGTATAACAGATACATAGCGGATTGTCAATCACTGTCATCATTTTGTATTAATTGATCAAAATTGATAGCAAAAACCATTGACACTAAGTGACAGAAATGTTAATATGATGACAGTGAAGAGAAACGAACTTCACACAAAAAGAGCCCCTTTGCAGAGGCTCCCAAATTTCGGAAGCACCTATCGATTGGACCCGGTTCAGTGCTTCACAGGAGTAATATACCATGATTTTAACAGCTTCACAAATTTCCACCTCTTCCGTTACCGATGCCCAGATTGGCGCATGCCATAAAGTGTTCGGCCCTGACAACAAGCCCTTCTACATGGTTGAGAGTGCCAGCGATCTGGACCGCGAATACAAAGTGACCTGGACCCGCGAACGTGGTTTCCAGTGCCAGTGTAAAGCTGCTGAGTACGGCAATCTCTGCTGGCACATTCGCGCATCCATTGCCGCAGCGCGTGAAGAGCGTGAGGCGGTCGCAGAGCTGAACCGTCTGATAGCTGAGCAGGCCGCGCCGGTTACGTCTTCCGCTCCTACCATCGACACAGCGACCAGGGCGCGCATCGAAGCGGCAAACGAGCGCGCTGCAAGCAAGCCAGTGAGCCGCGCAAAAGCACGCCAGGACGGCCATTTTGCTTCGATATGACGTGCTACTGCCACACGAACCAACAGGCCATAGCAGAGACGGCGCACTACGTGAGCGAGGGTCTCTTGTCCAGCGTAGAAGCGGATCGCTTCTACAGAGGCAAGATGGTGTAGAATGGTGTGGCGCGCCTGATCTCCCCAACGGACGCGCCTCACTCCCCCACCAGGTACGCCCATTTCACTTTTTTGATTAGAAAGAGAAGAACCCCAAGGAGAAGTATAACATGGCCCTACAGAAACCACGCCAGATCGAAACAGCACCATCAGAAGCACTCATCACGCTTTCACCAAAGCTCCAATTGAATGTGAATGATATCATCGGCCAGCAGATCGCCACGTTTGGCATGCCTGGCTTTGGCAAAACGAATGCAGCGGTCCTGACCTGCGAGCAGATCGGCCAATACTACGTCCCTATGGCCGTCTTTGATAAAGAGGGCGACTGGCTCAGTATGGCGGGCGTCCTCCCTCGCGGGATGATCGCGACACGCGAGAATTGCCCGACCGGGCGCGATATCCTCAATAAGGGCTTGCAGGTCATCTACGATATCAGTTCGTGGGACAGCCTGACCAGCGCTGCTGAGATGATCGTTGGCGTCATGCATGAGTTGATGGCCTGGGCCAGCGCGCGCCCATCGCACGAGCGCGTACCCTGCCTGATCGTCCTGGACGAAGCGCACACTTTTTTGCCTGAGAAGCGCAGCGCGACACTGCCGAAACAAACCTACATGGATCTGTTCGACGCATTCCAGTCGGTTGGGTCTACTGGCCGCAAACGCGGATTGACACCGTTTTTCGTCAGTCCGAAGATCAGCGAGCTGAATAAAGGCGTGCTGTATCCCGGCCTGATGTACTTTTTCCGCGCGACCTTGCACACGGACGTGGCGCGCTATCTTGAGTATATTCATACCAACGATCTCACTCCCCAGGGATTAAAAAAATTGATCAGCAACTTGCCCAAAGGCAAAGCAATCGTGAAATTGCCGTCAGGGGGCAATACGTCGGTGAAGTTCGACAAACGGCAAAGCGAGCATGTCAGCCACACGCCCACGGTGCAAAGCGCATTGAACCGCTACGCCGCTATGCCGTTCGATCCTGACGGCAGCTACGGAATGGATCTACCAGCCAGCGAGCAGGTGCCAGAGCAGGCCGTACCAAAGCCTATGCATGCTCATCAAGAAACGTCGCTGATCGCAGCTACGCCTGATAGTGAGCAATCGTCAGGTCAAGAGACGCCAGAACCTGAGCCAGTTCACGTCTATCCCGTGAAACCAGTATCCGCCTATCAGCAATGTGAAATCCTGCTCAAAAAGAATCCATTGCTGACCGCTGAAGAATTGCACCAGATGACCGGCGGTACAATCGGGCTGGATACGATCGCAAACTATCGCCGTCAATTGGTCGCGCACTTGCGCAACTCTTACGGCGCGATCCATGCGCGTGTTCTGGCCGTGCTGCAAGTGGACGCTGACATCTCCGATAAGGACCTGGCGAAACATGCGAATTGCACGCTCGACGAGGCGCGTCTGCATCGTAGCAAAACAGAATGAAACGTCAAGGGCATACAGCCACACTGGCATCAATAACGATGCCAGTGTGGCTACAGAAGGAAAAGCGAGCAATGACATACCCTGACACATGTGTTATACAAGATTTAGAGCATATGGCATATGGTGACGCGCGACCTTACAAACACCTAAACGCTTCTCAACCCGTCTTAAAAAAGCTAGGCAACCAGGGCAAAACCCTCTATAATACATACGCCTTGAACACATGCCTTTGCAGGTATGCCGAAAAGACAGATAACGTGCATTGCATGCACAACGTGATATTTGTGAGATACCGTGAGTTTGTGAGATTTTTCGCATACTCACGGTATTTTTTATCACCTGCAGCTTTACCTCTTGCATAGCCTGTTATAATGCACACTCGCAAGAGACTATACAAACGGAAAACCTGCTGTCAGTACGTACTGATGGCAAAGCAAAGAAGCGCCTTGAATGTCGATCTGCTGAATGTGGCGGCTTTTCTCTTGCTCAAGAGAAGAGTACGAGCCTGATTAGACCGCTCGTAGCCCTACAGAGGAAAACACCTGGAGATATCCAGCTCGTAGCCGTGTAGAGGAAAACACCGGAAAGGGATAAGCACGTGAGCAACCGAAACGTTATCACGCCCTGTATTTTGTCCTGATTTAAGACAAAAAATACACCCTGTAGAGACGGCAAAATCCAACAGGGCGTACTCTCAAAGGAATCTTTTTTATGCGTCAAGAGCATAACACGACAGGCTATTGCCCGTCAACACCGTATAGCGTCCGCCTCACCAGGAAAGGTGAGGTGAGAGGATGACGCAAACAGCACCGCGAACAGCCTTTGAAGAACTGCGCTCATACCCCAACTGGGTAGTATGGAAAAGAGCAACCCGCAACGGGAAAGTCACTAAAGTCCCCTACAACGCCTATACAGGAGAGATGGCATCTTCCACTGATAAAGACACCTGGGCCAGCTACGAACGGGCATCAGAGACGTTCGCACGGTCAAAAGGGAAGTACGCAGGCATAGGTTTTATGTTTGGGCATTCACCCTTTTTTGGGTGTGATTGCGACCACTGCATTGATGAAAACGGGGCTATTGACCAGTGGGCGCAAGACGTGTTAGACCAGCTTAACACCTACGGGGAAAAGTCACCGTCCGAAACAGGGATACATGGCATTGGCCGCGGGGAAATGCCAGAAGCCATCGACAAGAAGACGGGCGAAACGAGCCGACCAGGAATGAAGCGACCAGTCAAAGGACAACGCGCGTCTGACGCTGTCATTGAGCTGTACTCTGAGGGCCGATACTTCACCTGGACTGGAAACCATGTCGAGAGTACGCATGAATGCATCAATGATGCACAAGACGCCCTCACAGCCATTCACCAACGTTTCACCGCGCCTCCCCAAAAGGAAAAAGCCTCTCGACGGCCACGAGGAGAACAAAGGCCGCTGTTTCTCACTGACGAGCAGATTATTGCAAAGGCGCAATCCGCCAAAAATGGCGCAACCTTTAACGACCTGTGGAACGGAGGGCTTTCTGGACATCTCTCAGCATCGGAAGCTGACTTAGCTTTCTGTAATCTACTGGCATTCTGGTGTGGAAAAGACACCGCGATCATGGATCGCATCTTCAGACGATCCGGACTCTACCGCGACAAGTGGGACGAGAAACACGGCGCGAAAACGTATGGAGAGATGACGATAGATACAGCCATCGATTCCTGCTCTGAAACCTATAGCGGCTATGCCAGAATGAACGCGCGGCCAGGTGCTACCAACGGAAACAGCTATAGCAGCAACGAGAATGGACACGATGAAGCACGCCCGATGTCAGACGATGAGGAGAAACCTCGGGTGGTTATCGGTAGACAATTGACTGAGATGGTAAACGATGCTATTAAGGCGCTGGCCTGCGCTGAAGCGGATAACCCTACCATTTTTGTGCAGGCCAACAAACTGGTGAAGGTTGCAATTGATAAGAAACGGAATCGACATATCATCTTGCATATGGGAACGCCTGAAATTAGAGCGGCGCTGGCCAGATCTGCCAACTACTACCGATTGAAGGAAAAAGGCGGTGCATGGTATGAAGTGCCTATCACCCCTCCAACGGATATTGTCGAATCGGTCGTTTCACCAGAGAACCCTGGTGCATGGCCGTTCCATCCACTCGATGCAATCGTAGGCGTTCCCGTGATACGCCCTAACGGAACAATTGTCGACGCGCCAGGGTACGACGCTGAAACCATGATTTACTATGCCCCTACTCCCGACCTGAAGCATTGCCAGATACCACAGAAACCGAGCAAGCAGGATGCGATAGACGCAATGGCGAAAATAGAAAACATCATTGCAGAATTTCCATTTGCTGAACAAGCCGACCGTGCAAACGCATTAGCCGCTATGCTCACACCGTTCATACGCCAGTCACTGAGAGAGACTGACGACGTGCCATTAGGAGTATTGGACGCCGCTTCACCCAGCACAGGGAAAGGCTTATTGGCCAGTGTTATCTCTCTGCTCGCTACAGGTCTAAGAATGTCCGCTATGCCCGCGCCTGACTCTGAAGAGGAATGGGATAAAAAGATAGTAACGGAGCTGATAGAGGGAAACACCTTCATCGTCATTGATAATATTCCTGGTATCCTCAAATCAGCAAAGCTAGAAGCGGTATTGACCGCGCGCTACTACAAAGGTCGCATATTAGGTCGCTCGCAAAGTGCTAATCCTGAAAATAGAGCGACCTGGTTAGCGACAGGCAACAATCTCAAGTTAGCAGGCGACCTACCCGAACGATGTTACTGGATTCGCATGGTTGCTCCCACATCAGATCCTGAAGCGCGCGTCTTCACTATCCCCGATTTAATGGAGTATGTCATAGAACATCGGTGTGAACTGGTAACGGCTATTCTTACGGTGATACGCGCCTGGTATGTTGCTGGGAAGCCACTTGATAAGCGATTAGGAAACTTCAGGACATTCACCACATGGTCTAATACCGTCGGTTCTATCCTGCACTACGCGGGCATTGAAGGTTTCTTGAGCGACCGCATAAGGCGCAAAGATGAAATAGACGTTGACCGTAAGCAATGGGCGAAGTTCCTTCGCGCCTGGTACGAGAAATTTGGAAGCGACGGTATCACTTCAGGTCAGATTAAGCAAGCTATCAGTGCAGGGAGTGCCACAAGCCTTGCAGGGAGTGATGAAGTTCCTGACTTCTTTTTTGCCTTGCCTGAAGACCTCCAGGCACTCTATTCTGAGCACCCCGAGAAGTTTAGCGCAAGGCTAGGGAAAGCGCTTGAGAAGCGACTTGACAGACGTTTTGGAGCTGAAAATTTCTATCTTCAGCGAGGTGTGCCCAATCGCAAAAATGTATCCACATGGAAAGTGGTTGCATGGAGTGCAGGGAGTGATAGCACCCCCAACGCGGGCGGAAAAAACGAAAATGATTTTTCGTCACACGACAATGTGAATACTACAGAAAAAAACCAGAGAAACAGCGGGCGCGGTAACTCCCTGCACTCCATGCAAGAGCCCCTCTCCTGTGATAGTGAAATGGGCGTGAATCAGCCTGTTAAGCCGTCTCACGAAAAAGAGGGTAGTGCAGGGAGTCAAAACACACTCCCTGCAAGTGAAAGCACTCCCTGCACTCAACCACTGACACCAGACAACGCGGTCAACTATCCCTACGATGTGATAGCCGCGCTGGACTGCCGCGCACCATACCGTGCTTGTATGCGATGCCAGTATACCAACTGGCTACCCTGGTATAACGACGGTACATGGCAGTACCAGTGTGGTGACTGTAACCCTGCATTGCGCTCAAGTCGTGGCCGTGACAAGTTCTTTACCGAAGAGCAGGTGAACCTATGAGCCACCTACACAGCGTTCACCGCGCACCGCGCGCCACGCCTGCACAGACGCGCTACTTCTACGCGACGCTCAAGACACTGGCGTCTGGGCGTGCGCTCCCCGTTGAGCACCCATTGACGACATGCCCTGTTGACCCATTTTCGATAGGTTCTACCAGCGTCGAACAGCGTGCAGCACGGAAGCTGCATGCGAACTGTGGGAACTGGTCATACGACTTGAGACGGTTGCACTACGGCTTTGTGGTATCAGGTCGTAGACTGGCATCGTTGCATATGGGCTTAGGCACATTGACGATAGCCGATGACGAGCTGCGCACGTTGCTCCGGTCACATCCTGGTGATGAGCGGCTGTTTCCACACGTGTGTTTTCCAGATGAAATAGCCGAGGCAAATTTTAGAAAGATAGTTCGAGATATGGATGAAAGGAAAAGTGCATGAATCCAACCGCTACCACACCCATAACACCCATTATGGACGAACAGGCCGAACGCTCTGCTCTTGCGCGCTCCATAGCTGCCCAGCTGGGCGAGACACAATCCGCGCCCGTGTACCAGATCAGGCTTGCCTTGAAGCTTCTGGGCCATGAGCGCATTCTTGCGCTCGTCGAAGAGGCGCTCTCGATAGAGCAGAATGGCGGCATGCGCACCAGCGACGGCAAAAGAAGACGTACGCCTGGTGGCGTGTTCTTCCATCTCTTGCGCACGGCAGCTACGGCAGATCAGCGCGCACAATTGTTCGCGACTGATGACGAACGGCCTGCAAAGCGCAAGTATACCAAGCGCGCTGCAAAGAAAGCCGCACAATAAAAATCTCCCTGTTAGCGCAGGGAGATGAAAGGTTTTAGAAATATGTCAGTCACATCAAACCGTGTGAGAAATCATACCACACTTGCCGGCTATCGCAAGCCAACCGACACAAGGAAATGCACTGGTGTACTTTGGCAATCAGAATCGCCGCTTCATTGAATTGTTTAGCGCGTTCGGGACGGTGACGAAGGTGGCACACCGCGCACCTGTCCCCACCCTTTGGAACCAGGAGGATGTGGGATGAAAACAACCAAACCGCGACCAGAGCCGCTGGGCCAGCTGGAAGCGCAACCTGCCATCAGTTACGCACGTGCCTTACGGGCGCGCTTCGTCTGGCAAGGCGAAACACACATCGTCAGCAGCTGTCCGCTGGAAGTGCTGTATGCGTTCCTCTTGCACTACGGAGAGCTGGCCTTAGCGAATAAACCGTTCAAGCTGCAAGAGGCGATGTCGTGTCTCGATGGCGACTATGGAGATTTGGGTAGATGGCAGTGTCTGGATACCTTGCTTCTCTATAAAGTTGTGCTACCATTGGAATACGACGTGTGACAACGGGACGTGCACCCGTCAGGATGCTCATAGCGCGAGCGCGTGAGAGTGAGAAACGGCTTTGCTGTTCTGCGACGATGTGTGTGACAGGTCGAAGACGCAAGGCCGTCAAAATCGCGTCGTAGCGTGTCCAGTGGGTGGGGCTGTCCACTGTCCGCTGTCCGCTGTCCGCTGTCCGCTGTCCGCTGCTGAAAAGCAAATCGAGAGCAAGAATGTTAGTCTAGAGTGAACATTTGTGAACATTCGGTAACATTCGACTAACATTTGCTCTCAAAAATGGACATTTGCGGCGGCTAGTGGCCTCTCTCTTCCACACGCCACACATTGACACCTTTCAACACGCCGCGCCGTCAGAATCGCCGCGCGCGCATGCTAGCATGGCAGTGCTCTCGACACAAGAAAAGAGCGCTCGTACAATGAGACGAGCGCTCTTTTCTTCTTGTCTGTCAGATCTACAGCAGAGCACGTCCGCTACCGTGTCCGATACGCGCGCCAACGTTTGCGCCGCTCGTTTGCTTTATGCTGCAACTCTTCAAGCGTTTTCCGAAACGCGATACTGCGCCGCATGAACTTGAGTTCACGAAATCCAGCTTCTACTTCGTGCTCTTCGTGTCGCTTCTGTTGTCGCTCTCTCTGCATGTCTCGCATTGTTTTGTACATTGTTTTCGCCTTTCTTCTCTTTCCTAAGCAACCGTTGTAGGCCGCCACGACGGCGTAAACTGACGGTGTGGTGTGCGTACCGGAGCGCGTTGTGCATTGCTGGATTTGAGCGCGGCCTCTTCAAGCGTTGGGGACGTAATCGCTGCTTTCTTGAGTGAGGCCAGTCCCTCACGAATGGCCGCCTGTCGTGCTCTGAGCTCTGGCCGGTAGTCCTCTTGCAGGCCGATGTTATAGATCTGCACAAAGAGCATGCCCAGTTCGTCCCGATCGATGCAGAGCAAGCTGATCAGTTGATCGAACGCTTCAGGCTGGTCAATGCGCAGCTCGTCCATACTTGCGCCGCCATAGTCGATCAGCTCATAGAGCTGCGAGAGCGTGGAGTAGATAGAAGTCAGTGCCACTATGCGCCGTTCTTCTTTCGTCTTGCCATAGGCGCGACACAGTTCCAGCTCGCGGCGTTCTTCTGTCTGGATAACCTCTCTCAATTGCAAGATGCGTTTGTGGGCGTTCTCCCGGTCAAAGGATGCGTCGAGAGTGACGAGGGCCTGCGTCGCGTTCTGTAGCGCCTGCTCTGCCTGTTCAAGCGCTTCTATAGCCGATGCCTCATCGGGCTTGCCTATCGCGCGTCTCACGGCCTGCTCTGCATCCTCTACGGCGCTTTGTGTGCTCTGGCGTGCCTGTACAAGTTGTGGGCGTTCCAGGTCGACGCGGCGTTGTGCGACGAGCAGTGGCATAAGCTCGTTGGTTGCCTCAGTCAACAGGCGCTGCGCTTCTTGCTGCCTGCCTTGCAGATCTGCTAGTTTTTCGTTCAACTCTGCCAGCGGATTATTGGCTACAGGTTCTTTCTTCGCGGTGAAAATGGACATGTTGTTTCCTTTTTTTGTGCTCTCGTGTGGACAGAAGGCTGTCCAGCATTAAGGACATTGTAACAGATATGCTATACTCTACGCGACGTGTTTTTTCCTATGATCTCTCTCGAAAAGAAGGGCCTTGCTTTGTACAGTGCAGCAAGGTCCTTCTTTGCGCTCTCTCTATCCATAAGCCAAAATAGCCAAAACCGGGAATCCCCGTCTGGATCCATAACGAAAAGTTATGGATCATTTGTAGAATCACAGGCAGACAAAAAGCCGCTCCTCTGTTTCCCCAATAGTGGAGCGGCCCTTTGCTGTCTTCGTCGAATATCTGACTACCGAGCCCGTTCACGCATTCCAGAAAGTGAGTCGGGATGGGTGACATCATTCTCTTGAGAGTATAGCAGGGCAGGAGCTGCGTGTCACGGGGTCCTACGTGCAGTACTCATCAAGAGTTTGTTCATAGCCAGACCATGGCACGGCATTGTAGTCATATCCAGAAATCAAGAGGAGACACCGACCATGCAGGTATTCGGTCGGTTTCATCGCTTCAGAGATAGGTGAGCCTGTGTTATTCGGGGAGTTCTCATCAGTGCCAACCTGTGCAAAAGCTGATTGTGCATCGCCTTGACTGTTGTAGACCCATACACCCACCTCCGCAGCTCCTGATGTTTGTGCGGGGTCCATCCAGGTAGCTGAGCTTGTTGCATGGATACTGACAAAGTAGTTGTTCCCTGAGTAGGCCCAAACTGTCTCCCCGTAGGTTCTCCCATAGCCACAGGGACAGCCTGCACGCGTGAAATCGCCGAGAATATCGGTAGCGGTATAATCGGGAATGGCCTGTCCACCTCCCACACACCCTGCCCCAGTGCCACAAGTCGCGGTCATATCTGGCGTCGAGGTCAGTGCCACTGTCGGCGTGACGATGGACGTCGGAGTCCGTAGCACGTTTGCATGTGCAGGCGTATTCACCCGTCGCTCGGCGCGATACATCAGGATAGAGAGCGCGGCTCCTACAACGACCAGTACCGTCAGTGTCACCAGTGCAATGATCCATGCCTTGCCAGACCTTCTCTGTCTCGGTGGGGGAGGCGGCAACGGTGGGAGGCTGGCGCTGGCATAGGGATTAACCTCATAAGGATTAGGAATGGATGGCAGTACTGTCGGTTCTATTGGTGCCTGTTCCGTTGGATCTGTAGACATAGTTTCCTCTTTGCTACACCTGCCTCAGTACAGATGATCGGTTAATCCTACTTCCAATTCGTCAATCTCTGACACTCCCCTGCATCGAATGCAGGGGAGTGTCAGAGGCAACAAAAAAGAGCAGGCCGTGTGAGGGCCTGCCCGTGGGAAGTGTCAGTTGTCGAGGATGTTTTCATTGCGCACCCGGTAGCCTTTTTCGCCCGTGAGGATGTTCTCGGTGGGCTCGACGACTTTGCGACCAGTGTTAAACGAAGAGCCGAGAAATGCCAGGCCAACGTAGATCTGAATGGCGACCAGCAGGAATGCTGGAAACGCGAGGAGGCCGATCAGAAATCTTCTGAACCCGCCCATACGATAGAAATCGTCGTGCTTTTTCCAGATCCCGAGCAAGCACGTCAGCACAAATGCGCCGATCAGGAGGGCTCCTACGAACCACGGCACCTGCGAGGGATGTATTTCCCCGGTATACGCATCTGCATACGGGATTGCCAGCACGAGGAGCCACGCTCCAATGCCGAGCGTTACAATCGCTCCGATGCGTGCACACGTTTTGAAGGTCATGATATTTTTCTCCTTACAGTGAATGAATTAGAAACAACATTTACTCTTGCGCTTTGGAGGTTGCTGCATCTGTGGAGGTGGTGTTTGATGCATCGGTTGTTGTGGATATAGTGGTTGCGGCTGTAAAGACTGTGGATAACCTTGTGAGGGTTGCTGGTACGACATGACTGGTTACTTCCTTTCTTCATGAACAACAATGATTTGTCGCAGAGTGTAACACCGTACAGTTGAGGAATAATAGAGAAATGGTGATGATACGGTAACGATATCCAAAAAGTACATGCCAGAGGGGTTCTCGCTGCGACTTTCTGCACAGCGCGCCTCTGGCATGGTACATTTCACTACTTACGCCAGTAACGGTAGCACTGCGCAGCTGCTGGTCGATCTGGTAGTCGCCAGCGCAATAAGGCCCGTAGGCACTCTCATACTGACGTCTCAATTTTGGGTCTACGTTCTCTAATCCAGTCATGATGTTTACTCTCTTTCTCATTGTTCCATGCCGTTAGCTATCCGAAGTTGCCGTGCTTCTTCCTCGGCTTCACCGTTGACCAGGCGTGTCAGCTCGCCCTTGCGCTGATAGAGCCAATCGCACACAAGGAGCGCGTCAGATGGATCAAGCGAGATGGTGTGACCGTGCGCGTCCGTAATCTCGAAGAAGTCGCCTTCGTGGGTAGTGATGTGTTCTAGTTTCATTGCTTGCTTCCTTTCAGTGATTCGCAGAGTGCCACGAAATCTTCGTAGCTCATTTGCGGCAAGACCTCAACCTGAAACGCCTCTCCTGTCTCGTCATCAGTCAAAATCTGGCCGTCTAAGTTCTCAATCTGCTGACGGACCTGCTGTACCTGCTGTTTGTGCTCGTCGTCCCGATTGCCGCCGAAGAGTCTACTGAATAATCCCATGATGTGTGTCCTTTCTGGTTATTGGTTGACTAACAATTTGCGTGCATAGCTCGTCGAGATCTGCGCTTTTTTCGCGAGATCCGGCGCGCTAATCTGTGGATTACGCCTGATGATTGACGCCGCTTTACGAGCCTTTTCACTACGGGTTTGAGCGCTCCTAGGAGCGCTCCTACGATCGCTCATGAGCGTGATATTATTGCGTTCCTGGTCGCGCTCCTCTGTGAGCGATTCAGTATCATCTGCAGGAGCGCTCTCGTCGCTCATATTTTCACTGTTGAGTGTGCTTTCAGGAGCGATCTCAGGAGCGTTTTTCACCGCCAACGCTTCCACCGTTGCGCGCACCTGTTGAACCTGCTCAACCAGGCCGGATGTATCTGGTACAATCTGCCTGACCTCTTGCGTGACGAGGGGCAGGAGCTGACGGGCGATCTCTGCATAGTCGATCGGCGCTGCAGCCGGGGCAGGTTGCGCTGGTGTGACGATGAGCTGCGCCTGGTTGAGCGTTCGACGCCCGATGCCAGCATAGACCATTTCTAGCAGGCCATAGATCCAGCCAGCGAAGCAACGTAGCCCGACGAGGCCCGCGCTCGCCTGTACAAAGTTGCCGCCATTGGCAACGAGACTATTGAGCGTATAGGCCGTGAGGCCCAGGAACAGGAGCGTCGGCAAAGTGAACAACGCGGCCCAGGCCCAGGCGACCGGCGTTCGCTGCTGAGTGGCTGTATGGATGTGAGAGAGCGCATTAACGATCGCATTAGCAAGGATGATTTCAGGGATAAGTGCCAGCGCAATGAGTGCCACGCTCACAAAGTATTGCATCGTCTGTTCACTCATCACCAGTTCGACGAGGTGAGGTGCGACGCTGGTACCACTGATCCACAGGACCGCGAACAGGAGCGCCGTCTCTGCAATGCTGCCAGTGACGCGTATCACCCATTGCCCGAACCTGATGAGCGCATGCCCGTTGAGAAAGAAGCCCGCCACTTCACCTGCGATGGCGAGCCATCCCTGCCAGTTGGGATGCTTGCCCATCAGGGAGTTCCAGAACGCACGTGCCGCACTGGTCTCTTGTGTCTGTTGTTGCTGTACGATTGCTGCCATAAATCCACCTCTCTCTCTTAAAGTTCGCCAGTATTGCGCCGGCCAAGCTCAACCCGAATCAGTCTCACGCCGTCTTGACCTTGCAACTGCTCTGCTCTGGAATAGATACAGTCGCTGCAACCGTCGGTCTCCTGGTGCAACTTGCTGTGTTCGTCGTACCAGCTCACGTACGATTCGTCGCGATCGACATGCGTTACCTTGTCGATGCAATGGAGCTTTGTTGGTTTGCGTGGCTTGTTCACAGCGATGATCAGGAGAATAAGCAAGATGGCGGCGATGAATAAAAGTGCGGTCATGTTATGCCTCCAGACTTTCTAAGTAGCGAATGAGCCGATCGAGCAGGCCCGCCATACCGCGTGAAAAACCTACCAGTGCGAGCAGGCCCGCGATATCGATGAGCAGGAATTGAACAATCGTCATGATGAAACCTCCCTCGTGTCCATATAGCGGCGTATCACTTGCTGAACTTCCTTGCTACGCTGCTTGTATGCCTCTCCGCCTGTCAGCGGTTCGCCCTTTGCGTTGGTAAACTCAGAAGAAACGATCTGACCTATTCCCATTTCCTGCATGAATTTGTGGATGAAGCGCCGCTCCTGCTCAGTGAAGCTGCTTCGTTCGGCTTGTGGCGCGCGACGAAGGGGAGAAATGTTTGCCACTT
>WNFX01001190.1_pt1 | contig 27675 bp, 23 predicted proteins | sample 5400111 | NCBI WGS metagenome assembly WNFX01 (sample SAMN13153363, study PRJNA577476) | soil metagenome | isolation source: 40 cm soil or saprolite under grassland replicate 1 | place: USA:California | collected 2016-06-15
CTCTCGGATGGATGATCCCATAAGGTATTGCCCGCGTCACAGGCGATCAAGATCAACGCGTTCAACGCGCGGCGGCGTTCAGGAGTTAGATTCAAACTATCGAGACGATTGATAATTGTTGTTAAAAAATATAGGGGACGTGGGAGATAATGTTCAATTGCTTCTTCCGCGTAGACACGGTCATCATCCTCCAGCGCAATGACACGCTCAAAGGCGCGCGAACGATGCAACGAATCAGTGGCCGCGATTCTCTTAGCTTTCTCTATATCCAATGGATTTGCCACGCGTTCACCTGCATCTTCACAGTGGGGACAAGTATATACGCGTGCATACGGAGCGTCCGCGCCTTTGCGCCAGAGGAAAGAATCAGCCTGGATTTCATTTCCACATTTTTCGCATGGGGTGAGATAGAGTGATTGCAAATGCGCGCCGAGTCGTTCGTCTCCTTTTTTCGCGGCTGCTAAATCTGCGAGCGCGGCTTTGAAATCTGCTTCAGCGGGAGGGTTGGCAGACATCTCCAGTAGAAAGCGTGTGATCGGATTATTCACTGTCACAAGCACCCGATAGCCTGCGCGCGCGGCTTCAAGCACCAATCGAGAGGAGAATCCGAACGGGTCCAGCACCCAGCTTCCGGCCGGCGCGTGAAGCGGCAGCCAGGCGGAGACGGCTCCTTCTTCGAGTGGAGGCATGAATCGCGAAAGCGGACCCGATTCCGCTGGAATCATGCCTGGGATATAAGCCTGGAAATCCATAAGTTAAGTATACATCCCGCTTGAATTTGTGGCGCAAGATGGCATCTTGCGTTACGGAATTTTTCCTAACGTTGGTGAGCACATAATATCGTAATATTCGAGTTCGGTAGCTTTGTTTTGTTCAGCGTATGCTGCTGCATCCTTGCCGATGTTGCGAACAACATCGAGATGTGCGCGTACATCTGTATCCCAATAACGTGGCAAACTGCGGAATCCAGTTGAACATTACAGGTCCGCGTGGGTTGATGGTAAAACCAAGTTTGTAGCCGAATTTTCTGGCGAACTCGACGGGCCGAGTTCCAAACCCACCACCGGGCCAGATGATGGCGATAGGCGTCTTGTTGAAATACTTTTGGAGGTTGGTCATTGAACCTTGCAACTCTCCAGTGAGGAACTCATCCGTGGAGCTATCACTCATGTTGATGTTATGGACATAGCCATGAGATTGATAATCCACCCAGCCTTCATTGGAAAGCGCCACATTCTCTTGCAGAAATTGATCGTCCCCGCCAAATGCGCTAATCCAGCCGTTCACTACTGGCCATCCCCACTGTTCCCAATACGTGCGAAAATGATCATTGAAATTTTGGGCAGTATGACGATCATCTACGACAAGCAGAACCGAGCGCTCTGGGATTTTAGCATTTGTATATAGAAAATCTGACAGTTGCTGTGTATTGATCGCCTGGAAGCCCATATCATGTAAGTCGTTCATGATTTTTTTAAAATCACCTACGCTAACTTGATTGTCTTTTTCAGCTTGACCTTTGATAATGCCATGGAACATCACGACCATCACAACTGTCCCCGGCGCAGCGTTATTGGAATTCCATTTGTCGTAAAGATATTGGCAAGTATCTTCAATATAAGTGTGCGGTGTATCGAGCGGATTAAGTTGACTTGCTACAAATGTTGAAGGAAGTGCTGGCGGTGTGCGGATGACAGTCGCGGCGGGGATGGGTGTTTCGCTTGGAATAGGAGTCGCTGTCGGTTGTAATTGTGCAAACGCGGTTCCAAAGGCTTGTGTGAGGGCAGCATTTATATCTGGTGTGGACGCTGGCACGGGCTGGCACGTGGCTAGGAGAATTGGGAGAAGAAATAAGAAAGAAGTAAGTAGAGATCGCTTTGATTTATTCATGATGTGTTCTGAGACTCGAGAAGGTGTATCAGCGGACGATACACCTTCTCACCTTTATGTCTTACTTATTACTCATTACTTTCGCCCTTGATGAAGGTTTCCACTTTTTCGCGGCAGACATCGTCGCGGAATTGTTGAGGTGGTGTCTTGAAAAAATAGGAAGAGGGTCCAATGATCGGCCCACTCAATTTTCTATCTAGCGCAATCTTAGCAGAGCGGATGGCATCGATCATCACACCTGCAGAGTTGGGGCTGTCCCATACTTCGAGTTTGACTTCTACATTAAGCGGCACATCGCCAAAGGTTGTGCCTTCCATACGGATATATGCCCACTTGCGATCAGTGAGCCAAGGGACATGATCCGAGGGACCTACATGGACGTTATCATGATCGAGTTCATAAGGGATCATACTGGTGACTGCATTGGTCTTGGAAATCTTTTTGCTCTCCAAGCGTTCGCGCTCGAGCATGTTGAGGAAGTCTGTATTACCACCGAAGTTAAGTTGGTAAGTTCGATCAATACGTACACCGCGATCTACAAAGAGCGTAGCGAGGGCACGATGGAGAATCGTCGCGCCAACCTGTGACTTAACATCGTCACCAAGGATGGGAAGTTTGGCATCGCGAAATCTCTTTGCCCAATATTCAGAGGAGGCAATGAAGACCGGAATGGCATTGACGAACGCGCAACCGGCTTCAATGGCTTGTTCCACATACCATTTAGTTGCCATCTCAGAACCAACTGGCAGAAAGTTGACGACGACATCCGTCTTTGTATCCTTGAGCAGTTTAACAATGTCGGCTGTAGGACCGGGCGCCTTCTTAATCAATCCCGAAAGATATTTGCCGAGTCCGTCATGGGTCATGCCGCGCACGACTGGGGCGTTGAGATCTGGAACATCGGCGAATTTATAAGTATTGTTGGGTTCGGCAAAGATGGCTGCACAAAGGTCCTTGCCAACCTTGGTGATATTTACGTCAATACCTAGAGTGAATTCGATATCACGAATGTGATACCCGCCGAGGCGGGTGTGCATAATACCGGGAACGCGAGCATCATCTGCGGCGTCTTTGTAGTACTGGACCCCCTGTACGAGTGATGAGGCGCAATTTCCAACGCCAATAATTGCGACACGTACTTTTTTGTTTGCCATGAAATTGGATCTCCTTATGAAATTGGATTGAGACCCTAAAGGTTTTTGCCCAAAGAAAACCAGCATTGGTTTTGCAGGATTACATTGTCCAATCAGAAGATTTTTGTCGAACGAAACCTTTAGGGTCTAAACTTATGTGATTACAATGAAATGCCTATTCTATTGTGCAATCAATGTTGTATAATGCGTTCGATGGCCACCAACGAACGCATTGATCACCTGGAACGTTTGCTGGAAGTTGTGCGGGGTTTAACCACAGCACCTGATCTCGAATCCTTTTTACAAACCATTATCAGCGAAGCAATTGAGTTAACCAACAGCGAGCTGGCATCCATCCTTGAGTATGACGAAACCGCTGAAGAATTACGCTTTCTTGCGATGCACTGGTTTCAACGCGATCTTCTTCGACCCATGGGCGTTCCTTTGGAAGGAAGTGCAGCAGGCTGGGTATATCGGCGAGGTCAGCCTTTGATTATTCAAGATGTAAAGGTGGATCAACGTCATTTCAAAGTGGTTGACCTGGTAACAAAGCATGAGACACATTCGCTTGTAGCAGTCCCGCTTATGGTGCGCGGTGAAGCCGTTGGTGTGCTAGAAGCGCTAAATAAAAAGGATAATGTACATTATACCGAAGAAGACCTGACCATTCTAGAGACACTGGCTGCGCTGGCTGCGCAGGGAATGAAAAATGACAATCTTCAGCGAAAGATGCGCGCGACAAGTGTTGAGCTTGCAGAACTGGAACGTCTCAAAACGGACTTTATCGCGATCACCTCTCATGAACTTCGGACTCCTCTTGGATTAATCCTCGGCCATGCTACGTTCCTGCGCGAGCTGACAGGCGCAGAATACGGTGAACAGCTCGATACGATCATTCGCAATGCCACGAAACTCAAAGAAATTGTTGAGGATCTGTCAGACGTGGATAATGTTCAAACAGGTGCAGCCCGGGTTCGAAGTCAAAAGATTTCGCTTGCAAAGATCGTAGAAGATGTGATTCTAACGTTTCAAGATGAAGCGAAATCAAGAAACATTACTCTAAAATGTGAGATAGAGGAAGCTCCATTTTATCTGGATGCAGACGAAGTCAAGCTTAGTATAGCACTCAGTAACCTTGTAAAGAACGCGCTACAATTCACAGAATCAGATGGGCATGTTACCGTCAAAATTCAGAAGGATAGCGGGTATTTCAAAGTGAGCGTTGTGGATGACGGGATTGGTATCCCTGCCAGAGATCTACCGCGTGTGTTTGAAAGATTTTTCCAAGTCGAAACGCATCTCACGCGTCGTTATGGTGGAATGGGATTAGGGCTTGCCGTTGCAAAAGCTATGATCGAGTTGCATGGTGGGCGCATCTGGGCGGAAAGTGCAGAAGGTAAAGGAAGCACATTCACTTTCCTTTTGCCGGTGGAGCAGCCAAAGCATGCCTCTATGCCAACAAGTCCGTTTATTGAGTAATTTTCCACTTGGTGTGAGAGATTTAATTCAATTGGGTGACAGTCTTAAGAAACTGTCACCTTTTCTCTTATAATTGAGCCGATATGGAACCCCAATTTCTGATTTTTGGCAAGTTGACGCGCGAATATCTTTTGCCCCCAACCGGTCCCTCAAAGCTTGATGGGGCCGGAGGCAGTCTGCTATATGCAGCGGCCGGGCTGCGGATGTGGGAATCAGAGATCGGATTAGTCGGACGCGTTGGCAATGATTATCCGCGCGAATGGTTGAATGTATGCATGGCACGCGGATTCGATACATGTGGCATCCGAATCCTTTCCAAGAATGTGGATGTGAGAGAATTCCTTGCATACACTGAATCATTTGAAGTGAGTCGTATTAATCCCGTCTCGCATTTTGCGCGGCGCGAAATGACTTTCCCCAAGTCATTACTTGGGTATCAACCTCCCAATGATAATAAGAAACCGGATGCAGAAAGTACGTTAATGGTGACCGACATTCCAAGTGATTATCAGATGGCACGTGCTGCGCTGCTCTGTCCAATGGATATTGTTACACAGACTCAATTGATCGCAGGAATGAAGCGCGGCAGCGTACATACCTTTGTCTTGGATCCCGGCCCTGACGCGATGATGCCGAAAGCTCGGCGCGAATTACCAACCCTGCTCAATGGAGTAACGGCGTTCCTCCCATCGCAGGAGGAACTGTGTAATCTATTCTGGGGCCAGACGCATGATCTGTGGGAAATGGCTCAGGCGGTTTCGATATATGGCTGCGAATATGTAGTGATTAAGTGTGGCGCGCGAGGTCAATTGTTGTATGACACGAACAGTAAAAGGAAGTGGGAAATCCCAGCCTATCCCGCGCGCCTCGCAGATCCAACTGGTGCAGGCAACGCGTTTTGTGGAGGTTTTCTCGCGGGCTATTGCAAAAGTTACGATCCGCTTGAGGGTGTATTGTACGGGAATGTATCTGCTTCGTTGAAAGTGGAAGGAAGTGGCGCATTTTATCCTCTGGATGTGTTACCTGGATTGGCGCAGGCGCGTCTGAATGTACTGAGGAATATGGTGCGAGAGGTATGATCGTGCCATAATTTGGAATTAGAGATTGGTGTAATTGATGAGCGAATTGATAAATCGTGTAATTGAGCTTGCTGTTCAAATCCAGCAGATCCCTGCTCCAACGTTCTATGAGGAGAAAAGAGCAGAGTTCGTCCATAAATTGTTCCTCAATGAGGGATTACAAGATGCTTGCATTGATGAGAAAGGTAATGTACTTGCTCGCTTTCCGGGGAATAGTGAAGAGAAGCCGCTAATCGTTAGCGCTCACATGGATACGGTTTTTCCCTTAGAGACGAATTTACAGGTCAAACGAGGTTCAGAGTTGATCCATGGGCCTGGGCTTGGAGACAACTCCGTGGGCGTTGCCGCATTGTTCGGTTTGCTATGGGCTTTACAGGAACGGAAGATTTCACTACGCGGAGACATGTGGCTTGTGGCAAACGTCGGTGAAGAGGGACTTGGTAACTTACGCGGGATGAAAAACGTTGTGAAGCGTTTCGGCGCAGATGTGCATGCGTATCTTATTGTTGAAGGCTTGGCATTAGGACATGTTTATCATCGCGCGGTAGGAGTCAAACGCTATCGTGTGACAGCGCGTACAGCCGGTGGACATTCATGGTCAGATTATGGACATCCTTCTGCGGTCCATGAATTGGCAAAGTTAGTTGTGGAGTTGGCTTCACTGCCTTTGCCAACTCATCCACGGACAACCATGAACGTAGGAAAGATTTCAGGTGGGACATCAGTAAATGTCATTGCGTCTGAGGCTTCATTTGATTTGGATTTGCGTTCGGAGGGGCAGAGATCTTTGGCAGAACTGGTTTCAGCCGCAGAGGATCTATTTCATAATGCGAATAAGCAAGGGGTCAATGTTGGTGTGGAGGTCATTGGTCAGCGCCCCGCGGGAGAAATGTCCGCGAGTCATCCGCTTGTCATGTTGGCAAAGGATTGTCTGCGAGAACAAGGCTTGGATGCGGGGTTGATCTCAGGCTCTACAGATGCGAATGTGCCGTTAAGCAAAGGATATCCCGCCATTGTGCTAGGCGTGACAACCGGTGGCAGTGCACATACAATCCACGAATATATCAATACCACACCGATCGCGCAGGGTATGGAACAATTGGTGAGGTTTGTGAGCAGAGTATGGTAATTGGTAAATAAGGGAATTGAAAAGAGGTCATTATTGACCTCTTTTTCTTTAACCAATTACTATGCATCAATCTCTGACACCTGCCCTAGCGGGCGGTGCCAGGGGTGCAGGTGTCTCCACTTATTTCAAGCCCAACACCTCATACACTTCCAGTGGTTGCGTTTTGCCTTTTACTGAAAGAGGGATAAACGGTTTTGCGTTGATTTCATCCTTCACTCGCTCATAAGCCTCTCTGCTGATCAAAATTTGATTTTTGGCACAATTCTCTTGAATGCGTTTTGCGGTGTTGACACTGTCGCTGATGGCGGTGTATTCAAGTCGCTTTTCCGTGCCGATCCATCCCAACACGGCTTCACCATAATGAATACCCACACCAAAATCAAGATGTGCCTCTTTAGGCATTTCTATATGTAAGGCGGCCACTGCATCACGGACCGCCAACGCTGATTTCACCGCGCGCAATGTGTGATCGGGTTGAGGCAGCGGCGCGTTATACCAGGCCATGACCGCATCGCCGAGGAACTTGTCCACGGTGCCTTCATTGGCGAGCACCGCGTCCGCGGCTGCGGCAAGATAACGGTTTAGCACAGCCACCAACTCCTCTGGCGAATGCTGTTCACTATAAGCTGTGAAGCCACGAATATCTGCGAATAGGATTGTGATATATACTTTTTTGCCACCAATCTGCAAACTGTTCGGGTCGATTTGATCGAGCACTGCGGGCGATACCATTCTTCGCAATAACCCACGTTGTGCTTCGAGCTTCTTTTGCTCAGTCATATCATCGAGCACGATCGCAACACCCTGAGTCTTTTGGCCCGCGTCCTTGAGCGGCGAGAGATTGAAGCGCCAGTCTACAAAACCACGTTCAGGCAGATCTTGGCTGAGTTCGAGCCCAACGACGGGTTGGTCACTTTTGCGAACTGCAGCCAAATGTGGCAGGATGTCGTTCGCGAATGCAGGCATGATCTCACCGAGAGGTCGGCCTACAATTTCTGCGGATGCGCGTCCCAATATAGAGGACGCAGCTCGATTACACAGGGTAATTTGGTCTTGTACATCAGCAGTAATCACCCCTGATACGATGGACGCGAACACGTCATCCATAAGGTTCTTGAGCTCAGTGACTTCTGCGAGTGTGCGTTTAAGGGAAGAAAACAAGCGGGCGTTTTCAATGGCGACAGCAGCTTGATTGGCGAACGCCAGCAATAGGTCGCGGTCTGATTCAGAGAAGATCCCTGTACGAATTCGGTTATCGGTATAGATAACACCGATCAGTTCTGATTTAACCGTTAACGGCACACACAAGATCGAACGCAAATTAAAGGCAATAATGCTTTCTTGACCCCCAAAGCGGGGATCTTCACGCGCGTTTGTGGTGAGTATAGCTTCGCCGCTGTCAATGACACGTTGCACCACTGTACGACTAATGGCAAATTCGTTTCGGTTAATGGATTCCTGCTCCCAATTGCGCGCGATGCGAATAGTCATTTCACCGCCCTGACTCCGCTCGTCGCGCAACATAAGGAAGCCACGTTCTGCTCCCATCAAACGGACGATGGTATCCATCACGATCTGCAGAACTTCATCTACCTCAAGTGTAGAATTGATTACCTGACCAATCCCTGCTAATGCTTGTAGATGGCTAAAGCGTTGTTCAAATGGGATAAGGACTTCGCTGATGCGTTCCAGTGAATTTTCAAGAATCTTCAGTCCATCCACTGCTTCGAGAGCATTCTTGGATTCCAACGAGGTACGCAACTTAGCGGTTTGCTGGGTGATAGTGACAACTTGTTCATTTATGGAGATGGGCTTGGTCCTGGCTGTCGTATCCATGAGGTTTCCTTCGCGTGATCAAGACCCGCTATTTACAATAGTAAAGTTAGCGTAGGGATTTGCCGTAAAACAAGTAGCGAATTCGCTCGATAATCACCTGCTTGCGTATATCGAACGCGGCGCTGCGGGCTTGAGTCACATCTGCATTTCTGGAAGTATAAAGGGATGTCTGATGTTCGTCCAGAAGGATTTTGATTTGATCGGCCTTGTCCGGCAGGATACGGGTCAATTTAGCAGCGCGCTCAATCGGCGTGGTATGAACCGGAATGGGTTGATCCAGTTGTCGCAATGCGAAGTTGATGCTTTCAAAGGCTCTTTCAATGGGTGAGAGTTTCCCCCACTTTTCCCACCGAATGACCCAAATCGGCACTTCAATGCCGGTGCGTTCAATGGCAGTGTGCAGGAAAACAGGGACACGTACAGACAACGCGTAGCGCCGGCTGAGAAAAATGATCAGTGCCGCGAAGATTGTCAATAACGGAAGCAAATAAAGGGGAGAGAAGATAGATATGCCAGATTGAGCAGATTTATCCTCGGCCAATTGGTTCCTGTTAGCAAGTTCTTGGCTGTCCTCTTTCCGTAGGTCCTTAAGAGGGTTGTTATTGTTTGCGTTCGCGAGATCTTGAGGTGGGAGCGGACGATCAAGAGGAGCCTGACCCGCGGTTGGTTCGAATTCCACCCAACCAATACCTGCGAAGTAAACCTCAGGCCATGCATGTGCGTTATTCCTATGCACCACATAAGTGCCTGGGATTGTGCGTGGTTGTTGCCCAGGACCTACATCCACTGTAAATGGATTGCCTTGCGTAAAACCAACCGCCATGCGGGCCGGGATACCCTGTGAGCGTAACATGAGGACTTCTGATGTTGCGTAATAAACACAATAAGCTTGTTTGTATTCAAAGAGCACCCACTCCAGCGCATCCTTATTCCGAGGCGGCTGTTGAATTGTGGGAACATACTTAATGGTCTCGCGCAGATAATTCGTGATTGCTACCGATTTATCGTAAGGGGTATTTGCAGACGTTGCCGTGATCTCTTTTGCCAAGGCAGCAACACGCGGAGAAAAATCCTGAGGGAGTTGGAGATATTTTTTTGTAACCCATTCAGGATAATCTGTGCCAGACTCTCTAAGTTGTTGCGTATTTGGGTTTTTGACTATTGAATCTACTTGATATGCTTCACCGGGCAGAAGATCAGGAAAGGCAATCCAGGAAATCACTTCCTTATCCTGCGCGTTTATGGGTGAGATTAAACGAGTGCCCGAACGACTAACCCAAATCGGTTGTGAAGGGCCATAAAGAAGGGACATTTTTGTTTCGCCAATTTGAAACCCGAAACGTGCCGGATCCGGTGCATCAGGATCTGGGGAGGAAGGTTGCCGTTCAACGGCGGGTGAGAAATCTTCCTGGTTAGTTCCAGTTGTATACCATTCCCCTTTTGAGAAGTAATCGTAAACACGTCCACGCCAGTAATAACGCGGTGGCTGTTGATTTGATGGCAGGTCAGGTGTATGGACAATAAACATGACACTTTGTGAATTCGGAAAACCAAGGCCGAGTTTGAGTTCCGTTCCATAAAACTCATCAGGGCTCCCTCCACCAGGCGATTCAAGCGCACTGACAGCATTTTCCATTCTCTGTGTGAATTCATGCCAAGGATGTGTCATTCGATTCCAGGTTTTCACAGCAGACTTTAGACTAGTGATGGAAGCCGGGATTGTCCATGCAATAATGATGATTAACCCTGAGGCAATTGCCAAACTGCTTGTCAGGTCAACATTGTTATCAGGGGAAAGGAAAACGCGTCTTTCGCGCCAGGATCTTTTGTTTTGCAAAAATTGCAAACGTCCTAGCAGTAGCAATGCCATAAAACCGAAGAAAGCTAAAAACCAAAGACGGCTCGCGCTGATATGATCATAATTTTGGATGATAAGCAAACCGATCGCGGCGGGAAGGATAGCACTGAGGTAATTCTGGTTGCGTACAAGCGTGAAAGCTGCCCACGAACTGATGATCCAAAACACGACCGACATGATTGCCACGAAAAAAAATGGATCTTCTACAGGGCGACGCGCAAAGAAATCAGAGGTTGAGAAGAATAGACGTCCCGCAACGCTAAGGAATTGCTCCTCCAAAGAAGCGCGCTGGTCAATGACCAGTGTCCATTGTAGAGGCAGCATAATCAGCATGTAAATGAAGGTTAGCCAACTTGCAAGGCGTCGATGGAATCTGCTATATCCAAGAGCTGAACCAATGGCAAATCCAATGGATGTGAACGTTTGAATAAGGTAGAGAAAGGGGGTCCACGTGGTAGCTACCAGGCGCGAGGCAACAGTCTGCAACAGGATGAAAAGCAGACCAACTGCGGCCCAGTCCCACCAGCGGGATTGCTGTAAGTGTAATTTTTCCATTTTCTGAGTGTACAATTAAGAAAGTCTATCGTCAAATACTGAAGAGGGGTTTTTGTGAGAATGAAACATTTTGATGGGTTTTATGAACTTTTACAAAATATCGCGCACGTCAGACATGCTGAACTACGTGAGAAACTTAATTTTAGTCTACAATTTGTTCAAAAAGTTTAGTATTTTATGAGATTAGCAATAGATTCGTCTAACATTAGAGATTCAATGAGAAACATATGGATTTCCTCATTCAAAACAAAATTGATTAGATCACTGCCTTTCAGTTGCTGGGCAGGTGGCTCGAATTGTCGGTGAAACATTAATCTCATTGATCTTACGTTATATTCGTTGTTAGTTTGTTTATGAGCCATGCTGAGAGCACCTTGGTTGTTTTTTCATTTCAAATTAGCAGACGAGCCCAAGATGTAGGGCGTCACTCTGTTATAATGCCAAGTCTACGGCAAAATTTTTGGGAGAACCTGCGATTACATGACCCTTGAGCGCGGCGCCTTATTACACAAGCGATATCGTATCGTTGAAATTCTTGGACAGGGGGGCATGGGTTCGGTTTATCGCGCGGTGGATGAAAATCTCGGCGTGGATGTGGCTGTTAAAGAAAACCTATTCACGACCGATGAATATGCCCGTCAGTTCCGCCTTGAAGCTGTCATTCTTGCGAATTTGCGTCATGCAAACCTGCCACGCGTGACTGACCATTTCGTGATTGGTGATCAGGGACAGTATCTGGTAATGGATTACATTGAGGGGGAAGATTTACGCCAGCGCATGGAGCGTATGGGCAATATCACTGAAGATGAAGCGATTCTGATCGGCGCAGCGCTTTGTGATGCTCTGGCCTATCTCCACACCCGCAAACCTCCCATTTTGCATCGTGATATTAAACCGGGCAATGTCAAGATCACGCCTGATGGACATATGTTCCTAGTTGATTTCGGTCTTGCTAAAGTATTACATGGAAGCCAAGCAACGACAACTGGCGCGCGGGCCATGACCCCGGGTTATTCACCGCCAGAACAGTATGGCACTGCACGCACTGACCCACGTACGGATATTTATTCCCTGGGTGCTACGCTTTATGCAGCGTTAAGCGGCATCATCCCTGAAGATGGGTTGGCGCGCGCTATGGACAACACACAGCTTACACCACTGCGTAAACGCAATGGCAAGGTCTCGCGGCGGTTGGCTGCGGCTATTGAAAAGGCAATGGGGATCGATCCGGCAGATCGCTTTCAGAATGCTGAAGACTTCAAACGTTCGTTGCTTGGGTCAAAAACAAAGACTCAGCTTTTGCCTACGGATTTTGTGGTTGATCCTCCACCGCCAGAGGTCGTGGAGGAACTTCACCAAAACGCAATAGAGAAAGCCTCTCAGCCTGCGGTTGATCACAGGTCAGTGAACTCAAAAGGTGTCTCTGCAGCAGGGGAACTGCCCGTCTTTAAACCTCGACGTAAAAGAAGAAAGGGACGGCGAGTGCTTGGAATTTTGCTAGGAGCACTGCTCTTGCTCTCTTTAGCTATTGTAGCTGTTGTGCGTTTTAAACCGGAATTTGTGCCTGCACAAATGATGACTCTGTTGAGTCCTCTGAATGAGATAAAGTTTCCGTTTATCTCTGGGCCGAATACGCCTGTTTCTCCAGCCCCAACGCAGACTTCGTCAGTGGTAAATGTACCAACAGTGACTCAAATCATTGTTCCGCCTACACCTACTGCAGCTCTTTTACCAACCGAGACGCTTCAGCCTGCTTCAGAGTTTACGCCAACACCTGATAACACGTCTATTCCTGTGGCTACGTCTTTAGGTGGCGGATCGGGTCAGATCGTGTTTGCCTCTTCGCGCTCTGGTCTTCCACAACTATTTCTTGTCAACACAGATGGTACAGACCTAACGCAACTCACTAATATGGATGCAGGCGCGTGTCAGCCCTCTTGGTCACCTGATGGCATGCAATTGGTATTTATTTCTCCATGTGGCGGCCGCGGTGAGTTTTTTGAAACCATTTATAACGAGTCAAGCCTGTATATCATCAATGCCGATGGAACAGGATTAAAACAACTGACGCAATCTCCTGGTTCAGATTTTGACCCTGCCTGGTCGCCAGACGGAAAGCGGATTGCTTTCACATCTGTGCGCGAAGGATTTAGACAGATTTATTCGTTGGATGTTAATTCCCTTTCTGTTACTCTCCTAACGAATACAACTGATGCTGTTGAAAGTAGTCAACCTGCGTGGTCGCCTGATGGGACAAAAATTGCATACACAGTGAAACGGGTTGGCACTTATCAAGTCTGGGCAATGACTGATACTGGTCAGGAGGCTGTCCAGTTGGCTCGAAGTGGGCAGGACTTGTGGGACTTTTTGCCCACCTGGTCGGCCGACGGAAAAACTGTCTACTTCAGTCAGCGTCGACAAGGTCCTTTCCGCCCTTGGTTGATGAAAGTTAACTATGAAGATCTTAGCCAGGATGCTAGGCGTTTGAATTTTCCCACTCCAATTGAAGATGTATCGTTTTCTCCAGACGGGTTGTGGTTAGTCTTTGAAGGTATGGATGGCCAAGGGAATCGAGATATCTATTTTATGACTGTGGCAGGAAGTGGCCGCACTCGTCTTACCACTGATCCAAAAGTTGATTTTGACCCTGCTTGGCGACCACCGCCAAACAGGTAAGAAACGAAACCAACTACATGCCTATCGCTTACAAGAGTGATGGGCATTTTCTTACACTCCTCTTATTGACGTCCCTCTTTGGCACATGATATTATTATTCACTATTGAATAGCACTCTCGATTTGAGAGTGCTAACTATGTGAAAACGATGCCTGAATTAGCCGAACGCCAGAAGACTCTTCTTCTATTGATCATACGTGACTACATTGAAACCGCTCAACCTGTTGGCTCGAAGCGGCTGGCGGAGCATTACCATATCAACCTTTCCTCGGCAACCATCCGCAATGAGATGGCCGCGCTTACAGAGATGGGTTATCTGCGACAGCCGCACACCTCGGCAGGACGCGTCCCAACGGAGGAAGGCTATCGTTACTTCGTCAGTCAGATGATGAATCAGGCTGAGTTACCCGAGTCTGTTCAAGCGACGATCTCACACCAGTTTTATCAATCCCGCCCAGATATGGACCAATGGATGACGCTCGCAGCTTCCATTCTTGCGCATCAATCACAAGGCGTTTCGGTTGTGACTGCGCCGCATACAGATAAGGCAAAGTATAAGCACGTGGAATTAATATCCACGCAGGGACGACAAGTCTTGATGGTGTTGGTGTGGGTGGGAGGAGAGGTAAGTCAACAAATCTTGACGTTGGCGGAGCCTGTATCACAGGAACGATTGAGTCAAACCGCCTCGCGTCTGAATGGACTTTTAGCTGGTCTGGCAGTAGACGCGATCGCAGCCCTTCCAGCTCGTTCTGACGCACTCGATCAAGATATCCTCACCCTCATTGTTCAAGAAATGCGCCGCACAGCGGACCGCATCTCTGGCGACATTTATACTGATGGTTTGAGCAATGTCTTATCCGAACCCGAGTTCGCCGAATCAGATGAAGCACGCCGCGCCTTGAAACTCTTTGGAGAACGATCTACCTTGCAAGATTTGATCGCACGCACCATGATCACCAGCAACGTTGGCGGATTACAAGTCTTCATAGGTGGCGAAGGTGGCTGGGAGGAACTACGTCAGTGTTCGATGGTCATTGCACGCTATGGCGTCCCAGGTATGGCAACAGGGACATTGGGTGTGCTCGGACCAATGAGAATGTCCTATGCAAGGACAATCCCGACTGTAAGATATATTGCGGGATTGCTAAGCGATTTTGTGAATGACACCATTGCTGGTGAATAAAAATAGGAGTGTGACGACTCTATCGTCACTTTTAAGGAAAAGGCATGACCGAAAAAAAGAAAGACAAATCTGAAGAATTTGATGAGACCAAAGCTGAAGCTGTGGCAACGCCTGAAAGCGTTGAGCAGCTGGCAGCTGACGCAGAGCTTGACGCGCTGAAAAAGAAACTCGCAGAGGCCGAATCCAAAACGTCTGAATACAAAGATAGTTGGTTGAGGTCACAGGCTGAATTCCAAAATTACAAAAAGCGCTTAGACCGCGATAATGAAATGATGTATGCCTCGATGAAGGGTGACATCATCAAAAGAGTTTTACCTATCCTTGATGACCTCGAGCGCGCACTTCAAAACCGTGCAACGGAAGATTCGTGGGCAAATGGCATTGAACTCATTGTGCGCAAATTTCAAAACATCTTGGAAAGCGAAGGGGTGAAAAGAATAGAGGCAGTAGGCGCGGAGTTCGATCCGAACTTCCATGAGGCAATCTCACATGAACCTGCCGATGGCGTGCAAAGTGGACATGTGATTGGCGTTGTCCAAAATGGATATATGCTCGGCGAGCGCGTCTTACGACCTGCGTTGGTGAGAGTAGCGCGATAACGACATCATGTCATTGCGAGGAGGGCGCGCGAAGCGTCCCGACGAAGCAATCCTCACTTGTAAGGAGATTGCTGCTCGCAATGACGTATTATTCAAAGGAGAAATTATTTCATGGCAAAAATCATTGGTATTGATCTGGGTACGACCAATTCTGTCGCCGCGGTCATGCAAGGCGGTGAACCGATTGTCATCCCTTCAGCAGAGGGCGAACGACTTGTCCCTTCAGTGGTAGCAGTGAACAAAAATCACGAACGGCTCGTTGGACGCGTGGCGCGTAATCAGGCGATCACCAATCCGACGAACACAGTTTTTTCAATTAAGCGTTTCATGGGACGCAAGTCTGACGATCCTGAAGTGGAACGCACCAAGAAGCGCGTGCCTTATGCAGTGAATGAAGCTCCGAATGGGGACGTGCGCGTACAACTCGATGAAAAAGATTATTCACCCCCTGAAGTTTCAGCGATGATCCTTGCAAAGATCAAACGCGATGCAGAAGCTTATCTCGGCGAAACACTTACACAAGCGGTCATCACTGTCCCTGCATATTTCAATGATGCACAGCGCAACGCCACCAAAGACGCGGGCAAGATCGCGGGTCTCGAAGTGCTTCGTATCATCAATGAACCCACTGCCTCTTCCCTGGCTTATGGTCTTGATAAAAAGAAAAATGAAATTATCGCGGTATACGATCTTGGCGGCGGTACATTCGATATTTCGATTTTGGATGTGGGCGAGGGTGTCTTCCAAGTCCGCGCCACAAGTGGAGATACCTTCCTTGGTGGCGATGACTTTGATGTACGCATCATGGATTACCTCATCGAGCAATTCAAAAAAGAGTATGGCATCGATTTGCACAATGATCGTCAGGCGTTACAACGTTTGAAAGAAGCTGCTGAGAAGGCGAAGATCGAGCTTTCCACGACCATGCAGACAGAAATTAATTTGCCTTATTTGACTGCGGATGCAAGCGGGCCGAAACATTTGGTGATGACACTCAGCCGCGCCAAGCTTGAACAATTGACGGCGGATCTTGTCGACCGAACCATTGCTCCTCTTAAACAAGCTTTGTCTGACGCTGGTTTAACCGCGGGCGAAATCAACGAAGTGGTGATGGTGGGTGGCATGACTCGTATGCCTGCTGTACAGGATAGAGTCCGGGCTTTCTTTGGCAAGGAACCTCACAAAGGTGTGAACCCGGATGAGGTGGTTGCAATTGGTGCAGCCATTCAGGCTGGCGTGCTTGGCGGGGAAGTAAAGGATATCCTCCTGTTGGATGTGACTCCTCTTTCACTTTCCATTGAGACGTTAGGAGGCGTTGCGACGCAACAGATTGAACGGAATACAACGATCCCAACTCGACGTAGCCAAGTCTTTTCTACTGCGAGCGATAGCCAGACTCAAGTGGAAATCCATGTCTTGCAAGGTGAACGGCCAATGGCAGCCGATAACAAGTCATTGGGTAAATTTATCTTGGATGGGATTCCACCTGCGCCACGCGGTATGCCGCAAATCGAAGTGACATTTGATATCGACGCGAATGGGATTCTAAAAGTCACTGCGCAAGACAAAGCAACAGGACGTTCACAACACATTACGATCACAGCCTCTTCTGGTCTTTCCGATGCTGAAGTCGAGAAGATGCGCAAAGATGCTGAGTCACATGCAGAAGAAGACCGCAAGCGTAAAGAACTTATCGAAGTACGCAATAACGCGGATAATACCGTTTATGCTGCTGAAAAAGCGTTGAGAGAATTTGGCGATAAAGTCCCTGCCGATACCAGGTCTGAGGTTGAGGCAAAAGTCACTGAGGTGAAGAAAGTCGCAGAAGGTGAGGATGTCGCCGCGATTAAATCTGCAACAGAGGCGTTAGGTCAAGCCATCCAAAAGATTGGAGCGTCTGTTTATCAGCAGCCAAATGCTCCTTCGAGCGAAGCGAGTGGAGAGGATACGAATCCAAATCCAGAAGCCGGGCCTGATGTTGTGGAAGGTGAAGTGAAGGAATAAAAAGTGTGGTCTCGATACGGCGGCGATGGTTGAGTAGGACGACAGTCCGTATCGAGACCTGCCGCCTACTCGACCACCGTTTGCAATTATGAGTAATCGCGATTATTACGAAATCCTGGGCGTTGGACGGAATGCGAGCAATGATGAGATCAAAGCCTCGTTCCGTAAACTCGCGCGCCAATACCACCCCGATGTGAACAAAGATGGTGACGCAGAGGAAAAGTTCAAAGAGATCAATGAAGCCTATGGCGTGCTTTCAGATGTGGAGAAGCGTGCTCGCTATGATCGCTTTGGTAAAGAGGGTCTCGGCAATATGGGCGGGTTCCATGATTACACCATGGATGGCGACTTTGCCGATATCTTTGAGGATTTGCTGAGAGGCTTTGGTTTCTCAACGGGCCGTCGTTCACGAAGATCTCCGCGCCGCGGCCGCGATTTGCAGATGCAGGTCATCTTAACCTTTGAAGAAGCAGTATTTGGTGTTGAGAAAGAGATCGAATTCCAGCGTGAGGAGACTTGCTCGCGCTGCAACGGATCTGGTGCCGAACCTGGAACTTCGCCGACGCGCTGTCCAACTTGCAATGGGCAAGGCGAAGTACGTCAGGTGCAACAATCAATTTTTGGTCAAATCATGCAAACCATCACCTGTCCAACTTGCAATGGACGCGGTGAGATAATTTCATCTCCATGTAAAACTTGTCATGGTAGTGGACTCGAACGCAAAACCATCAAGAAGAAAGTGCAAATCCCAGCGGGTGTGGATGGCGGGACCCAAATTCGCTTAGCAGGGGAGGGCGGACCTGGAGTCTATGGTGGACCGAATGGAAGTTTGTTCCTGCTGTTAGATATTGAACCTCATAAATTCTTTAAGCGCCGCGAGAACGATATCTTATTGAATCTTGATATCAATATCGCACAGGCTGTGCTCGGCGCAGACATCGAAGTCCCAACATTGGATGGTAATGAGAAATTAAAAATCCCTTCAGGGACTCAACCTGGAAAAGTTTTTCATATCAAGAACAAAGGTGTTCCCTATCTACGCCGCAATGGACGCGGGGATCAGTTGGTGATTGTCAATGTGGCGGTGCCAACAAAACTTACCAAGGAACAACATGAATTATTTGAGAAACTCGCTGAAAGTCTAGGCACGACGGTTAAGCCACAGGAAAAAGGTTTCTTAGACTGGTTGAATGAGGCCTTGGGGGGATAAAACTTAAGAAAATTGTCATTTGACGGTTCTCTTTTTTTGTGCTATAATTATGAATACTTGAGCAATTATTCATGTATTATGCTACTCAAAGAACAAACCTCTTCTCACTTAGCTGACCTGTTCAGCGCACTCAGCGACCCAACTCGACTGCGGATTATTTCTGTCTTGCTTGATAGTGAATTGAACGTTGGAGATATTGCAGCTCAACTCATAATGACCGAGTCCGCAGTGTCACATCAATTGCGCGGACTTCGTCAATTGCGGTTGGTGCGCAGCCGCAAAAATGGACGGCAGGTGTATTACGCTCTCGATGATGACCATGTTGCAAAACTTTACCGTCTCGGACTTGATCATGTGGAACATGGATAAGGAATTTTATTTAAAGAAATTATGACTCGAACGAATTCACGAACTCATTCTCATTTGCGTGAAGCTGTAAAGCAAACAACAATTCGGCTTACGCTATCGCTTTTTCTTACCCTTATTTTTGTCGTTATCGAAGCTGGGGCAGGGATATTCGCTAACAGTTTGGCACTTCTCACAGACGCCGCACATAATCTAACTGATGTCATCGCTCTTGGCTTAACCTGGTTTGCTGTCCGTATCACTGCGCAACCCGCCAATGCTCAAAAGACATATGGCTATCATCGTGCAGGGATTCTTGTTGCGCTCCTCAATTCAACCACTCTGGTGCTCATCTCGCTTGGCATCTTCTACGAAGCCTACCATCGCTTCATGAATCCACCTGAAGTGCAATCAGGCATCCTCATCGGTGTTGGTCTCATCGCGGTGGTTATCAATCTCGTTACTGCGTTGCTAGTACATCGTGGTAGTCAAAACGATCTCAGCCTGCGTTCGGCTTTTGTCCACTTGATGGGTGATGTGCTCTCCACGGTCGGCGCGGTCATTGCCGGCGTAATCATTTATTTTACAAATGCCAATTGGCTCGATCCGCTGGTCAGTGTGTTGATTGGCTTCCTCATCCTTTACAATGCCTGGGGCATTCTGCGCGATGCAGTGGATATTTTGCTCGAAGCCACACCCCGTGATGTGAACATTAAAAATATGGTGGATGATATTATTCAAGTGGATGGTGTGCTTGGCATTCATGACATCCATGTTTGGAGCCTCACGCAAAGCTTGCGCACGATGTCCGCCCACATTCTCACCGACGACCTTCATATCAGCGCGGGCGCGGAGATTCAACGCCAGATCAGCGAGATCCTTCTTCATCACTATAATATCGCTCATGCAACGCTGCAACTTGAATGCGTGGATTGTTTCCCCGATTCATTGTATTGTGATTTGGACGGTCACTTTTATGTGGATGACACTCAGCGTTCGATTCATAGTCAAAGCCGTTAGCTGATTTCGTTAATTGGCATTTTTCATGCCTTCACTTTATTCTGCTATCATTGTTCCTCGGAGGGAATCTTGAATCATCATCAGCCTTACATAACGAAGAGAATACTGCTGAAAATTTGGTGGATCCTTCCAGGATGGATTCAAAACATACTGTCTCGTATCATACGACCCTTATTTCAGGTATTTGCGGCTGCTGTTATTTTCGACGAGGATAAAAATATATTTCTCGTCAAATCAACCTATCAAAGATTCCATCCCTGGGGATTGCCGGGAGGTAGTTTAGAGTATGGTGAACATCCAGAAGAGGCTGTAGTACGTGAGATTTGGGAAGAAACCAGACTAAACATTTGTATTGAAAAGCTTTTGCTGGTCAACTCGTGGCTGCCTGACCGAGTAGGCTTGTATTATCTATGTAGAATTATTGACGGAACATTTCACTCTACTGAGGAAGTATCTGAGTTTGCTTATTTTTCAATAGAAGATCTTCCGGATATACGCCCGATAGATGTTGGCATGATCAAGAGATTACATCAAATGGTTGAACATGAATTGGCTTGAAGTTTCCCTCACCGTAAACGGTGAACTTGCGGAAGCTGTCGCGGATGTGTTAGCACGTTTCGCGTATAGTGGTGTGATGATGGAACAAGGCGTCAAATACATGGACGATGAAGATGCCGGCACTCCCACAGGACCTATCATCGTCCGCGCGTATTTGGAAATGAATGATCAGATCAAAGAGACTCGTCAAAAGCTTGAAGAGTCTCTTTATTATTTGGGGATGATTCAGTCTTTGCCTGCTCCCGTTTACAAACAAATCGCTGATCAAAATTGGATGGAGGCTTGGAAGCAGCACTACAAGCCAATCTTAATTGGTGAACGATTGGTCATTGTCCCGGCATGGATGGATTCGCCTGACCCGAATCGGGTAGCTATTAAGATTGATCCTGGCATGGCATTTGGCACAGGAACACATCCGACAACGCAGTTGTGCTTGGAATTCATGGAGGCAATTGTAGGAGCGGACGGCCATCCACCCTTAAGCGTGATCGATGTCGGGTGTGGTTCGGGTATTCTATCGATCGCAGCGATCAAGCTGGGAGCGAAGTCCGCGCTCGGCGTGGATATTGATACTGACTCGATTGTCAACGCGCGCGAGAATGCGAAAGCCAATTCTATTGGCGATGAATTGATTCTTGGCGTTGGTTCTGTGCAGGAAATTCTGGATGGTAAGTTCCCGTTTCGTAAAGCACCTATTGTTGTTGCGAATATTCTTGCTCCTGTCATTGTTCGCCTCTTTGATAGAGGCCTTGCGGAACTAATAGAGGATAACGGCGCAATTATCTTAAGCGGGATCCTGCAAGAGCAGGCACAAAGTGTTATCGAAGCCGCGCAAGCCAAAGGTCTAAGAATGAATGAACGGAAGCAAATGAGAGATTGGGTCGCGCTTACAATGAGTTGACAATCCAAAAATTCTTCGAAAATTCCTATATTAAAGTGTTAAAATAGCGCCCACAATTTTGACCAATAAAGGAGAATGCAAGATGAAAAGGAATACCAAAATTCTTTTGGCAATTGTGTGTTTTGCGCTGGCTGCATTGGCATGCCAGGCAGTAACCGGCCTAGGTGGCAGTACCTCTACTCCGAGCCCGAAAGTTATTTTGAGTGATGATTTCTCTTCTTCACAGTGGGGCACAGGCACTGATAAAGATAGTTCTATTGAATATGCAAATAATGCCTTGCAAATGATCGTGTACACGAAAAACTATTTTGTGTGGAGCACGCCCAATGATCAGAATTATCAGAATGTTCACATGGAAGTCACTGTTAATAATAATGGCACTGATTCCACGACGGCGTTCGGTATTATCTGCAATCAGCAGACAACAAATAGCAATTTCTACTATGTGGCAATAACACCTGCTGGACAATATGTGATTGCAAAAGCCTCTGAAGGAGAAAAGGATGTATTTCTCACGAACAATGATCAATGGGCGCCTTCTGATGCGATTAAAAAGGATGCTGCTTCCTATCGCGTCGGTGCAGATTGTGGCAACGGCACATTGACGCTATATGTAGATGGTCAGCAAATTACATCAGTATCCGATACCACATACACCGGTGGTAGTATTGCCTTGCTCACCTGGAGCGGCGAAAACGCGACGACAACGAATGTCTCCTTTGATGATTTCTCAATGACGGAACTTCCATAGGATTATATTCTTTGGATTTACAGAGTACCGCCTAAATATCTAAATCAGCAACTTGAATTTCAGCCTGCGAATTATTTCGAAAGTTTAGCAATTCAAAGAGGCAAGCGGTAAATCCTGTGTTCAATAGAAGCGCAGGATTTTTTAACTCAATAGTCGAAATTCTGTGCTATGATTCGATGAACATGGATCGCCGCAGACTCATCCTTTACTTGCTCTTGAATGTGTTCATTTCTGCCTGTGTGACAAGCGCGATCTTGTTTTGGTATGACCGTAATTATCGTTCGGCGAACGCGTCTGCTGTTCAACCCGCCGCGCCGTCCGTCAATCAAGGAGTTTCTGCTCCACAAGCGACATTCAATCCGCAAGTGAATATTCCTGTAGAGATTGTCAGTGTGATTGGCGCTGGAACGTTGAATGCAGAGTGGGTCGTGGTAAGTTATAAGGGTGAAGATCAGATTAACCTGGCGAATTGGGAGTTGAGAGATAGTGACCGACATGTCTTTGTCTTTCCTCAACTTATCCTTCATATGGATGGAGCAGTACAAATTCATACGACTTCGGGGACGAATACTGTGATTGATTTATATTGGGGCGAAAGTGATCCCGTTTGGGAATCAGGTGAAAAAGCGCAGTTGTTTGATCCAAGCGGAAACTTGCGCGCAGAGTATAAGGTTCCTTAAATGATGACACTTGCGCCTGTCCCCAAAGGGGACAGTGCAGGTGAAGCTAATGGCTAACTGCTAATATGTCACAAGCACTCTACCGAAAATACCGACCGAAAGAATGGGACGAAGTTGTTGGACAAGATCATGTCGTCCAGACTCTTAAAAATGCTATCGCGGCGGATCGCGTCGCGCATGCTTATCTCTTCGCGGGTTCGCGTGGAACGGGAAAAACAACGCTCGCTCGTCTTTTAGCGAAAGCCGTCAACTGCCTGAATCCGGACCCAACGAAAAGACCTGATAACGAATGTGAAAACTGTAGAGCTGTTAATGAGAATCGCTTTCTGGATCTCATCGAGATTGACGCAGCTTCCAACACAAGCGTGGACGATGTCCGTGACTTGCGTGACAAGATTAACTTCTCACCTTCGCAGGGCAAATATAAAATTTATATCATTGACGAAGTCCACATGCTTTCGACAGCGGCATTTAACGCGCTTCTCAAAACGCTTGAAGAACCACCGCCTCATGCCATCTTTATCTTAGCTACAACTGAAATTCACAAAATCCCTGCGACAGTCTTGTCACGTTGTCAGCGTTATGAGTTTCGACGCGTGCCTGTGGATGAGATTGTTAAGCAACTAAAGCTTATTGCCAGAGCGGAAAAAATCCAGGCAGACGATGATGCGTTCGTTCAAATTGCGCGTCAATCCGCGGGCGGCATGCGCGATGCAATTTCCCTGCTCGATCAACTTTCATCAATGGGCGAAAAGATTACCCTCGCTCTTGCGCAAACTGTACTTGGCACCGCTACGAATCAAACCGTGTTGGATATCATCTCGTCCATTATGGATCATGATCCCGCGTATGGACTTGAGACTATTCATAAGGCTCTGGATGCAGGTGCCGATCCGCGCTCACTTGCGCGTCAGATTGTTGAATATCTACGTGGCCTGATGCTTATTCAAATGGGCAATGCCAATCAAGTCGAGGCAACAACTGATGTCAAGAAACAAATGGGATCTCATGCGAAATCCTTTTCAACGAGCGATGTTCTGCGTATGATGAAAGCCTTTAACAATGCCGCTATCGATTTACGCGGCGGCTGGCAGCCTTCTTTGAGTCTGGAACTTGCATTAGCAGAAGTTTTGGATGCGCCGAATGAGCCATCTCCACTTCCGCCTACCCCTCCTCCATCAGCGACGGTTCGCGCGAAGCCTCAGCCTGCTCCCGTTCCACAAATGGAATCTCCTCGAAAGCCTGCGCAGAACAATGAAATCCATAAGGAAGAAATAAGTGCCGTAAGTAAAGACGAAGTACAAGCTTCGCGTCCAACAGAGAAGTCAGCTATCAGCGCATCGGATGTGATCAAAGCCTGGAAACATTTGTCATCATCCTTACCAAAGGCGCAGGCTAATCTCTCTGCTTTGTTGAATTCGGTCAAGATGATTGATGTGCAAGGCAAGACATTAATTCTAGGTTTGGCGAGTGATGTATTAGTCTCTAAGATTGACAAGCCTGACCAGATCGAAGCCATCCGAAAATTGATCGAAGATGAGTTTGGTGTAGATATGAATATCCGTTGTGTGGTAACGAGCGCAAAGGGTAAAATCCCTCCAAATGTGCCACAGGATGGAATGGTGGCGGCTGCCATCCAACACGGCGGGCAAATTGTGGATATGTAGAAGTAATAACGCTCCCTTCGCCGTCTCGGCGAACAACGACGCTGAGGATAGCATCAAAAGCATTTTGATGAGGAGATTTATTCATGGCTAAAGGATTTAACAAAGGTTCTCAAATGGGTGGCGGGGGGATGATGGCACAATTACAAAAAATGCAACAGCAGTTGGCAGAAGCCCAGGAAAAACTTGCTGAAGAAACTGTTACCGCAACAGCGGGAGGCGGCGCGATCAAGGTTGTTATGACGGGCGATCAGAAATGTAAGTCTGTCGAGATTAATCCTGACTTGTTGAAAGACGCAGATGCCGAAATGCTACAGGATTTGGTTGTGTCCGCGGTGAACATGGCGCTCGATCAATCCCGTGTACTTCAGCAGAAGATGCTAGGGCCATTGGCGGGTGGGTTGCCGTTCTAAGGATATTGAATGAAACTTGGTAGCTCAGAGATTGCAATCCTGCTTTGTTGGAGCTCTTCAATTCTAATTGTTACCGGGACAGTTATTTATTTGATTTCAAAAAGGATAAAGAATAAATAGTCTATGCTTCTACCTGAATCTTTACAATCTTTAATCAATGCACTAGAACGCCTACCAGGGATTGGTCCAAAATCAGCTTCACGCTTGGCGTTCTATTTCCTACGCGCGCCTGAAGAGGTCGCGCAGGATTTAGCATCTGCATTGGCGGATTTAAAAGCCAATACTGCACTTTGTCAGGAATGTTTTAACATTACTGAAGCCGGCCGCGAACGATGTGAGATATGTGAGTCATCCCAACGAGATGGGAGTTTGGTCTGTGTTGTTGAAGAAGCTTTGGATGTTCTAGCTTTGGAGCGGACAGGTGGTTATCAAGGAAAGTATCATGTCTTGCAAGGAGTCTTATCTCCCATTGAAGGTATTGAGCCAGATGATTTGAAGATCAAACAATTGATTGCCCGCGTGGCAAAAGGTGAGATCAAAGAAGCTATCCTTGCGACCAATCCAAGCATGGAAGGCGACGCGACCGCGCTATATCTGCGTACGCAATTAGAACCAACGGGTGTAAAGGTCACTCGCCTCGCGCGTGGTTTGCCTGTTGGTGGTGATTTAGAATACGCCGATCAAAACACATTGTTGAGAGCATTATCTGGTAGACAAGAGTTGTTTTAATAACTCATGTTACATACCGTCCCGAAGGTTTGAGTGGCTCAACACGACCTTTCAGAGAAACCTTCGGGATGTTTTGCGTAAGGTGAGTTAATAAAACCACCCTGTCGGGGCGATTGTTTTTATTGTGTGAGCAATGCTTTCAATACATCATTAAGAAGGGGAATTTCAGTTGAATCCTTGAAGTTTGCCATGCGATGATAGATATCTGCTGCCGTCTGGTGAAATCCATCTGGGAGGCCAGCTTCGCGAAACGTCGATGCGATCTCTTTCATCTCTCCTTCAAAACGCCACGCCTTTACAGTAATATGCCTCACTCTTCGGTTAACCTGTTCTGATGAATCTTTATCGCCCATATCCCATTGCTGATAAAGTTCTTCACGTACACCCAGCGACTCTGCGGTCGCGAGTGTAGCAGAGAGCAGGGCAGTGGTTCCCTTCGAATACGCGGCATAACACATTTTCAATGCTGATGCTTTTCCAATTTCATTTCCAATGATTTTTGTTTCCAGTGGTCCACTTGAAAAGCAGGATGCGATTTCTTCGGAATGTTCGCCCGACAAATAAAGCCAGGTTTCTTTTGGCACCCACGCGGGTCCGCCAATGATTCCACCGTCTACAAATTGAATGTCATTAGCTTCTAACATCTGTCCGATTTTGATTGTGTGTTGAGGCGAAATCGCGTTTGCATCCAGATAGTAACCTTTAAATCCTGCCTCAACTACGGATCTAGCAACTTCGTCTGCAGCATGAGGAGGACATATACTGATGACCATTTCACAAATTCGACAAAATTGAAATAATGAATCGATCTCTATAAGCTGATACTTCTCTGCACGAGCGCGTGTTTTGTCACTACGATCTTGTGATAGCCAGCAGACTTGATGTCCGCTGTTGATGGCTGAAGCAGCGATTGAAATCCCCATTTCACCCGGATGCAAAATACCAAGTTGACTCATAGTTACTCCTTGTCTTTTGGCAGTATAGCATGTTCCAATGAGTAAATATTTTCATGTTAAAAATCTATCAGTAGAAAAGCTAATGCGCACAATGGTTGAAGCCGATGATAGAACTCTTCGTGAATATGCACTAGCAATCAGTCAAGAGCTAAGAAGCGAAGGGCCGGCCGCGCTATGAGATTGATTGAAATTATTCTAATGATTTTCTTAGGAATCATTTACGAACTGTCAATGCTTAATGTGGTATTATGACGCCATTCTCCTATAGAGTAATGTGAATGTGCAGGTAGATGAGGGAAGATTGAATGTAAAACAAAGCAATTTTTAAGGTTAATTGTCTGATAACCTCTTGACAAAATAACCTAAATACATATAATAAGCATTCGCTAGTACATTCTCCAGATCTCGTCCCCCGACAGATCATTGAAAACTGAGAAGTCTCGAGTCAGAGACACAAGCCTGTGGGTTTTGCAGTCTGACGAGCCGATGTCGAAAGACAATGACATCGGTGTTTTCGTCTGTTGGTTTCTTGACAGGCCAAGGCGGCTCGTGTAAAATGCAGCCCGCTTTGTTACCAGAACTTTAACAACTGAATAGTGATAGGAAGCAACAACTTTGTCGATCCAGTAAAAAATCCGTAAACAACCACTCGCAAGAGTGAAAATTTTTTTGCGGAGAGTTTGATCCTGGCTCAGGATGAACGCTGGCGGCGTGCCTAATACATGCAAGTCGAACGAGGTGCTTTTGTAGCAATACGAGAGTATCCTAGTGGCGAACGGGTGAGTAACGCGTTGGTGACCTGCCCCAAAGTGTGGGATAACAGTCCGAAAGGATTGCTAATACCGCATGTGGTCATTGGATTTAGAAACCGATGACTAAAGGAGTAATTCGCTTTGGGAGGGACCTGCGTCCCATCAGCTAGTTGGTGAGGTAATGGCTCACCAAGGCGACGACGGGTAGGGGACCTGAGAGGGTGGCCCCCCACAATGGAACTGAAACACGGTCCATACACCTACGGGTGGCA
>WNFX01004283.1_pt1 | contig 27624 bp, 21 predicted proteins | sample 5400111 | NCBI WGS metagenome assembly WNFX01 (sample SAMN13153363, study PRJNA577476) | soil metagenome | isolation source: 40 cm soil or saprolite under grassland replicate 1 | place: USA:California | collected 2016-06-15
AAAGCTCCTGAGCATCATGCTGATCGGGATGTTTGCGCTTGCTGTGCCGAATCTGGCGGCGGCGGCGGGGGGTGGTGGGGGCGGGGGAGGCGACGGGGCGCGGACCAGCGCGCCCGTCAAGCCCGAGGATCCCCAGTACGGGCAGGGGGTGAAGGCGATCAAGGCGGGCAAGTTCGCGGAGGCGATCACGCTGCTCGACGGCGTGGTGGCCCGTGACAACACCAACGCGGATGCGTACAACTGGCTCGCCTATGCGACCCGCAAGAATGGCGATCCCGCCAAGGCGATCCCCATCTACGAGAAGGCCCTGACCCTCGACCCCAAGCACCGCGGGGCCCACGAGTACATCGGCGAGGCGTACCTGATGCTGGGCGACCTCGCCAAGGCCAGGGAGCACCTGACCACCCTCAACTCGCTCTGTACCTTCTCGTGCTCCGAGTACCGCGATCTCAAGAAGTCGATCGAGGTGTACGAGAAGAACGGCGGGAAATCCAAGCCCGCGGCGTCGCGCTGAGGCGCCAGACCGCCCGCATCACGCGGTAGTCGCTTCCGCCGGATCTCGCTCGCACCCGGGGTGCCGAGTCGGCCCTTGGCAGGCGTGGTACGCTCGAAATGCGCGTGCACCGACGCACCAGAGCACGGCCAGGATGCTCCGGGGAGCGAGTCGCGATGCCCCCACGTTTTGCGATCGCGCACCTGTTTCCGTCCTTCCCGAGCGTTCATCCGCGCCAATGCAGGATGTCCCGACACTCTTTGCCGGCAAATCACGGCCCTGGAGAATGAGCCATGATGACGTTCCAGATCAACGGCGCGAGCCGGATCGTCGATGTCGATAGCGACGTTCCGCTCCTGTGGGTGCTTCGCGACGAGCTCGGCATGACGGGAACAAAGTACGGGTGCGGTGTCGCCCAGTGCGGGGCGTGCACCGTCCACATCGACGGACGGGCCACCCGCTCCTGCGTGACGCCGGCGGCGGCGCTCCGCGGGCGCGACGTCCTCACCATCGAGGGCGTCACGGGCAAGGTCGCCCAGGCCGTCCAGGCCGCCTGGCGCCAGCTCGACGTCGCCCAGTGCGGCTACTGCCAGTCCGGCCAGATCATGTCGGCGATCGCCCTCCTCACGGAGATCCCGCGCCCCTCGGACACCGACATCGACGCCGCCATGGCCGGCAATGTGTGTCGCTGCGCCACGTATGTACGCATTCGCGCCGCGATCCACGAAGCGTCCCGGACGCTGGGAGGCTGAGCATGCTCACCCGCCGCCGGTTCGTCCAGTCCACCGCGCTCGCCGGCGCGGCGCTGATCGTCGGCTTCCGTCTCGACGGCCGACCGGCGCTCGCCGCCGACGAGACCTTCGCCCCGAACGCCTTCATCCGGATCGCGCCCGACAACACGGTCACCATCATCGGCAAGCACATCGAGTTCGGACAGGGCAGTTACACGGGCCTGGCCACGATTCTCGCCGAAGAGCTCGACGCCGACTGGTCACAGATCCGCGTCGAGGCGGCGCCGGCGGACGCGGAGCGCTACAACAACTTGAAGTGGGGCCCCGTGCAGGGGACGGGCGGTAGCTCGGCCATGGCCAACTCGTGGGAGCAGCATCGACGGGCGGGGGCCACGGCCCGTGCGACTCTCGTGGAGGCCGCCGCGCGGGAGTGGGGGGTGCCTGCCTCGGAGATCACCGTGGAGCGCGGCGTCGTCGCGCACCCGCCGTCGGGCCGCCGTGCGACCTTCGGGGAGCTGGCGCCGAAGGCGGCCAAGCTCACACCGCCTGCCCAGGTGAAATTGAAGGACCCGTCGCAATTCACCCTCGTGGGAAAGCGCGTGCCGCGGATCGATGGAGCGGCCAAGACCGACGGCTCGGCCAAGTTCACGATGGACTTCTCGCTGCCCGGCATGCTGACCGCGGTCATCGCGCGGGCGCCGCGATTCGGCGCCACCGTGAAGTCGTTCGATGCCACGGCGACCCGCCGGGTCAAGGGGGTGACCCACGTCGTGCAGGTGCCCTCCGGGGTCGCGGTGGTGGCCACCAAGTTCTGGGCCGCGCGCAAGGGCCGGGAGGCGCTACGGGTGACATGGGACGAGAGCCGCGCCGAGAGCCGGGGCAGCGAAGATCTCTTCACGGCCTATCGCGTTCTCGCCAGCCGCCCCGCAATGCCCGCGCGGCGGGATGGCGATGCGGCGGCCGCGCTGGCCGGCGCCGCCAGGGTGATCGAGGCGACCTACGAGTTTCCCTACCTCGCGCATGCCCCCATGGAGCCTCTCGACGCGGTCGTGCGCCTCGGACCCGACGCGTGCGAGGTGTGGGCGGGGTCGCAGGTGCCCACCATCGACCAGCAGGTGGTCGCGCGCGTCGTGGGCCTGCCGCCCGCCAAGGTCGCCATTCACACCTTGCTGGCCGGCGGGAGCTTCGGTCGGCGCGCCACTCCGAACGGCGACGTGGCGGGAGAGGCGGCGTCCATCGTCAAGGCCATTGGCGGCAACAAGCCGGTGAAGCTCGTGTGGACGCGCGAGGACGACCTGCAGGGCGGCCGGTATCGCCCGCTCTACGTGCACCGGCTGCGCGCGGGGCTCGACTCCCAGGGCAACATCGTCGGCTGGGAGCACCGCATCGTCGGCCAGTCGATCCTCAAGGGCAGCCCCTTCGAGGCAAGCATCAAGAACGGCATCGACGGGAGCTCGGTGGAAGGCGCGGCCAACCTGCCCTACGCCGTTCCGAACATCACGGTGGAGCTCAGCACCACCGACGTCGGCGTCCCCGTCCTCTGGTGGCGCTCGGTGGGCAGCACGCACACGGCGTACTCGACGGAGACATTCCTGGACGAGCTGGCCCACGCGGCCGGGCGCGATCCCCTCGAGGTGCGACGCGCGCTCCTCGCCAAGCATCCACGCCATCTCGCCGCGCTCAACCTCGCCGCCGAGAAGGCGGGCTGGGGCCAGCCGCTCCCTGCCGGCCGGGCGCGCGGCATTGCCGTGCACGAATCGTTCAACAGCGTCGTCGCCCAGGTGGCCGAGGTCACCCGCCGTCCGGACGGGCTGCCGAAGATTGAAAAGGTCGTCTGCGCCGTCGATTGCGGCACGGCCATCAATCCAGACGTCATCCGGGCGCAGATGGAGGGCGGAATCGGTTTCGGGCTGGGCGGAGCCATGTGGAGCGAGATCACGCTCGTGCGCGGCCGAGCGCAGGAGCGCAACTTCGACAGCTATCGCCCGCTCCGGATCGCGGACATGCCCGCGGTGGAGGTGCACATCGTGCCGTCCGGCGCCGCGCCGACGGGGGTGGGCGAGCCCGGTGTCCCTCCCATCGCGCCTGCCGTCGCCAACGCGTTCTTCCATCTCTCGGGACAGCGGGTACGGCGCTTGCCCTTCGCGCGGCTCACGCCCGCCGGCACGCGCACGGCATGAGGAAGTGGGCGCTCGGGCTTGGGGTCGCCGTCATCGCCGGCGCGGCGCTGGCGCCGCTGGCCACGCGGGCGCAGACAGCGCCGTCGCCGACCACCCGCGCCCTCCGCTCGCCCGGGGCCTTCGCGAGCATTCGGGATTCCACGGCGCGCTCCGCCGCTCTCTTCGTCGAGGCGGGCAAGGTCTTCCAGCATCCGCGCTGCCTGAACTGCCATCCCGAGGGCGACCGGCCGTCGCAGGGCGCGGGCTATCCTCACCAGCCGCCCGTCCAGCGCGGACCCGATGGCCTCGGGGTCACGGCCATGCGGTGCTCGACGTGCCACCAGACGACGAACTTCGATCCTGGTCATGTCCCCGGCAATCCCAAGTGGCGCCTCGCGCCGGCGTCCATGGCCTGGCAGGGCCGCTCTCTGGCCGACATCTGCGCGCAGGTGAAGGATCCTGCCCGCAATGGCGGTCACAGCCTGGCCGAGATCGTGGAGCACGCGGCGCGCGACCCCCTCGTGGGCTGGGCGTGGAATCCAGGCGCGGACCGCGAACCGGCGCCGGGCACGCAGGCCATGTTCGGCGCGCTCGTCAAGGCGTGGGCGGCATCGGGCGCTGTCTGCCCGGCGCGGTAGGTCGCGACGGCTCTCCGTCCTCCGGTTTGACCTCGCTCGCGCGCTCTGGCACGATCGGCGCGCGGTCGCCGACCGCGCATGCATGCTGACGATGTGAGAGAGGTGACGATGATCCATTTGCCCGCATCCCCCGATCCGCCTACCTCGGCGTGGACGGCTGTCGAGCCCTTGCCCGAGACGTCGCCCCTCGAGGGAGACCGTCGCGCCGACGTGGTGGTGGTGGGGGCCGGCTATACGGGCCTCTCGGCGGCGCTCCACCTCGCGGAGCGCGGCGTGGACGTGGTGGTGCTCGATGCGGCGGAGCCCGGCTGGGGCGGCTCGGGGCGGAACGGCGGCCAGGTCATCCCCGGCCTCAAGCACGAGCCGGACGAGCTCGAGCACAAGTTCGGCCCGGAGACGGGGCGGCGCATGTGGCAGATCTCCGGCGGCGCCGCCGACTTCGTCTTCGAGCTCATCGCGCGCCACAAGATCTCCTGCCATGCTCAGGCCTGCGGCTGGATTGGCGCCGCCCCGCACGAAGCGGCCCTGTCGGGCCTGCGGTCGCGAACCGAGCAGTGGCAGCGGCGTGGCGCGCCCGTCGAGCTGCTGGATCGGCAGAAGATCGCGGAGCTGACGGGGACCACGTGCTATGTGGGCGGCATGCTCGACCGCCGCGCGGGCGCGCTCCAGCCGCTCGCCTATGTGCGTGGCCTCGCGCGGGCGGCCCGGCAGGCGGGCGCGGCCATCCACGGGCGCTCCGCGGCGAGAAAGCTGGACGCCCACGCGGGCGCCTGGCGGGTGGTCACGAGCGCGGGGAGCGTGACGGCGAGCACGGTCATCCTGGCCACCAATGCCTATACGGACGATCTGTGGCCGGGGCTCAAGCGCACCGTGCTGCCCGTGCAGAGCTACCAGGTCGCCACGCGGCCGCTGCCCGAGCACGTGAGGCGGCGCGTGCTCCCCGCGGGCCACGTCGTGTCGGATCTGCGGCGCATCCTTTTCTACTTCCGTCTCGATCCAGAGGGCCGTCTCCTCATGGGCGGGCGCGGTCCGTTGAACGACAGCGGCGATCCCGCCCTCTTCGCGCGGCTCGAGGCGACGGCGATGCGCTTCTTCCCCCAGGTGGGCGCGCCGGAGTGGGAGCACCGCTGGAGTGGGCGGGTGGCGCTCACCGCCGATCACCTGCCGCATCTGCACGAGCCGCGGCCGGGCGTGTTGATCGGGCTCGGCTACAACGGGCGCGGCGTGGCCATGGCCACGGTCATGGGCAAGCTGCTCGCCGACCGTGCCCTCGGCGCCTCGCCGGCCGACGTGGGCTGGCCGGTGACGCCCATCACGCCCGTGCCGCTCCACGCCTGGCGTCTGCCGGCCATGGCGCTGGTGGTCCACTGGAAGCGCTTCCAGGACTGGCTCGACGGCCGCCGGTAGCCTTGACACCTTTGAAGGCTGCGTGATAGAGAAGCGGGACGTCCCACCGACGATCCCGACGACGCGACCGGAGGCACGACGGTTCAGCGCGCCGGGCACCCCCCGAGCGCAGGAGGGTACACCAATGATCGAGCGCACGGATCGGGGCAAGGCCGCCGGTATCACAGCGTCGCGCGCGAGCACGCGAACCAGGATCTCCCGCCGGACATTTCTCGCGGGCACGGCCGGCGTGGCGGTTGCGGCCACGGGCCCATTCGTCTGGATCCCCCGGGCGGGCGCGGCGGGCAAGGTCGTCATCCGCACGATCGGCGGGTCGTACGAGGAAGCCAACGTGAAGGCGATCTTCGAGCCGTTCACGAAGGCCACGGGCATCGAGATCGTCAAGGTCCCCGCCACCCTCGGAAAGCTCCTCGCGATGTTCGAGTCCGGCAACATCGAGCTGGACATCGTGGACGCGGGCGAGCTCGGCGTGCTCTCGCTGAGCCAGAAGGGCGCCCTGGAGAAGATCAACTACAAGAGCTGGAAGCTGACCAATCCCGACGACTTCGACCCCGTCACCCGGCGCGATGACATGATCGCCAACATCTACTTCTCGTCGGTGCTCGGCTACAACTCCCAGACCTTTCCCACGGGCAAGCAGCCGCGGAGCTGGGCGGAGTTCTGGGACCTCAAGAAGTTCGCCGGCCCCCGGATGCTCGCCGACATCGCCTCCGGTGCCGTGGATCTCGAGTTCGCGCTGCTCGCCGATGGCGTCCCGCGCGACAAGATCTACCCGATCGACGTGAACCGCGCCTTCAAGGCGCTCGATCGTGTCCGCCCGTCCATTCGAAAGTTCTGGGACACCGGCGCGCTGTCGGCGCAGATGCTGGCCGACAAGGAAGTGGTGCTGGGGAGCATCTGGAACGGACGGCTGCAATCGGTGGCGGACAAAGGAGCGCCCCTCGCCATCGAGTGGAACGAGGCCATGCTCCAGACGCAATTCTGGTCCATTCTCAAGGGCGCGAAGAATCTCGAGAATGCCCAGCGCTTCATCGAGTTCGCCTGCCAGCCCGAGATCCAGGCGAGCCACGCCAAGAACATCCCGTACGGCCCCACCAATCGGCAGGCCTTCAAGAGCATTCCCGCCGACGTCTCGGCCCGGCTGCCGTCGAACCCGGAGCACAAGGCCAAGGCCTTCCTGCAGAACGGCAAGTGGTGGGCGGACAACCGCGCCATGGTCAGCGAGCGCTGGTCGCAGTGGCTGCTCCAGAAAGGGTAGGAGGCGGAGCCGAGGTCCGACTTCACGAGCTGACCAAGACCTTCGGGTCAGTGGTCGCGGTGCGTGACGTCTCCGTCACCGTCGCCCCCGGCTCCTTCTTCACCCTCCTGGGCCCAAGCGGCTCCGGCAAGACCACCACTCTCATGATGGTGGCGGGCTTCGCGTATCCCACGCGAGGCGAGATCTTCGTGGACGGCGTGCCCATGGCGGGGCGCCCCCCCCAGAAGCGCGAGCTCGGCATGGTCTTCCAGAGCTACGCGGTGTTCCCGCACCTGACCGTCGCCCAGAACATCGCCTTCCCGCTGCAGATCCGCAGGACGCCGCGCGCGGAGATCCGGCGTGCGGTGGGGGAGGCGCTCGAGCTGGTCCGGCTCCAGGGCTACGAGGGCCGGCTCCCCCGCCAGCTCTCGGGCGGCGAGCAGCAGCGGGTGGCCCTGGCCCGCGCCCTCGTGTTCCGGCCCCGCGTGCTCTTGATGGACGAGCCCCTCGGCGCGCTGGACAAGAAGCTGCGCGCCCACATGCAGCTCGAGCTGAAGCATATCCAGCAGCACCTGCACGTCACCGTCCTCTACGTCACCCACGATCAGGAAGAGGCCTTGACGATGTCCGACCGCGTCGCGGTCATGCGGGGCGGGCGGATCGAGCAGGTGGGAAGCCCGTCCGAGCTGTACGACGCGCCGGGGAGCAGCTTCGTCGCCGACTTCCTTGGCGAGTCGAACTTTCTCGACGGCATCGCCGTCTCCGCGGAGGGAGGCGGACGCTGGCGCTGCCGCGCGGCGGGCGGGCTCGAGTTCCTCGGCGTCGCCGCGGCGCCGCTTCAGGCGGGGCAATCCATCACTGCGGCCGTCCGGCCCGAGAAGGTGGTGCCGGCCGAGGAGGCGGGTGAGGCGGCGCCGGGCAAGAGCGTCAACGCGTGCAAGGGCGTCGTGGAAGAAGCCATCTACGTGGGAGATGCCACGCGGTACCGGGTGGGCCTCGGGCCCGACGGCGCCCTCACGATCAAGGTGACGAATCGTCTGGCCACCCGACCGCTCTCGGCGGGCGCCATGGTCGCCCTCGTCTGGTCGCCGGACGAGACGCGCCTCTTTCCTCGCGCGGAGCCATGAGCGCGGCGCCGGACGGCTCGGTCTCGGCCGGCGTGATGCCGGCGCCGGAACCTTCCCTGGCGTCAGCGGAGCGGCGGGAGTCGTGGCGCCATTTCCTGGCGCTTCTTCCCGCTCTCTTGCTCCTGGCCGCCCTGTTCGTCTACCCCCTTCTCGGCATCGTCAATCGCAGCGTGTACAAGGCCGGCTACACGCTCGAGTCCTACCGCCAGATCTTCCGGGTCCCGGTCTATCTCCACGTTCTCGGAGGGACATTCAAGATCTCGGCGCTCGTCACCCTCGTGTGTCTCGCCCTCGGCTACCCGCTCGCCTATGTGCTGGCGACGTGCCGACCGCGAACGGCCCGGCTGCTCATGATCATCGTGGTGCTGCCGTTCTTCACCAGCATCATCGTGCGGACCTATGCCTGGATGGTCCTCCTGGGGCGGAACGGCATCGTGAACCAGTACTTGACAGCGCTCGGCCTGACCGACAAGCCCCTGGGCCTCCTCTACAATCAGGGCGGGGTACTGATCGGCATGGCCTACGTGCTGCTCCCGTACATGGTGTTGACGATCTACAGCGTCATGCTCGGCATCGACCCCAGCCTGATCCGGGCCGCCCACAGCCTAGGCGCGAGCCGCCTCCAGGCCTTCCGGCGTGTGTTCCTGCCCCTCTCGCTCCCCGGCATCGCGGGCGGCACCCTCCTCGTGTTCATCCTGAGCCTCGGCTTCTTCATCACGCCGGCCTTGATGGGGGGCCCGGGCGACATGATGATCGCGATGCTGATCGAGCGCGAGGTCGAGATCACGCTCAACTGGTCGTTCGCCTCGGCGCTGGCCGTCGTCCTCCTCGCGCTGACGCTGGTGGGCTTCCTCGGCTACAACCGCATCGTCCGGCTCGAGCGGATCTTCGAAGGGCGGGCGTGACGTGATATCCGACGAGGGGCAGCGGCGCGGCCCCGGGAGCGCGGCGGTCATGGCGCTGGCCGGCGCGGTGCTGCTCTTCCTCATCGCGCCGGTGGTGATCATCATCATCGTGTCGTTCAGCGGCGCCGACTATCTCAAGTTCCCGCCTCCCTTCCTGTCCCTGCGCTGGTACGAGCGCTTCTTCGGCGTGCCGAGCTGGCGGCAGTCCATCATCGTCAGCACACAGGTCGCCGGCCTGACCATGGTCCTGGCCACCGTCCTCGGGCTCCTGGCCTCGCTCGCGCTCGTGCGCGGCCGGTTTCGCGGGAAGGGGGCGATCTACGCGTTCCTCCTGTCTCCCATGATCGTGCCGACCATCATCACGGCCATCGGGCTCTACTTCTTCTTCGTCCGGCTCAAGGCCACGGGCAGCATCGTGGCCATGGCCCTCGGCCACACCGTCCTGGCCTTGCCCGTGGTCGTGATCATCATGGCCGCCACCCTCCAGGGCTTCGACATCCGCTTCGAGCAGGCGGCCCTCAGCCTGGGGGCGAGCCGCTTCACCGCGCTCCGGCGGATCACCCTTCCCCTGATCTTTCCCGGGCTGCTGTCGGCGGCGCTCTTCGCGTTCCTGACCTCGTTCGACGAGTTGCTCATCCCGCTCTTCCTGTCCGGCGTGGAGGTCCAGACCCTCACCGTGCGCGTCTGGAACAGTCTGGTGCTCGAGGTCGATCCGACCATCGCGGCCGTCAGCTCGTTTCTCATCGGCGTCACCACCGCTGTCCTCGGCGTCAGCGCGCTGCTTCGCGGCCGCCGCGAGGCCGCCCGTGCGTGACATCCACGCCTGATCGGAGAGTCCATGGCCCTGCACTTCTCGACGCAAGAGCTGGCCGCGCGGCGGCGGCGGGCCTGCCGGGCCATGGCCGCGCGCGGTCTGGACGGCCTGCTCATCTTCCGGCAGGAGAGCATGTACTACCTGACCGGCTACGACACGAGCGGCTACAGCATGTTCCAGGGCATGTACCTGGGCGCGGACGGAGCGCTCGCGCTCTGCACGCGCTCCGCCGACCTTCGCCAGGCGCGGATCACCTCGGTCATCCGGGACATCCGCATCTGGCGCGATCGTCAGGGCGCCAATCCTGCCGAGGACCTGCGCGACATGCTGGCGAGCTATCGCTGCCGCGGGAAGCGTCTCGGGATCGAGTACCACGCCTATGGCCTCACGGCCCAGCGCGGGCTGATGGTCGACGCCGCCCTGAACGGTTTCTGCCGCACGGAAGACGCGAGTGACCTCGTGCGTCTGCTCCGCCTGGTCAAGAGCCCGGCCGAGCTGCGCTACGTGCGGCGGGCGGGCAAGCTTGCCGACGAGGCCCTCGCGGTGGCGAATCGCATGACCGTCCCCGGCGCGCCCGTGGGCGGGATCTATGCCGGGATGCTGGGCCCGATCGTGGTCGGCGACGGCGACCCGTCGGCCAGCCGATGGCCCATGGGCAGCGGCAGGGAAGCTCTCCTCGTCCGGTATCACACGGGCCACGGCAAGGTCAGGCCGCGAGATCAGGTCACCTTCGAGTTCGCGGCGTCCTACCGTCATTACCACGCGGCCCTCATGCACGTGGTGCTGACGGGCCGGGTGGACCGGCGCCACGAGGCAATGTTCAGGGCGTGTCGCGATGCGCTGAAGGAATGCGAGGCGGTGCTGCGGCCGGGACGGACGGTCGGCGATATCTACGATGCCCACGCCCGCGTCCTCACGCGGGCGGGCTACAAGGGGCATTTCCTGAACGCCTGCGGCTACACGATGGGCGCGACCTATCCGCCCACGTGGATGGACGAGCCGATGATCTACGCGGACAATTCCCAGGTGCTCGCGCCCGGCATGGTCTTCTTCATCCACATGATCCTGCTCAACAGCAAGACCGGCCTCAGCATGTGCCTGGGCGAGACCTCGATCGTCACCCGGCGCGGGGCCGAGCCGGTGACCCACGCGCCCAGGGCCCTCGTGACGAACTGACGGCGCCCGACGCAGCGCATGACGCGCCGCACGCTCTTGGCTATCACCTTCTGAATCGACCACTACCCTGGAAGAGAGTAGCGAGGGATAGATGCCGAACCCTTGAGATCGCGAGGAGTCGCCTTCCGTGACACACGGAACTCGCCGCCGCTGGCTCTGGCTGACCGGACTGCTCGCCCTCCTCGTCGTTCTGACCTACGCCGCCGCTCGATTCGCCGACGAGCCGTTGCGCCGGTACATGGAGCACAAGGTCAATGAGCGGCTGACCGGCTATACCGTCCGGATCCCCGCCCTTCACGTGCACCCGTGGACCGTCTCGCTCGACTTGAGGAACGCGACGATCTTCCAGGACGCCAATCCCGACCCGCCCGTGGCCGCCATCGGACGGCTGACGGTGAGCATGGACTGGCGGGCCCTCGTGCACCGGCGGATCGTGGCCGACATCACGTTCGATCGCCCGACCGTCTACGTGGATCTCCGACAGGTCCGCGCCGAGACAAAGAGCGATGTGCCGCTGCAGGAGAAGGGATGGCAGGAGGCGCTGGAGGCGCTGGCCTTCGATCTCAAGATCAACCGTCTGCGCGTTCGCGATGGCGACGTCACCTACGTGGATCGCGGCCCCTTCAAGCCCCTGCACCTCAGCGCGCTTCAGCTCAGCGCCGAGAACATCCGCAACATCCGCTCGCCAGAGCGCGTCTACCCGTCCGAGCTTCATCTCGCCGCCACGGTGTTCGAAGGGGGGCGCCTGTGGGTCGACGGATACGCGGACTTCCTCGCGGAGCCCCACGTCGGGGTCGAGGCCGCGGTCAAGCTGGAACAGATCCAGCTCGACTACTTCAAGCCCATCACCAACCGATACAACGTCGGTGTTCGCAAGGGCCACCTTTCCCTCGCGGGCAGCTTCGAGTACGCGCCGAAGATCACGCGTCTCCTGCTCGAGCGCGTACTCGTCCAGGGCGTGGAGATCGAGTACATCCATTCCGCGCGCACGGCAGCCGTCGAAAGCGCTCGCGCGCGCGAGACGGCCCAGGCCGCCAAGCAGGTCGCGAACAGGCCGAGCGTCGAGCTCGCCATCGAGCGGCTCGACATCGTCAAGAGCTCCTTCGGATTCGTGAACCAGGCGGCCCGCCCCTCGTACCGGATCGTTCTCACGGACACGGACGTCTCTCTCGAGCATCTGGGCAACCAGCGGAGCCAGGGGCCGGCCGTCGCCCGCATCAGAGGCCGGCTCATGGGCAGCGGGGAGACGCACATCACGGCCACCGTACAACCCCAGACGGGCAGCGCCGACATCGATCTCACGGCGCAGATCGAGCGCGTCGACCTGGCCAGCATGAAGGATCTTGTGCGGGCCCACGGCGGACTCGATGTCGTGGGCGGAGAGCTCTCCGTGTATTCGGAGCTGCGCACGAAGGATGGCGCCCTGTCGGGTTACGTCAAGCCGCTCTTTCGCGACGTCAAGATAGGCGGCGACGGGGACGCCGGCCAGGAGAAGTCGCTCCGGCGCCGGCTCTACGAGGGCCTCGTGAACGTCGCTGGGAAGATCTTGAGAAATCGCCCACGCGGGGAAGTGGCCACCGTGGTCACGCTGGGCGGCCGCGTCGATGGGCCAGAATTCAGGCGCTGGCAGGTCGTGGGACGCTTTCTGCAGAATGCCTTCATCAAAGCCATTCTGCCGGGGTACGAGGAGCCGAAGCGTCCGGAGGAGCCGAAGCGTTCGAAGGGCGAGCCGAGGACCCTCCGTCGCGATCAACCCCCGCCCGAGGCCGCCCCGCCGATGAGCAGGGAAGGCCCCTGAGGATCCTCGCTAGTCGATCAGCTCGTACAGGCGCTCGTCGTAGAGGCTGCCGCTCATCGGGCCCAGAGCTTCGCGGAACTTCTTCACGTGCGGGGCCACGATGTGGCCGTCGAAAGCCTTGCGGTCCGCCCAGGCCTCGACGATGGTCATATGGTTGGCCCGATTGGCCTGGGTGAGCGCGTCGAAGCGGAGGCTGCCCGCGTCCTTGCGGCTGGCCTCGGCGAGCTCCTTCACGATGCCGGTGCCTTGATCCTTGAAGGTGGGAATGACGTCGACGTGGGTCAGGACGTAGACCGCCCGTCCGGGGCCCGCCCTGTCGGCGCCGATGGAGAGCGCGACGTGCAGGCGCTCGTCGTAGGCGGCGCTGAGGAGGCGCTGCAGCTTCTCGCGGAATTCTCTCGCGTGCGACGACCGCGCGTGCGCTTCCTGGGCCGCTCCGCTCTTCCACGCCTCCACGATCGCGAAGTGATTCGGCCGTTCGCTCCGGTGGAGCGCGTCCACGCGCACGCTGCCTTCCTCCTTCCGGCTCGCGTCACGAAAGGCCTTGAGAAGCGCGCGAGCTTCCGTGGACATCGCGGGAGCGACCTCGAAGTAGGTCACGACGTACATTGGTGTGGGCTCCTGGGCGAGCGTTGGATGCTCGACCGCGATCGAGAGCGCGGCCGACACAGCGGATGCGAGCAGCAGGGAGCGAGTGAGCCTGACCATGTTCGGGTCCTCCGGGATGCCATGGATGCGATATAGTCACCCACGCCGAAGCCTGGCATCAAGGAGAACCTGCGATGAAATTCGGACTCCATTCCGTCAACCTGCACAGCTGCGGGTACCCCGACGCCGCCGCGCGCTTCGGCCGGGCCGCCGAGGCCGCCGGCTTCGAGTCGCTCTGGGTCGCCGACCACGTGGTGCTTCCGGATCCGCCCGTGCCCGGACGTCCCATGGCCCCCGACATGCGGCTGCTCGAGCCCATCGTGGCCTTGACCTTCCTCGCCGCCCACACCTCGCGCATCCTGCTCGCCACGGGCGTCATCATCCTGCCCCAGCGCCAGGCCGTGGTGCTCGCCAAGCAGCTCGCGTCCCTGGACGTGCTCTCGAATGGCCGGCTCATCTTCGGGTTGGGCGTCGGCTGGTGCGAGCCGGAGATGCGCTCGGTGGGCGTGTCCTTCCCAGAGCGCGGGCGCATCGCCGACGACTACCTCGCGGCCATGCGCACGTTGTGGAGCAAGGCAAAGCCTGCGCATCAGGGCCCCTACGTCTCCTTCGACGGGGTCCAGGCCATGCCGCGACCTGTGCAGCTGGTATGGATTCGGGCTCGACGTGGAGGAGACGCGCAAGAGCGTGGGCGCGCTGCGCGAGGCGGGCAAGAAGTCTCCACGCCCGGCGGAGCTGGGCACGCTGGAGATCAGCGTGACGCCGCCCGGCTTCGATGTTCCCGATCGGACGGGGCTGGACGCCTATGCCGCCGTCGGAGTGGACCGGCTGATTCTGAGGCCGCGCCCCGACATGGACGTCACGGCCCTCGAGCGCTTCGCCGCCGAGACCGGGCACACGCTCGGCCTCAAGACCTGACCCCCGCTAGAGGCGGGCGGGGTCGAAGGGGCGGAGATCCACCGTGGAGGCGACGCCCTGGGTGATCAGCTCGGCCAGGGCGAGACCGGTGGCGGGCGCGTTGAGCATGCCCCAGGGGCCGTGGCCGGTGGCCACGTAGGCGCCGGTGACTCGAGGAACGCGCCCGATCAGCGGGAGGCCGTCGTCAGTCACGGGACGATAGCAGGCCTGCCGCTTCAGGATCGGCGCGGTGGCCAGGGTGGTGGACACGCGTCCGGCCGCGCGCGCGAGGATCGCGCACGAGGCGTCGTTGACCTCGACGGCCTCCGGAGAGTCGGGCAGCGGCGCCGGATCGGCCATGCCGCAGATGTAGACCTCTCCGTCGGGACGGGGGAAGATCTCGGGCTCGAGTGCGCGGCCGTCGGCCGTGCGGTAGTCGACGAAGAGCGCGTGGGCGGGCAGCTCGGGCGCGGCGAGCGTCACGCTGTAGCCCTTCAGCCCGCGCACCGTGGGGATCCGGAGGTTCCGTGCCACGCGACTCGTCCACGGGCCCATGGCCAGCACGACGGCGTCGGCCTCGACGATCTCGCCGTTGACCCTGACGCCTCGCACCGCGCCGTCGCGCTGCACGATCTCTTCGACGACGCCGATGCGCAGCGTGCTGCCCTGGGCCTTCGCGGCGTCGATCAGGGCCGCGGTGAAGCGCGCGGGATGGACCTGGGCGGTGGTCTCGGGGGAGCCGAGGGCGGCGGTGACCACTCCGGCGCCGTCGAGCCAGGAGGGGGCGGCCACGCGATGACCGCCCGCGATGGCGCCACGCTCCCGCGCGGCCAGCATGAAGGTGTCCATGCGGCGATAGCCGTAGTCGGTCCCGAGCTGGCGGGCCAGCTCGGCGTGGAGCGCGAAGCTGGCTCGAGCCAGCGAGCCGAGCTCCGAGCCGTCGCACCAGTCGAGGGCGAGGAACCCACCGGACTTGCCCGATGCGGCGCACGCCACGCCGCTTCGCTCGACCACGGTGACGACCACGCCGCGACAAGCCAGGAAATACGAGACGGCGGCGCCCATGACCCCGGCGCCACACACCACGACGTGGCGCGGGGCTACAGGCGCCAGTCGGGATACCAGATCGAGTCGGCGCCCACGCCTTCGCGCGCCACCGTCACGTCGATCAGGTAGGGCCGGTTGTCGCGCGTGATCTTCTCCATGCCGCGGCGGAGCGCGGGCTCCAGCTCCTTCGGCGTGGTGACGGCCTCGCCGTCCACGCCCTGAGAGCGGGCGAGGCCGACGTAGTCGGTGGCAGGGGCGCTGAGATAGAGCCCGGGATACTTGCCTTCGCGCACCATCTTGCTGTCCGGCATCTCACGGGCCCAGTTGTGCCGCACGATCTGGTAGCTCTCGTTGTTCGAGACGACGATGAGGACGGCGGTGTTGTACCGGGCCATGGACCAGAAGCCGGCCGCGCTATAGGTCAGCGCCCCATCGCCCAGGTTGAGCACCACGGGCCGCTCGCGCCCGACGGCGATCTTGGCGCCCACCGACGCGCCCACGCCAAATCCCAGGGAGCCGCCCCCGCTGCGGGTCCAGGCCATCCCTTCATGCCCGAGGGGCAGCAGGGTCGTCCGCGCCGTCGAGCTTTCCTGGACCATGACGGTGTTGCGCGGCAGCACATCCGCCAGGTGAGCCTCGAGCAGGCTCGGATGGACGATCGGATCGTGCTCGTGCTCACGCACGAGATCTTCTTCACGGTTGATCAGCAGCTTTGCGTACGTGCGGACCTTGGCGCGCTGGCGGGCCCACGAGGCGACCCGATCGGAGGGATGCACGCGCGTCAGCGCCTCGGTGAGGCTGCGCAAGGTGTCGCGCAGCTCGCACTGCGCGGCGACGTCGAGCGGGTAGTGGCGCCCCATGAGCAGGGGGTTGGGTCCGATCTGCATGACCGAGGCCTCGGTCACGCTGCCGTGCACGCCTTGACAGCCGACGAGGAAGAGGAGATCGGGCTTGAGCCCCGTCGTCTTCTGGAAGTCCGCGGAGACCGGATACATGCCGCAGTAGAGGGGATGGCGGGTGGGGAAGTTCGCGAAGATCTGCCGCGTGCCGAACACCGGCGCCTCGAGCGTCTCGGCGAGCCGCACCGCCTCGGCCTGGGCGCCCTCGCGCCACACATCGTCACCGAAGATCACGGCCGGGCATTGCGCCTCGCCAAGCCGCCGGGCGATCGCCTCGACCGTCTGCGCGCGCGCCGGCCCCGGGCGCTCGATGGTGTAGTGCGCGTCCTCCCCGATCTGCGCCTCCAGCCCCTCACGGTTGAGCAGCTCCGCGCTGATGGAAAGGTAGACGGGGCCGGTGGGAGGCGTGGTCGCTTCTCGAAGCGCGCGCGTGGTCGCCACCGTGATGGCCGCCGGGTTCGTGTGCACCTGGTACGCGCAGCGCGCCTCCTTGGTGATCGGGCGCATCGTCTCGGCCTGGGTCAGGCCGGGAAAGGGTGCGAGGCCGCGATAGTCCTGGAGCTCGGAGGCCCAGTCGCCCGCGATGACGAGCAGGGACGAGCCGGCGACCTGCGCGTTGAAGAGCTGCCCCGAGAGCTGGTGCGAGCCACCCATCACGTGCGCGATGATGACGCCGACCTTGCCGCTCATGCGGTGATAGCCGTCCGCCATCGCGGCCACGAGCCCCTCGTGCTTGGCCACCACGAGGCGCTGGTCGCCGTCCTCGGCAAGCGCCGCGAAGATGCCCGTCTCCGCCGAGCCCGGATTGGTGAAGAGATACTCGACGCCCGCGTCCTTCAAGGTCTGGATCAGCAGCATCCCGCCGGTGCCGGTGATGGTCTTGCGCATGGTCGACCTCGCTGTCATCGATCGTTCACTATGGTGAACTGACCCCGCGTCCCGTAAGCCGGAGCAGTATAGCAGGCGGACCGTCCCTGGGCTGGTGGTGGCTGGACGGACGCGTTATCCTGACGGCCGCCCTCATGCACTTCGAGTTCAGTCCGGCCGAGCGGGCATTCGCCGAAGAAGTACGCGGTTTTCTGCGCGCGCACCCTCCCGAGACATTCCCGATCGACGGCATGGACGCGGGCTACGGATCGGGCGCGCACTCTCGACCGTTCCTGCGGGCCCTGGCCGACCAGGGCTGGCTGTCCTTGACGTGGCCCCGCGCCTACGGCGGCCAGGAGCGGCCGCTGACGCACAAGCTGCTCCTCTTCGAGGAGCTGGCCGCGGCGGCGGCGCCCTTCGGCCCGCTCGCCGGCTGCGACCAGACCGCGGAGGGGATCATCCGCTACGGGTCGGAGCACTTGCGGCGCGAGGTGCTGCCGCGCATCGCGCGCGGCGACGCGACGTTCTGGCAGGGATTCAGCGAGCCAGACGCCGGCTCGGATCTGTTATCCCTCAAGACCGAAGCCGCGCGGCACGGCGACGAGTACGTGATCCGCGGCCACAAGATCTGGAGCAGCCACGCGGGCATCAGCAGCTACGGTCTCGTGCTGGCCCGCACCGGGCCGGCGGCGCGTCGCTCGCAGGGCCTGAGCATGTTCGTGGTCGACAACGCCACGCCGGGAATGGACATCCGGCCGATCCGCAGCCTGACCGGCGAGGTGTACCACTACGAGGTATTTCTCGACGAGGTGCGGGTGCCCGCGGAGTGCCTCCTCGGAAAGGAAGGCGAAGGCTTCACCCAGCTCCTGCGAGGGCTCGACACCGACCGCTTCTGGGGCCGCTTCTACAAGGCGCCCATGCTCCGACGGGTTCTCGACGAGCTCGTCCGCCATGCCAACGAGACGACCCGGAACGGGGTGCCGCTCGCGCGCGACAGCGCGATTCGTCGGCGGCTCGCGAGCCTGGCCACCGAGATCGAGGCCGTGCGGCTGCTCTTCTACCGGATCGGCTGGATGCTCCAGGAAGGGCTGCCCACGCCCTACGAGACGGCGCTCTGCAAGGTCATGGCCGACGAGCTGGGCCAGGCGGTCGCCGCCTTCGGCATGGAGATGCTCGGGCTGTACGCGCCGCTGACGCAGGATTCCCGCTCGGCCAAGCTCCGCGGGTCCATCCAGCACCTCTACCAGACGAGCATGGGCCAGACGATCGCGGGCGGCACGTCGGAGGTTCTCCGGTCCACCGTGGCCACGCGTGGACTCGGACTGCCGAGCGAGCCCAGGGTCAGGGACTAGGCGATGGACTTTCGCTTCACCGATGCCCAGACGCTGCTCGTCAACACGGCGCGGGAATTCCTTCGCCGCCGGTGCCCGCCCCCGGTCGTCGAGGAGAGCGTGGCGAGCGAGCGCGGGTTCTCCACCGAGCTGTGGAAGGAGATCTCCCTTCTGGGCTGGCCCGGGCTGCTGATTCCTCTTGAGTACGGCGGGAGCGGCGGCTCGCTGCTCGACGTCAGCCTGCTCATCGAGGAGATGGGGCGGGCGTGCTTTCCGAGCCCGTACGTGCAGAGCGCGGTGGTTGCGACCTCGCTTCTCGTCACCGGCGCCAATCCCGCCCAGCGGGAGCGCCAGCTTCCCGCCCTCGCGCGGGGAGATCGGATTTGCGCGCTGGCCCTGACCGAGGACAGCGCGTCCTTCGACCGCGACGGGCTCGCCCTCGAGGGCGACGCGGGGGGCAAGCTCACGGGCCGCAAGCTCTTCGTGAAGGACGCGCACGTCGCCGACGATCTCATCGTCGTCACGCGGGGCGCGGCGGGCCCCAATCTCTTTCTGCTCGAGACGCAGCGGGCCGGAGTCGCCGTCGTCCCCATGACGACGATCGCGGGAGACAGGCCGTGCGAGGTGAGCTTCGCCGGGGTGGAGACGCGCGCCGATGATCTCCTCGGCGCGGCAGGTCAGGGATGGGACCTGCTCGGCCCCGCGCTCCAGGCAGGGGCCCTTGCGCGGACCGCCGAGATGGTCGGCTGCGCTCAGCATATCCTCGAGCTCTGCGTCGAGCATGCCAAGGCGCGCAAGCAATTCGGCCGGCCGCTCGGGTCGTTTCAGGCCGTCCAGCATTCCTGCGCTGACCTGCTGCGCAATGTCGAGGGCGCGCGCTATCTTCTCTATCGCGCCGCCTGGAAGATGCAAGAGGGTCGCGGGGCCGCCGCGGATGTCGCCATGGCCAAGGCCTATGCCGGCCCGGCCTGTCAGGCGGTGGCGCGACGGGCGCACCAGCTCCTGGGCGCCATCAGCTTCTGTGAAGAGCATCCGCTCCACCTCTTTCACAAGCGCATCCTGGCCGCCTCCCTCGATTTCGGTGACCCCACGCACCATCTCGAGACCGTGGCGACCTCAATCGGACTCCAGTAGAGGGCGAGGACCCACATGAGCGACCCGGTGACAGTCGAGAAGTACGCGATGGGCCAGTCCGTGCACCGCCTGGAGGATCCGCATCTCCTCCAGGGACTCGGCCGCTATTCCGACGACGTGAACCTGCCCCGGCAGGTCTACGCCGTGGTCGTGCGCTCGGTGCACGCGCATGCCCGCCTCAGGGGCATCGACGCCTCCGCCGCCCTCAAGGCGCCGGGGGCGCTCGCCGTGCTCACCGGCGATGACTTCGCCGCCGACGGCCTCGGCAACCTGCCGACCGATTCCAATCGCAAGCGCCGCGATGGGTCGCCGGCCTTCACCACGCCGCGGCCGGCGCTCATCCGCGGGCGGGTCCGGCACGTCGGCGATCCCCTGGCCCTCGTGGTGGCGGAGACACCGGAGCAGGCGGTGGATGCCGCGGCTCTCGTGGCCGTGGACTACGAGCCGTTGCCCGCGGTGGCGGAAGCGGTCGAGGCGCGGCGTCCCGGGGCGCCGGCGGTGTGGGACGAGGCGCCCGACAACGTCGCCTTCGTGTGGGAGGTGGGCTCGCGAGACGCCGTGGCGCGCGCGTTCGAGGGGGCGGCGCACGTGACCCGCCTCGACTTCGTGGTCTCACGGGTGGCCGCGGCGCCCCTCGAGCCGCGCGGGGGCGTCGGCGAGTTCGATCGACGCAGCGGGCGCTACACGCTCTATACCGGGATCCAGGCGCCGCACGGTCTGCGCACGCTGCTTGCCGAGCAGGTGTTCCGCGTGCCCCAGAGCGCGGTGCGGGTGGTGACGGGCGAAGTCGGCGGAAGCTTCGGGATGCGGAGCGGCATCTATCCAGAGATGGTGCTGGTGCTGTGGGCGGCCAAGCGCCTGGGCCGGCCGGTGAAGTGGACGTCTGATCGACGTGAAGGCTTCGTCACCGACGAGCACGGCCGCGACAACGTGACGAGCGTCGAGCTTGCCCTCGACGCGGGCGGCAAGTTCCTCGCCCTCCGCGTCGATCTCATGGTCAACATCGGCGCCTACCTGACCCCACGGAGCGCGGGCCCTGCCACCAACAATGTCGGCGGCGTCGCCGGAGTCTACACCACGCCCGCCATCCATCTGACGAGCACCGGCGTCTACTCGAACACGACGCCCACCGGCCCCTACCGCGGTGCCGGGCGCCCGGAGGCGACGTATGCCATCGAACGGGTGATCGACGTCGCCGCGCGCGAGCTCGGGATAGACCCCATCGAGCTGCGCCGCCGCAATCTCATCCCGGCATCGTCCATGCCGTTCAAGACGGGTCTGGTGTTCACCTACGACTGCGGTGACTTCGCCCGCGTCATGGACATGGCCCTCGCCCTTGCCGATCAGCCTGGTTTCGAGCGGCGGCGCGCCGAGGCTCGGCAGCGCGGCAAGCTCCTCGGGCTGGGCCTCGCCAATCCCATCGAAGTCGCGGGCGGTCCCTACACGGGCGTCAATCCCGACACCGCCGAGATGCGCGTCAACCCCGACGGCTCCGTGTCGCTCTTCGCGGGGTCGACGTCGATGGGGCAGGGGAACCAGACGGCCTTCGCGCAGATCGTGAGCGACAAGCTCGGCCTGTCGCCCGAGCGCATCCAGGTCTTCTGGGGCGACAGCGACCTGCTGGGCGCAGGAAGGGGCAACGGCGGATCGGGCGCCCTCACCGTGGGCGGCTCCGCCGTGCTGCGCGCCACCGAGAAGGTGATCGAGCGCGGGCGCCGCATCGCCGCCAAGCTCCTGGAGGCCGCGCACGAGGACGTGGTGCTTCGCGACGGGCGCTTCACCGTGACGGGCACCGATCGCGGGGTGACCTTCAACAATGTCGCCCGCGCCGCCTACCAGCCGCGCCAGCTTCCCCCCGGATTCGAGCCGGGCTTCAGCGAGACGGCGGCCTTCGTGCCGCCCGCCGTCACGTTTCCCAACGGCTGCCACCTGTGCGAGGTGGAGATCGACGAGGAGACGGGCGCCGTGCGCGTGGTCCGCTACGCGGTGGTCGACGATGTCGGCCGCATGGTCAACCCGATGCTCGTCAAGGGGCAGATCCACGGCGGCATCGTCCAGGGTCTCGGCCAGGGGCTCTTCGAGATCCTGACCTACGATTCAGGGACGGGCCAGCTTCTCTCCGGGTCCTTCATGGACTACGCCATGCCGCGCGCCGACGATCTGCCGTTCTTCGACGTGGACTCGCACGAGGTGCCGACCAAGGTGAATCCGCTGGGCGCCAAGGGGGTGGGCGAGGCCGGCACGGTGGGAGCGATGCCCGCGCTGCTGAACGCGGTCAACGACGCGCTGGCGCCCCTCGGCGTGCGGCACCTCGACATGCCGGTGACCCCCGAGCGCGTCTGGCGCGCGATCCGCGACGCGAAGAGTGGCGTCGCCCCTTGACGGTCTGATGGATTGCGGCTAGCCTCGGCTAACCTGTTCTACCTCGACCGTCCGCACGTGCCGGAGGCCGCACCGTGAGATGTCTTCGGTGCCAAGCTGAGAACCCCGCGGGCATGCGCTTCTGCGGGCAGTGCGCGGCCCCGCTCGAGGCCGTCTGTCCGTCGTGCGGTGCGGCCAATCCGCCCGGCCACAAATTCTGCGGCCAGTGTGCGGCTCCGCTGGAGCCATCCCAGCCCTCCCGCTTCCTCGCGCCGGACGCCTATACCCCCAAGCACCTCGCTGAGAAAATCCTCACCTCCAAGAGCGTGCTCGAAGGCGAGCGCAAGCAGGTGACGGTTCTCTTCGCGGATCTCAAGGGATCGATGGAGCTCCTGGCCGACCGCGATCCCGAAGAAGCCCGGAAGATCCTTGACCCGGTGCTCAACCACATGATGGAGGCGGTGCACCGCTACGAGGGCACGGTCAACCAGGTGATGGGCGACGGCATCATGGCCCTCTTCGGGGCACCTCTCGCCCACGAGGACCACGCGGTGCGGGGCTGTTACGCCGCCCTGGCCATGCAGGCCGCGGTGAAGAGGTACGCGGACGACATGAGGCGGAACCACGGCGTCACCGTCCGGATCCGCGTCGGCCTGAATTCCGGCGAAGTGGTCGTGCGGGCCATCGGCAGTGACCTTCGTATGGACTATACGGCGGTGGGGCAGACCACGCACCTGGCCGCGCGCATGGAACAGCTCGCCGATCCCGGCGCAACCTTGCTTACGGCTGACACCCTTGCCCTGGCCGAGGGTTACATCGACGTCAGATCCGTCGGTCCGACGCCGGTGAAGGGCATGGCCGAGCCGGTCGAGATATACGAGATGCTTGGCGCGTCCACCATCCGATCTCGATTCGCGGCGGCGGCCGCGCGCGGTCTGACGACATTCGTCGGGCGGACCGACGAGATCGAGCAGCTGTCCCAAGCGCTCGAGCGCGCGAAGACCGGGCGCGGACAAGTCATCGCCGTGGTCGGCGAGCCCGGCGTCGGGAAGTCTCGTCTGTACTACGAGTTCACGCACTCCCATCGTGTTCAGGACTGCCTCCTGATCGAGAGCGTCTCGGTCTCGTACGGCAAGGCGACCGCCTATCTCCCCGTCATCGAGCTGCTGAGAAGCTATTTCCGGATCGAGAGCCGGGACGATGCCCGGATCATCCGGGAAAAGGTGACGGGCCGACTCCTGTCGCTCGACCGGGCCCTCGAGCCGTTCATGGCCGCGTTCCTGTGGCTGCTCGACGTGTCCACGGACGATACGCAGTGGGAGCGCCTCGACCCCCCGCAACGACGTCAGCAAACTCTCGACGGCGTGAAGCGGCTACTCCTGCGGGAGAGCCAGGTGCAGCCCGTCGTCGTGGTGTTCGAGGACTTGCACTGGATCGACGCCGAGACGCAGGCGCTGGTGGACGCGCTGGTGGAGAGCCTCCCCGCCGCGCGCGTCCTGCTCCTCGTCAACTATCGTCCGGAGTACCAGCACACCTGGGGCTCCAAGACATACTACCGACAGCTCCGCATCGATCCGCTGCCCGCGGCGAGCGCTCACGAGCTCCTCGACGCCCTTCTCGGTGATGACCCGTCGGTGCGGGCGTTGAAGCCCCTGCTCGTGCAGCGCACGGAGGGGACGCCTTTCTTCCTCGAAGAGAGCGTCCGCACGCTCGTGGAGACGCGCGTGCTCGGGGGCGCCCGGGGCGCCTACCGGCTGCAGAAGCCGCTGAGCACGATCGAGGTGCCGGCGACCGTCAAGGCGCTCCTCGCCGCCCGCATCGATCGCTTGCCATCGGTGGAGAAGGGGGTCCTCCAGGCCGCCTCCGTCATCGGCACCGACGTGCCGTTCGGGCTGCTCCAGGCCATCGCCGGCATGCCCGACGAGGATCTTCGGCAGCACCTCGCGCAGCTCCGGTCCGCGGAGTTCCTGTACGAGACCAATCTCTTCCCCGAGCTCGAGCACACCTTCAAGCACGCCCTGACCCACGAGGTCGCGTATGGAACGCTTCTCGGAGATCGCCGGCGCACCCTCCATGCGCGGATCGTCGAGGCCATCGAGCGGCTCTTTGCCGGTCGATTGACCGAGCAGGTCGAGCAGCTCGCCCATCACGCGGTGAGAGGTGAAGTGTGGGACCGGGCCATCAACTACCTCCATGAGGCCGGAGCCAAGGCGTTCAGGCGCTCGACCTACGCCGAGGCCATCGCGTACCTGAGCCAGGGCCTCGAGCTTGCCGGGAGATTGCCGCCCGGCCGCGAGCAGATGCGGCAGGAGCAGCGGATGCTCCTCGCGCTCGGACCCGCGCTCCAGATCGTACGGGGATTCGGCGCGGCGGAAGTCGAGAGAACGTATGCTCGCGCACGTGAGCTGTCCGAGGAGCTCGGTGAGCCGATCGAGCTCTTTCAGGCGCTGTGGGGTCTCTGGTTATACACAGTAGGACGAGGACGCTATGAGAAGGCCCGGCCGTTCGCCGAAGAGCTTCTGACCGTGGCGGAACGGCTGGGCGATCGAACGCTCCTGCTCCAGGCGCACCACGCGATGTTGCCCAGCACTGTCTACACGGGCGAGCCGGAAGCGACTCGGCGACATGGCGAGAAAGGCCTAGCGCTCTACGATCAAGAGGCCCATGCCTCGCTGGCCTTCCTCTATGGCGGCCACGACGCGAGCGTGTGCTGCCGAATGCATTCGGGGCTAGCCCTGTGGTTCCTCGGATACCCGAAGAGTGCGCTGGAACGCAGTCGCTCGGGCCTGGCCCTGGCCAGGGATCTCGACCACGCGGGGAGCATCGTCAATGCTCTCCCGCTCGCAATGATCCTCCATCAGCTCCGAGGAGAGGGGGCGGTCGTACACGAGCTGGCGGAATCGATCATCACGCTCTCGACCGAGCGCGGATTTCCGCAATGGCTGTTGTTTGGGAGGGTGTTCGGTGCCTGGTTCCAGACGGAGCAGAGGGGTGGTGAGGCTGCGATCGCTCAGCTTCGCGGAGCCATTGCCGAGTACCGGGCGACGGGGACCGAGCTCTACGTTCCGGGGTTCTTCTCCCTCCTGGCCACGACACTCTTGAAGCATGGCGCAGCTGATGAGGGGTTGGTCACCGTCGCGGATGCGCAGACCATGGCCGACGCAACCGGAACGCGGCTCTGGGATTCGGACTACCATCGCCTCAAGGGAGAGCTGCTGCTCGCGCGTGATCCCGCGGCGGGGCAGGATGCGGAGATCGCGTTCCGTCAGGCGATCGAGATCGCGCGCGGGCAGAGCGCGAGATCATTGGAGCTACGAGCGGCGGTCTCCCTGGGCAGGCTGTGGGAGCGCCAAGGCAAGCGCCAGGAGGCGGCCCGGGTGCTCGCGGAGATCCATGGCTGGTTCACCGAAGGCTTCGATACCGTCGATCTCATGGAGGCGAAGAGCCTGCTCGACCGATTGTCCGGAGCCTCGACCTGAGAGCGTAGATGGGATGAAGCGGCCACCGAGACCTCACCCGAGCGCGCCATCGACGCGCCGGGCGTCAAGCACGAGATCGTGTTCCGGGCCTCGGACAACACGCGGAACGTCGCCATGCAGACGGTCGTGCTCACCAGGCTCGCGCGGGGGATGACACTGGTTTGCCCTTTGAGAATCCTGTCGACATCGGCGCCGGCTCGCTGTCTTGACACCCCGAAGCCCGCAGGCGCATCATCACGGAACGGATTTTTCGTGCCGGAGGGCCGCTGGTGTGTCCGCTTCCCGATCATGGGGGCCGGGTGAAGGAGTTGATAGGCGATGAAGATGATCATGGCGCTCATCGAGCCGCAGAAATTCCCTGAAGTCAGGAAGGCGCTCTTCGACATCGACGTACGCGGGATGACCGTCTCGAACGCGATGGGTTCCAGCCGGGAGGTCGGATTCAAGGAGACGTACCGGGGCGTGGACGTGGACATGTACCTGTTCAAGAAGGTGCGGCTCGAGATCGCCGTCAGCGACGATCGGGTGGAGCCCGTCGTGGAGGCAATCTGTCGTTCCGCCCGCATGGAGCTGGCCCGCACTCACGGTATGATCTTCGTCTATGAACTTTGCGACGCCGTCAAGGTGACCGGTGAGCGAGGAGTGAGCGTCATCTGAGCGGCGGCGATCCCATCACACGATTACCTGGAAGCACTGCCGTCGTGCCATCTCACCGGGGCGCCCTCGTCCGCACCGGCGGACGGCCGCTCGATTTGGTTCCGCCTGGATGGTCTGGGGAGGCCCCCAAAGCATGAACTCAACCTCGCGACACTCGTTTCGTCCCTCGCTCATTCTCCTGATCATGACCGTGTGCGTGCTCTCCCCAGGCCCCCTCTGGGCGGGTCAATCGAACCCAGTGCCCAACGCGACGAAGGCGGACGCGAGCGGCGCGACTGTCGCCAAGCAGACCGCATCGCTGGAGCAGCGGGTGGCCGATCTCGAGGCATATCTGAACAACAGAACGCGGGAGACCAATGGGCCGGCCACCACGCGGGTCGAGGGTCCCGGGCCCGGGCACAACGCCTGGATGATGATGTCCGCGGCCCTGGTCCTCTTCATGACCCTGCCGGGGCTTGCGCTCTTCTACGGCGGCCTGGTCCGATCGAAGAACGCACTCTCGATCCTGGCACAGCTCCTCGGGATCTCGGGCCTGGTGACACTCCTCTGGTGGGCCGTGGGCTACAGCGTGGTCTTCTCATCGGGAGAGACTTCCAGCGGCTGGTCGCTCGTGGGCGGTCTGAAGTATGCCTTCCTGAAGGGCGTCGGCCCGGCACCGAACACCGACTACGCGAGCTGGGTGTCGCAGAGCGCCTTCTGCATGTTCCAGATGATGTTCGCCATCATCACGCCGTCCCTGATCATTGGAGCCGTCGCCGAACGGATGAAGTTCTCTGCGCTGATGGTCTTCGTCTTCTTGTGGATGATCTTCGTCTACTTCCCCCTCGCGCACATGGTCTGGGGAATCGACGGGATGATGAACGGGGTTGGGAACCCGAAGGCCGTGATCAAAGCTGTCGACTTCGCCGGGGGAACGGTGGTGCACATGTCGTCTGGATGGTCCGCTCTCATCCTGTGTCTGATTCTGGGGGGCCGGACCGGAATCAAGGGCAGGCCCGCCGTGCCGCACAACCTGGTGCTGACGGTGATCGGCACGGGGATGCTCTGGGTGGGCTGGTACGGATTCAACGCCGGGAGCGCCCTCGCTGCGGACGGAGTGGCCGCCACCGCGTTCATGAACACGACGCTAGCGGCGGCCACCGCATCGTTGGTCTGGGTCGGGGTGGAGTGGATATTCAAGGGAAAGCCAACGGTCCTGGGCTTCTGCTCGGGCATCGTCGGTGGGTTGGTCACGGTTACGCCAGCCTGTGGCTTCGTCACGGCAAGCGGCGCCGTGCTGCTGGGAATCATGGGCGGCCTGATCCCGCTGTGGGCTGTCTATCGGCTCAAGCCCGGCTCGAACTACGACGACGCGCTCGACACCTTCGGGATCCACGCGGTCGGCGGGACGGTCGGGCTCGTGATGACCGGACTCCTCGCGACATCTGAAGTCAACTCGACCCTGATGACCAACCTGAGCGGCCTCGTTGGCGGCCGTCTCTGGATCGAGCAGCTCAAGGCCATGGGTCTGACTCTAGGGCTCTCCATCATCGGCACGCTGGCCGCGGCGTTCATCACTCGAGCGCTGGTCGGCCTGCGGGTCCCGACCTCCGCGGAGGAGCTCGGGCTGGATATCACGGAACACGGCGAGGAGGCGTACGCTGGTTTCCAGACCGTGTTTGACTGAGGGCCTGGGCCAATCTAGTGATCTCCGACGTGCGAATGGAAGACCCTGCGCCGACGAAGCCGCCTACGCTCCGATGTCGACGCCAGCGTCGACCGCGCGGAGGATAGAAGACAACATGACGTCCGCGATCATGAGCCTCGCGGGTCTGCGAAT